>MDTA01170836.1_pt1 | contig 62359 bp, 80 predicted proteins | sample 811151 | NCBI WGS metagenome assembly MDTA01 (sample SAMN05326648, study PRJNA326480) | marine metagenome | isolation source: seawater | place: Indian Ocean: South | collected 2010 | reverse complement strand
TGCAGGCTGGCGGGGTTGCGGCAGTTACCACTGCGGTGCCTCTGCTGTTCTGGATAGGCGCGGCGGTTGTCGGCCTGGTGACACTCAGGCTTGGCATCCAGCAGGGGCTGAACATCGGCCTCTGGGCGTTGCTTCCAGCCTTGGGCTGGAGCTGGCTGGGGCAGGACCCCACCGCCTTGGCGGTGTTGCTCCAGACCATGCTGATGGCGGCTATCCTGAGAACCACGCTGTCCTGGGAGAGAGCCCTTCTCGGAGGGAGCTTTCTGGCAATCGTGACGGGCCTGATGCTGCCCGTGCTGTATCCCGGGTTGCTGGACGATCTGGTCCGGGCCGGGGTGAGCTTTTACGAACAATACAACGCCGATGTGGCCCGGGCGCTCGGGGATGACCTCGACACCATGATCCGGGACACCATGAACGCCAGCATGGCGGGCTCCTATCTGGCCACCGCGGTGGCCATGACCATGCTGGCCCGCGCCTGGCAGGCGGGGCTGTACAACCCGGGCGGTTTTCGTCGGGAGTTCCATGCCCTGCGGCTGTCGCCCACCGTGGCCGTGCTGTGCACGGTGACCATGGTGATCGGGCCGGTGCTGGGGCTGAACTCCATGCTGCTGGCCTGGGCGGCGGGCACGCCCCTGTTCCTGGCGAGCCTGGGATTGGTGCATGGCGTTGTCGGGCGTAAACAGCTGAGCAGCAACTGGCTGGTGATGTTCTATATCGCCCTGGTTGTGCTGGGTCCAACCCTGATGTTTTTGTTGGTGGTTCTGGCTTTTGTGGATAGCTGGCTGGATTTCCGGGGGCGAATCAAACCTGCCGGTCCGGCTGAATAAAGCACGAAGAGGTTAACGAGATGGAAGTTATTCTGCTCGAGAAAGTTGCAAACCTTGGCTCCCTGGGTGACAAGGTAAAGGTCAAGGCCGGTTACGGTCGTAATTTCCTGCTTCCTTATGGCAAGGCTGTACCTGCCACCGAAGCAAATCTGAAGGCGTTCGAAGAGCGTCGTGCCGAGCTTGAGAAAGCGGCTGCTGAGAAGCTGTCTGCTGCCCAGGCCCGCGCCGAGGCCCTCGAGGGTGCTGCTTTCACAATCAGCTCCAAGGCCGGTGAAGAAGGCAAACTGTTCGGCTCTATCGGTGTGCGCGACATTGCTGACGCGATCACTGCCGGTGGTACCGAAGTCGAGAAGAGCGAAGTTCGTCTGCCGGAAGGCCCGATCCGGGTGACTGGCGAGTACGAGATCGAGCTTCAGTTGCACTCCGACGTTGAAGTTACGGTCAAGCTGGCGGTCGTTGCCGAGTAAGCCGTTTTCCCTGAAAACGGTGTCGGGGTTTTCCCGGCTCTGGTAATACGCTGGTGGCCCTCGCTTCCTCTTTATGAGGTCCAGCGCTGGCCAACCTGACAGGCCCGAACCGCATCTCGCGGCTTTCGGGCCTGTTGCTTTCTGGTATGCTGTTAAGTCCCTGTAACCCTCTCCCATTGCCGCGGCAGGTCGCTTAAACTGTCGTGGTTGTGATGTCCAACTGAAGATGTGTTCATGGCCAAGCCCAATCTGAAGCCCGCGAGTACCGATCTCGAAACCAGTCGTATCAAGGTGCCTCCCCACTCTGTGGAAGCAGAGCAGGCGGTATTGGGCGGCCTGATGCTGGATAACCGCCGGTTCGACGAGATCTCGGAAGTGATTTCGGCCGCCGATTTCTATCGGCAGGACCACCGCCTGATTTTTGGCGCCGTGGAGCGTCTTGCCAGTGAGAGCGAGCCACTGGATGTTGTTACCCTGGCGGAATTCCTGGAGCGCGCCGGCGATATTGAGGATGCCGGTGGCTTGTCCTATCTGGCGGAATTGGCTGAGAAAACTCCGGGCGCAGCAAACATCCGTGCCTACGCGGATATTGTCCGTGAGCGGTCCATTCTGCGACAGCTGGTGGAAGTGTCCGGCAAGATTTCCGATTCGGCCTTCAACCCGCTCGGCAGGAACAGTAATGAAATTCTCGACGAGGCCGAGCGGAGCGTATTCCAGATTGCTGAAGCGAGGGTCAAGGAAGGTTCCGGTCCACAGGCCATAAACCCGATTCTGGCCAAGACCCTGAGCCGGATCGAGGAATTGTTTGAGTCTGGCGAGCAGACCACCGGTCTGACGACGGGCTTCAAGGATCTGGATGAGCAGACCTCGGGCATGCAGCCCTCGGATCTGATCATTGTGGCGGGTCGTCCCTCCATGGGTAAGACGACGTTTGCCATGAATATCGTGGAAAATGCCCTGATCAGCACCGGCACGCCGGTTCTGGTGTTCAGTATGGAAATGCCGGCGGATGCCCTTGCCATGCGGATGCTCTCGTCGCTCGGGCGCATTGATCAGACCAAGGTCCGTGGCGGTAAGTTGGAAGAGGACGACTGGCCCCGGCTGACGTCGGCGGTGAGTCTGCTCAAGGACAAACCTCTTTATATCGACGATACGCCGGGTCTGAGTCCCACGGAAATGCGCTCCCGGGCCCGACGCATTGCCCGGGAAAACGACGGCAAGATTGGTTTGATCATGGTCGACTACCTGCAGTTGATGCGGGTCCCCGGCAACACCGAAGGCCGGACGGCCGAGATTTCGGAAATCTCGCGGTCCCTGAAGGGTATTGCCAAAGAGCTTAGCTGCCCGGTCGTGGCGCTGTCCCAGCTCAACCGGAGTCTTGAGCAGCGGCCCAACAAGCGCCCGGTTAACTCGGATCTTCGGGAATCGGGCGCCATCGAGCAGGACGCCGACGTCATCATGTTTGTGTACCGGGATGAGGTCTATAACGAAGACACGCCGGACAAGGGCATTGCCGAGATCATCATTGGCAAGCAGCGGAACGGCCCCATCGGCACTATCCGCCTGGCCTTTATCGGCAAGTACACAAAATTCGAGGACCTGGCCCACGGCGATTACAGCGACTATGGCGGGGAGTATTGATGCCCCGCAGCACTGTTGCCCGGATTGATCTCGACGCCCTTCGCAGGAACTACCTTACAGCCCTGAATCGGGCCGGCGGGGCGCAGGTGATGGCCGTGGTCAAGGCCGACGGCTATGGCCACGGCATAGGGCCGGTGGCCTCGGCCCTGGATAGCCTGGCCCCGAAGTTTGCGGTGGCGTGCATCGAAGAGGCGGCGGCCATACGGGAAACGGGCCTGGCACAGCCGGTAGCCCTGCTGCAGGGAGTGCACGCCGAAGCGGATATTGATGAGTGCGCCCGGCAAAGGTTTGAGCCGGTTTTCCACAGTTTCCAGCAACTGTCGTGGCTGGAGCGCCTTGAAGCACGACCGGCGTTCTGGCTGAAAGTGAACAGCGGCATGAACCGTCTGGGCTTTCATCCGGACGAGCTGGCCGGAGTTATGAGCCGACTCCAGGCCATGAGTGCGGAGAAGGGACTGCTGGGCTTTGTGACCCACTTCGCCTGTGCCGACGATCCGGATAGTGCCATGACGGCGCAGCAGACATCGGTGTTTGAGAAGGCTACCTCTGCGTTTCCCGGACTGATGAAGAGCGTTGCCAATTCGGCCGCCCATTTTCACCCTGACCAGCCGATGTTTGACTGGAGCCGACCGGGCATCATGCTGTATGGCGGTTCGCCAATGGTTGGCAAAACCGGCCCGGAGCTTGGTCTGGAACCGGTGATGTCGCTGGAGGCACCGTTGATCAGCACCCGACTGGTGCCAGCGGGAGAGTCTGTTGGGTACGGAGCCGGCTGGGTCGCCGATCGGGACACCCGGATGGGTATGGTGGCCATTGGTTATGGCGATGGTTACCCCCGGCATGCGGGCACCAACACACCGGCGGCGATTAATGGACAGCGGATCCGGCTCATCGGTCGGGTGTCCATGGATATGCTGGCGGTTGATCTCACCAATGCACCGGATTCGAAGGAGGGCGACACTGTCGAACTCTGGGGGCGCACAGTTGGTGTTGATGAAGTGGCGACCTGTGCCGGCACCATCTCCTACGAGTTGATGACCGGTATCACCCGGCGGGTACCGCGGCAATACCGGTAGCATTCAAAAGCGCCTCGTCAGCCCGCTTCCGGTTCGTGAATGATTTCCTCGATAAAGTCGAGGATGGCAGCGAGGCTGCGGTCGTCCAGCTTTTTGAGCACCTTGTGTACGACCATCTTGCTGCCCTTGAGCATGCTGCTGATGCCCATTTTGGCCATGCCCATCATCATGTTGCTGGCATGGAGGCGGCGAAGCGGCTCCAGGAAAAAGAAGTCCAGACCTTCTTCGGTCATGTCCACAATCAGGTTGAAGAGCTTGTCGATGGCCTCCTTGTCGGCCTTGCCCCGCTCGCGCAGTTCGCCGACGGTGTAAAGGGCCCGGGTTCGCAACTCGTCGGGGATCGGCGCCACAATGTGGCTCTGTTGTTTCAGCATGACAGTTCCTGTTGTTGTATGCTCTTGAAAGAAATGGCAAAGCATTAAGTTCAGACTGCATCAGTGTAGGCGCCGGATTTCAGAAGCCATTGGCCAGACCGGTTCCGAAATACCGTCACATAAGTGATACCAGGAGGCATTGAATCCTCGTGCATGTACTTGTTGTTCACGATTACGGCCCTTTGGGGAAGGTTCTGCTGGAGCGTTTGCGGGCTACGCACCTGCATGTCAGCCCATTGCTTGTCAGTGACCCCTCCAATGCCGACCTTGATGCACTGGAGAACTGGATTCCCGAGGATACCGATCTGATTGTTAATGCACTCTGGATGGCCGATCCCGAGGTCGCCGAGAAAGACCCAGAGGGCGCTCATATGGCTGCGTTTTCGCTACCCCTGGCCATGGCGGAGTTTGCCCGTGATCGCGGCATGGCGCTGCTCCAGCTTTCCTCCTGTTACGTATTCGATGGCCGTAAGCAGAGTGGGTATATCACCTCTAACCCCGGGCAGCCGGTGAACGAATTGGGGAACTGGCAATGGGAGTGCGAGCAGGCTTTGCGCACCCTGCTGCCGAGACACATTATCCTGCGAACCGGCTGGAGCCTGGCGCGATTTATACGAAAGGTTCAGGCCAGCACTGCTGCCGGTGAGGTGCTGTCATTACCTGGGCGGTGCCGTGGCCAGCCTGTGGCGGTTCGGGATCTGGCACGGGTTATCGAGGCGGTGGTTCTTCAGCTTGATTGTGGGGCCGAAGTGTGGGGCACCTATCAGTACGCCGGCGCAGAGGAAATCAATCTCTACGAGCTCGGCCTGGCAATTGCCGGCCTTCCAGGGATCCCGGAAGGTATTCGGGTCGTGGATGAGGTGCCGGAGTGGGGGCATCTTGAACCGGTGAATACCACGCTGATCTGCACCAAGATCCGAAACACCTTCGGGATCAAACAGATGCCATGGCGCTCGGGCCTGGTGGATGAACTGGCCATGTTGAAAAAGAATAACGGAAGGGAAGTGGAGAGTGAGCCCGCCGGTTCATGAAACCGACGGACACGAAGCAGCTTCTCAGTTATTGCACTGGCGAGAAAATTCCCGGCTGACCATCTGCAGGCCTTCGATATCCAAGAGTTCGACTTCCCGGCCCCTGGCCTTGATGAGCCCCTGATTCTGGAAACGCGTGAAGACCCGGCTCACGGTTTCGACCGCCAGCCCCAGGAAGTTGGCGATGTCGTTACGTGCCATGGGCAGGCTGAAGTTGGTCGGAGACATGCGCCGGCGCTGGAAGCGGCTGGACAGCGATAACAGCAGTGCGGCAATGCGCTCTTCGGCGGTATTCTTGCTCAGCAGCATGGCCAACTGGTGACTGTTCTGGATTTCCTGGCTCATCAGGTGATACATGTGATGCTGCAGTTCCGGCAGCTTGCCAGTGAGCTCCTCCAGTTTGTCGATCGGAAACTCGCAGATGCTAGTCCGCTCCAGAGCCTTGGCGGTGCACGCATAGTTCTCACTGCCAATGCTGTCCAGACCCACCAGTTCACCAGGCATGAAAAAGCCGGTTACCTGTTCTTCGCCACTCTCGGTGATAATCGACGTCTTGATGGAACCACTTTTCACCGCAAAGCACGCGCGGTAGGGCGTGCTCTGGTCAAAGATATGTTCGCCGCGGTTGAAGATTCGCCCCTGCTGGACTATGTCTTCCAGCCGGTCAAGGTCGTTCTCTTCAACTGCCAGGGGAAGGCAAAGATTGCTCAGGCTGCACTGGTGGCAAGAGGCCTTGAGGGGAGAAGCCTGACGAAACGGAATTGCTTGAGCCATACGTGATGATCCGTCCGATTTGATCCATATCAACTATGTACCTTAATACGGATAGCGGTCTTTGCCAATAATCAAGCTTAATGATCTGAGAATATAATTATTAAAAATAAGGGCCCGAAGGCCCTTGTGCCACTCATGCTTACAGTTTTTCAAATACCAGAGAGGCGTTAGTCCCACCAAAGCCGAAACTGTTGGACATCACGGTGTTCAGTGCGCCTTCGCGACTTTTCGGGCCAACTAACGGCATGTCGCTGATTTTCTCGTCCGGATCGCTGAGGTTTCTGGTGCCTGCAATGAAGCCATTCTGCAGCATCAGGAGCGAGTAGATCGCCTCCTGCACACCTGCAGCACCAAGGGAGTGGCCGGTCAGTGATTTGGTAGATGAAATGGCGGGGATGTCGGAACCAAAAGTTGAACGCACCGCGCCCATCTCGGCAACATCGCCAACCGGGGTGCTGGTGCCGTGCGCGTTGATGTAGTCGATCTTGCCACGGATCGTGGCCATCGCCTGTTTCATGCAGCGCTGGGCGCCTTCGCCCGAGGGAGCGACCATGTCGTAGCCGTCTGAGGTGGCGCCATAGCCGGTAAGTTCGGCAATGATGTTGGCACCGCGTTTCTTCGCATGCTCCAGCTCTTCCAGTACCATCATGCCGCCACCGCCGGCGATCACGAAACCGTCCCGGCCGGCGTCGAAGGGGCGCGAGGCTGTCTCGGGGGCGTCGTTGTATTTGGTGGAAAGCGCGCCCATGGCGTCGAACATCATTGTCAGGCTCCAGTCCTCTTCTTCTCCGCCGCCGGCGAACACGATGTCCTGCTTGCCAGCCTGGATCTGCTCCATGGCATGGCCGATGCAGTGGGCACTCGTGGCGCAGGCCGAAGACATGGAGTAGTTCACGCCGCGGATTTTGTATGCTGTGGCCAGACAGGCGGAAACCGTGCTGGTCATGATGCGGGGCACCATATACGGCCCGATGCGCTTCACGCCTCTCTCACGCATGATGTCGGTGGCTTCAACCTGGCTGGAACAGGACGCGCCGCCGGAGCCCGCGATCAGGCCGGTGCGGTCATTGGAAATCAGCTCTTTGGTCAGCCCTGCCTGGGCAATGGCCTGCTCCATGGACAGGAAACTGTACATGGCCGACGGGCCCATGAACCGGCGGATCTTGCGGTCGATAACGGATGTGTCGACATCCACCGAGCCTGCAATCTGGCTGCGAAAGCCCATTTCCTTATAGGTTTCGTTGAAACGGATGCCGGACTTTCCGTTTTTAAGGCTGTCCCTGACTTCATCCAGTGAATTGCCAATGCAGGACACGATGCCCATACCGGTGACGACGACGCGTCTCATAAGTTCCTCCTTACCGACCGGCCGATGTGGCCGACCTTGCGATCAATAACGTTATTTAACAGTCTAGGCGCTTTGGCCCGGATACGATATTTGACCTTGGTAAGGGGAGAAGGCCGGATAAAGCTCCATAGAGTGTTCAGCGCTTGCCGCTTCGACCCTTTCTGGGGCCTTTCTTTGCGCCGCTGGCCTCCTCGCGAGCGGCTTTCTCAGCCGCGGCTGCCTCGGCTTCCCGGGCTTCGCGCTCGACCATCTCAGGGGTTTCCAGCGAGATGCGTCCCAGAGTTCCGGCCCGGAATTCGTTGAGCAACACCTCCGATACTTTGTGCAGATCCGGGATGCCACCGCGGCCGAAGAATCTCCGCTTCTCGGCAATTCCGTCCATCAGCGCCAGGGCATCTTTCGGTAGTTCCTCGAAGCCGTAGCGGGCTTTGACCAGCTCTGGATAGGCTTCCAGAAGGTACTCGGCCTCGAACATGGCCACATCCTCAAAGTCCAGCACCGCGCTCCGAATCGCCCCGGTTACCGCCAGACGATAACCACAGGCTTCGGGAGACAGTTTTGGCCAGAGGAAGCCGGGCGTGTCGTAGAGCAGAATGTTGTTGGGCAGTTTGATGGCCTGTTGCGCCCTGGTTACGGCTGGCTCGTTCCCGGTCTTGGCCGCAGGGCGCCCTGCCAGGGTATTGATCAGGGTGGATTTACCGACATTGGGAATGCCCAGAATCATCACCCTCAGTGCACTCTTCTGGCGATCATGATCGGGCGTCATCTCCTCCGCCAGTTTGAGGATAGCCAGCGCTTCATTGCGTTGGTTGTGGGTAAGCGTAATGGCGCGGACGCCACGCTCTTTTTCGAGCCAGGCTAACCACTGCTCAGTGATTTCTGGATCTGCCAGGTCGCGTTTGTTCAATACCTTGATCAGCGGGGTATCACCGCGCAGGGCAGGTACCAGCGGGTTTTCGCTGCTGAAAGGAATGCGCGCATCAACCACTTCGATGATGAGGTCCATCTGTGGCATGACTTTTTTGATCTCCTTGCGGGCCTTGTGCATGTGCCCTGGAAACCAGTTGATGGCCATCGTATCTGCTCCGGATTGGTTTGAACGGCGCCATTATGAAGGGGAATGACCAAACTTTCACATTTGTTTGAATCCCCGTGTGTGGCGGCTTTTGGCGTGGAAGACTGAGAAGTATGTACAAAAAGAGGGCTGATCGGGGTGAAAAACCGTATCCGTATGTTTTAGGGTGTAGTCCCTGAACGATGAAACCAATGTATTTCGGTGGTATTTCAATTGTGGCCACCTTGTTTATGGAGAGATTTATGAAGCTTGTAAAACTGTTTGGTACTGCCCTGGTAGCCCTCAGCCTTTCGGTCCCGGCCGTGGCCCAGCAGTCCGGCGGCCAGCCGGATCAGGTTGATCAACTGGCTCAGATGGTCGGGCTGACCGAAGAGCAGCAAACCGAAATCCGTGCCATCATCGACGAAATGCAGGGCGAAATCGGCCAACTCCGCCAGGAAGCCCGCGCGCTGCAGCAGCAGATGCAGGGTGAGATCAAGTCAGACTTTGATGAAGCTGCGATTCGCGAGCAGGCCAAAGAGCTTGGGGAAGTGACCGGCGAGATTGCAGCTCTGTCCACTCTGATGCAGGCGAAGGTAGACAGCGTGTTTACACAAGAGCAGCGCGACGAGCTGGATAAGCGTATGCAGCAGATGCAGCAGCAAATGCAGCAGCGTCGTCAGATGCAACAGCAGATGCAGCAGGGGCAAGGTCAGGGCATGCAATGATCCTGCTTTCCCTCTGACTTTGTTGGAGAAGGGCCGCATCCTTGGGTGTGGCCCTTTTTTTTGGTCTGTAGCCTGCTGGTTTTGGGGGAGGAACAGGGGCGTGGCGCCCTCCCAAAAACCGCTACGAGCACATCCATGTGCGCTTGGCTGTGGCCATCCTTGGCCACAGACATTTTTGGGAGGGCACCACACCCCTGTTCTTCGAACGGTTCAGTAATCGCTTACTGATCATAAGGTTGGCTGAAAGATTTGGCGCGGAGTGTCTTCCGATAACTCCTATTTCTGAAGCTTGGCGGGTGTGGGCCTTTGACAGAATGTCGGCGGCCAAGGATGGCCGACGTCAAGCGCACATGGATGTGCTCGTAGCGGTTCTGGCAAAGGCCTACACCCGCCGAGCCACCCCCAAAACCAGAAGGCTAGGAGCCCAAGCCCGAAGCCCCGCTAGAGCCAAAGGGTTTAACCAGAACAATAAGCCGGGGAAGCAGGGTAAGCGCCCCCACCAGAGCCATGAACATGGCAAACCCGGTGAACAACCCGAAGTAGATGGTCGGGATGAAGTTGGACAGCACCAGTATCGAGAACCCGGAGATGATAGTCAGCGAGGTGAAGAACATGGCCTGGCCGATGCTTCGGTGGCAGCGGTGCATGGTGGCGATGTAGTCGCCGTCTTTCTGGAACTCGGTTTTGAACCGATGAATATAGTGGATGGTGTCATCCACTGCGATGCCCACGGTGATGGCGGCCACGGTGATGGTCATCATATCCAGGGGGATGCCCATCCAGCCCATCAGGCCGAGTACGGAGCCTGCTGCGATCAGGTTGGGGGCGATGCCGATCAGGGCCAGCTTCAGCGAGCGGAACAGGATCAGGAACATTGCCATGATGGCGGCGAAGACCACGCCGATGGTTTTGATCTGGGAATCGAACAGGCTTTGCAGCATGTTGTTGTACATCACGGTCATGCCGGCAAAGAGCACCTGGTCTTTCGAGTAGCCCAGTTCCGTGGTCAGGTGTTCGTGGATGCGGTTCAACAGCTCCTGTCGACGCAGTTCCGGCATGGTCTCCAGGATCCGGATGCTGAATCTTGCCTGGTCGTGCTCCTCGGAGATGTAGGGCGTCAGCAGGGTGTCCTGCAGGTCGTCCGGTACGGCTGCCGGTACAAACGCCAGCTCCAGGGCATCCAGGGGCTCGCCCTGGTTGATTCTGGCGAGGATCTTCAGGGTGGTGTTGATCGACAAAACCTTGCCGGTTTCGGGTAATCCGTCCAGATACTCGTGAACGGCTTCCAGTTCCTCCATTTTCTGGTAGGTGTACCAGGTATCCCGGTATTCCTCGCCGGCGCCGCAATCCTCCACAAACGGATCACAGTCGCTGGCAAACGGGTCGCCGCCGTTCGCGCCTTCTGGTGGCGGGTCGTCGGTAATCACGACGTCCAGGGGGGTAGTACCGCCCAGGCGGTTGTCGATGGTGATCATGCCCTGGTGGATTTCGGTGGAGGATTTGAAATAATCGATGAAGCTGTTTTCCACCGTCAGCTTGCTCAGGCCGACCACGCAGAGCACCGCAATCACGCCGGAGCCGACCAGTACCGTTTTGCCGAAGTGCTCCGTGAAGCGGGCAAAGGCATCGGTGAAGGGAACCCGATCAGAGGTTACCCGGCTATCCAGTGGTGGCGGCACCAGGATCAGCAGGGACGGGAATATGACGAAGGTAATGAGGAAGGCCACCGTCAGCCCCAGGGTCATCATCCAGCCAAAGTCGATGACCGGGCGAATGCCGCTGAAGGTAAGGGACCCGAAGGCGACAATGGTAGTGATGGCCATGTAGAAGCAGGGTTTGATCATCGCCATCACGGTGTTGCGCAGAGTGTCTCTGGGGCTGGCGTCGGGTTCGTCGTGCTGGAATTCCCGATAGCGCACGATCAGGTGAATGGTGAGCGACAGGGTCATGATCAGCAGCAGGGAAATAAAGTTGGAGGAGATAACCGTCACCGGCCACTGGGCCCACCCCAGAAAGCCAATCATCAGCCAGACCGTAAAGCCGCAGCACAGCAGTGGCACCAGCACCCAGCGCCATTGCCGGAAGATAATGGCCAGGGTGAGCAGCAGAAATGCGAGCACGCCCAGCCCGAAGGTCGAGAGGTCGTTTTCGATAAACCGGATCATGTCCGCCACAATCATGGGCACGCCGCCCAAGTGGATCTCTGCGCCATCCCGGTACTTGTCCAGTATGGAGCGAACGGTGCGGATGGTGGCATCGCGTTCCACACCGAGGGTTTCGGTAAAGTCGATGAACTCCTGCTTTACCTGCTCCAGTTCTGCCAGCTCCGCTTCGGAGGCTTCGCCAGTGTCGGCCTTGTCTCTCAGGTCGTTGCGTTTTCTCAGCAACTCGAAATACCGATCCGGCGTGGGCAGGTTGACCTGTATTGCCGTGGTTTGGCCATCTTCACTGATCAGCAGGTTGGGGTAGAGTGGGTTGTTCAGCAGCGCCTCGCGGGCCGTCTCTGGGGCCACACCGTGTTCGTCGAGGGTCTTGATCTCGCTGTCCACGGTGTCCAGCGTCAGATCCGGGCTATGCAGGAGCGGCACATTCAGGATGCTGTTGGTGGATCCGACTGCGTCCAAACTCTGCAGCTCATCTCGCAACGCGCCCAGCCGGGCGAGGCCCTCTTCCGAGAACAGCTCACCCTCGGGGGTATAGGTGACGATCAGGAAATCATCCGAGGTAGTGAAGCGGCGGTTTACCTGACGGTATTGCTCCAGGGAGTGGTCGTTTTCGAGTACCAGGGATTCGGCAGAGGCATCCAGCCGGAACTCGCCGAATTTTATGGCGGCGAGCGCCAGCAAAACAGCAAAGGCCGAGAGGATGATAAACGGGTGTGGAAAAATTAGGCGGTCATACAGGGCGCGAAGACGATTCATGAACAACTACTCTGCCAGTTCAAACGAGTGCAGAGTGTGCCACAAACCTCAGTGAACCGTGACCTTTGACGAGGCTTCTTCCAGGGAATCGATCAGCATTTTCAGGCGTCGGCTCATTTCCGCGCTCTCGGCGAGCTGGGTCACCATGCTCTGGGTGGTTTCGCGGATGCCCTGCACGTTGGCTAGCACGTCGTCGGTGCCAGCGGTCTGTTCCGCGGAAACATTGGCGATTTCCTGGTTGGTGTGATCAATCCTGCTGACCACCTCGTTGATGGCTTCCAGGGCACGGCGGCCTTCTTCGGATTCTTCGACGCAGCGGGTGGCGTCCTCGGAGCTGCCCGTCATCTGGTTTACAGCCGTATTAATGGCATTGAGAAGTCGGTCGATGGTGCCCTGAATCTGATCAGTGGAGTCCTGAACCCGTTGAGCCAGTTTGCGTACTTCATCAGCCACCACAGCAAACCCTCGGCCCTGTTCGCCGGCCCGGGCGGCCTCGATGGCTGCGTTCAGGGCCAGCAAATTGGTCTGTTCGGCAATACCCCGGATCTCGGTGATGGCGTGGCTGATTTCATGGCTGTTCTCGGCCAGGGCTTCGACGCTGCTGGCGGAGTTGCGCACCACGTCAGCGAGTTTTCGGATGCTGTCGGCGCTCTGGCCAACGCGGGTGCTGCCGTCGCGGGCCGCATCGCTGGCTTCGTGGGAGAGGGTCTTGGCAATGCCGGCCTGTTCGGCAATGCCGGTGAAGCTCTGCAGCATGGTTTCGATGACCTCCGCGGACCGGTCGGCGCCTTGCTGTTGACGGCCCAGATCATCCCGGCGGGCTTCGGCAGCCGAAGTGAGTTCTTCAACTTCGCGATGCAGCCGATCGATGGCTTCCTTCATGCTGCGTACTACTGCCACGGTGCGGTCCTGCATGGCATTGAAGGCGCTCGCCATTTCGCCGATTTCGTCGTTGGAGTCCACCACTGCCCTCTGGCTCAGATTGCCCGAGGACTGAACGTCGACCATGGTGTTTTTCAGGCGATTCACGTGGCGCTCGATAAACGAGATCAGCACTTGGGAGCCGGCCATCTCCAGCACCATGAGTACCGCAACCACCAGCGCAAAGCCGGGCGCTGTATCAGCGAAGACCTGGTCGAAACTCTTGCCGGTCTGCCCCGCAATGGTCTGCATGGCGTAAAGAACCAGCAAACAGAGAACTGCAAAAACGACAATGTTCAGCAACCAGAATTTGTACTTCAGCCGGGCATTTCGCAGCAGTGTCAGCATGAATCGTTCTCAGTCGATGGCCTTCACCGGAATCTGCATGGCATTGGAGGTCTGGGGAACCTCAGGCACGGCGAGGCCAAGATTGTTTTTATCGAATACCTTATCGGCCCGGTAGCTGGAGCGGACCATAGGGCCGGAGGGTACTTCCATGAAGCCCTTCTCCAGGCCGATTTCCCGGTAACGGTTGAATTCTTCCGGAGTGACGTAGCGTTCCACCGGCAGGTGATTCGGGGTGGGGCGCAGGTACTGGCCCAGGGTCAGGATATCCACACCGATGGCGCGCAGGTCGTCCATGGTTTCCAGGATTTCCTCCTCGGTTTCACCCAGGCCCAGCATCAGGCTGGTCTTGGTGAGCACATACGGGCGGTGCTTTTTGGCATGTTCGAGAACCCGCAGGGTTTTTTCATACCCGGCGCGCGGGTCCCGGACCCGGCTGGTCAACCGTTTGACGGTTTCCACGTTCTGGGCAAAGACATCCAGCCCGGAATCCACCACCTTCTCAACGTCAGACATGACCGCGTCGAAATCAGGCGTTAGCGCCTCAACGGCGACTTCGGGGGTGCGCTGTTTGATGGCCGAAACGCAGGCGGCATAGTGGGCAGCGCCACCGTCGTCCAGGTCGTCACGGTCAACCGAGGTAAGCACGATGTAGCGAAGGCCCATGAGCTCCACGGACTTGGCCGTGTTCTCCGGCTCTTCATGATCCAGCCAGCCTTTCGGGTTGCCGGTGTCTACCGCGCAAAATTTGCAGGCGCGGGTGCAGACAGACCCCATCACCATGATGGTAGCCGTACCGGCAGTCCAGCACTCACCGATGTTGGGGCAATGGGATTCCTGGCAAACGGTGCTCAACCGGTGCTCAGTGACGTTCTTGCGCACCGCTTCATAGCGTTCACCCCCGGGCATGCGTGCCCTGAGCCATTTTGGCTTCGGCTCTCGCTTTTCCGCGGTTGTGGCTTCCTGCTTCGACGACCGCTTGACGCCATCCTTGATGGCTGAGAAGCCATGTTCATTGCGGAATTTGGAACCACTGGTAATGCGGGTTTTTGCGCTGTCGCTCATTGCAACCGGACTCTCGATTCGGGCATGGGGAACACTAAAGAGTAATGGGCTGGCGGGGGAGTTACAAGACAGATAGGGGCAATCACGGGGGTGCCGGGCACGACATTGGTCGTACCCGGTTGACCCTTATCAAGCCTGGGCTTTGTCCAGGGCCTGACTGATGTCGGCAATGATGTCGTCGACATGTTCGATGCCGATGGACAGACGCACCAGATCCTCGCTCACCCCGGCACTCTTCAGTTCCTCCGGGTTCAGCTGGCGGTGGGTGGTGGTGGCCGGATGGCAGGCCAGGGACTTGGCGTCACCGATGTTCACCAGACGCAGGATCAGCTCCAGGGCATCAATGAACTTCGCACCGGCTTCCCGGCCACCCTTGATGCCGAAGCTCAGGATGCCAGACGCCTTTCCGCCACAAATCTTGTCGCAGGTTGCCTTGTAGGGGCTGTTGGCCAGGGTCGCGTAATTCACCCACTCCACAGAGGGGTGGTCCTGCAGGAAATTGGCGACTTTCTCTGCGTTCTGACAGTGACGTTCCATGCGCAGCGCCAGGGTTTCCAGGCCCTGCATGATCAGGAACGCATTGAACGGGGCCAGGGCAGCACCGGTATTACGCAGCGGTACCACGCGGCAGCGGCCGATGAAGGCTGCAGGGCCCAGTGCGTCGGTGTAGACCACGCCGTGGTAGGACGGGTCCGGCTCGTTCAGCATCGGGAATTTGTCGGCGCTGGCTTTCCAGTCAAACTTGCCGGAATCCACTACTACGCCAGCGACGGTAGTGCCGTGACCACCGATGTACTTGGTAAGCGAGTGGATAACGATGTCGGCACCGTGCTCAATCGGGCGGCACAGGAGGGGGGTGGCTACCGTATTGTCCACCATCAGCGGAATACCGTGCTTGTGGGCGATCTCGGCCCAGCGCTGGATGTCGACCACATTGCCCGCCGGGTTACCGATGGACTCGCAGAACAGGGCGCGGGTGTTTTCATCAATGGCCTTTTCCACGGCATCGAAATCGTCGTGGGCGACCATCTTGCACTCAATGCCCTGGTTCGGCAGCGAGTGGGCAAACAGGTTGTAAGTGCCGCCGTACAGCTGGCTGGTGCTGACGATGTTGTTGCCCACCTTGCAGATAGTCTGCAGGGCATAGGTGATGGCCGCCATGCCAGAAGCTACGGCCAGGGCTCCAACGCCGCCTTCCAGCTCCGCCATCCGCTCTTCCAGAACCGCATTGGTGGGGTTCATGATGCGGGTGTAGATATTGCCCTGAACCTTCAGGTCGAACAGATCGGCACCGTGCTGGGTGTCGTCGAAGGTGTAGGACGTGGTCTGGTAAATCGGCGTGGTTGCGGCCCGGGTAGTGGGATCGCTTTTGAAGCCTGCGTGCAGCGCGAGGGTTTCCGGTTTCATGTCAACGGTCCTTGCTGGTGTGTTGTTCTTTATGGGTTTCAGCCCGTGAGTATGCCACAGAGTTTCTTGTGAGAGGATCGTTGGAGCTTGGAAGGAAAAGAATCGGGGTGAGGGGTGGTCCCGAAGCACACTAGTCGTCGCGCTGCCTGCTTTTAGCCTTCAGAAAGTCGCTGATGGATGGATAGAAAAAGATCCCCAGGCAAGCCCAGAAAACGCTGATCGACACGATGGCCGCCTTCACGCTCGCGCCGGCGAAGCCAAGGGCAATGGGAACCAGTATAACGGCCAGGAACACCGTAAGTGCATGGCGAGACTTCATGATGCGATACAGCCTTGAAACGCATTGGGGCGAAGTCTCTATCTTATCCGACTCTCGGCCCCGGGATTGTCAAAGTTTGTTTAAGTGGCGTTGGGTTTCTTGGCGTCCGTGTCAGGAAATATGGTGTCGTAACACCAGGTAAATAAGAACGCATACACCAGATAGAACACCACGAATGCAACATCCAGTGTCCGCGCACAAAAGACCATGAATTTCGACAGTCAAAGCCAGTTTAATGACGCAGAACATGAAAAAATGGCCAGAAAATGGGCAGTTTGTCTGTTTGATCACTATCCTTGTGCGTAGTGGTGATCTGTCTACCATTGAATGGCAGCGTTTTAGCGACTTGATGCAGTCAAAAAGCACGTACCGGAACCGCGTGCTTCGGAGGTGGAAACATGGATCGGCTTCTTTCACCCAAACTTATCCAGTTTGTTTGGTTGTCCTTATTTTCCCTATCCCTGTTTGCTGACTCGAAACGCCCCCATGTCATTGGGGTTTTCGAGGGTATCGATCGGGAAATAGCTGTTGAAGATGGCGAGCTCGTGGGACGGTTTGCGCCTTATTATCAGTGTGTTTTTAGCCGAGTGCAGGGCGATTTCCAATTCGTTGAAATGCCATTGGCCCAGATGCTTTACCGCTTGGAGAAAGGTGGTATTTCTGCTGGTTTGCCGATGGTTCAGACGGCCGAGCGGGATGAATACGCTGATTTTGGTGGGCTGCTGTTCCAGACGGAGTACGTCTATCTGTTGCTTCAGGATTTACCTCCCCTCGATAGTCTGAGTGGCCTCAGGTTCGCCTTTGTCCGGCAGTTCGTTGGAGACAAGCTCTTGAGAGGCGCTGATCCCCAGGTGATTCATGTCTCTGACTGGGGGCAGGCCGTGGAGATGCTCAAGCGTGCTCGTGTGGATGTTGTTGTTCTCCCCTGGGTTCTCATCGACACCTATATGAAGGGGTATGACAAGCCTTACTTCGAGAGGACCGCCGCCTGGGTGGATCTCTCTATGTATATTTCACATCGCTTGGACGATAGTGATTTGACGGAAGATCTCCGAAAGGCAATCAGAAAATGCCGGTTTATTGCAGAGCAAAACCAGGGCAGCCGGGATATTCCTGTCAGACGTCAGGATCTGAAAAATTGACGATGATGCAGTCAAATAGATGAGCGCAGTGCCGACACGGCAGCTACTATGAAAAGAGCGTTTAAAGCTTTGGTTTGGTAACTGTCACCGTTGTTGGCTTGAATGCTTTAGAGAGTGTGCAATGTATTCGCACGATTGGGGGTGAAGCATGCAAAGGCTCGTATGGCCCAAGCTTCTGAATTTCCTATGGCTTCTGTTGTTCTCTCTATCCCTGTCTGCCGATTCAAAACGCCACCATATTGTTGGCGTCTTTGCCGATATAGAACGTGAAATTACCGTAAAAGATGGAAGGCTCGTGGGTCGTTTTGCACCTTATTACCGGTGCGTTTTTAGCCGCGTAGATGGGGATTTCAGATTCGTTAACATGCCACTGGCCCAGATACTTCGACAGCTGGAGAAGGGTGGTATTTCGGTTGGATTGCCTTTAATTCAAACGGTAGAAAGGGACCAGTATGCGGACTTTGGCGGCCCGTTGTTCCGGTTGGAATACGTGTATCTCATGGTTCAGGATTTCCCGCCTTTGGAGAGTATGACAGGGCTCAGGTTCGGATTTGTCCGAAAATTTGCTGGTCTGGATCTTTTAAAAGGCGATAGGCCTAACGTGATACATGTCTCTGATTGGGCGCAGGCGGTCGAAATGCTAAGGCTCGGTCGTGTGGATGTCGTGGTTCTACCTTGGATTATGATGGATCTCTATCTCGAAGGTTATGGAAGGCCACATTATGAACGGACCGCCGCCTGGATAGATTTATCCATGTATATTTCCCACAAAGTGAAGGATAGCCGGCTCAAGGACGACTTCAGGGATGCAATACGAGCCTGTCGCTTGATTGGCGAGAAGAGTCATGATGCCTGGGATATCCCCGGGAGACAGCGAGATCCGGAAGGCTGACTTGGCGTCGATGGGTTGTCTGCCGACCTTTCAGGCATTAAAAAAGCCCGACTCTCGCGAGCCGGGCTTTCTAAATACTGGTAGCAAGGGGCGGAGTCGAACCGCCGACCCCAGCATTATGAGTGCTACCAGCAATTATAACTAGCTGATTTTAATAAGGTCGTGCCGGCCGCCCTCGCCCACATTACCCTATCAATACGCATGAATGTTTATGCCGTGGCCGCAAAATGCCCACAGGGCTTTGGCGTCGCGGCCTTAGAACCATTGAAGCTGTCTTCAATCCAGACTTAAATGCTATCTACCAGCTCTTTAATTGCAGATGCTTTCCAAACGATACCCAGGTCAGATTCAGCATTGATTCGGCCGCTGTATATTCCGAGGAACTTGGTGACCGGCCCTCCGAACACCGCCGTGCCTCCATTTCGCATACCTACGCTTCCGCCGCTTCTGTGCGCAATAACTGCGGAGCCTGACTGACCCTGGCGGCTTCTGCAGTCTATAAGAAACTTAGGCAAATTCTCGAAATCGATATCGGGCTCTGATGCCATGAAACCGGTTGCCCAAACCGCCAGAGACCCTCCCGCCTGTAGGCCAAAGGGAAATCCGACAACGCTCACCGTATCCGAAGGCCCGACGAACATGTCCGGCCCGGTATTATCCAAGTCATATGGGTACAACTGAACGTTGGCAGTGTTGGTCAGTGGTAGCGCGACAAAATCCACACTTTTTCCATGAACAGGATGCTCTTTCCAAAGAGGGCTATCGTCTTTGGCTAAAATAGGCTCTACGACTCCGACCCAGGAGCCGAGACCTGCACTGCCGTTATGAACTATTTGAATCTCATTCGGGATGCCGCCAGTTCGCGATAACGGCTGATTGTTGTCCTGCCTGCGCCCAGTTACGTTGTGCCTGTTTGTTATCAATAGAGGCCCTTTGGGGCCGATTACAATGAACCCAGTTCCGGTGGATAGTGGCTGGCCATTGAATCTCATTTGAATCAAAAGTGATTGGACTGACGGCTGGCTTATATTTGTCATCTATGGACCCCGAAAATTCGATATTTGAACGACAAGTTACAGGAGGTCTCAGCCAGAAGGGAAGGGTGCAATTTAGTGAGCTACCTTTAAAGGCAATGCTATCCATAGATCCCGCGGAGTCACACGAAATGACTTTATCCGAGGGATAGCATCAGATCCGCCAGCGATTAGGGCCTCCGCTACCAACTCGGAGCAGAACCACTTGTCCCTGGCGTGCCAGCTTTTCCTGAAGGGCAGTGCAAATATCGCGGCCCAGTCATAGGGCTTGCCAACTTGTTCTTTAAGAAATGCGAGCAATAGGGTGGGGTTTTCCACGGCTACCGACACAGACTCTGTACTGTTCCAGAGCTGAGGGAATGATCTGGCAGGCACACTTCTAACTCCTCCAGCCGTCACGGACTCGTAAACGATGCCGCCAACCTCAATGGCCACATGGTTCCAGCGGCTAAAAGTAAAAAGGCGGATGATTAATCCGCCTATATCCCGGGATTTGCAGAAATGGATTTTCATAGTTTGGCCGCTCTCCTAAAGAATTCGTCCCTAAACTCCTCGGTGAATCCCAGCTCCTTGATCATTTGGTTGAGTTCCGGGCGATCAATTTCGAAAACCTGTGATTCTTGGAACCAAGCTTTCATTATTTTCCGATGAGTTACATCGGAAATGGCGTTCAGGGATTGTTCTACGGTTTCGTCGATGCCTTCGTGAATGAGCTGCTGAATGAACTGGCGGCGTGTAACAGCATTCGGTGGGCTGATTGGTGGAGGAGAGAAATTGACGCGTCCCTCCCTGTCGGTATTCGAAGCCAGGACGGATAGCCACTCCTGCTCGTCTTCAAATATGTAGGCATATGTTTTAACGCCCGCAAAAGAATGCACTGGATTGGAAGGCTCAGGGTCCACCAAATAGCCTGCCAACTCTGGAATAAGATAGGTGCTGTCCACATGCCAGCCATTCTTAAAGGTCGGCTCCACTATAAGTTCGCCGATGTCATCGTATTCCGGAGGGGTATCGATCAGCTTTCCCAAAACGATGAGACTCATAATCCAGCTCCCGTAAGTGTCTCGAGTTCAGCTGATGATAGAGCACGAGGAATATACTTTATTCCTTTGTGTGCGCCATCAATCCGGCCGGCCTGGGCGTTCGAGGAGTTGGTTCCTATGAATATGGTTGGCGACACAGGAGTGTAAACAGCTGCTGCATTGATTTGGCTTGAGAGCCCGTTTATGGACAGCGTAATTTCACCCGTTAGTGGGTCGTGAGAAAATGCCCCGACCAGAGACACAGAATTCTTTTCCACGACGGGAAAAGAAACAGAAGTAAGAATATCCAACGATCCGTTCTTACGGTTAATGAGTCTCGGCCGACCATCTGTACCCAGGTAACAGGAAATCCGGTTGGAGGAGTCGTCATAGATTTCAACAAATGCGGTGGCATTGTTCCCCTCTTTTGAGGTCCTAGCCTCAAAAAACCATGTCCCTGCTCCTGTCCCTACTTCGGCACCAGCAAGCCTAGAACAAGCATCCGCAGATCGGGTCACTTGAGAGCTTTCGGTTTTTATGTAGCTTGAAGGGTGCTGACCATTTTCAATCTGTCCGCCCCATATATAGATCGATGAAATCCCATCACCAACGTAGGAAACTTGGAGTTGGTCATTTGCAATACCTAGTTGAACAACTGGGTTGGCCCCATCGTTTAGCTTTAGGAAAAGACGGAACCATCCGTTTCCGTATGGCTCTACTCCAAATCCTCGAACCTCTGGGCCAAGTTCTGGCTCCTGCGCAATGCTTCCGTCTCTAAGGTCCACAATCAGACCATTTTCCGTGCCGATCCCTGTGGTAGTGAGAACTCCATAATTAGCAGTGTCCTTTTTAAAAAAGAAGGCTGCGCACCAAACGCCAGCGGCAGGGGTGAATGACCTGAATATTCTCTGGCTGTCGTCGTCGTTACTTACGGTCATTCTTTCGGCGCTTTGGGTGCCATCAGGCGCTAAAGAAGCATCTATCTCAATATACCTAGATCCTGGCGATACTCCCGATGTAGTTTGCTCGACCCATCCTGCAGTGAAGGCCTCTGACTGGGTCATCAGATTAGTTCGCTGCTCCTCAATAAGGAGTCCTTCCCGGAGACCAACTAGGCGGCCTTCGTCTGGCGACACGTTGGAGATGCCAGAAACCGCATTGCGGACACTAGCGCTGCTGCCCCGAGTTAGCGACACGGCATCAACAAAAGTCTTTTCTGAGAGTCCACTAACCGGCCCTTCGTATATTTGGTATGCGTTGTTGGAAAAGTCTAGGTTGAGAGTAGCTTCTGCCAACAACGCTTCACGTAGAATGGACTTCTGATAATCCGTGTTTAAGAGGTATTGGGGGTGCGGATGCGACTCCGCAACATGTGAAGGGACAACTCCGGCAATTGCTTGCCCTATCTTTCGAACAGCCCTGGTGAAAATGGTTGCTGTCTCTATATCACCGTGGCTTAGTTCCGGAGCACCCGTTACTTCGTCGAAGTCCCGCCAGATCGCATAAGCAAGTGCGGATCCGCTGGATCCAGCATAAGGCGAAGACAGTGTGATCTGACCGTCCGAATCCACGGAGCCAACTGTGTAGGGAACCTGGGTGCCGGCAACGGTGAAGCCATCGCCGGGCTGGATATTTGAAAGCCAGGCGGTACCGGTACCGGTGACTACCTGGCTGCCGTTGGTCACCGAGACGGTTCCAGCTTTGTACTGTGACATTTTGTTAGCTCCTGGAGCTTCAATCGAAAATTATGCCATTCGCAGAAAGCGCGTTAACGGCCACATTCGAGGTTGAGTAGTTGGTCCCGGAGGAAACAGATATGATGCCCCCCCGGCTTACGAAAAGGTCGTCGCCACCCGACAGGTTCACGTCGCCGCCCCCAAGGGTGATTTTTGCTCCGTTCGTGCACTGAGCTCCGTTGGTGCCGCATCCGGATATGTTCCCGCTGAACCGAATTTCAGACCCGGACGACGCCCGTACTCCGTACAATGGTTTTGTTCCGGAAAGGCTGCTTAATTCGCAGTAAATGGTCGCGAACGACGATGCTTCCCACCCACTCAAAGACACGTTTGCGACGTCGGTATGGGAGGCATTCAGTCTTGCGAAATCCTGAGCGAAAAACGCTCCTCCGTTGAGATTGCAATACTCCGCATCTACGTAAGCGCCGCTATAAGCGAGAATGCTGTTGTCGGAATCGATCCTTCTACAGGTTACTCTCGCCCCATTTTGCGCCCGCAGAAACGAGCTTTGAGAAGCACTCCAAACCAGATTTCCAGACGTGCCCCTATCCTTGAATGTCAGCGTAGCGCCGTTATCGGCTTCAAACAGATTTGCCCCTGCCGCGGATCCTGTCTCCGTGCCACTGAAGTCAAACACGGGGGAAACGGCGTTGTTATCACATTTAACGAAGTAGTCGGCACCTAACCCGGAAAGATCAATGCTGACTGTAGCGTCAGATTCCGAAATGATTCGAACCCAGCCAAGATTCACCCCTGTTATGTACAGCTGCTCTGATAGTGTCGTGCCAGATAGGATTTCAATAGAGGCCGTAAAGCCGCCTGACATGTACGCGGGCACGGTGCGACTAAGGTATTCGAGGGCCGCGTTAAGAGTGGCGAAGTCGCCGACCGTCCCCACTGTGACGGTACGGTCTGCATTGCTACCGATGGTGGCCTTCGGACCAACCTCAAAGATTCCGTTTTCGTACTTGATGTACTCGCCGCTTGCCTCGTTGCCGAACACGCCTGTCGCGGCGGTCAACAAACCTCCAAACGTGGCATTCCCGGCAGAATCCACCCCAAACTGGGAAGTACTTATTTCAATGGTCGTTCCGTTGTATCGAATGTAGTTTGCACCGCCATCCCCCATGTATGCCCGTGGGTTTCCAGCGTTGTACTGCAGCTGAATGCCCTTGCTGCCAAAAATGTTACTGCCGCCAACTGTAAGACGGGCCTGCGTACCTTGAAGCCAGAGGAAACCAGAGCCCATGACGGTCCCTGCTTCCAGGCGATCCTGGGTAACGTCTGCATTATCGGCAGGCTTTCCGCTTCCGGACACCTGGGTTGACCAGTCTGCAGAGTTTTCATAAGCAAGGCCGCCAGCATTCTGTGATGTGAAAGTTGCGCCGTCCTCTGCTTTAGTGCGAACTGTATTGGCTGGGCTCCCATCGACCGCGTCTGTGTCCGTAGCGTTTCCACCTTTCGATGCGCTTCCCGCGTAGTTAAACGACACATCATTACTGTCCGCCTGATCCTTGGCTGCAAGCGTTCCGGCGTCAGAGAGGTTGCTGATTCCGGAGCTTCCAGGGGCGATTGTAATGGCGCCGTCCAAATAGACATTTCCGAGCTCGTCTACACCGAAGGTCACCTGGCCAGCATTGTTAACAGCCCACATAAGGAGAGATGTTTGCGCACCTCCAACCGACAGGGTTGTAGGCCCGATGCCAACCTGGACCGATGGGTTGTTGATATCGTCGACGGCGCGAAGAATGCTCTCGGTAGTGATTGGCCCGGTGGCGTTGATCACGCCCGCCAGAAGCTTGGCCACGGCCACTTCCTTGATCTTGGCATCCGTCACCGCGAGGTTCTGGATGGCTGCGGTTCCAACCGCCAGGGCTGCGATCTTTTCGGCGGTGACTGCCTCACTGGCAAGCTTCTCGGCGATTACAGCAAGGGCCGCCAGCTTGTTTGACCCCAGCTGGCCACCGACCTGGTCGTCTTCCAGGTTAATCGAGCCGGGCTCCATGTTGTTATTCACGAAGTCGCGATCGACCGGATCCACTTCATAGGCCCAGCCGCTCAGGCCAGAGAGATCCTGGCCGGTTCGGGTGGTCACCATGATCTCGGCAGTGGGGGTGGTGCCCTCGATGCCAAAGTCATCGAACGGCCGAAGCCGGACATAGTAGTTCTGGCCCTGTTTGAATCCGCCAGCCACATAGCTGTTGTCTCCGATCGTGGCCACGGGCTCCACCGTGTCCGGATCGAACCCCGAGGTTTCGGAGATCCATACCTGGACGCCGGCGAAGTCGAGGTCATCCGGCTTTTTGTAGACGATCTCGATGACGTTGAAGCCGGCGGTGATGGCCAGGCCGGTGATGTTGGTCGGGGCAGGGTTGCTGACACTGAGTTTTGCCGGGCGATCACTGATCTGGTTCAGGCGGCCACGGCAGTAGACTCGGATCTCGAACGAACGCCAGGCGCCGGCGGATCCGTTCTCCCGGGCGTAGTCCTCAGCGTTCTTCTCATAGGAGTAGACGAAGGCCGGGTCTTTCACCCAGGCTGTCCGGACAATCTTGTTCTGTGCCCAGATCTCTACCTGGTAATCCCGGAAGTAGAGGTCGAGCTCACCGGCGCTGGCGCCCAGCTGGCCTTCGGATCCGAACTCGAACCACTCGCTGACCGTCGTTGCGCGCCATACGAACTTCGCGTCTCGCCCGGTAAATTCGGTGTCGTTGCCTTGCTCCTCGAGTTCAAGGCCTCGCACCGGCGGGATGGCAATTTTTTCGTCGACATCCGGATCCTCGGGTTCGGCCCCAATGATTTTCGTCGTCGTGAACGTTGTGGATACGTAGTCCTGAGAGACCACACCACTGGTGGAAACGGAGCGGGCGCGTACCTCATAGGTCGCACCATCCGACGCAACCGTGATCAATGCCTCCGGTGAGGCAGGACCAGCAGTCGACCATCCCAGCGTGCCAAGCAGCCGATACTCAACCAGGGCATAGCTATATCCGCTGTCTGCGGGAGCAGAGACCGAGACTTCCAGGGTAGACAGGTTGGCGTTCGGCGTCTTCGGAGTGTTCAGGGACTCAGTAACAATGAGCGCGGCCGGCTTTTCGCTGTACTCGGGAACGTCCGGAGCCGGCGCAATTTCCCCGTTGAGGAACTGGATACGTGTGAAGGATTCCAGCTGGTTCGGGTTGCCTCTGGGCTGATCGTTTTGAGGCCCGTTTACGGTCAAGCTGGACGCTTCTTGAATGCCTTCTGCAACCTGCTCGCTCCGCGACTTGTACGCCGTGACTGTGAGCTCAGCCTGATTGGAAGATGAGTCTCCGTAAAAGAAGGAGGAATTTGCAGAGGTCAGGGTTGGAGGATTGCTGGTTGCGCCCACAACGCCGACATACATGGCTCCTGGAGCTCCGCCACCGCCTCGGCCTCCATAAATGGTATCCCCATCAAAGGCCGATGAGTTCCCTGGCATGCTGATGTACTGCGCTGAATCGGCAGGAAAGCCATCCTGTCCGGACAGATCTATTTCGCCAACGGAACCGAGCTCAGCGCCACTGCAGAGCAAAAACAAACCAGCGCCACTTTTCCCGCCAGCGCCGCCTGCAGCAATAAAGCGCATGTAAGAGAATGACTGGGGCTGGAAGTCTACGATCCCCCAAACCCCTTTCGCTCTCTGGCCATCGATGCCAGGACGACGAGGGTAGTGATCCACTGCATATCGGATAATTGCCGAACCGCCACCAGAGCCTGGCTGTCCGATCAGGTTGGCAGGCAAACCGGTCAGAGATCCGCCTTCGATGTTCAGGCTAAGCTCATCGGCACTGGTTCGCAGTCCGCGGTTACGCGAATCGATTAAGAATTTGTCGATCAGCGTCTCACCAACAACGCTGTCGATTTCCGGACGGATATTAAAACCGCCACCGCCGGCGGGCTGGCCGATGTAACCCTTTTTGCTGGGATAGATCTTTGCCAGGCTGGCCTCCAGGTTTTCAACGCCGGCGCCCGGGACAATGTCCATTCCCAGACCGCCATCCCAGCCCTGGCCACGGCCATCGATCTTGCCGTTGATCTGGAAGAATCCCTTCACCCGGATCTGGGTGTTCTTGCTTATGGTGACCGTCACACCAGCGTTGATGGTCAGATCTTCCAGGCAGTAGTAGATCGCGGATACGTCCCGCAGATTGTCGGCCCCAGTTAGGTCGATATCGGCACTGACTGTGGTGATGCCATTGGAAGAGGAAACCGCACCCGGGAAGTTGGCGCTGTTGATTTCGGTGGCCCCGGGTACCGCGTAGACGGAATCGGGTAGGGTGGCACCCTCTTGCTCCGGTGCTAGCGGCTGAGCCTTTTGTGAACTCCCGAAAAGAGTTACTGAAACAACACCGGTCTTCCAGTTAACTTTTACTTGCTGGACCTCAAAGGCTCGATCGATGCCGGTGACAGCGCCTGAATAGTCCTCCACTTCGTCCAGCTGAAGACGAACGATATCCCCGACTTCCAGATCGTTCTGGTCGGGCATCAGGTCCAGGGAGATTCTCAGTGGAGGGCCAGCGTAGCGATCGCGCAGAGCGTCGAAGCGATTCCGGAGGGTGTTATAGGAGTGGCGGGAGCCGTGTAGTGCCCGGAACTCCAGCTGCTTCAGATCCGCCTCGCCGTGGGTATCGATCGAGTTCTGGTCGATGAGCAGGTTGGTTCGGGTGTATTCCTCTCGCTGATCCACCCAGTTCCAGGAGATCACAATCCGGTTGATGATCGCGTTCATGTCGTGCTCGAGCGAGCCGTACTTCATGACATTGCTGCGATCGAGCGTCCGAATCGAAGAAGCGTCCGACAGTACGCCGGTCATTCTCCGGAGGCCTATCTCACCATTGGCATAGATCGGGGCGTAGCAGCCCATCAGCAGGAACAGCTGCTCTTCAACGAACTGCTTGCCGTCTTCATCGGTAACCCCGGCGATCCGTGCGGCAAGGCCCAGATCAGCATTGGTTGTATCCCAGAGATCCTCGCCTATGTTTGTGTAATCGGAAGTGCGGATGTACTGGGGCGCAATGCCCAGGTGCCAGTGATCCGGAAGGTTCTCGCCAACCTCACCATAGATTGAGCCGGTGAGAATGGCGTAGGCCAGCATGGGCGCTGGCATTTCCAGGTAAACGTATTCCTCCACCTTGGGGGCGTTGTCCGCTCCTTCGTCGTCCGATTTTTCGACACGGATCGGCCGGGTACCCAGAACGCCGCGAGTACAACCGGTGAATGTGGTGGATGTTTTGCCGGTGTAGCGGATGATTTCCTTCTGGCCATCCTCTTCCAGGATGATGTACCCGACCTTTTGCCCTGGGGCATCGGTTTTGCCAGAGGGAGAATCGGGCTGCTTTACCTGGTTGAATCCATCGGTGTTGTATACCTGGACCTCAGTGTCGTCCGGCTCCAGTGTTGCCGCCAGCGAGGTCTGCTTCACCTCGAAAATCTGCTCTCGCATTTCCCGCTGGATATCCGAGCACCGCCAGGTGTATTCCATGTCCTTGTAGCTGGCACCGCGGATGATCTGGGTTTGAACCAGAGTATAGGTAGACCAGTCCAGCCCCCGGAATCCGGCATAGAATCGAGCCCGCTTCCCGCGCAGGCCCAAGCCAGAATTGAGCTTGGCCCGCTGCTTGGCGGTCAGATCGTCATCGAGGGCGGAGAAGGATAGAGAGCCGATCTCGGAGAGAGCTTTGTCCGGATTGATCTTCTGCGTGGTGCCGGATATATCGGTCAGCACACCTTCAAAGATTTCACCAGAAAGGCCAGCGATCGCGTGGCTGGTGAGGTAGATGAGATCGGTAGCGGCTTCATCGAAAGCAATCTCAACAACAAACGCCGGCTCTTGAGCTGATGCCTTGTTGTACTGCGAAAACTCGGGTGTATCGATTCTCATGCTTCAACTGCCTGCCAGGTGTATCGCCAGAATCCGGTTTGGTCGACAAGGGTCTCGTTGTAATCGCCCTGGATGATGAATGCCTGAGGAAGGTCTGGGTTGGACGGGGTGCCGTAGAGGTCCAGCGTCCAAACCTCTCCAGCCGCTACCGAATCGAGGAATTCCACGATCTGCGCTCTCAACGATTCATCGCGAAATGGAGGGGTTTGCAAGCTACGGCGATCCTCTCGGTGCATCAGTCGAGTCATTCTGCGGCCAGATAGACTCTTCGCTTCTTCGAAAAAGCGCCGCGGACTTCTGTTTGCAGATGCTCGAGACAGAGGCAATTCGAAAACAACCTGCTCACCTTCGATATGCCCCGCAATGAGCGAGCGCCTGGCTATAAACGTGATCGTTGCCATGAGTGCCTATTAGCCGGTAGAGAGCGCCCGTCCGTTTCGGGACGTTGGCTCTATGAGTACAAAATCGGTGGAGTCGAGGTGATCCTTGATAGATCGAGCTATCTGGTCTGGATCGAGGCCATTAACGTCCCCGTTGAAGACGATCTGAACGCCGCGCCGGTTTTCATCAAGGTTTTCCGAATAGGTCGGATCGACTGGGTCCGAAACTGGAGGGTTGGTTCCGCTGGATGAGTAGCCGCCGGTACCGACGCTGCCCCCGCCATTTACCGCCTGATAAGCCTGAGCAAGGCCGGTTGCAGCAATCAGCCCGGCCTTTACGGCGCCTATTGATTGCACGGCTGCAGATGCAGCCTCAGCTCTTGCGATTGAGGTGGGGTCGCCGGGAATGAGCTGGCTTGCAAATGCCAGCATGGACGCTGTCTGCGTATGCGCGAACGTCTGCGCGATAGCGAGGCCCTTGGTTATCGCAATTGAGGCGAGTGCTGCTGCCTTACTTTCCCCAGCAAATGTGTTCAGGAACCCGGCCGCGGCCTGCCACGTTGAGTGGTGCATGTTGGTAATGGCCGATTGAGCTTGCTCTTCCAGCTGGGCCCGCTTCTTCGATTCTTGCTCAGCAAGTCGGGTTTGCTCTTCCTGGTAGTCCCGGTAAAGCTCAATGTGGGAATCGTATTGCTCACGCTTTGAATCAAATTCGATCTCTTCCCTGATCCTCTGCTGGGCCGCCAGCTTCTCCAGTTCTGTCTTTTCGGCTAACTCGATTTCGCCTCTGGCATAGGCCTGCTGAATTTCCTTGAGTCGCTCCTGGTACTCAACTTGGATTGCAAATCTCTCGTCCAACGAAGCTTTCAGCTTCTCGTATCCCATGCCGTCACTGGAGCCAGTACCCGATCCCCCGACTGCACCGGTCGCGGTGTTCGGAACTTCTGGCATTCCAACAAGGTCAACAACCGGCGCATTCTTGGTGTTCTGCTGCATGCGCCTACGGAAATCGACGATCTTGTTTTCCGTATCGGCGATCATCTGCCAGATCTCGTCCTTGTCGTAGTAGGCGACGATGCCATCCTTTCCGAAGAACCGGACTCGATTTGTTGGGTTGTCCAACATGGAATAGAGCGTTTCCAGCTCATCTTCCAGGCGCACGATATCGTCTGCAGCGGCTCCGTTCGTCATGGCCGCCAGCTCTTCGGCCAGGAACCTGGTGATCTTGATTGCCCCATCGACCGCTTGAGCGGCCTTGTTCATTGCGATCACAACTGCCGAGCCCAGGGCCTGAGCGGACTGCAGGGTTTGTTCGTCGCTCATGAACTCGACAAGATCCTCAACCGCCGGCAAAGCACCCATCACTAGCTCATTCTTCATACCAGTGGCAGCACCGGTGAGCTCATCCATACCGCGCCGGATATTTTCAAGCTGCTGAAACTCGAGGTCGCTGAATACGTTGCCAGTTCTCTCCGCCTCGTTGCCGAGGTTTCTCAGCTCTTTTCCGTTGTCTTTCAGAAGCGGAAGCAGGGCGGTGGCATCGGAAGCGATCGCTTCCATGTAGAACGTCATATCGTTCTGGCTAACACCGGCCTCTTCGAGGCTTTTCACGTAGAGCTGAAGCGCTTCGGGCCCAGATAGGCGGGCAAATTGATCAGCGGTTACACCAACCTTCGGGGCAATCTTCTCGAAGAAATCGGCCATTGGGCCGCCGCCGGTTTGGATGAAATCCCCAATGCGATCGTTCGTGTCCTTGAGGATGTCAGCCATTTTCCCTTGCTCGATGCCATACCGCTTCGAAGCATAGGTGAGCTTCTGGAATTGCTGAGGCGTCGTGTTTGCGAGAGCTGACAGATTTTTTATTTCTCGAGCGCCGTCAGCGGTCGATGCGACGATGGCTGTCATTCCTGCAATTGCAGTCGCGCTGGCTGCAGTTAAAGCCTTTCCAATCTGGTTTGAGTACTGCTCGATCTTCTTCGCGGTTTTCTGTGATTTCCTCGAGGCCTTGTCCATGCCGGCTTCGAATCCGCCGACCTTGGCTATTAGGTCGAGGGTCAATGTGCCAAGCGACTTTCTGGACATGCTTTTCTCCAGGCAATAAAAAACCCGCCGGCTTGGGCGGGTTCTCAGCGTGATCTATATCGGACTAGCCTTCGGCCAATTGCTCTTTGCAGTAGTCAGCGGCCTCTACGAGCTCGGTGTCAGAAAAGAACTCGTAGGCTGGGTATATCTCATCGTCTGGTTTCACGGTGAGAAGGTTTTGATTGAGCGTTACGTCTGCAGCACCGAAGAACACCGTGTAAACCTTGCCTCCGGCGTATTTGATTCCGGTTACTGAGCTGCCATGCGCGTAGGCGCTGCAAAGCTTACCTCTGCCAGACTCGCTAAATTGTATCGTTGAGATGTAAGGCCCCATGGCGCCGGTCCAATACCCGCGAATCTCTGCTGGGGGTGACTCCGGCTCTACTTCCAGATAGAGACTGGCATCGGGTAGCTTGGGTGATGTTATGCAGCCGGCCAGAAGAACCGACAACGCAATTGGGAACAGCTTTTTCATTCAAGGGCCTCCGTACTTTCCACGGAGTTTAGCAAGCTATTTCCATTTCTCCATCGCCTCTTCCATCGAAATGGCAGGCTCCTCGTGATAAGGGGCAAAGTGATAAAAGCTGACCGGCTGGCTATCTTTCTTGCGATTGGTGTTGTGGAGGATGGTCGCAAGCAAGGCGGTACCGCGCTCAACTCTCATGCCCAAGTTGAAGCTGCCCCTTTTCCGGCGGTACGCCATCCAGTCCAGGAACTCGGAATAAGGCATTATCTCCTGGGCCTGGGTGATCGTTTGACCACCCACCCCGTTGAGTACAAGCTCATGCCAGACTTCCTGCTCTTCGGTCAGCTCTTTGCTTTTCCCAGCTCGTTTACCTCTCCGATCGCAGACAGCAAAGCCATGGTCAGGTTGCCATCGAGCGGCCCTCGATCAGGATCCGCGTCACCGGTGATGTCCTCAGGCGTGAAGATCGGCTTTCCCTTTTCATCGCAAATACTGGCAGCGATTCGGCCCGCGACTGCGTCGGAGTTATTTTTCATCGCCTGAATGTCCGAAACGGCCGTCCGATAGGACAGACGCCTAACATAAACGGTGGCAGTGAGCTCCTTCTTACCCTGTTTCCAGGTGATCTCCTTTTCAACCGGGGCGCCGGTAAAGGCGCCCATTTCCTTTAGGCTATCAAGGGTCAGATTCATGTGGTTGCCTTCTTAATCCACTGTGAGCCTCCAGAACGCTGGATGCTGACTTCCGTGGTCACCACAGTGTTCTGACTGAAATCGAATGGGAAGTCGGAAACATAGCCGCGGAACTTGAACCAAGTACGGGTATCTGGGCAAACGAGGTCGACTTTGTCCAAAACTGCAGTGGCGGTTGCGCCGCTGCCAGCACCGGTAAGTGTGACGGTTGGTGCGGAGCGATAGCCGGAACCAGGGTTAGTAATCGTGATCCCAGTTACAGCGTCGCCATCAGTCTCAACGGTGCCCTCGGCCGTTACGCCGTTCGGGTCTTCAGGATCCGAGAAGGTCACTGTCGGGGAGCTGTAGCCAGATCCGCCAGCATCAACGCTGACTGATTTAACTGCGCTGCCGTAACCAGGAGTGCCCTCACCATCAGACCAGCCCACAGCCCAAGGAATCTTGGGGCTCGGGTTCATTCGGGATAGGTTGTAAAGGCTGATGTGGGCAGCAACCTTTGGGTCAGCGTTCAGCCCCATGGTGGCCTGACCGGGAGTTCTGAGGCCCGACTGATAGGAGCGCTCAAAATCCTCGAGGGCGGTATCCTCAATTTGATCAGCCGGGTCACCGCCAGGAGTGAAGTTGGTGGCGCGTTCTGCCCGGGTGACCACCGGCGTGCTGCCAGAGGTATCAAGGAAGAATATGTGGGTGCCTTGTGCCAATACGGACATGGTTAAATCCTCTTGCGGGTTTTCAGGGCAATAAAAAACCCGCTCAGTGGCGGGTTGTTCGTGGGTTTCGGGGATCGGTTATCGGTGGACGAACCAGCTCACGTCGAAGCCGTATCGTTTGTGGCCTGTATCAGGGTCAGTGCTTTCGCCGTTCCAGCGAACGATGTGGGCGTGAGGTTCAATCGCGTTGCGAAGAGCCTTGGCCACATCCCGGGCCGCACTGCCTCGGTCGGCATAGACATCAACCTGAATGGTGTGCTGATCGATGTCCGGCGCCTGGTCCAGGTAGTTTTCAGGCAGGCCAGTTATCGTCTGCCAGACTGCATACGGCAGCGTAACGCCCTGAGGTGCTTCACCGAATGGGAAAAGACGCGTTGGAGCGGTGCCAAGCAAAGCGGTGACATTTGTATCTGCAGCGCAAACCTGGAAGATGGGCGGATTCATGTCTTATCGCTCGGGCGCAGCTGGTTAATGCGATCAACCGCTTCTTCGTGAGGACACTCTTCGGGATAGATCCCGCCGATGTATACGTGGCCGGCTACCTGCTCAAGGTTCTCAATCTCTCGAACATGGACCACCAGGTGCGCGGTGACAACGTCATTCGGTTCAATGTCGATGATGCAGCGCGTAACACCTTTAATCTCGGTGCCGTCCTCGGTGAGGATCCGGGTTCCGTGTCCTGCTTTAGGGGCTTTGCCGTCAGGAAGAATGACTTTAATGCTCATTTCGCCGCCTTCTTTTTCGCTTGCCGGAGAACCCGATCGATCTTTTTGCTGTACTGCCTGACAAATTCGTCAGCCGCCGCTTGCCCAGCCTGAGACGGAACGGGACGGAAGATCGGTTGTGCGCCCATCTTTTCGGTACCGAATTCAAGCAAGCGCCAATACCAGGTGTCGCCGCCAGGATTTCCTTTGTCGCCATCGGTTCGGTAGGACTGGCCAGCCCTGCCTTTACGCACGTTCTCTCTGGTGTTGGCATACTGTCTGGCCCCACCAAGAACGCCGACACGGAACTTCATGTTGCCGGTCTTCCTGAAGGTGCGGCCAGACCAACGCTCGACAATATTGTCCGCGATGCTCTCTGGGGTCTGGGGATCGTCGAATCGTTCTGCGTTGGCCCGAGCCTGATCCCTTAGTACTTGAGCCGCACGCCGGAGAGCAAACCGGCCGCCCTTGCGCTTCATGTCGAACTCAAGGCCATCCAGCTTGCCGAGCAGTTCCGGCAGACCGTTGAATTCATAGTTCACGCCATCAGCTGCCATCGTTTACACCTTCGCTGTAGGGCAGGGTCAGGTGCTCCCGCCCGCTTCGGTCGTCAGGCAGAACGCCTTCGATGTTGAAGATCTGGCCCTTGTGAACAATACGCATCGTTGCGTCGATACCAGGCCGGTACCGGATTTGGAATTCACCGGTGACCTCAGACTGGCCAGCGCGGGACTGCTTGAATTCGCGGGCGCTGGAAGGCCGTTTAGCAGCCCATACAGTAGCCACGACCTCCCAGCCCGGGATCATCTCTCCGGTTGCGGGATCCTGAGTCTGGCCAGGCTTTTCAATAGTGATTCTGTGCCGCAGCTGGCCGGCTCTCATCTCACTCTACCCGGTCGTATTTCTTCAGGCGGTCGTATTCGCCCTGGGTCATCGACATGGTCTCGCCGGCTTCCTTGCAGATGCCGCCTCGGCAATGGCGGGTTTTCAGCGTGGCCTCAACCATCCGAGCTTTCGTCCTGGAGGCAGGATTTCCTTCCTGTTCTTCGGATCCTGCAGTTTCGGCTTGTGGCCCTGCTGCCTGTTGGGTCTCGGGCTCATTATGCTCACCGGCGGTCGTTTCTGGCTGGGTTTCAGCCTCAGAGGTTTCGACCTGTTCAGGATCGACTGGCTGTTGTGCAGAGTCCTGGTCCTGCTTTGTCTTGCTGGGTTTGCGTGCCATGAGCTATTCCTCGCTACGCGAAATGAAAGTGGCGGTATGGCGCGATTAGGGCCTCCACCGCCATTGGCAATTCAGAGGTTATGGTTCCTACAACAACGCTCTCCCGGTTGACGTACCAGTGGCCGATTAGCAGAAGCATCGCGGTTGTGATGTCGTCATCGAGAACCAAGGCGTCTTCGTCGGTTACCTCACCGGAATCCGGATCCTTCGGTATCTCTGCCGCCGTGGCATAAAGCGTGCGGCCGGTGTAGTTCTCGACAAGGCGCTGGGCCGCCGTTGAGTATGTTTCGAGTAGTGTGTCGTCTTCGGTAAAGTCCGGCTCAAGCCGGACGTGTTGCTTAATAATGTCCAGCTCGAGCATATCGGCTCCGTCAGTTCAGTGGCCGCTCAAGGCGGCCCGGTGGATTAAGTGGCAGCGCCCTGCAGTGCCTTGATCGCGGCCGCGTCCTGCAGCACACAGTCAAAACGATGGAACGCGAGGAAGCCGGTCTGGTCAAAGTCGGCGTAGCGCTCAACCAGGCGCTTCAACACCATGTAACGAACCCGGCGAATGATGAACTGGGCAAAGTCGCCGGCGTACATGAACTTAGCGTTCACGCCGATATCGGCAATACCTTGGTCCACAAAGTAAGGCACGTTGAGGATTGTGGCCGGTGCTGCACCCGATACCGCTGGGAGCCACAGAGGGCGACCCTGCAAGTCTTCCATTTCCGTCATCAGCTTCAGCGTGTTGTCGTTAAGACCGATGCGGAAATTCGCAGCGCGGCGGTAAGCCGGATCAATGCTGTGGATCAGTCCGTTCACTTCTTGCCAGGTGAATTCGCTGGAGCTGTCAGCAGTGGTGGTTCCAGTCACCGACGCTTGCAGGCCAGTGGGCTGTTCGGGAGTGCCAGCACCGGTACCTTGCACCAGGAACTTGGCCTCACCGCGTCCGAGACGGGAACCGATACGGCTTGCCAGGAAGCCCTGAATGTCGATGCCCGAATCGTTCAGCAGCTCGTTGGAAACGCGGATCACCTTGGAGCTGAGCTTCTTGGCGCCAAGGTTTTTGATACCGAACACCACGTCACCCTCAGATGCCTGAGAGTTCTCGCCGATCAGCTCGCCTTCTTCAGCGGTACCGTCAGAGGTGGGCCACTCCAGCGTATGACCGCTGTCAGTGGTGAGGATCTGGGCTACGCTGGCCAGACCGCCGTAGTCCTTCATCGCTTCGTGGATGCGATTCAGCATCTCGGTTGGTACCGTGTAGCCGCCAGCAGTGTCTGGGTCGGTGGCTTGAGCACGCATCTCGCGCAAGATCTGGCGCTGCTCCGCGGACATTTCGGACATTCCCTGACGCAGGAAACCGTCAAACGCTTGGGCACGCTGCTCATCGATGGACTGGCCGCCGCGCTCTTCGTTATCCAGGTTGTCGCGATGCTCTTCTTCGTTATCTTCGACGAAGCGCTGATCAGCATCCCGCAGTGCCTCTTCGCGCTTGATCTGCTCGTCGAAACCGTCGAGCTTCTGTTTCCAGTCGTTCCACTGGCTGCGCTGTTCGTCAGTCCAGGTGTTGTCGCCAATCTTGTCATGCAGGTTGCGCATGTTCCGGGCGAGCTCGTTGTACGCTTGCTTCAATTCATGGAGTTTCATAGTGCTGTGCCCTCCGGGGCGATGTTTTGGTTTCAGGCGTGGATGAGTTCAAGGAAGCGCTCGCGGGCGCGGCGCTGATTGATGGCACGCTGGGCGAGACCCTTGATCTCTTCGCAGCGAGCCTCGAGGGAGCGCTTTGCAGCGCCCGCATCCGGGTAAGCCGGGTAGGTCACCGGCGAAACGTCGAGCAATCGGCTGAAACGGTGGATAGTCCGAACGATCAGGCCGTCTTCGTCTTCCATCCACTCGTCACCGTCAGGCGCAACCCGGAACGCAAAGCTCGATCCGGTAATGTCACCCCGGGTCAGCGGAGCCAAAACCAGGTCCCGGACGGACTGGGTATCCGGCGGATTGATGTCGTAACGAAGGCCTTCGGCGTCAACAGAAAGCTCCAGCGTCCCGCTACGAGTTCGCCCCAGCACAAAGTTGGGGTCGTGGTTGAACAGTGCTCGAACATCGTCGTTGAGCACGTCATCGAAGGCGCCCGGGGCGATCTCTTCTTTGAACATGCCCAGGATCATTTCGCTGCGCTTATTGAAGACTGCACCATGCCCGACGATGCGGGCCGGCTGTCCTTCCTCGGTTTCTTCGGCACGCACCTCACACAGAAGGGCGCGCTTCTCGACTTCGCTCATGAGGTGGATTCCTCGTCATCGTTGGGGGTGTCGGATTGATTCAGGGCGCTCAGTGGCTGGGCGTTTACGCTGACCAGCATCTGGTCTAGGCCATCCCGGGGATTCATGTCCTCGAGCACTCGGGCTTCGTTGCGGTCCATCCAGCCGTCGTTGATTGCTGCGTGATAGAACTCCGCCCGCTCTTTTGCGGTACCGCGCAGTAGGCCGGCGAGGTTGAACTTGCAGTAATAGCCAGCGGCACGCTCGGCGCGTGTGAATACCCGGCGGTTAATCTCCTGCTCCCAGTTCACAACCCAGGGCATCATGGTGTGCCGCACGAACTGGATGGCCTGTTCGCTGATATTGGAGAAGGTGGCCTTGTCGAGGTCGTTGATCATGTGCGCCGGCACGTTGAAGATGCCGGCAACCTCGGAGCGGTTCAGCTTCCGGGTTTCCAGGAACTGGGCATCTTCTGGAGGAATGGTGATCGACTTGTAGTCGAGATCCGCCGGCAGCATCAGCGTCTTGTTCTCGCTGGCCTTCAGCTTAGAGACTGCATTGTTCCAGGCGGTTTTCAGGCGCTCCCAGCTGTCCTTCTGCAGCGAGTTCTTCACGGTGACCAGGCCGGTAGGGCGTCCACCGCCGGTGAAGAAGTCCTTTCCATAGCGCTGAGCCGCCAGCCCCAGGCCAATGGTTTCAGCGTGTTGCCGGATCAGGCTCTTGCCGGTCCGACCATCGGAGCCCAGGGCACGGACGTGGATCATGTCCTCGAGGGCGACGGCGCGGCTGCCTTCGTCTTCCTCGGTAACGGCGTAGAGCCAGCGGTTTCCGTTTTTGACCAGCTGGGTTTCCCAGGGCCGCCGGGTGACCAATTCTCGAAGCTCCCCGCTCGGACTGCGCACGGTTTGCGTGTAGCCATTGCCCCAACCAAGAACGTGGCCCTGTTTGGTTTCCCGCCACTTGTAGCTGGTCTGCCACTCGTTGGGCTCGTCGTGAAGCAGCCAGTAAGCCGGGTGATCCTTGGCCGCCTCGATGTTGTCGCCCTTTTTCCGCATCACGTGAAGTGGCAGCTGGCCGATCGATGAGGACAGGACGTAAATGCAGGAGTAGACCGCCGATAGAGTCAGAGCGGACTGGTTGTCCACCTGGATACCGATGTTGGTATCGAAGTACTCCGCCAGGTTCTGGCCGGTCAGCGGTGTATTCGGATCCTCAAGTGACCGGGATTCCGGGGCGAACAGGGACTCAAGCATTACTTCTTACCTCCGCCAGCTTTGCGCTTGGAGGCGCGGGCAGCTGCCAGGGCCATAACGAACATCAGTCCGCCAGCAGCGATAAGGGCATCAGCCAGGCCGAATCTGAGATACAGGCCATAGGTCATCGCCCCGAAACCGGCAAGGCCCAGGGTGTCGATCAGATAAGTGCGCATTTACATCACCAGGATGTCGTCGTCAGAAAGGGTATCCAGTACGCTTTCGCCTACTTGGGCGTTCGCCAGTGCGCGGCCTACGGCCATGATGAGAGCCACCGCGCCGTCGATCTTGTTGTGATCGCCTTGCTTGATGGGGCGGACCACGTCGTCATTACCGGGCAGGTACTTGCCAACCACGTTGCCAACACACCAGGTCATGATCGGATTGCCGTCATGATGGAACCGGCCGGAGACGATCGCGGCCTCCAATTCCTTCATGCCGTCCGACATGTTGGTGTAGTTCTGAACCATGGTGATCGGGTTCAGGCCTTCGTCGTCCAGCTGGTGCGAGAGGTTCGCGGCGCCGTGCGGGTCAATCGGTGACTCCTGAGCCGGCGTCTCCAAGTTGGCTTCCTTGGCGCATTCCAGGATTTCCCGGTAGTCCACCTCGCTGCCATCGGTGGCGTCCAGGTGCTTGGATTCAATCCAACCCTGGTACCGCTCGCCGAGCCGGCGGTCTTCATTGTCGAAGGCGGTGTCTTCCGGCACCCAGAATTTCGGCCCGACGCAGTAGTAATGAGTCTTACCATCTACCTGGCGGCTGAATAGCCGGGCCATGCTGTTCATGTCCAGCTTACGGGCCAGGTCGAATGCCAGGATGCAGTCTTCGCCGCGGAACTGGTCGATGGTCAGTGACTGGTCTTCACACTTCTTCCAGTCCTCCATGTTGAAGTACTCCTCTTTCGAGGAGACCCAGACATTGAGGTGCTTGGTTTTGTACTTGTTCGCCAGTCGCGCCCGGGCAACCGCCTTGTCCCTCTGGCTCTTGAGGTAGTCGAGCTTTACCGAAACGCCGGCGTTTGGATTGGCCTTTAGAATGGCCTCGTCGGTTTTCCAATCGTCTTTCGCATCGATCGTGTAGATGATGGCGAACAGCTCGTCATCCTGGCTGGTGCCTTCCAGCATCTCGATGGCGCGTTCCCGCATTTCATAGCAGGGCCCGGCGATATCAAAACCGGCGGTGGTTATCACCCACAGCAACGGCTGCGATCGGGCGCCCATGCCAGTAATCATCGTGTCGTAAAGGCGCGAGTCAGGATGTTCGTGATACTCGTCGATGATGGACATCGAGGGGCTGGAGCCGTCACCGGGATCACCGATCACCGGTTCGAAGACGCTTCCATCGCCCCGTTCCAGCTTCTTTGCCCAGGGCACGATGCCAAACCGGTTGCGCAGGTTTGGTAGTTTCCGCGCCATCTTCAGGGCAGGGCGGAACACCTCCCAGGCCTGTTTCTCACTGGTAGCACCGCAGTAGACCTCGGCGCCATATTCTTTATCTGCGCAGAAGGCGTACAACCCGGCGCCGGCCACCTTGATTGACTTGCCGTTCTTCCTGGGGACCTCTTCGTAGACTTCCCTGAACCGGCGGAGCTTGTCCTTCTTCCGGATCCAGCCGAACACCATCGAGAAACTGAACAGTTGCCAGGGCTCAAGAACAATCCGCTGGTTACCTCTGGCCCATTCCCCTTTGGTGTGGGGGAGGAGCTGGACAAACCTGCAGGCTCTTTCCGCCAGGTCCCGGTCGAACCGGTATGGGTAACTTTTGGCTTTCGCTGCCTTCAGGTCATTCAGGTGTCGGGCACAAGCTGCCTTCACGTAGCTGCAGGCGACGATCCGGCCACCTACCACATCGCGGGCGTACTTCTGCGCCGCGTTCACATTGGGGTAGGCGCTCATAGGTTAGAACTCGTCGAATTCGTTGCCCTCGTTTTTGCCGTCGTCATTTGCTCCGCCACCGCCGAGCATTCTCATCCGGGTGAGCGGATCCAGCCCGAGCAGTGAGCCGAGCCTCGAAAGCTGCTGCACTGACTTGTCGCGGACGTTCACAACCGGGTGCATCTTCTCGCTGCCATCAGCGGTCGGAAGCGTTAATCCCTCGTTGGCAATCCGGATCTCGGCATCCAGCATCAGTTGCCAGGCGTTGCAGTAGGCTTGAAGCAGTGGGGCGTCTTCGACTTCGAACGTGCCGCGATCGATCAGCACCTTCGATTGTTGTTTCCAGATTCTCCGGGCCGCATCGCCCATCAATTCTTCGGGAGGATTGATCCGGGTGATCGAGCTTTTCTGAGTGCCAACCGACTTCCGTTTTCGGCCTCCGCCGGAGGCGCGAACTGGAGCGTTGTTGTTCAACCAGGACCTCCGGAAAAAGTTTCGTTATTTCTCACGCAAAAAAAAACGATTGAGGGCGCGGTGTCCGCTGGGCAAGGCTGTAGAGATTTACCCACCCCCGGGTCGCCAGTCGCCTCGCGCTCGCGCCCTCAAGGCCTCCCGCTGGGTCTTGGCCTGGTGGCACGGGTGGCAGGTGGCCTCAAGGTTGCCGGCAACTGTGGCGCCTCCCTCAGCCTCTGGGACGATGTGGTCAACCTCAGTCGCTGGGGTCGCTTTCCGCTCTCGCTTGCATGGCTGACAAAGGTACCGATCACGCTCAAGCACCTGGTCTCGCAGCCGGCGCCATGGCCTACCACCTCTGCCTCTGCCTGCCCGACCTCGTGTCCAGCTCTTCGCCTGGTCAGCGTGAGCCTCGCAGTAGCCGTGCTTCTCCCTGGTGGTCATCCGGCACAGCTTGTCCCGGCAGGGCTTGGCGGTACGCTGTGGCATCAGTCGAGGGTGCTGCCGTCGAGGTAAGTGGGCGGCTGCCTATCCTCGTCATCCATCCCTTCGGCCTCAGCCATGGCCTGAACCAGTGCGGCATTGCTGCTGGCCAGGCGATTGATGGCGTCTGTCTGCTGGCGGATAGCCTCAATGAGTTCGGCGAGCTGCTGTTCGTTCACTGGTATGCCTCGTTGACTGCATCAACCAGGCCACGCTGTCTGGTGGCACAGTTGTGGTAGATGCTGGCGGTCTCTGTGATAACGGTGGCTGCAGTATCGGCCTGCCCGTCTCTCAGCTCAGGGAGTTGGTCCGGACACTTCACCATCAGATTGGCCGGGATCTCCACGCTGGGCATCGTTAAGCAGCCGGACAAGCTCAGGCTCAAAGCACACGCGCTTATAAATCGGCTTCTGAATCTCACGGATAACTCCACGGTCGATGATGCGCTCGTTGGCCCTGAGCTCACTCAGGCGATCCTCCACCTGTGTGGAAATGCCACCAATGTCCTCACGGATCTTAGCGGCCAGCGCCTGCTGTGCTTCCATGGCTGCGAGGTCTTTACTGTCCTCGAACCAGCCTCTGGCCATCCAGCCGGCGTAACCGATTGCCGCGATGGCCACCGCCAGGCCGATCAGTTTTGCTTTTGGTCCGAAAGGAATCATTGCTTAACCTTGCCTGCCCAGGCCTCAGCGATGTTGTTGCCGAAGTAGCTGACGATCAGTGTGGCGCTGATGCCATATGACCAGCCGATGACCACCCCCATTGATTCAAGGACCTTCGGATCATAAATGCCCAGAAGGACCCAGCATGGCGTCTGCAAGATGGCCCACCACTTGCCGGTGTAGTACCCGCGCCGGCGGTGTTTCCACCAGCGATTCGGGTCAGGATGATCAGTATCCACCCGACTGGCTCTCTATCAGCCTGTCTAGCTTGGCATTGATAGTCCGGAGGTCTGTCTTAAGCTCTTCAAACTTACGATCAGTACGGGCCTGATCTTCTGCCCGAGAGGCTTTCAGGTGGCTGTAGTTGAGCTCAAGGTTGCTGATCCTGGTGTCCTGCTGAGCAAGAAACCAGAATGCGGCGAGCATAGCCGTCAGAGTAGTCAGTATGTGCCCCACGCTGATTGACTTACTGATATGCCAGTGGCGGCGGTCGTATTCCATTTGATCCACCGCTACACCTCGCCAGTCCGCATGATTTCCGACAACTCAACGGCTCTCACGCCAACCTGGCGGGCCCATTTCGAATTGAGCATTTCGTCTGCTGCTCGATTCCAGTCTCTTCGATTGATTGCACTCCACATGTTCTTGAAGCCCATGAGGCCCGCAAAGCCGAGGTTGTAAACCATATTCGCGATCACCGTCTGCCTAACAGGATCGAGATCACGGTATTCATCCACGGTCTCCAGCTGGCGCTCAACCTGGTCGATATCGTTGTCGAGCATGAAGTCAGCCTCATCGCGACTGATGCCCACGTCTTCCAGGTTGCGACCATAGCCGACGGTCAGCTTGCCCACTGTGTCGAGGTAGGGCTTCAGTCGGAGGCCTTCGTGGCGCTCCAGCTGTGATCTGAGTAGTTGGCGATTCATAGGCATAAAAAAGCCCGCTCGGTGGCGGGCAGATCAGTTCATGGAGTAATCGGACACAAAAAAACCGCCAGCTCCAAGGGGAGGGCGGTTTCGTTCGAGGTCAGTTTGACCAGCTACCAAATAGTGTAGCTGCTGGACCCCTGAAGTCAACATCTAGTGTCACGCGGCTGCAGATTCATGATAACCGAGCAGGTACTCGAGCTGGCCATAGCCCTTGGTGACCCTTCGCTGGAACACCTTGACGGAGCAACCGAGCAGCTGGGCACAAGCGTAGTCGTTCCAGTGGATCTCATAGCGCTTCTCGGTAAACGGATCGATGGCCACCTTGGTCCGCCCACGATAGAAGCGATCGACACAGAGGGCGTCTACCTGCTTTGGTGCCCTGCTGGCCATTCGGCTTAACCGATCGTAGGCCCGAGCGAACTCTTCGGGCATCTGGCGGAGCCGGATCTTCTCCATCTTGTCCGCCAGCATGCAGAATCCATTGAACCCTGATCCTGATGGGGGCTTGCCCTCAAACTCTGCCCACATGCCCATTATGCTCCGGCCCTGGTGCGCCAGCTGATCGATGGTATCCAAGCCCTGCAGATAGGCGATGAAGCGATCCACCTCCCGATGGGCTGCTTCCCGAGCTCTGCGCTGATCAGACGTCTTGCGGTTTTGCTCTGCCATCACTCAATTCTCCGAATCGCGCCGTCTTCCGGATCTTGCCGCCAGCTCTCATCCTGATGCGGGAAGTCACGACGAACATCTGACGTGTCCGGCAGCACGGCCCATGCTGTGTAAAAGTCTTTCCCGTACGAGCAGCCCGCGAACTGCCGAAACTCGATAAACTCGCCATCTTCAAAGTCCGCAACAGCAACGTGATAGCCGTCGCAGGGATTGAAAAGTAGAAAGTCTCTATCTTCGTAGGCCTTCCCCGGCTCCTGGTTGTTGCTGTGAAAGGTCAATCCAAATGCCGAAGTGATTGTCTTCATGCCGCCCCCTTAATACTGAAAACTTCTTCCTGGAAGAGAACCCGCCAGGTGCGGATCTGAGCCCGGCGGAAGTACCAGTCTTTGTGCTCCAGCTCCATGGGTGGCCACTTCATTCGGCCATCGATCACGCTATGGCATGAATCACAGGCGAAGCAGGCGGATAGGTCGTCACTCTTTCGGGCGATACCGTGGCTCTCGTCCGGAAGGTGAGCGAGCACGGTTGTCGACCAGTCTCCATTGCACACGCCAACGATCTGCAGGGTACAGGGCTGGTTTCGGGCTGCGTCCCTGATCTTCTTCGAGTGTATCGGTGTCGTCTTCTGCAGCATCTCAGTCCCCGTGGTATCTGGATCCGCCAGCGCCATAGCCCCGGCCATTACTCTCGGCCCTCATGGCCGCCATCTGCCTTCTGACTTCCACCAGCTCCTGGTTGCGTTCCGTCAGTCGGATTCTGAGCTGAATAACCAGCTCTTCCTTGGTGAGGCTTTCACCGGTTTCCTTGCAGACAACACCCGATGCCTCGCAGCGATCGCAGGGCATCTGGTAGAACATCGGTTTTACGAAGCCTCCACCATGGCATTTCGGGCAGGGCTTCAGCGGTCGCTTCTCCTGGTTGAACGCCGGGCCGGATCGCTTCTTCATGCAGCCCTCCGCTTCTTCCTCTGGATGCGCGGATCCTCCCAGCCGGCCAGATCCAACTCGATGTCGATCGCTTCCGGGGTTACCTGGTAGTGACGGGACAGATAAGACTTGCTCAGTTTTGGCAGCTGCTGATCAATGCGAGCCTTCTCTGCGGCACACTGGCGGATCAGTGCCTGGTCATCGTCATCGAGCGCAACAACCGGCATGTGCTCCCGGACCTTCCGGATAGTGAAAGAGCTGCAGCCAAATTTGACGCCGAGCAGCTTATCGGAGAGCTCCTCGGACTGGGCTCGCAAATCAGCGCCGTGCATGTAGTCTTTTGCCGCCTGGCGGGCTCTCATCTTTGAAAGGTGGTTGCTGCTCAATGCAAACCTCCAATGCGCTTGGTCTTATCGTCTACCGCCAGCTCCAGGAACTGCTCGGTTCTCTCGTTGTGGATCTTCACGACCCCTTGGTCACCGCCACCCTGATACACCAGTCGGGCCTTTTCCTTGTCGCCTACCAGCGCTGGCTGCTCTTTCGAGCGTCCACGCATGAACTCCGATTGCTGGCTGTTCTCGTGTTCACAGGTGCCTATAAGCTTGCGCGGGAAACTATCTGGCGGTGTGACCGTGAAACCCTGGTAGAGCTTGAGGAAGTTGTTCCGGACAAACGGGTATTCCTTATCGTCAGTGAGGGCGATCTTCTGCCAGCCGCCAAGGCGCTCGATCGCAGCGTGGATCTTCGGGTCATCGAAAACCACGGATCGGTAGTTGCCGACGCAGCGGATGGCAAAATCAACTTTCGCCCAGGCCTCTCCGCTGGCGGACTGGCTGCTTCCCTGCAGCAACCGGACGATATCAGCAGGTTTTGGCGGGTACTGGCCCGTATCTGGGTTGGTGATGTGCCGCGAGAGGGCGTGCTCAATGTCAGCCAACGAGAACGCGATGAGCGACTGGAATACCATGTAAACCACCCTCGGCTCTGGGGTTCTGCCATAGATCTCGTGAGCCTGTGCCCACATATCGCCAAATGCCTCGAGGTCATTGGTGTTCATAGGTCACTCCTTGGTGGCTGTTCGAGCGCTGCTCGTGAATGCGGCGGAGCTCGGCGGCTCGATCGATACCGGTCTGCTGCGGGGCTTTCCGGCGCTCTGACCTCCGCTGCATAGCAACCTGGGGCCACTTGTCGCGAAGCTTGTCGGGGGACTGGACGTGTGAGGCCCAGAATTTCTCGTGACGGATAGCCCAGTCCCACAGAATCCGGATGTGGCGGTGCTCCCGGCCATCCTGCTCTCGCATCAGCCGGATGGTGTTTGCCCAGCGGGAGAATTTCGGTTCTCGCGGCTTGTCCTCGCCGAGCTGATCGACCAGCCCGTCCCACATCCACACCGCAAGGTCGAGATCTTCCTGTGTTCCCCAAAACCGGCCATTCTCGATGGCGGCATCCGGCCTTGAGGGCTGGTTCTGGTCGGTGGGTTGCTCTGGCTGGTCCTGGCCAAGGTGGTTGTCCGGCCGGTCAGGCCCGGACGTCTTTCCTGCCGTAGTCTCTGAGGTAGTCTCTGAGGTAGTCTCTGAAGTAATCTCTGTAATAGATTGGCGGTTTCCGCCCTCACAGTCTGGCGGGTTTGTGCATTCTTGAATGGCGCTTTCCGCCATACTGGTTGCACCATCTGTACATTCTTGATTGGCGGATTCCGCCATTCTGGAGGAAAGCGCTTTCAAGGCGGTTTCCAGAGCGTCAACGTTCACTCGGAAGTACAGCTTCGCCGGAACACCTTTCCGGATCTCTTCCAGGAAGCCGGCCTTTTCCAACCGCTTGCGAGCGGTCTCCTGCTCCCGGCGCGTCATGCCTGTTTCGGCCTCCCAGTCGGACTGGGACTTATAGAACCAGCCGTCTTTGTTCGAGGTCCGGCCATGCCAGTAGATGCACTGGGAGAGCATCAGAGCGCCAGTGATGCCGACGCCCAGGTCAACAAACGCTCTCTGGAATGCGATCGGCCTGTCGAACAGTTCAATACCACTCACGCCACGTTCTCCTGGTCATCGAACAGGACGTGGCTGTAATGGCCATCCCAGTCCTTTCGCATTTCAAGGCGCCCCTGCTCATATTGGGCATAGAGCCACTTGGCACCCTTCTGGGTGAGCACCACCTTTTCGCAGGGCCGATCGTCTCGGTTCAGATAGCGCCGTTCGGTGAACAGCTTGTCCCGGTAGGCGGCAGCACTCCGGTACCCGTGGGGAGTCCGCAGCAGTCGTTTGCGCTCCACCAGGACAGGCTGCACACGGTTCAGGTTGACGCCATTGAGCATCCGGCAGAATTCCACGGGTGTGAGTCCGGCCTTGAGGTTCTCGGCCAAGTCGTTGCATACGGCGTTGAGGCGGTTGGTTTCGCACTTGTAGTGGTCAACCTGGGAACTGAGATCCTCGAGGGCGATCCGGGCTTCTTTGGTCAGGTTCCGAGCCCAGGATGGCAGGGCTGCTTGTTCTTCCAGGTACTGCCAGCGATCAACCAGCCGCGCGGTGAACTCAGGTGAAAGCTGTGCAACGACCACGTAGCTATCACGCTTATTGACTTGATACGACTTCACCGTCTGGCCCAAGTGGTTTTTAACTTCCTCCGTTGGGGGAAGTTTAATAATTCCTCGCCCAGCTAACCGTTCAATGGAACGCTTCACATGATCGTGCCGGGACTCCAAGATCTGCGCGATTTCAGCGCTGGTCATGGTGAGCGCTTGGGTATTCCCTTGAAGAGTCAGATCCGTCATAATCTTTACCTCGTTAGTTAATAACCCGGCGAGGTGTTTCCGCACCGTTTGAGCCGGGTTTTCTTTTTCTAGGCCTCTGGCCCTTTCCCCGTAATCACCACCCGAATCTCTCCATCCGGCCGGACGATCTCGTCGCGTTTCAGGAATGGATGTGTCCGGAAGTGGCAGTCATCGATCTTCAGTGCGTCCGCTAGCCCATCGCGGCCCGACTTGAACGCGGCAATAATGTTGTCGTCGTCCCGGGCCCGCCGGTTGGGCGGATGGAAGTCCAGGAATACATGAATTTCGCCGCCAGCTTCGACCAGCTCCCTCAGCGGAGTGAGATCCCATTTGCCAGCCTGGATGGTCTCCAGCGAAATCATCTTGCAGGTGTACCGATAGACTTCTGCAGCCCGGGCCTTCTTTGCCCAATGCCCTCGTGAGTTCGGGCTTAGGGCCTTGTGCGGCCAGGGAAGTTTGATTTCGAGTTTCTCTGGCATTGCCTGCTCCGACTGCGTAATTCAAAAACTGTCTTAACGTGACATGTCACGTTTTCTCGTAGTGACTCCGGACACTCCGCCAGCCTGGCCTTTCTTTCTTCCCGATCGGCGCCGGCGGCAACGTAGGCGTTCCATTCTCCGAGAAACTTAAAGCGGTCTGATCTCATTGCCTATCGCAATGAAGTCCAGGGTCTGGCCATTCTCATGGGCTGGATGGATGATGAAATGAATGCCGTCCTCCAGCTCCTCCCGAATATCGACAACGAACGTGAGCGGCACCTCTACTTCCCGCTTGCTCACGCCGTTGATGCCCTTTTTCTTCGTTCTCAGCAGCTCTTCCAGTGTCATTTTCGAAACCCTTTGTTTGGTGGTAGCAGGCGAGGGAGTCGAACCCTCCGATATCCGGGTTATGAGCCCAGCGAGACACCGTTTCTCCATGCCTGCATAGCTGGCGGGTTATCCGGTACCACCGCCGTATGCCTTTTGAAGGGAGGCTACCCAGACCCCCTACCGGTGGGAGCCACAAGTTCGCAATGTCATTGCGGTTGATGCGTCGGCCGGGAACCTCCCAACCCCTTACACATCTGTGGAATGCCCTCGCTTGGCGGACCCGCTTTCAACGGCAAGGACACTCCCAGATGCGTCCCGGTTACCCTCGTCCGGGGACACGTCAACCACCTACCAACGGTGATACTTTTGTGCCGGGTGCCCTGGGCACCATCCCCAGGGTGGAGCCGTGGCGCCGGAGGCTCGACGCACGACGTTCTATGGCCCTACATTCCTGCCGCAGCTCACACGGGCAGTTCAGATTCCGCCGAAGCGGGCGGGCTCTCTCGGGCGGTATCCGTATCCGAAGAGGGCTCTACCTGACTCGCAGGCCTGGGGAGACCTACCAAGTCACCTTGGTCATGGGAGCAGAGCCCTCCCGGATACGGGCTCCTTACGGGAGCCAGGCGGACTGATCGGCGAGGGCGGTGGTCGTGGGAACCTTTGCCTCAGTCTGCTGGCGTTCTATCGCCGGGACCCTGTCCCCGGCTGCAATGTCGGCACCTCGGCTTACGCCTGGCCAGCTTGTTTTACCGGCTGCTTCTAATAGCGCTGCAGCTCGCGCTTGCTTCAACCCTGTATAGATATCCACCCGTAGTCAGATGGGTATCCCGCCAGCTTCCGAGTGGTTTAATGGAAACCATCAGGCGGCCTCAGGTGGATCAACAACCGAGCGAAACTCTCGCCAGTCGACGTCTGGCCGAATATCGGTAGCGCGAACGGCTCCGCCCGAGTGCTTGTGCAGACGAGAGGTGAGCTCAATACCGAGCTTCTGACGGGTAGAGAGCGCCTTCCTGAGATAGCCCAGAGAGGTTTTGCACTTGGCTGCAAATTCCTCTTGGTCAGCTCTCGACATGCTATTGAGGTAAAGTCGAAGTGATTTCATGCCCACAATATTTACCCATGGGTAACTATGTTGTCAACCCGCAGGACATTTACCAAAGAGTAAGCGTTAAATATTCTTGCGGGATGGATATTCATGAAGTGCGCAGGCAAAACCTTGCGCGATTGATAAATGAGAGGTTTGGCGGCAAGCAGAAGCGTTTGGCTGATGCTATAGACCGCCAGCCTGACTATGTTTCGCGTGTTCTGAAGGGAAAAAAGAACGTCGGCGAGATTTTCGCTCGCCATATTGAAGAGAGCCTGCACCTTGATAGAGGAGCAATGGATAACGTTGTCTTTATCAGTGCAGAAGCGCACCAGGCAATTGGATCTGACTCCGATGAGCTCTCCTCATCGAAGATTGCAGAATATGCGAAGAACAGGGCCGCCAAGGTGTCGTTTACTGCGACGCCAGCGAAGGATAAAGGGCATGGCGCGGCAAAAGACCGAGACGAGCTGGAGTTCTTCGGGCACATGGATGCCTGGGACAGCAACACGCCATTGGATGAGGATGAAGTCGAATTGCCCCTGTTCAGGGAAGTCGAGCTGGCCGCCGGCGCGGGCCAGACTCAGGTAATCGAGAACCACGGCGCCAAACTCCGCTTTGCAAAATCCACGTTATCCAGGGCAGGTGTGGTCGAAGAGAACGCAGCCTGTGCCTTTGTCCGGGGCAACAGCATGGAACCGGTTATGCCGGACGGCACCTGTGTTGGCGTAAACACCGGTGATACGGCTATCCGGGACGGTGAGATATACGCGATCGACCACGACGGCATGCTCAGGGTGAAGTACCTGCACCGTCGACCAGGTGGCGGAATCAAGATTGTGAGCCAGAATGTGGCCGAACACCCCACCGAGGAGTACTCGGCTCAGGAAGTGATCGACAATAACATTCAGATAATTGGCCGCATATTCTGGTGGTCTGTGCTTCGATAGGGGATTGGAGGAACCGTTTTAGTGTCTTGGACAATTCTTGCCGTTACTCTCTTGTTGTTAGGTGGCCTGGGATTCATCAGGTCAATCGGATCTCGCCAGGCTGATCCTGTGCCTTTACCTGGGCCAGGCGAATACGACTTCGATATTGTCGGAGAGTCCAATTACCAGAAAAGCCTTTCCAAAATAGCTGGCGGCAAAACCACCGAGGGAGCTGAGCATTACACTGAAGCCCTCATTGTGATGGAAGACGACAATCCATATGACAAGAAGGCTGTCCGCGTAGACATCGACTCTAAAACGGTTGGATACTTCTCAAAGGAAGACGCTCGGAGCTACAGAAGGCAGATGAAGAAACTGGGCAAGGAAGACGCAGAAGCAACCTGCAAGGCAGTCATTGTCGGGGGCTGGGATAGAGGCCGGAAAGACACTGGCAGCTTTGGCGTTAAGCTGGACTTGCCCACAGACTAAAAGCTTGCAAAGCAAAGAACCAAACCCGCCAGCGAGCGGGTTTTTTTGTGCTCATCAGTACTCCCTCCCTTAGATCAAATCTCACCTTTTAAACCCGTGATTGCGCCGGATTCTTTTCAAGGCCGGAAAATAAAATCAAAAAGATTACCTAAAGGTATTGACGGTAGCGTTTACCCGAAGGTAATCTTTACCCATAACGTTGATCAGGGAGACAACAAAATGGGTCGCAGACAAAAACCAACTTACCCCCGAATGGAAGTAGAGCTGGCGGACGCAAGCTTGCTACCACCGCGCCGTGCCGAAGTCGTCGTGCTGGCGGCCCGTTCAATGAGCACAAAGGCCATTGCCCGCCAGCTGGGCATTTCTCCAGCCACTGTTGAGTGGCACCTGGATGAAGCCAAGGACCAGTTCCACGCCCTGACTCGGCTGGATCTGGTTTCCCAGGGCTGGATGCAGGGCCTGTTCCGGGCCCGGATGCTTGCCTGGATGCTTGTTGCTTTCTCAGCGCTGCCGGCAATGCGCAGCCGACCCACAGCAATGACCGGTACCCGTCCGCCAGCCGTGCGCAGCGTGATTGGCCGTACCGCGATCCGCGAATTCCGTGCTTAACCAGGAGACCACCATGGCAACTCTCACTATCGAACTACCACCCCAGGTAACTCAGGGGCAGATGATGCAAGTCCTGGAGTCGTTGGGCTGTGAAATGCGGCTGGCTCCTGATGGCAAGAACTACACCGCGGCACCCCGCCAGCAAAACAACGTTGTCCGGATGCCGGCAAGGGTCCGGGAGGTCCGCCAGCCGGGGCCAGGTGTCGCGTGAACATGGACGGGGTGGCTCCGGAGCCGTTCGCAGTAGCTGCTGCCGCGATCGCGATCTGGGTGCTGGCCCTGATTATCGAAACGACCAAAGCAAGAGGAAAAAAGGATGTTGATTCTGACAAGGCGCACCGGAGAGACGATCGTCATCGAGACCCCGAGCGGGGAAGCGGTGGAGGTCACCGTTCTGGGGAACAACGGCCCGCAAATTCGCATGGGCGTTACCGCGCCAAAGCACACAAGCATTGACCGCGAAGAGATCTACAAGCGCAAGAAGGCGGAGGCCAGTCATGGCTGATTGTTACGCACACGAGGCAATCGGGCGGCTGTCCTGCTTTGCTGCCAGCCCTGAACAGGTGCAAGAACATGTTGCTGAGCGATTTGGCGAGGATATGACCGATTGGGGCAGGGTGTTACCGCTCCAGGTAGAGACAGCCAAGTCCCGACACGCTGACGAGCTCTACCAGGTGCTCCGGGATCTCACCTCAATGGCAAAGCTGGGCGTTCCGATTTCATGCATCAACACATACCTGGCAGCGATCCGGAACGCGGAGCAGCTGCTGGAGAAAGTCGACAACGAATCCACGGAGGATCCGAGCAATGGCCAGCAATCTCAGCAAGCTTAACGACTCTCTTTTTGACCAGCTGAACCGGTTGAATGACCCCAACCTGAAGGGTGAGGCCCTCGATGCCGAGCTGAAAAGAGCGCAGGCCGTTACCAGTGTGAGCAAGGAAATCGTTTCCAGCTCTCGCCTGGTCCTCGATGCCGAGAAGCACCGGACCGAAATGGGAAGCCTCTACAAGATGCCCCAGCTGCTGGAGAACAAGGAGTAAGCGCCATGGCCGGGAAAAAGTGGACGGCGAGAGACGATCAGTGGCTGGCAGAAATGTATCCGGACACTCCGAACCGAACGATCGCGAAGGTTCTGGGCTGCTCCTATTTGGCCATTAAGAACCGCGCCACGGTGCTGGGCCTGAAAAAGTCTCCGGAATATCTGGAACGAGAGAAGCCAGGGTGCTTTCGGCCAGGACAAACCAGCTGGAACAAAGGCGTCAGCTATCAGACAGGCGGGCGAATCGCTGAGAGTCAGTTCAAGGCTGGGCATGCCCCCGCGAACCAGCAGCCGATCGGTACCGAGGTTGTCGATGCCTACGGCTACAGGAAGCGCAAGGTGCGCGATGACGCGCCGATTGGCAGGGCCTACAGGAACTGGAAGTTCGTTCACGTGATCGTGTGGGAGGAGCACAACGGGCCTCTGCCGGCTGGCCAGATCGTCAGGTTCCGGGATGGCAGTCCTGAAAATATCGATCCGGCCAACCTGGTGGCAGTGACCAGGGGCGAAAACGCGGTCATCAATCGGTGGCTGGCCATGGGCGATCTGCCTGATGGCGGGATGGATGTCCTGATCACGATGGCGAAACTGAAAATGGTCGCCAGGAAACGGAAAGAGGAGTTGGCCTGATGTTGATTGCCAGTTATGACCAGTGGCGAGAAGCGAAAAAGCAGGTACTCGAGGAAGAAAACCCGGAGATCGATTGCGAAGAATGCGGGGGCCTTGGGGAAATCTACGAGCGTTGTCACTGCTGCGGTGGCGAAAAAGAGGAGGAGTGCGACCTCTGTGATGGTCGCGGGACCATTCGCTATCTCGATTCCTCAAAGCCACGGCCAGGCAATGATCTGGTGGGTCAAAGAGTTTACTTCCAGGAAGTGATCGCAGATCTCAAGACCTGGTGCACCTACACCAAGCAGGACTTTCTCCAGGTGGCCGGCGGGTTCGTTAGCGAATTCAGAAAGCAACACGGAATCAGGGGTCGTCACGGAATCACCAGGTATAAAGGGCGGGCCTAATGGACGGAAATACAGCCAGAACCATCCTCAGTCTGAACGATCAGCGGGACAAGGCAGAAGCCAGCAAGCGGGAAGCGCTCCTGGAACTGGCCGAAATGAAGCACGAGCTCCAGATTCTCAGGCACATGAAGCGGGAGATCTTGGTCTGCCTGCTCGATCGACGGCTGCCGCACTACCAGCGGGACGGATCATCACCCAGCTGCCACCACACAGTCAGCCGAATAGCGAGGATCGTACGCAGTGCACACGCAGGTAACTGATCTGAGCCACGAGGATCGCGCTGAGGCGATTATCGAGCTCATCGAAAGCACCGGCATGGCCTACGCCCATTCAAGCGGCTGTGTGGTGCTGAAGGACGGAACATGGCTCCAGCCTGAGCAGTGGCAAGTGTGGGTGGAGCATCTGAAGAATGAGGAGAGGGAAGCATGCTGACGGAAGCGCAGAAGAAAAGGGTGGCCATGATTATCGGTTCTTCCGCCCATGATTGCGAGGTGTCCATGGTGTTGAACGCCGGAAGCAGCCCGGTTCGCACACTTACTGAAGTTGCCGAGACGCTGCACTACATGAACGCCAACGGCATCGAGAAGATCAGTCACAGAAAGGCCCTGATGAAGGCGGGCCGGAAGGCGCTGAATGTGTTGGGGGAGATGTAAATGGCCATGACACCAACCGAACGTAAACGCCGCCAGCGGGAGCGAAACAAGTTCCTGGACATGAAGCTCTTCACGATGGAGCTGGCCGCAAACGAACGGGCGGCGATCGAGGAGGCGGCCCGGCTTCGGGAGTTCGACGACCAGACCGAGTACATCCTTGCACTGGTTTACAAGGATCGTGACATGTCACGAAAAGAAAATGTGTGCAGCTATCCCGACTGTAACTGCCCGTTCGATATGGGGCCGGATGGTAAGTGCCTGCGAGGAAAGCCACGTGAACATGAGGTGGAAAGTGACTGATTTGGAGCCACAGGTGCAGATGCCCAGGGCCTGCGTCAGCTGCGAACACTACAGCCATTCAGGATATGCCGAGGACAAGCACTGTCCGTTTCCCAGGCAGTCCGCCAGCGCACCGAAACCAACCCGCACACCCTGCGGCCGGTGTGATCTGCACTGCACCGAGGTGTTCGCCACGGAAATATGCAACAGCCACGAGCCGGAGCCTTTCGTTCACCTGGTGGACGTGACCAACCGGCCAGAGCCGAGAACTGCGATACAGGAGAGATTGCTGTGACAGAGCGGGAAGAGTTTGAGAAGTGGATCAGAACTGAAATGAAAGGGTTTGCCGGCGGCGTAGAGCTTGCGCCAGACCTGACTGATTCTGACTGGGACTACTTCACGAAAGCCGCAGAAGTGGCGTGGAGGGCATGGCAGGCAGCGCGCGCACATGATGGCGGTGAAGCTGTGGCTTGGTCTTGGGTAAGTCGAGGCCGGCACGTAACTGTGGATAAATCGCATGCTGAAGAATTGCGGGCTGATGGCGAGCTTGTGGTTCCGCTCTACACTCGCCCCAGCTCCTCGGTTTCAGATGAGGAGCTGTCGAAGTTCATCATTAATTTTCTGTTCTCCACACCCCGGAAAGACGGCAAGCGATTCGATTTTGATGGTCTGCGGGGCGCCTTGTGCCGGATTGGCGTTGTCTCTGAAAAGGATGGCCATAACCTGGTCCGCAGAAGTTCGGTGCTGGAGATTGTTGAGCGATTCCGCCCAAGCTCACCGGCTAAAGGAGCGGAGTGATGCAGAAATGTGACTGCCTGAACTTCTGTGGCGATGACACGAACATTGACGCTTACAGCGAGTCTTGTGTCGATTATCACAACCGCCGGACGGCTGCGCTTAAGTGGTTGGCAGACTACGTGCCCTGCTGGGATCAAGCCGCTACTCACATAATGCGCTGCAGCTGGCACGCAGTCGGTTACTTATTCTTTAGCGAAGCGATCGGCAAGCCTCACCAGGGTTTCCTTTTTTCGCTCGAGGAGCTCAACAGGGAGCGAGTACGGATCGGGAAAACCGCATTTACCGATATCCGCCAGCAGATGAAACAGCACCAGGCACAGATTGATTACCTTCAGCCTACGTGTGGAGATGCGGCCATTGTTCTCGCCAAGTGTGCCAGGGAATTGAGGATCAGCCACACCATTGCTGGGAGCTGGGCCGGGGTCGATGAGGATATCAAGGACGAGTATGACTACATGCTTGCCTTGGCGGATCGGTTAAACAAGTTCTGTGCGGGAGGTTGCCAGTGAGCCAGAAAACATTACTCGATCCGCTGCCCCGCCAGCTGACTGAGCTGCCAGAAGAGCGTTGGCCAGTTTATCGGGGCAACAACAAACCGATTCGGGTTCTGGTCAGCAAGAGGTTCATGGTTCAGGTGTTCGCAGAGCGGGGCGGCTATTGCCGGCTGAGCGTGAACCGGGTTAAGCGAAAGGCCGGTGGAAAGTGGAAGGACGGCATCACCTGGGATGAGCTTCAGCAGATCAAGAAGGAATGCGGTTTTGGTGAATGGCTGGCCCTCGAGGTTTTCCCGGAGGATAGCCGGCTGATCAAAGATGCAAACATGCGGCACTTGTGGCTTCCGCCAGTGCGGCCTGAATTCGCTTGGTAGGAGATAGAAAATGGGCACACTTACAAAACCAACCCTGTGCATTTACCACGGAAACTGTGCCGACGGGTTTGGTGCGGCACTTGCAGTCTGGCTCCGGTTTGGGAGTGAAGTGGAATACGTCCCGGGCTTCTACGGCGAGGCCCCTCCAAATTGCGCAGGGCAAAGAGTTCTCCTGGTGGATTTCTCTTACAAGCTGCCAGATCTGGAACTGATCATCGAGCAGGCCGAATCGGTCACCATCTTGGACCACCACAAGACGGCAGAGGCAGACATTCAGCCTTTGCTTGATGCTGGCCTGATCCAGGGTGAGTTCGATATGAACCGCTCCGGTGCTGCGATGGCCTGGGACTGGTTCCATCCTGATCATGACCGACCGCGGCTGATTGAATACATTCAAGACCGGGATCTGTGGCAGTTCAACCTGGAAGGCACCCGCGAGATATCGGCGGCGATGTTCTCTTACGATTACAAATTCGAGGTATGGAAGAACATTTTGACCGCCATGGAAGACGACGAGGGTCGGGAGTTCTTTTTCCAGGTTGGTAAATCACTCCGCCGGAAGCACAACAAAGACCTGAATGACCTCCTGAAAGCGACGAAGCGACGGATGCTGATCTGCGGGTACTCAGTACCAGTCGCCAACGTGCCATACATCTTCGCGTCGGATGCCGGGAACATCATGGCTGAGGGTGAGCTTTTCTCCGCCAGCTACTTCGATACTCCTGAGGGTCGCAAGTTCAGCCTACGCTCGAAGGAAGGCGGGATGGATGTAAGTGAAATCGCAAAGCGGTTCGGTGGTGGCGGCCATGCCAGGGCGGCTGGCTTTCAGGTTCCGATCGGATGGGAGGGCTGTGATTAATGAGCCATGAGCCGAACGATTCCAGTAATTACCGTCCGCACTTTTCCAATCCCGCAGGCCGGATCAGTGAGCTGGAAAACATGCTGGAGTTTGCCAAAGAGGAAATTGAAAACTTCCGGGAAAAGTGGATCTCAGAGCTCCGTCGAGCCGAGCGTTATCACGTTCTGCTTGAAGAGGTTTTCACAACCTTCCCGCCAGTCCAGAACAGAGAGCAGTGTGATTTGCTGAAGCGGGTGAGCAAAGAGCTTTCCCCTGGAGGTGGAGGATGAAATACCGTCCCAGCAACGGCACCGAAGGCGCAATCTTCCAGGAGCAGTTCTGCGATAACTGCGCCCACGATACCTATGATCTGGAAACTGGAGAGGGCAAGAGCTGCGACATTCTCATGCGGACCATGCTTCATGGCGTAGAAGAGCCCGAGTATCCGGAAGAATGGCAGTACGAGCCAGGAGAACAGCCGAAGTGCACGGCGTTTATCAGTCGAGACGATGGGCCTGTTCAGCCCAAGTGCCCGAATACCATTGATCTCTTTGATGGAGGCGCCTGATATGCCCCGATACCTGATCCACATGGAGGGCGGTGGAACAATGTCGATTCGCGGAGACCTCGGGCCGCACTGTGGCGACTCCAGGTGCGCAGACGTGGGAGTAAATCTCTGCGATTTCCCGGTCAGTGATGGCCGCACCTGCGATATGCCGCTTTGTCCCCGGCATTCCTTCGAGGTCGCGCCGAATATGCACTACTGCCCAGCCCACACGACGATGTGGAGGGAGTTCAAGGAAAGCGGTGGTGTGAAGCGAGAGCTGGAGAACGTTGTGCCGTACCGGAAAGGAGGTGATCAGTGAGTCAGCTAGAAATGTTCGCCGCTGAACCGCCAGCTCCAGCCTTCGAGCATGGCGGGTATATGCCACCAACAACCCGGACCTATCGAATCGAGGAGTTTCCGGACCGATACAAAGATCTGCATGGCCTTATCACTCTGGAGGTGCCAACTCTGTTCTGGCTGATGGATCGAGTGATGGAGGTTCTGAAAGGCGGACCGGTCCACTGGTACGACATGAGCAAGGCAGTTGGCTTTCCGATTGAGACCTACACGCTGTCCTGGCATCTGAGCCTGATGGTCAGCCGAGGCCTGATAGATGCAGAGGAAGTCTACCTGGGCGGCAAGAGGCCGGGAGATAAGGACTATGCAGGCTTTCAGTATCGCTATTCACTTCCCGAGGAGGTTAATTCATGACGGAAGTAACGATTCAGCCGCGGATCATTCGGGCTGGTCAGGCCCCGGACTATTGCGGTATGGGGCGGGAAGTTTTTAACAAAGAAATTCGGCCGTATCTCACTGAAATTCCGATAGGCGAGATCGGAAAGGGATTCGATCGCCTTGATTTGGACAGTGCCCTGGACGAGTATATTTCTCGGCGAGGGCGTGCTCCGGCCCAAAAATGGAGTGAAGTAGCATGTCGAAAAGTGGGAACGGTCTCCGCCTCCGTGGCGGGACATGGCACATCGAGAAGCGAATTAACGGACGGAGGATTCGCGAAAGCACTGGAACGAGCGATCGGGTAGAGGCAGAGCAGTACCTCGTCCGAAGGCTCGAGGAAATCCGCCAGGCTTCGGTCTACGGTGTTCGGCCAAGCCGAATCTGGCGGGAGGCAGCTCTCAGGTATGCCCGGGAGTTTGCACACAAGCGGAGTATAAAGCGGGACGTGCAGGATCTGAAGGCCCTGGATCCATACATCGGGAAGATGCCCTTGAACCAGGTGCACTCAGGAACGCTGCAACGCTTCGTTGATATGCGCCGGAAAGAGGGCGTGAAGGCTGGCACCGTTAACCGATCGCTGGCCGTGGCCAGGAGAATTCTCCGGCTGTGTGCCGAGCTCTGGCGGGACGAATACGGAATGACCTGGTTGGAAACCGCGCCGATGATTCCGGATGTGGACTGGAAGGACAAGCGGGACCCTGCACCGGTGACCTGGGCAGAGCAGGGCAGGCTCTTCCAGGAGCTGCCGGAACACCTGAAGGATATGGCCGAGTTCGCGGTGCATACCGGATGCCGGGAAAGCGAGATCTGCGCTCTGAAGTGGGAGTGGGAGGTGTCGCTACCTGACAAGGGGTTCGGGTTCATCCTGCCCGCCAGCGCCACGAAGAACGGCTGTGACCGTCTGGTGGTCCTGAATGCAACGGCGAGAGCCGTGGTAAACCGCCAGCGAGGGAAGCACGAACACCAGGTGTTTACCTTCAGCAGCCGGCCGGTGGCCTCCATCTTCAATAACGCCTGGCGTAAAGGGCGGAAGAAGGCAGGGCTCACCCATGTCCGCGGGCACGATCTCCGGCACACCTTCGGCAGGAGGCTGAGGGCGGCAGGGGTGAATGAAGAAACCCGGGCAGAGCTCCTGGGGCACAAACGCGGATCGGTTACCACACACTACTCGGGGGCGGAGGTCGCTGAACTGGTGAAAGCGGTGGAGCTGATCGCGGAGAAGAGAGGACCGGATTCCGATGGCGTGGCCGTGGTGAAATTCCGGTTTGGGCACAAAATGCCCACAGTAGAAAAAAGAAAGGCCGCTGAATAAGCGGCCAAACCTTGGAAATACTGGTAGCAAGGGGCGGAGTCGAACCGCCGACCCCAGCATTATGAGTGCTGTGCTCTAACCAACTGAGCTACCTTGCCATTTCGCTTTGGGCATCGCCCCAAACGAGGCGCGTATTTTCAGTAAATGGGCTCTTCCTGTCAAGGCTTGGGGGCAGTTTTTCCTGAAAAATTACACGTTGAAGCGGAAGTGGATAACGTCGCCGTCTTTCACGATGTAGTCTTTCCCTTCCAGGCGCCATTTTCCGGCATCCTTGGCGCCGGCTTCGCCGTTGTACTGCACGAAATCATCGTAGCTCACTACTTCTGCCCGAATGAACCCGCGTTCGAAGTCGGTGTGGATTACACCGGCTGCCTGGGGCGCTGTGGCGCCGATTTTCACAGTCCAGGCACGGACTTCCTTCACCCCGGCGGTAAAGTAGGTCTGCAGGCCCAGCAGGCCGTAGCCGCCGCGAATCACGCGATCCAGGCCAGGCTCTTCCATGCCCATTTCCTCCAGGAACATGGATTTTTCATCGTCTTCCAGTTCGGAGATTTCGGCTTCGATCTTGTTGCAGATGGGCACAACCACGGCATTTTCCGACTCGGCGATCTTGCGCACCGTGTCCAGATGCGGGTTGTTCTCAAACCCGTCTTCGCTGACGTTGGCAATGTACATGGTGGGTTTGACGGTCAGCAGGCAGAGCTCCCGGATCAGCGCCATCTGGTCCTTGTCGAGGTTCATGCTGCGCACCGGCTTACCCTCGTTGAGCACGGGCAGCAGTTTCTCGAACATCTCCAGCTGGGCCTTGGCTTCTTTATCACCGCTCTTGGCGACGCGCTGAACCCGCTTGATGGCCTTTTCGACGGTTTCCAGGTCGGCCAGGGCCAGTTCGGTGTTGATCACCTCGATGTCGGAGGCTGGGTCTACCTTGTTGGCCACATGAATGACGTTGCCGTCTTCAAAGCAGCGTACCACGTGAGCGATGGCATCGGTCTGGCGGATATTGGCCAGGAACTGGTTGCCCAGGCCCTCGCCCTTGGACGCGCCTGCGACCAGGCCGGCGATGTCGACGAATTCCATGGTGGTAGGCACGACCCGCTCCGGCTTTACGATCTCCGCCAGCTTGTTGAGGCGCGGATCAGGCATGGCGACAACGCCAGCGTTGGGCTCGATGGTGCAGAACGGGAAGTTCTCCGCGCCAATACCCGATTTGGTCAGTGCGTTGAACAGGGTGGATTTGCCGACATTGGGAAGGCCGACGATGCCGCAGTTAAATCCCATGGAGTGCCTCTGCTGGTACTGGAAAATTTGGGCGGATTATACCGGTTTGAAGCTGTGCAGGCGATTCATGGCGGCTGGTAGTTTGCCGCTGGCTGCATCCGGTAATACCCGCATGACTTCGTCGATTACGGCGTTCAGTTCTTCGGTTTCCTGTTTGCCCAGGCGGCCGAGTACGTAGCCTGTAACCCTGCGGCTGTCGCCGGGGTGGCCAATGCCGATACGCAGTCTCTGAAAATCGTTGGTGCCCAGGTGGGCGATGGTGTCACGTAATCCGTTATGTCCGCCGTGGCCACCACCTTTTTTCAATTTGGCGGTACCCGGTGGCAGGTCGAGCTCGTCGTGGGCAATCAGGATCTGTTGGGGCTGAATCTTGAAGAAGTCTGCCAGCGCCTTGATGGCCAGGCCGCTGCGATTCATGAAGGTCGTAGGATTCAGGAGGTGCAGGTCCAGGCCCTGCCATTGAATGCGGGCGTAGAGCCCGTGGTATTTCTTTTCGGGGCGGAGCGTCTGGCCCGCACTGCGGGCCAGAGCTTCGACGAAAAGGGCGCCGGCGTTGTGGCGGGTATTCTCGTAGTCAGCGCCGGGATTTCCCAGTCCAACCACCATGACAATATCCTGCGCCATTCGCCATTGCCCTCCTCAAGCCAGGAGTGATTACTCCTTATCTTCGCCGCTTTCTTCGCCTTCTTCGCCTTCTTCGCCTTCGTCATCAACCTTGGCGCCACGCGGCTTGTGGATAGCCACAACCGGCAGGTCGTGATCTTCACCCTGGAGCAGGGCGGCGATCTTGACGTCTTTCGGCAGCTTCAGGTCGCTCAGGTGAACAACCTGGTCCATCTCGACAGTGGTCATGTCCACTTCGATGAACTCGGGCAGGTTCTGCGGCAGACAGATCACTTCAACTTCGTTGATCTGGTGGTTCGCTACGCCGCCGTGGAGCTTGATAGCCGGTGCGGTATCTTCGTTGATGAAGTGCAGCGGTACGTTGACGTGGATCTCGTGGTCCTTGTCAACGCGCAGGAAGTCAGCGTGGGTCAGGATCGGCTTGTACGGGTGACGCTGCAGATCCTTCAGGATTACGCTTTCTTTCTTGCCACCGAGCTCGATGGTCAGGATGTGAGAGAAGAAGGCTTCGTTTTCCAGGGCCTTTTTCAGCTCGTTGTGCCAGATGGCAACCGGAGTAGCGTCTTTTCCGCCACCATAGATGATGGCCGGAATTTTACGCTCCTCACGACGCAGGCGGCGGCTCGCACCTCTCCCCTGATCGTCGCGAGGAAATGCTTCGATAACAAATTCCTGAGACATGGTAATAACCTCATTCGTCACCTGAACTGCCCGCGACCAGGCGTTGGATCAGGTGATGTTTCTGAAAAGCCGGATTTTTCCGGCTGACTAAAAGAGTCGGGAGCCTGTGTAGGCTCCCGACCCGGTAACTGCTTGTAATGCCATGATATTACGACCGTCAGGTCACTCAGGCATTCTCGAACATGGCGCTGATGGACTCTTCGTTGCTTACGCGGCGAATAGACTCCGCGAGCAGCCCGGCCATTCCGAGGACGCGGATTCTATCACAATTATGTGCTTTGTCACCCAGCGGGATGGTGTCACAAACCACAAGTTCGTCCAGTTGAGAGGCATTGATGTTATCAATGGCCGGGCCGGAGAGAACCGGGTGGGTGATGTAGGCAACCACGCGGGCCGCGCCGTGCTCTTTCAGGGCGTTGGCGGCTTTGCACAGAGTGCCGGCGGTGTCAATGATGTCGTCTACCAGAATACAGGTCTTGTCTTTGACATCACCGATGATGTGCATGACCTGGGAAACGTTCGCTTTCGGGCGGCGCTTGTCGATGATCGCGAGATCGGCGTCGTCCAGGCGCTTGGCCACGGCACGGGCACGGACCACGCCGCCAACGTCAGGAGATACCACGACAAAGTTCTCGAAGCGCTGCTTGAAGATGTCTTCGAGCATGACCGGTGTGGCGTAAATGTTGTCCACCGGAATATCGAAGAAGCCCTGGATCTGATCAGCGTGCAGGTCGACGGTCAGAACCCGGTCTACGCCGATGCTGGAAATCATGTCAGCTACCACCTTGGCGCTGATGGCAACACGGGTAGAGCGTACCCGACGATCCTGGCGCGCATATCCGTAGTAAGGGATAACGGCGGTGACTCGTGTAGCGGAAGCACGGCGAAGTGCGTCGGCCATCACGATCAATTCCATCAGGTTATCGTTGGTGGGGTAGCAGGTCGGCTGGATGATGAACACATCATGGCCGCGGACATTCTCATTGATCTCGACGGTGGTTTCTCCGTCGCTGAAACGGCCTACAGTAGCCTGACCCATGGGAATGTGGAGTTTGCGGGCAATCGCCTGAGCCAGTTCAGGGTTGGCGTTACCAGCGAAGATCATCAGTTTGGACACGACGGCATCCTTCTCAGTATCGGCGTTTGATTCAGAAGAAGCGGGAGAAAGGTGGCTGGGGTGGCAGGATTCGAACCTGCGCATGACGGGATCAAAACCCGTT
>MDTA01198242.1_pt1 | contig 62511 bp, 55 predicted proteins | sample 811151 | NCBI WGS metagenome assembly MDTA01 (sample SAMN05326648, study PRJNA326480) | marine metagenome | isolation source: seawater | place: Indian Ocean: South | collected 2010 | reverse complement strand
GTTAACGATGATCTAGTAAACATAATGGTTGAAGAGGTAAGTAAAGTCTCAACAGAGGAGAAACAAACTTTATCTGCTAAAGTATTAAAAGCAATTGTTGATACGGAGCCTACTAAAATAGATATTATTGATGATGATGTTAAGGAGACATTAATTGAACAAACAATTGAATCTGCTAAAGATCAACAAGAAGGAACTTTAATAGAAGAAGATGACTTATCCGATTTTGTTGCAGAAATAATTGTAAATACTGATAATGAAACTGCGATTAAGGTAATAGAGGAAATTAACGACGCTGAAACAGACTCGAATTTTTCACTAGATGTTATCTCAGGAGTTTCCAAAAAAGATGATAATAAATTAAATGACTTATCTTTAGATATAAAAGATGAGATAGAACAGCTAGCTGAAAATGCAGTAAAAAAAGCTGAAAATACATCAGAAGATAGTGAAAAAATTGCTGATATTGTATCGGTTGTAAATGATGAATTAGTTAACAAAGTTGTTGAAGAGGTAAGTAAAGTCTCAACAGAGGAGAAACAAACTTTATCTGCTAAAGTATTAAAAGCAATTGTTGATACTGAACCAGATAAAATTGAGGTGATTAATGATGAGATTAAAGATACTATGATTCAGCAAACTATTGATGCTACCAAAGATCAACAGGAAGGTATTTCTTTAGAAGACGAAGATGATTTAACAGACTTAGTTGCAGAAATTATAGTTAATGCAGACACAGAAACAGCTGAGAAAATTATAGATGAAGTAAATGAGATTGACACTGAAACCAACTTATCTTTAAAAGTCATATCAGGAATCTCCGAAAAAGATAATCAAAAATTAGACATCCTTGCAATAAATAACCAATCTCAAATAGAAGAATTAACACAGGATGCAGTTCAAAATGCTGAGAATACTGATGAAGATAGTGAGTTAATTGCACAAGTAGTATCTGTAGTTAATGATGACCTAGCTAACAAAGTTGTGGAGCAAGTAAACAATGCTGTAGAAAATAATGATGAAAAAGAAACTTTATCAGCAAAGGTCTTAAATGCTTTAGTTGAGAATGATTCAGAAAAAATTGAGAGTATAAGTGAAGAGAACATTGAAAAACTAATAGAAAATACTGTTGACGTTGCAAAAAAACAAAACGAAGGTGATATAATTGATGATACAAATTATACAGATGTAATTTCGGATATAATTATAAATAGTGAAACTGATACTGCATCTAAGGTATTAGAGGAAATAGATGAAACAGAGACTGAATCTAATTTAAAATTAGATATTGTTACAAATCTAAATAAAGATGAAAATTTTGATAAGGTTTTAGAAGATTTAAAAGAACAATCAGAAAATAATGATCAAATTTTATCAAACATTGTAGATGAAGTTATTGATAATATTGAAGATGATGAGGATTTTGAAAAAATTACTGATATAATAAAAGATAGTGAAGGTTCGTCACTTACAGATAAAATTATTGAGAGTGGAAATAAAAGTGAAGATAATAAGCAAGTCGTATCTGAAGTTTTAGAGGAAGTTGCAAAAGAAGATCCAGATAAAGTCATAGATATTATTGAAAAAACTACAGAAACAGAGGAGATAGTCGAATTAATTGAGGATAAGATTGAAAATGAAGAAGCAATCACTATAGAGGACTTCGAAGAGGTCTTTGATATAAATATTTCACCAAATTAAATTAATGTCTAAAAATAAAAAATTGCAATACTTATTTTTTTCTTTATTAGCTATTTGTAGTTTTTTTAATGCAGGTAACTCAGACATATATATTCAAATAAACTTTTTATTTTTTTCTTGCTTTCTAATTTATTGTTTAAAAGATAAAAACTATTTTGCACACGCTAAAAAGTTTGTTTTTAGGAATATTATTTTTATTTATATTTTTTTATTATTTCTTTTTTATTTAATTTTTCAACTAACACCATTACCCTTTGAATTATTGAAGATATTTGCATCAGAAAAATATATTTTTCTTAGACAAATGGGTGTTAATAAGGGATTTTTTTCAATTAGTTATTCTTTGCCAGATACATATTTTCAAATACTCAATTACATAAGTATATTTATAATTATATTGCTCGTAAAAATGATCTTTTATAATCAAAGACATGTTTATAGATTTTATTATTTCCTCACGTTACTAGGTGCTTTTCACTCATCTATTGCAATATATTTCTATTTAAATGGTAATCCAGATTTTTTACTTATTAATAATTCTGCTTATAAAAATTCATCAACTGGATTATTTATTAACAGAACTGTTTTTTCAATATTCTTAATTTTCTGTTTAATTTCAGGTCTTGAATACTTAAAAAATATAAGTGGCACTGATTTTTATAAAAATAAGGATAATTTTTTTAGAAAAATATATATAAGAATTTTTATAATATTTATAACTGTTGGAGTAATCACTACTTTTTCAAAACTAGGTAATTTTATAATGTTTTTGACTATAATTTTTTATTTATTTCAAAATTATTTTATTGAAAAAAATTCAAATAAAATTTTCAGTTTAGTTCTAATATTTATTGTTTTTTTAGATATTCTTATACTGGGATTTTATTTTGGTGGCGATAAACTATTAGAAAGATTTTTATTTTTAAAAGAAGATTTTGCTCAGGATAATAACTCAATAAATATATCTAGATTAGAAATTATAAATTTTTCATATAATCAATTCAAAAATTACTTTATTTTTGGATATGGGGCAGGAGGATTTGAAAATATATTTAAAATTAATTTCGTAAATAGTGCCTCTTTTTTTGCAAATCACGCACATTCAGATATTTTTGAATTTTTAGGAGAATTTGGTATTTTAGGTTTTACTTTATTTGCTTTAAGTTTTAGTAAAATTTTTTTTAAAAAACAAAATTATAATTTCAAATTTAATTTATTATTATTAATAGGAATATTAATTCTTTTATTTGATTTTTCTTTACATATACCTTTGGTTCAAATCTTATATGTATCTTTAATTATTTTAGCCTTAAATCAAATTAAAAATAATCATTCGGTTTGATTTGTATTAGCACCTGTTTTGACTCCATCTTGTATTATTGGATTATAGGATGTGAATAAATCAGTTTGTGGTAAGAGCAAACTTATAGTTCTATTCCACTTAACTATTGGAGCTGGAGGTATAAAAACAATGTCTTTAGGATGTAAATTAAACTTTTTACCTGCTATTAGGCTGATAGGATTCTTTATATTTAATTGGAAAACATCTACAGATAAAAATTTGTTATAGTTTTCTCTTATTACATAAACTTTTTTTGCATTAGCAGTAAGTTGATTTAAACCACTGGTTGAAATTAATTCAGTTAGTGAATAGTCTAAATTTGGATAATATATGCCAGGTTTTGATAGTTCACCAAAAACGTGAATTGCATCTGAATTGTTATCGATAAAAATCACATCATTTTTTTTTAAGTAAAAATTTTCTTTATCGTCGTTACTTTTAAATGTGTTTTGTAAATCAATTTTATAAACTCTATTATCTCGTCTTAAGATACCTTTTGATCCAAATGACTTGCTATTTGAGCTTGGATTAAAATCTGCTTGAATGGCAGCTTCTATAATTTTAATTGGCTCTTGATTTAAATTAATTGTAATTTGGTTTCTTACAGCACCAAGTATAAATGCTTTACTGCTATTGTACTCGTTAATTGTTATTTGAAGATCTGGATTTTTATAAAATTCCCCAATCACAGATATTAAAGTATTTTGAGCTTCATCCAAAGAAAGGTTATTAATTTTAATTTTGCCAATAAATGGAAGATCAATCATTCCTTCTGTATCAATTATATAAGAGCCATCTATATCATCACTGTCAGTTAAATTTATTTCAATAACATCTGAAGTTCCTAAAACATAATTATAATTGTAGTTGTAAATTTCATCAAATTCAGAGATAGAATTATCTAATTTATTTATTTTTTGTTGATTATAAAAAGAAAAATTTGTTTCTGTTGCTTTATTTAAATTTATAATATTTATCTCTACATCATCAATAGAATACTCGCTTGAAATTTTATCAGACATTTTTCTTTTTTTGGGTTCTTGATTTATACCAGGCAATTGAATGCACCCATTAAAAAATAATAACAATAAGAATAAAAATTTTATTTTTGAAATCATGCTGAAATTTATATTCATAAAATAATCAAAATTTACAAAATTGAAATAAAATTTATCTACCATAATTCGATTTAAATACGGTAAAAAACGTTGAAAAGAAATAGTTTTTGAACACTTTTAAAATAATTCTTAATTTTTGATTCTATTTATTATAAAAGAACTAAAATATTATGTTAGACAAAGTAACAAAATTTGTAAATTTTTTTGATATTGGTGATTTAAGATTTTTTTTTCTAATTGCTAAAAAAAATTTTAAAAATTTAGCTGCAATTACTTTGTTAATTTCAATCCTTGTTTATTTATTTTCACTTAATCTTGAAAAAAAATACATAAGTGAAGCTACTATCGTTATTTCACCGGATGAAAATAAAATTGTAAATATCGAGGAGGTTTATGCTTTAGATACTCAAATTAATCGAATTAATAACCAAATAGCAATATTAAAAAGTGACGAAGTCCTAGAATATATAGTAGAAGATAAAAAAAAACAGTTAGAGTTTGAAAGTTTATACTCAAATACAAAATCATCTTTTTTACAAAGAATTCTTAAAAGAAAGCAGACAGTTAACAAAGAATATGTCAAAAACATTTTAAGAAATAATTTTAGCGTAAATAGCATTCCTAGAAGTGATGTTTTAAAATTATCTTTTGTTTCAAAAGATCCAAAAATTTCTCAATTAGCTTTAAGAAGTATAATTGATTCTTATCAAAGGTATGAAGTTGATAGTAAAATTCAGATTACAAATTATGCAAATACAAAAATTACTTCCAGATTAAAAGATTTGGCTAAACAAATAGATGATGCTGAAAAAAAACTAGCCGATTATAAAAAAAAAAATAATTTAGTAGATACAGGAAATGTTAAAGAGTTGAAGATACAAGAAGTCGAGTCAATTTCAAAAAGAATAATAGACGCTAAAAAAGATTTTCAAAAAAAACAAAATGATTTATTATCAATTAAAGTAGCAGATGGAGATATGGACGCTTTATTAGCTATAGAAGATTTAAGAACTATTAAATCAATATCCACAATTAAAGACGATCTAACCGCAAATAAAAGTCAAATCCAATCTCTATCTTTGATATATAAAGATGCACATCCAAAATTGGTAAAAGCTTATGATTTAGAAAAAAATTTAAATTCACAGCTTAAAAAAGAAATTGATATTAGTATTGAACAAAAAGCATTTGAACTTGCCAATTTAGATAGTTTTATAAAGCTGTCTAATGATGAATTAAAAATGGCTACGGATGAATTAAGAACTATAGAAGAAAAAGAGGCTGGGATGATGAGGTTTTCCAGGGAAGTTGAAAGTAGTGAAAAATTATATGAATCTTTTTTACAGAGAGTTAAAGAAACGAATGAGGCCCAAAATTTACAGGTATCAAAATTAAAGATTATTGAAACTCCAAGTTTATCTTTAAATCCAATTTCTCCGCGACCAAATCAGAATTTTATTTTTAGTTTATTTTTGTCTTTTTTCGCTTTTTACAGTCTTGTTTTTTACAAAGAGTTAAATGCATCTGTAATTAAAAGCCCTGAGGCAATTGACTCATTAGATATATCGCAAGTTGGAGTTTTACCCAAAGTATCAAAATTAAAAAGAGGATTTCATATTCTGCAGATGTTTTTGGAAGATAGTGAATCCAATTTTTCTGAGTCGATACGATCTTCAAGAGCCATAATTGAGTCGAAATTTAAAAAAAATTCAAGCTATATGGTAACTTCAAGTAATCCATCTGAAGGAAAAACAACCTACGCATTTAATTTAGCTTTATCTTTGGAAAAATCTAGCAAGGTGCTATTTATTGAAGCTGATATCAGAAGACCCTCAGTTCTAAATAGTTTTTACAAATTTGATAAAGAAATTCATGGATTGGGTGAAATTATATCTGGTTCACATCAACTAAAAGATACAATTTTTAAAGTTCCTGGAACTAATCTTGATATTATTACATCAGGTGAAAAGAGGTTTGATATGTCTGACATAGTAAATAAGGACCAAATTAAGAAATTTTTTGATGTTCTCAAACTCGAATACGATTATGTGATTATTGACTCTCCACCAGTGCAACCGGTTTCAGATACATTAATACTCGCACAAGCAACAGATTATAACTTGTTTTTAATTAGATCAGAGGCGACCAGAACTGTTACCTTTATGTCATCAATTAAGAAGATACAAAATGTAGGTAGTAAAATACATGGAATTATCATAAATGATTTAGACACCTCAAAAGACAGTTATTACGCTTATTACTACAACTATTCACCGTATTATTATAACTATTACAATTATTATAATAATAAAAATAGTGACTAATTATGTTCAGACTTGAAAAAGTTTTACAGAACGATGATTCTGTTTATATATATTTTACACAAATAATTAAAACTCTTGGTATAATTTTAAGCTATTATATATTTTCAATTCTTGAAAAGAATTCAATCTATGAGCTTGGAAACAAAGAAATATTTATAAACTCAAAATACTTTGATTTCTCAATATTATTATCAATTTTATATATATTAATATCTTTATTTTTTATAAAAAATAAAACCTACCAATACAATTTTATAAGTTTCTTAAAGGATGATATAGCTGTAATTGCAATATCTAATTTTTTAATTTTTACTTTATATTTTTTTATCAATAAATCTTTCGACATTGAAATAGGTTATATTTATTCTTTAATTTTTCTAATGATAAACTTATTTATTGGAAAAAAGTTATTTAATCATATTTACAACTACATGATAAACAATGACATAATCCATAAAAATATAATGTTAGTAGGAAGTTTAAAAGATATTAAGTTTTTTTTAAAAAAAAAAAAAAGAGAAAATAAATATTTTTAAATGTTGTATTATTGATGATTTAAATAATTTTAATGAACGAGATATAAGAAACGAAATAAGAATACCGATATTTAAAAAGAATGAAGATATCCGTTCAATCCTTGAATATCACGAATTAGGACAAATTTGGATTTTAGAAAGTGATAAATCAAAAACAGAAAATTTAATTTCAAATATAATAAAGTTCTCAGTAGATATATTAATTGTAAACTTATATGATACCTCAAATTTAAACTCTGAACAACTTTTGTATGGAAAATTTCATTTTAAAAAATATGAAATTTCAAGATTCCATGGACTTAATTTCTTTATTAAAATAATTTTAGATAAAATTTTTTCTATACTTTTTTTAATCATTGCATCTCCAATTTTATTGATAGCCTCAATTTTTATATTTTTAGAAGATGGTTTTCCAATTTTGTTTACACAAGATCGGACAGGTTGGGATGGAAGAAGATTTAAAATATTTAAACTAAGAACATTAAAAAAAGGAAAATTTGACAAAACTGTTCAAGTTACTCTTGAAGATAAAAGAAAACTTAAGTGTGGTACCTTAATTAGACAACTTAGTATTGATGAATTACCTCAGTTGTTCAATGTTTTAGTTGGTGATATGTCCATAGTAGGTCCGCGTCCACATATGGTTGAACATGATATTAAATATTCGAGCTTATTTAAAAATTTTTTAAAAAGACATAAATGCAGCCCTGGTTTAACAGGATGGGCACAAGTAAATGGATTAAGAGGCGCAACACCAAATCCAGAAAATATGAGAAAGAGAATGGAACATGATTTATGGTACTTAAATAATTGGACAATAATTTTAGATATATACATAATAATGAAAACTTTTTATATAATATTTAAATATAAAGGAGATTAATTCTAATTACATTTCAATTTTAAAATATAAATGATTTTCGCAAAAAATTTAATATATGATAATGAATCTGTTTAAATTTGATTTTTAATATGAAGGTAAGATTTTATTTGAATTATGAAGAAGATTTTAGAAATAGTATGAATAATTATGGAATAGATCATATTAAAAATTTAAAAAAAATTCATAAACATCTTAAAGTTAGTTATTTTAAGCCCCATCTACCAAAATACTTAAATTTTTTACCATATTTATGGAGAATGCGTGTAGCAAGATATTTTTTTTATAAATTACAAATCAAAAGTTTACCAAAGGTAGATGTTGCCCATGTTGTTGATCATCAATATGCTCATATTGTAGACAATATAAATGCTAAACGGAAAATAATTACAGTGCATGATTTACAGCCAATAATTTTACAAAAACGTTATAATCGAAATCCTCTTTTATTCAAATACTCAATAAGACATTTAAATTTATTTAATAAAATAATAACAATTAGCAATAAATCAAAATATGATTTGTTAAAATATACAAATACGAAAAAAAATAAAATTCAAGTTTTATATCAACCCTCTCAAGATGAATTTAATAACAAAAATTTCAACAAAAAATATATACAGAGATATATTAACGAAAATAGATCAATAAAAATTTTAACTTATGCGAGTGCAGAATATAAAAATTTTGATACCTCTTTAAAAGTACTATCAAGATTGAGTAAAAAATTTCCAAATTCTTGTATACTAAACTTTGGGAAAATAGCTAATAATCCTTATGAAAACATGAAAAATAAAATTATTGAGCTTCCATTTATGAGTAGAAAAAATCAAAATAATATTTATAGATCTGCTGACTGCCTCTTATTTCCATCATTTTTTGAAGGATATGGTTTACCATGCGTAGAAGCAATGAACTCAAATTTACCCGTGATATCAAGTAATATTCCATCAATAAAAGAGATCATGGGTAATGCAGGAATTTACTGTAAACCATTAGATGTAGAATGTTTTGTAAAAAAAATTACTAAACTAATAACAAATAACAAATTTTATTTAAAAAAAAAAACGCAACTTAAAGAAAGAAAAAAATTTTTTGATAAAAGAAAATATTATAAAGACCTACTTAAAATTTATGGTGTTTGATCAAAACTAATATTAAATTTAAAATAGCTTTTTCATTGATCAGAAAATTCGAGTTTAATCTCATCATTATTTGGATTATTATTTTGATCAAGTTTATGAGGAAACTTTAAATCATTTTTTAAAAGGACTGGTTTTTTTGAAAAACTGAATTCAATAGATGAAGGTATGTTATTTAAACCATATGTAGACCAATTATTAGCATGTATATGAACTAATTTGAGATTAAATTTTTCTATAAAATTTAAAACTCTATCCAAGTTTATGTCTACATTATGAAATTCAATAGCCAATCCTTCAATTCTATCCATAAATTTTATTAAATCATCCAAAATTCTGTACTCTGAACCTTCAATATCAATTTTAAAAAAAAAGTTTTGATTGTTAGAACTCGATTTAATTATATCATCAATAGATATATAATCATTAAATGCACCACCACCTTTTCCAATTTTTTTTAAAAATAATTTATTTTTCGATTTATTAAAAAATTTTTTAAAATTTATCCAATTTAAAAATTGTTTGAAAAACATTATAAAATTAAATTTTATTAAACTATGAAGAAATTTTTTCAAAAAAAAATTTAAATTTACAGTATGATCGTAAGCTAAAATATTTATATTATTTATTTTTTGAAAATGTTCTTCAAAAGAAAAATCATAACTTATCCCAAAGGAAATAAGTGTATCAGAATTTATAACACTTTCTTCACAAACCAAATATCCACCGTCGTTATCTTTACCTACTCTTATTAATTTATACAACCCATCAGGTTTTAATTTATTTGGAAGCATACAGTTAAGATAACATTTAATAATAAATTATATATAATTAACAACTATCAAATTATACGTAATTTAATTTTTAATTTAAAACATATATGATATTAAAATTAATTAGAATTGATGAGAAAATTAGCAATTATTGGAGGAGGTTTTTACGGCTGCTACATTGCTAAAAAATTGAAAGATAAATTTAAATCTAAGGTTGAAATACATATTTTCGAAAAAAATAAAAAGCTGATACAAGAAGCAGGAAAAAACAATCAATATAAATTACATTTAGGTTATCATTATCCAAGATCTTCATACACAATAAAACAAACAATAAATGGTTCAAAAAAGTTTAAAAAAGAATTTGATAAATTTATTTTTTATCCAAAAAAAAATATTTACTTGATACATAAAAAAAGCAAAGTGAAAGCAGACAAATTTTACAAAATTTTTAAGAAACATAAACTTAGAATAAAACATTTTGATATAAAAAAAATTAAATTTCTAAAAAATTATAATGATTATGAAAGAGCATTTAAAACTGAGGAGGGTGTAATAAACTTCGATAAATTAAATAGTTTTTTAATAAAAAAAATTAGATTAAGCTGCCGAATATATAAAAAAAAAAACATAAAAGAAATAAATTCCTCCCAAGGTTTTCTAAAAGATAGTAAAAATAATATTTACTCAAATTACGATCATATAATAAATTGTTCATATACTAATCCAAATATGGGTTTAAAAAAAAAGTTTAATCTAAAGTATGAACTCGCTGGCATGGTGAAGATCAAAAATCCATTTAAACAACAAATAGGTATTACAATAATGGATGGTAAATTTGTTACTTTATATCCAAGGGACAAATATTATTCATCTCTTTCTAGTGTTACTTATACTCCAATTAAAAAATTTAAAAATTTAAATAGTCTTTATAAATTCCAAAAAAATTTTAAATTAAACAAAAATAACAGAATTGCATTAATTACAAAAGATATAAGAAAATACTTCAATCAAAATTTGAAAATAAAAAATTCTTTGTTGATAACTTCTCCAAAAACCAAAATTTATAATGACGCTAAGGATCAAAGACCTAGTTTGATAAAACGAAATAAGAAAACATTTAGTATTTTAGCTGGCAAAATAGATGTAGCACCAATCATTTATGAAAAATTACTTAAAAAAATGGATATTTAAATATTAATTATGAAAATACTTAATATTTCTAAAAATCACCTAAAAAGTATTAATAAAAATTTCGTATCTTTTTTTTCAATTTTTTCTACTCAAACTTTTATACAAATTTTCTTTCCCCCAGCTATGATTTTCGCTTGGGGAGTTGAAAAATTTGGTATTTGGATCTTAATAACCACTATTCCATCAATGCTACAAATATTTAATATAAATTTTTCATCTGCGTCTAGATCAGAAATGTCAATAAATTTAGAAAAAAATAATCTTGTCTATATAAAAAAAATTTTTCAAAATACTTTCTGTTTAGTTTTATTTAATACTTTTTTTTTCTTATTATTATGGTCTCTAATTATTTCTTTAGACCAAATTAATTTAAAAACCTTTGAAAAAATTAATTATAAAGAAGTTAAATTAATTTTTTTATTTATAGTTGTGTCTGCCCATTGTTTAATTTTTGATCAAATATTTTATTGTGGAATAACTTACTTAGGTGATGCCTCGAAGTACAATTATAATATACTATTTTTTGAAACATTGATAAAAATTTTAATTCCTTTAACAGGTTTATTTACAAATAATTTAATATACGCATCATTAATTTTAGCAATTTTGTCTATATTAAAAACCTTATTTTTGTATCTCATTTTTAAAAAACAAAACAAAAATAATTTAGATTTAAAAATAAACTTGTTTGATATTAAGTTGTGTATCAATATATTTAAGTTATCTCTTAGCTATCAACTAGATAACATCTCAAATATAATAAGAAATAATGGTTTAATTATTTTAATTGGAACTTTTTTTAGTCCTACCATTGTTGGTCTTATTTCAACAGCTAAAACTTTGTTTTATTTTTTACCTTTACGTTTCTTAGATATTATTAATAGTACTTTATTGCTCGAGTTCTCAAAAATGTATGGAAGTAAAAATATTATTTCAATAAAAAGAATATTTAAATCTCATATCTATATAAATATTTTTGTTTTAACCATTTTTACCGTTTTATCACTGATATTTGGAAAAATAATTTATGAATTTTGGACAAATAAAGAATACGATTTATCTATTAATTTATTGATACTTTTGATAATGGACACAGTATTATTTAATATTTTTAATAGTATTGAAACATTTATAAAATCAATTAATAAATTTTTTTACTCTGCTTTAGTAAAATCTTTTTTATCAGTAATTATAATAATTATCTCTTATACAATATTTACAAAAGGATATTCATTTTTAATTTATTTTGTACTTAATATAATTTCTTCTACAATTATTTTGATTTTTATTTTATTTCTAACATTTAAAATTTTAAGTAAATATAAAAAATGAGATTTATAAAAAAAATTTTTATATTATTTCAAAATTTTTTATGGTGTTATGGACTTTTTAAAGGCGTAGCTGCTAATATTGAATTATTACCACTTATAAAAAAAATTAAGAACATTAATACACTTATTGATGTCGGATCTAACAAAGGTCAGTTTGTATTGCTTTGTATTAAATTTTTTCCAAATTTATTAATATATTCTTTTGAACCAATAAAAGAAGCTCTTATAAAACAGAAAAATTTATTAAGTTTTAAAAATAATATATATTTTTATAATACAGGTATTGGAAATAAGAATAAAATAATTAATTTTTTTATTACTAATAGAGCAGATAGCTCATCATTTTTAACTATTAATAAGTCAAAAAATTATAATAAAAATTATTATGTAAAAGAAAAAAGAAAAATAAAAATTCAAAAACTAGATCAGATTTTAAATAATAAAAAATTGATCAAACCTGTATTGATTAAAATTGATGTCCAGGGTTTTGAACTTGAAGTACTTAAAGGTTCTAAAAAAATATTACCAAATATTGACTATTTATTACTAGAGGTATCAAAAAACCAAATGTATAATAAACAGGCTATTGAATTAGAAATCATTAATTTTTTAAAAAATGAAAAATTTAGAATAATGGAATCATCAAAATGGAAAAAGATTAATAATACGGAATTCATGCAAAGAGATATTTTATTTAAAAGAAAAATTAATTAATGTGCGGATTCGTTGGATATATTAATAAAAATTTAGAGCAAATAAATCCATTAGTAATTAAAAATATGATGGATCTTCAGAGGCATCGTGGACCTGATGACTGTGGCTTAGCTTTATTCTCTACAAAAGAAAATAAGGCATCATCATTTAATAAAGATGAATTAAAAAATTTTGAAACTCAACAAAATATATCAAATTACAATGGAGGGATTGGTTTTAATAGATTAAGCATTATAGATGTTTCAAAAAATGGTCATCAGCCCATGACTAACAGAGATAATACCATATATATAATGTTTAACGGCGAAATATATAATGCTTTTAAATTAAAAGATGACCTAATTAAGTCAAATTACAATTTTAAAAGTAAAACAGATACAGAAATCATATTAGCTTTATATGAAAAATATGGATTAGAATTTACATTGCAAAAGCTAAATGGAATGTTTGCAATTTGCATATTAGATCTTAAAAAAAATAAAATTTTTTTAGCAAGAGATAGATTTGGAGTCAAACCTCTTTATTACATACTAAATGAAAATTTTTTTTCATTCTCTTCAGAAATAAAATCATTTTTAGGGATTAATAATTTCAGGTTTAAATTAAATAAAGAGCATCTTTCAGAATATTTCATTTTTAAATATTTAGCGCCTCCAAACACACTTATAAAAGAGGTAAACTTGCTATCACCAGGACAATATTTAGTATTCGAAAACGATAGTATAAAAAAAAAGACTTACTTCGATTTTATAAATTACGAAGAAAAAAAAGACAATAAAAATAACAAATTAAACAAATTAGAGGAAAAATTAAAACTATCAGTCAAAAGTCAATTAATGTCCGATGTTAATCTTGGATGTCAACTATCTGGTGGGATAGATTCGTCTTTAATAACGTTATTTGCAAACAATTTTACAAAAAATCTTGAGACTTTTTCAATTTTATTTGAGGAAAAAGATCTTACTGAGAAAAAATATATTAAAAAGGTTATAAAAAATTTAAATTTGATTAATTATTCTGCTAATTTTAGTTATAAAAATTTTTATCAAGACTTAAAAAATAGCATTTGGTCATTTGATGCCCCACTTAGTCAAATAAATTCAATTGGTATTTTTAATCTAGCAAAATTAGCAAAAACTAGAGTCAAAGTTTTATTATCTGGAGAAGGAGCAGATGAAATTCACGGTGGATACCCAAGATTTACAAGAATAAAATTTTTTAATTTCTTAAATAAAATTTTGAAAAAGAATTTACTTCTTTCTAATATAGTAAGTAAAAGATTTAAGATATTTGAGTTTAATAAATTATTTAAATTAGATTTAAATGACATTATTATTTTAGCATCGTCTGTTCACTCATTTAATGATATTTCAAAACTTATTCCTAAAATAAATTTATCAAATGGGCTTAATACTAGAAGATATATGATTGATAAAATAAACTTACCTATTAAGGAAAAAAGCCTTCTTTATGAGATGAAAACTTATATGCATGATTTATTTATTAAACAAGATAAAATGACAATGGCACATTCAATAGAGAATAGAGTCCCTTTTACTGATAATGATTTAGTTGAATATTCTCTGTCTTATTTATCAAATACAAATTTTAATTACTCATATTTACCAAATATTAGCAAAAATACAAAAAAATATCTTAAAATCTTATCAACTAAATATTTTGGAAAGTCGTTCTCCTACAGACCAAAAAGCGGTTTTTCTTTTCCTTTAAAAAAAATTTTCAAAAGTGATCATTTTAGAGAACCGGTTGAGAATGAAATTGTACCTAAAATTAAATCTAGTAATTTATATGATATAAAAAAATTAATGAAAATATGGGATAATATTGATAAATCATCTGTCTCGGAACTTGAATTGTTATTCTCTATTATTTGCTTTGAAATATGGTTAAAAAAATTTAAAGTTAAAATTTTATAATTTTAATGGAATATTTTTTAAATCAAAAAGTTACTGATAAAAAAATTCTACTAGAAATTTTACAAAATAGATTTACTAAGTTTGACGAGTCTGTTGTCCAATGGACATTTGGTGATAGCAGAATAAACTCTGAATTTTTAGAAAATAAAATTTTAAATAATTATAAAAATAAATTAAAAAAAAATGTATTTTCTAAAGATATAATTTATTCAGATTGGATAGAAATATTTGATGATGGATTAAAAAAACTAATAAATTTAAATAAACAACCCATACTTTTTTTCTCTGGTGGCAAAGATTCGACATTTATTGCATCAAGACTTACCCAAAAAAAAATTAATGCTCTTTATTATTCTTTTGTAAGTAATGAAGACGAAAAAAAAAAGATAGATAAATTAGCAAGAAAATTAAAGATAAAAATTTTTTACTCATATGGAAAAATAGAATATTTAGATGAAGAAGAAATTTTTAAGAAAATAAAAGAACCTGTTCTAGACCCAGCAGGTTTATCTGTCTTATCTTTATTGGATATATCAAAAAAAAATAAAATTGATTTTGAAGATAGTATTTTCATAGATGGCATGGGAAATGATTGTTATATGGGTCATTTGCCAAGTAAGAAAGAACTTAGAAAACTAAATTTTCAAAAATTTTTCTTTAAAAATAACTTTCATAATCTTATTTCAATAAATATCCAGAACTCAATTGGAAAATTTGGCGATTTATTTAGACCTGACTATACAGCTCATTTTCCAGGATCAACAATTAAATTAAATAATTACTATGATCAAATAGGTTATTACAGTAAATATAAAATTTACGACGATATTGTTGTCCAAAGAGCATTACAAAGAGGTATACATTATGATTTTTGTAGTGCTATCTCAAAATCAATTTTGTATGTTGATGCTTGTTGTGAAAAATCCAAGGTATTCTTTCCATTCTTAAATGAGGATCTTATTGAATTATATGAATTTAGAAAAACTTGTGATTATAATTTTGCAAAACTCATCAACAAATTATCCATTAGAAAATATTTAAATGAAAATTTAGATTTTGAGAAAATTGCACCATATAAAGATATTTTCCGACCTACATATTTAGATTTCAAATTTACAATTTCACAGGCAAAGCTTGCAGAAAAAGTAAATATTCGTTTAAAGTATTTAAACAAAACTCAAAAATCGGATTTTTATTTATGGTCCAAATATATAATTAATAATGATATAAATTTAGAGTAAATATGAAAAAATTTAAGTTTTGGGATTTTAAAGATAAGCTTGATGATTATTTCTTTGAATTTGCAAACATAAGCCAAAGAGTATTATTTTTTTTTAAATCATTAAATGGAAAATTTAATTTTATGAAAAAAAATGTGAATTTAAAAGGTATTTTTAATGATAAAAAAGGTTTTTTAGTTGCGAACGGACCTTCGATTAAAAAACAAGATTTAAAACCTTTAAAAAATGAGATTACTTTTTTCCTTAATCGCGGATTTTTACATGAAGATTATGAGTATATAAAACCAAATTTTCATATATTTATTGATCCAAAATTAGCTACGGGTGAATGGGATATTACTTTTCTTGATGAAATAATTAAAAAAAATCCAGAAGTAACATTTTTACTTAATGCAAAATGGTATTATCTTGATAAATTTCAACCATATATTAATGACAAAAAGTTTAAAATATATTGGGTTGATACAAATTTATTTCCAACGCCATTTCATAAAAATAGAAAAATAGATTTAACCAAAATTACATATGGTTTAGGCGCCCCAGGTGTTGCTTTAATAAGTATGATTTATATGGGTATGAAAAACATATATTTTACAGGATATGATGGTAATGGTCTATGTTATGAATTATTAGATTTAGATAGTCATTTTTATGGGACCAATCCTGAAAATCATAAAAAATCCATCAAAGACTACTCCAGAGATCTTTTTATGATGTCTGTAGGTTTTAAGAATTTGAGATATTTTAATGAATATACCAAGCAAATAGGGGTCAAAATTTTTAATTGCACAGCAGGAGGAGCGTTACATATGTTTGAGAGAAAAAAATACGAAGATGTTATAAATGAAAAGTAAAAGGTATATTATTACAACTGCTGGAAAGTTTCATCATTTTGACGTAGCGAGAGAGATAGAAAAAAAAAATCAACTATGTAAAATCATATCTGGTTATCCTTGGTTTAAGTTAAAAAAAGAAAAAATAGCAAAAAAATTTGTTGAGACTAGAGGTATATATAGAATTTTAAGAGAACCAATAATTCGAAATTCAAGTTTAAAAAAAATAGATAACATGTTGAATATTTTAAGCGCTAAAAATCTTGATAATGAAACTTTAAAAATAATAAAAAAGAGAGAAGATATCGATGTTTTTATAGGTCAATCACAATGTGGTTTAAAATCAGGTTTGAAAATAAGAGAAAAAAATAAAATTTATATTTGCGAAAGAACATCAACACATATCGATTATCAAAATAATATATTAGATGAGGAATATTCAAATCTTGGGTTAAAATTTCATAAAATTGATAATTGGTATATTGAAAGAGAAAAACAAGAATATGCTGAGTCTAATATTATATTGGTACCTTCAGCGTTTGTAAAAAGCACATTTGAAAAAAAATATTTTACAAAAATTAGGATATTGGAATTTGGGGTAAATACAGAAAATTTTTTTAGAGATTATAAAATAAAAAAAAGTGATAAATATTTTGATGTTTTATATCTTGCAAATAAATCTATTAGAAAAGGTTTTCATTATGTTTTAGAAGCTTTTAAAAGATTTCAACATCCAAATAAAAGATTACACATTGTTGGTTCAGACACTTCGGATAAAAAATTTTTTCAGAACAAAATAAATAAACATAATATTTTTATATATGGCCATATAAACCACTTTAAATTAAATAATATAATAAATTTTTGTCATGTTTATGTTTTACCAAGTATCGAGGATGGTTTTGCGACAACGATTCTACAAGTAGCTTCAGCTGGATGTCCTGTAATAGTTACAGAAAATACTGGATCATCAGATTTTGTAAGAAATTCAAAATGTGGTTATATAATTAATATCAGAAGTGTTGATGAAATATTAGAAAAATTAGTTTTTTTACAAGAGAATAGAGATGTATTAAATGAATTATCAGAAAATGGTCAAAACTTTGCCAAGCAAAATAATTGGAAAACATATTTTAATAAATTAGATGAAATAGTGAATAATTATACAAACAACTAAACAAATTATGGATTTAAAAAAAGTAGATGAAAATAAAGATATAATTTTATTAAATAAATTTTTGTATAAATATTTTTTTTTTTTCGGTATTTTTAACCTCGTATTATTTAATTCTCCATCTGAAAACCTATATGTAATTTTTTTCCTAATTTCTATTATATTATTTTTAATAACTATCTCTAAATTATTTAAAGATGATTTCTTCTGTTTCTTTGCACAACTTTCGTCGATATTTTTAATTATTTTAACCCAGCTTACTTTTATAGTAAGTTTTATATTATCTAAAATTTTATACGATATAAATTTTGAAAATTTTCTTAATAATTTTTTTTTCTGTGATCTTAAAACTTACGCTTTAGCCAATGTGTATCTATCTTTCTTTTGTCTGAGCTTACTTTTTTTTAATAAAATCATACCGCTTGAACTTATTTCAGGTATTAGAAAAAAAGTAAATTATATAAATTTTAATTTTAAAAATAACAAGTTATATATTTTGATCATAACCTGCATTATAGTAGAGTTTATTTATCTATTTTCAGGAAGTCTTGGAAGCCAGTTGAGTGGTGGATTTATTGTTAAAGATGGAGAATTTATTCGAAATTTAAATGAATATGATGATGTCACCTGGTACACTCAATTATATTATTTTATTACAACCTTCCATCTTTTCTTAAATTTACTCTTTTTCTCCAAAAAAAAAGAAACTAAATCAAAATTTGCTCTAGGTTTTATTTTAATTTCATTAATAATAAATTTTTTATTTTATGGATTTTTTGTAAGGCGAATGGCTATCCAATTCTTTTTGATAGGAGTTATTTTTTTTATTTTTTTTAAAAAAATAAAAATAACACCTAAAATTGGAATTTTAAGTTTTATACTTTTTTTCTTAATTTTTCAGTTTACAAATTTTTTACAGACTATTAGAACTACCGAATCATACAATTTAGATGTAAATAAAACTTTGTTGCAAATATTAAGCGAGGGAAAAATACAGGAATATTTTTTTAAAAACGAAAAATCCAATTCAGATAGACTAAGAATATCCTCAAATATCTCAAAAAGAATTTTAAATAATCATGAGCTTGCCTCTTTGTTTTACTTTGAAACAGGTGAAACTAAAGTACTTAAAGGAAAACTCCTTTTAAATCATTTTATAAGGGCAATTCCATCAAAAATATTCCCTACTAAGCATGAATATCCGATAGCCGAGCCTTTAATATCAACAATAACAAATTCACCATTGTATGTATTAGATACAACTGACAGTTTTCAAAGTTTTAGTTATGCAGATTTTGGATTATGGGGTCTATTAATTTATCCTCTAGTTTTAAATATTTTTTTTTTAATTTTTTATAAACTTATTAACTTGAGAATAATTGAAAATAGTACTGGTTTATTTATTATTATGCTTTTTTTTCCAATGTATACTATAAGAGTAACCGAAATTAATATTACAGATTGGTTAGTATTATTAAGAAATATTATAATATTCATAATTATATTCAATTTTTTTATGTCAGAAAAAAAGAAAAAATATTAAATATGAAAAAAGCATTATTTATTGGTTCAAAATTTGGAAATAGCTATCTTGAGCTTCTCACATTAAAAAAATTTTATAAAAAAGTAGATTTTATTGATGACAAAAAAATATTAAATTTTAATAAAATTTCACGTAAAATTTTTCATCACATAACCCCATATATTTTTGAAAAAAAAATATCTAACTATATTTTAAAAAAAATAAACACAACATACGAATTAATTTATGTTAGATCTGGTGAATTTATAAGTGAAGATCTTATAATAAAATTAAAAAAAAAGACAAAAAAAATTGTTTATTACTGTGATGATAATCCTTTTGTAAAAAGAGACAAACAAAGATGGAAGTTATTTTTACCTGCTGCAAAGTATTACGATTTATTAATTTTCCACCAAGAATCAAGAATTAAACTTTCAAAAAAATTTAATTTAAAAAATACTTTTTTAACTTTACCACCGTATGATGAGCAAGTTCATAGAAAAAAAAATTCTCAAATTAACAAAAAAAAAAATGATGTAGTATTTATTGGTACCTGGTTTCCTGAAAGGGGAATTTTTTTTACCAAATTAATTAAATTAGGGTTAAATATTAAAATTTATGGAACAGGATGGACTAAAGACCCAAATTATAATTATTTAAAATCTAAAGTTTATTTAGGTCATGTTGGTTACAAAAAATATGGAAGAATTATTCAAAACTCTAAAATAGCACTAGCTCTTTTTTCAGATCAAAATGAAGACTTAATCACGAGAAGAGTTACAGAAATAACCGCAATAGGAACTTTACTGTGTTCGTATAAAACTAATACAATGTTGAAATATTATTTAGAAAATAAAGAAGTAATTTATTTTAAAACAGTACACGAATGTTATAATAGGTGCAATTATTATCTAAACAATAAGAAATTATTAAAACAGATTGCTCTTAAAGGAAAATATAAAACAACAAAAATTTTAAAAGCAAGTAATTATGAAAATATAAAAAAAATTATTAAAAAAATTCATTTATTATAATCAATTACCCTATTCTATAATTAATTTTTTTTTAATAATGAAATTAATTTATTATTTGAATTAACTAAATTAAAATATTTTATATAGCAATTCAAAGCGTTAAATCTCATTTTCATTTTCGATTTATTACTTAATTTAATAAAATTTCTTAAAATTTTATAAAAACCATTAATTTTATCATCTGATACAAAACCAGAACTTGTTTTCTTAATATAATTAGCTGTATTTACTTTATTAGTAATTAGTACTGGTCGACTCATTGCTAAAGACTCAATAATTGAAATACCAAAATTCTCACCATGTGATGATAGTACCATGGCTTCACATCTCAGTATTGAAGCCCATTTTAAGTCTGTTTTCAAAAAATCTGACCAAATAATATTTTTCTCAATCCCCAACTTTTTTGAGAGTTTTATTAAATCTGTTTTATAATCGTTAGAAGGACCAGCCATTAACAAATAAATTTTTTTATTTTTACTTAAAATCATTTTCATAGATTTTAAAAGAATTTCGCATCCTTTTTTTTTATGAAATCTTCCAAGATATAAAAAAAATTTTTTATTTCTAAGAATTTTGAAACTGGTATAAAATTTCTTCTCTAATTTTTTAATATTAATTTTTGGTTTTTTAATACCATATTCAACTACAGTTTTTTTTATATTTTTTGTATTTACAAAAGTGTTGTTTAACAATCTTTTTTCATTTACAGAAGTTAAAAGTAAAGATTTTGAATTTATTAAATTCTTTTGTTCAATAAAAAACCAATAAATTTTTTTTTTTAAAGTATTTAGTTTTTCGCTTTGAAAATATGGATCTAACTGACCGTGTGTGAAAACATAATAATTATTTTTTAGTAAAAGATTTGCTACTATCGTGTTAAGTTCCCATATTCCATGCACAATAAATCTATTATATTTGTGCTTATTTTTTAAAATCCAGAAAAAAAGTAGTGGATTAAATGATTTAGAAAAATATTTTTTACCAATGTTTATTATTTTTATCTTACTATTTTTATAAAAGTAGGAGTTTTTAAGATCATTTGTAATAATATCGACTTTTATTCCTTTTGATACTAAATACAAACTATTATCAATTATCGCTTTAGAAGGTCCTCCATATTTAGGATCTAGTGTCGATATTATTCTAAGTAATTTGACAGAATTTGCCATTATTCAATTTTAACTAATTTTAATAAAATCATTTTTGTTAATTAATGACAAAAAATTTTTTTTTTGTTTTATTTTTTTCCTAATCAACAAGTAGTAGGGAATATAAAAATAAGAGAATATCAATGAAAATAAAATTAAAAACATTTTTTTAAAAGTATGAAATATATTTTGAATATTAAATTTTTTATCAATTTTTTTAATTCTATAATTTTCTACTTTTCTATTTTGATACAATGAATTATAAATTCTTTTAAGAGAATTAATATTTATAAAATATAATAAGTCATTTATTGGAAGTATTAAAACGTTTATTAAACTAAAATTTTTTATTAAAAAGAAAATTCTATTTCTTTGAGATTTAAAATAATTTGTAAATCTAGTATTAGCCGAAAAATAATGTACTATTTTACATTCATCTATTAAATACAAATTAAATCCTGATTTCTTCATTCTAAATGTTAAATCAAGATCTTCTAAATAAAAAAAAAAATAATGATCAAATCCACCCACATTCTCTAAATATTTTTTTTTTGTCAATAAATTACAAGTTGCAAGAACCTCAACTTTATCGAATTTTTTATCGTTTCTGGTATAACCTTTGATCATCCCATTAGGATATAGCTCAATTTTTTTTTTTCCAATTATTTCATTATTTTCATCTATTATAGACTCTCCACCTAGAGCATGGATTTCTCCACTAAGTTTACTTACCATCTCTGATAAAGTTTTATTATCTTTTAAATAAGAGTCACTATCTAAAAATAATATATTTTCACCCTGTGAAAAATTTATTGCAGCATTCCTAGTATAGCTTGTACCCATATTTTTATGAGTCTTATATAATCTTACTTTTGGAAATTTTTCTTTTATAATTTGTGATGTACCATCGGAACTATTATTATCAATTATAATTATTTCATAATTTTCATAATCTTGTGTTAAAATTGTTTCAATACATTTAACTATTTCATCTTTTCTATTTAAGGTAATTATGATTATAGATAAAAGACCATTTTCCATTTCGTTAATTTTTAAAATAATCTTTTAGAAATTTTGTATCATATGCCATAGAGTCGGATAAATGACAAGGATGAGTACAAGAACACTTAGATGTTAATTTTCTCCTTTCGATTGCTAAATTAGAATTTAGCAATTTAATAAGGTTAAAGTTAAATTTTTTAAGATTTGCAAATGAATTTGTTGACTCACATACAGAAACATCAAGTGATGGATAAATAACACAATCGACATATCCCGCCAAACAATCAATAACTTTACTTTTGGTTTTTAATATTTCATGTTCAATTTCTAACCTCCTCATTGTCAAATAGTCATTCGACAAATATCCACTCTCTTTCAGTTTTTTGTTAACAGTATAAATTTCATCAACACTTAATTGAACATCGTCTGCTCTGCTGTGCTTTATATTAATATTTGCATCTTTTTTTGGAGGAAGACCAAAAGTTGACATTATTTCTTTTGGTACATCAAATACGTCATTTTCAACTGATCTAACATGGTCAAATCCTACATTTTCTACTCCTACTTCATTTTTTAAGTATTTCAGTAAATCCATAAGCTCCAAGGATTTTTGATTATCATTACTCACTGATATTTTTCTTATCAAGGATGTGGTAGTGCTAAATGTAAAGTTTGAGTAATTGAATGAAAATTCCTTAAAATCTAATAGGTGTTTTTTTGCTAGATTGAAACCATTTTTTATTTTTCTAAATGCATCGTGGGTTTCATTAAGTCCATCAAGAGATATACCGATATGGAAATGAATATTATTTACATTTTTTAAAATTTTACTTACTCTTTCATCTAATCTTGGTATCATTCCGTGAGAGGTAATTGCTACTTTTTTACTAATTTTATTTTTATCAACAAATATTACAAAATCCTCTAAGCTTTTATTTAAAAAAGGCTCGCCACCTGTTATTCTAAGAGTGTTTAATGGTTTCTTTAAACTTAAGAATATTTTTTTTAGATTTTCAAGGTGTAATTCTTCAACCTTATTATTTAATTCTTTTGAATAAAAACAGTGTTCACAACGTGCACTGCAGTAATTTGTTATGAATAGAGTAATCCACTTTGGATTTATACTATTTTTTACGTATTTTTTTCTTATTGGATTTATGATTTCAATTATGAGATTTGATAACGTATTTGGTATTTTTCTTAATATACTCTCTAAATTTTTTCTTTTTTTATAAGTAAACATAAGTGATTATAATATCATAAATGTTCGTTTATTCTCTAAAATACTAATTTTGTAGTCAACTAATATTCTAAACCAAAATGCTTGATAAAAACAAAATAGAAAACCATATTTTCCATCCATGAAACCTAGTTTAAATATATATCTATAAAAAAAATAAATTACCACTCTTAAATACTTTGGAAAATTGTAATAAAAAAGCTTAGAACTTCGAAATTTATATCTTGGATCATATTTTTTAGAAAATTTATTTTTCTGAATTTTATTATTAAATATGTCTTTAGACTCAAACTCTGCCCATTTAATATGTTTTTTTTTCCACTGGTATAAATTTAATTTATCATTGTCATGCATAAATCCTTTACTTATCTTGTGAACTTTTATTTTAGTTATAAAATGTTGATCATATAATTTTTTTTCACACGTAACTGTGTTTGATTGAAAAAGTCTCAAGTGCCATTGATTTAAACCAGGATATTTCAGTTTTTTTCCTAAAAAATAATATTTTCTTTTTATCAAAAAAACCTTTTTATTATTATTTTTTTTATATATTTTATTATTTATTGATTTTATTGCATCAACATCCAAAACCTCATCTGCATCAAGATGTAATTGCCAAAGATATTTTTTGTTAAGTTTACTAATAATCCAGTTTCTTTGATCAGAATAGTTTTTGAACATTCTATTCAAAACTTTACATTTTAACTTTTTACATATCGAAACTGTGTTGTCGTTTGAATTTGAATCAACTACAAATATGTCTTTAGTAATTTTTTTTGATGCAAGAATTGTTTTTTTAATTGTTTTTTCTGAGTTAAATGTAAGAATTATAACAGCAATTTTTTTCCTCATTCTTTTTATAATTTATTTTCGTATATTTTTTCAGCAATTTTAAAATCTTCAAACCAATCTATATCAAAAGATTTTGTTTTTTTAATATTTAAAAAACATATTTTAGATCCTATTCTATTTTTTTTGATTTTATAATTTTTAGCAGATGTTAAAAAAAAAGTATTATTAATTTTATAAAGTTTTTTTAAATCTTGTGTATTTGGCCAATATGTTTTTTTATAATTATAATTAATTGGGTTTTTTTTATTAAAAATAAACTCTTGTATAAAATTTGCTCCTACCAATGTATCGAATTTCTTAATTTTACTTTTATAAACTTTAATTGCATTAGAGTAATCTTTTGTTCCAAACAATGGTGATGTGACATGTGTCCATAAAACATGATCATTTTTATTAAATAATTTAGATGAATAAATAATTAGGTCATCTGTTCTTGTACTATTTAATGCCAAATTCTTAGGTCTTTTTACTAAATTTATTTTTTTATATTTTTTCTTTTTTAAAAATTTTATTATTTTTAAATCATCGGTGGAAACAATAATTTCATCTAGTTCTTTTACTTTAATTAATTGTTCAATTTTTAATTGAAATAAACCAAATTTATATTTTGAAAATTTACGGGTATTTTTATTTTTTATTCTTTGACTGCCAGATCTACATGGCAAGAAAGCTTTTATAATCATAAAATATTTTTTTTTGTTTATGTTCCGTTAACTCAAATATTTATAAATTGAACTCTTATTAATGTTTTCGTAAATGGTATCTGTTAAAAACTTCAAATTTAATTTATTTTTATAAAAATCAAATATTTTTTGATTTTCTTTAAATAAACTATAATCATTTATTTTATCATTTTTATCATACCCATCAAAACCTATTAAATAAACATTTTTTGCTTTTAATTCTTTTGTAGCCGAAAGAGAAATAGCAAGTGGTGAATTACTAATTTTATTGTTTATTCCATTTTTTTTTAGCTTTAAAAAATTAGTTGTTTTACTAGGTAAAATAGTTTTATCATCAATTTTATTATTAATTAAAAATTTGTTTTTTTTTAAATAGGATTTATTTATTTTTGTTATTTCGTTTCCAGTAATACAAATTAAAGATTTATTTTTAACTTTTTTAAATAAATCTAAATTTCTTCCACTAGAAAAAATTATAAAAATATCAGGGTTTTTAAATAAAAATTCTATAATATAATCAATTTTATTTTTCACACTTTCGCCACCACCGACAATCAAAACACTCTTTTTTCTAAAATTTAATTTTTTTTTTATATTCAAAGTTATTCTTTCTTTTTTATCCAAGTATGTAATTATGTCAGAAATATTATATCTTTTAGATTTTATTAGTTGCATTGCTTCGGACTGTGGTGATTGTGTAGATCCAGAAATCATATAAGGTAAACTTGTTCCCCATTTTTCCTTTAATCTCATTTTTTCAAATTGATCAACAACAGGTCCTATATTTTTAAAATTTTTAATTTTTAGAGATTTTTTTTTTAAATTTAAAAATGTAAGTAGCAATTCTGTTTTTAAATTACCCGCTCCTCTTCCCATTCCTGTAAAAGTACTATCTAAATAATCAATTTTATTATCTATAGCTTCAATAGAATTCGAAAGTGCCATTTCAAGATTATTATGTGCGTGAAATCCAATAAAAATTTTTTGATCCAATAATTTAATTTTTTTAATTATTCGTTTGACATCGTTTGAGATCAAAGTTCCATAAGAGTCAACTATATAAATTATGTCAAAAAATTTCTTTAACTTTAAAATTTCTTTTATCAGCAAATCATTTTTTAAAAGTAAATGTGAATACATTATATTAACTGCAACTTTAAATCCCATATTATTTATCTCTTTAAGGAATTTTCCAAGATTGATAGTTTTTCTTGGATTTACTGCAAATCTAATAATGTCTACTATTTTTTTACAACTCTTCAAATTATTTTTTAACTCTTTTGGGTTTTTCCAATCTTTTAAATCAATCATTACTGATAATTTTTTATTTTTACCAATTTTTGATTTTATTTTTTTTAGATTATTTGTTGTTAAATAATAAAATTCACCTAAATAAGACTCTTTATTTTTATTCCCCCTGTATCCAACTTCTACTATATCTATAGGCAGAAATTTTGTAAGTTTTAAATAATCGTTTACTAGTTTACTATCAAAATCCCAATTTGTGTAATAACCACCATCCCTTAAAGTACAATCTAAAATTTTCATAAAACTTATTTTATGTTAACAATACGTATCAGAATTCTACTAGCAAGATATTTTTTGTTTAAAAAAAATGATAGGAGTTTTAATATATCAACATTTGAATATATTTGCTGTATTATTTATAAAGTTATTTTCTAAATATGAAAAAAATTATCTTTAATAAAATAAAATTTTTAGACTTAAATGAAATAGAGGCAAAAAAAATGATGAACAAACAAGGTTTATTTGTTTTTCCAGCAGCGCCTCCTTTGGCAACTTTAAAATTAGGATCTATCTATCATCAAGCTTTAATAAAATCAGATTTTGTTTTTTTCGATAGTGGCTTTTTTGTTTTACTCCTAAAATTTTTGAAAGGAATTAAAGTAGAAAAATTTTCAGGTTATAGATTCTTAAATATTTTTTTATCTCATGTTAAAAATAACAAAAGTAATAAAATTTTGTTAATAGATCCCTCTAAAAAGGTTTCCAAAGCAAATAAAAAATACTTAGCAAGCTTAGGCATAAATCAAACATCTTCATATGTTGCACCACTTTACGATATTAAAAACATGAAGGATAATTTTTTAATCAAAATTATAAATAGAACAAAGCCAAATTATATTTTAATCAATATCGGCGGAGGTACACAAGAAGTTTTAGGAATGTACATAAAAAAAAAGACAAAGAATAAGTTTAGTATTTTATGTACCGGAGCTGCAATATCTTTTTTTACTAAAGAGCAGGCGCCGATTAATCAGTTTATAGATAGGCTTTACTTAGGATGGCTATTTAGATTATTATTTAACCCCTCTGTTTTTTTAAAAAGGTATCTAAGCGCCTTTAAGTTAATATTATTTGTAAAAAATAGTAAATTTAAAATAATAAAGTAAAGTTTTAAAAAAATTTTATTTGTAAAATTTAGTATTTGACTTATAAAATTTATACCACTTCAAAAATTTAGATATACCTAATCTATAATCTACTTTTGGTCTGTATTTTGTAATTTGATATAAAAGATTACTATTAGATAAAGTTTCTTTTACATCACCTTTTTGCATAGATATAAAATTTTTCTTAATTTTTTTTTGTAATTGTCTTTCTAGCTCTCGAATAAAATCTCTGAGATAAATTTTCTTTTGATTGCCTATGTTTACTATTCTAAAAGGTACACCATTTGAAAGACTATCATTAGGATATCTTTTAATTTTAGGAATTTTATTAATTAATAATTCTATAGATTTTGTAACATCATCGATATAGGTAAAATCTCTATACATTTTACCTTTGTTATAAACATCAATACTTTCATTTTCTAAAATCGATTTAGTGAATTTATAATATGCCATATCAGGTCTTCCCCAAGGTCCATATACAGTAAAAAATCTTAGTACTGTAATTGGTAAATTCCAAAGTGATGAATAAGAATATGCAATACTCTCAGAGGATTTTTTTGTAGCTGCATAAACACTTAATTGGTTATCAGCTTTATCTGTTTCCTTACATTTTTTTAATTTATTGGAACCATAGATAGATGAACTCGAGGCAATTAATAAATGTTTAACATTTAACTTATGGGCAAGTTCAATAATATTAAATGTACCAATAATGTTTGTATTAACATATTTTCTTGGTTCATCAATACTATATCTTACACCTGCCTGAGCAGCTAAGTGAATTATGTAATTAGGTTTAAATTTTAATATAGATTTTTCTAAACTTTTTATATTTTCGAGATTATTTTTTGTAAATGTAAAATTTTTATATTGTTTAAGAATTTTTAATCTAGATACTTTAAGTTTTATATCGTAGTAATTATTCATGGAGTCAAAACCATGAACTTTTACTCCTTTATTTAGCAAAGACCTTGATAAATGAAAACCTATAAATCCAGATGAACCTGTGATGAATATTTTTTTTTTCATTATTTGAGTTTTTTTTCCCAATCTATAGCAGATCTTAAAATCTTATTTATATCATTATATTTTGGTTTCCATTTAAAAAATTTAATAAATTTTTTTGAATTTGAAACAGAGTATTGTATATCTCCTTTTTTTCTAGGTCCAAATTCATAATGAATTTTGCTACCTATTAGTTTACTTGCTGTTTTTATCATTTTTAGAACAGATAACCCTTTTCCATATCCACAATTAAATATTTGGGATTTGTTCGATTTTATTATGTATTGCATTGACTTGATATGAATATCAACAAGATCTGAAAAATGAATAAAATCTCTTACGGGTGTCCCGTCTGGGGTTTTATAATCATTTCCATTTATAATAATTTTTTTTCTTTTTTTGGTGGCAGCTTCACTAATTATTTTAATTAAGTTAGTAGATTTTTTTGATAAAAGACCTGTTCTTTTTTTTTTTTCAGTTCCAGCAACATTAAAATAACGTAAAATAATATATCTTAAATTATTTTTTTTTGCTACTTTTTGAATATATTTTTCAATTAATAATTTAGATTTGGCATAAGGGTTTAATGGTTTTAATTTATCGTTTTCAGTAACATGCTTTTTTTTTGAATCTCCATAAACACCAGCAGTAGACGAAAAAATAATATTCCTTAAATTGTTTTTTATACAAGTTCTTATAAATATTTTCGATTTATAGTAATTGTTATTGATATATTTACTTGGAGATTTTATTGACTCATCAACTCTTATTAATCCAGCAAAATGTAAAACAGCCTTAAATTTTTTTTTTTTTAAGAAGTTTATTAATTTTTTTTACATTGTTAATATCACATTTAATAAAATTTGCTTTTGTTGGGACAAGCTTTTTATTACCAGTTATTAAATTATCAATAATTGTAATTTTATATCCCTTATCGACTAGTAAATATGCTACATGGCTACCTATATATCCAGCTCCGCCAGTTATTAAAATTTCCATATTATTATTATTACATCATTATAATTTTTTAAGTTTTTTATATGGCAATATAATAATTAAAAAATTTATAAATTTAATTTCAACATAGTTTTATACTTGTAAATCGAGATAAAAATCACATCCTTTAACAAAGTATTCAAATAATAGACAAATATAAAAAAATAAGTAAAACTCATAGTTGTATTGATTCATGATAAAAATTTTCACAATTAGAGAAATTTTAGAAGCAACTAATGAATTCCTAGATCAAAAGAAAGAAAAAAAAGGTGAATTTGATCTTTATCAAAAACCTTTAATTCTTGAAGATAATATAAGCAAGGTAAATAAAAAAAATGAAACATATGAAGTCCCTAAATTTACACAACAATTAATAGAGGAAGCTGAAAAGGTAAATCTTAATAGAAAAGACAATTTAGAAAAGAAAGAACCTTTAAATAAAAATAAGAAAAATAATATAAAAAACTTTTCAGTAAATGAAAAAAAAGATCTCGAGAAAGAAAAAAGAATTATAGCTGAAGTTCACGGTCTAATGAAAAGTAAGGTAAGAAAAAGCACGATTAAAATAATCCTTGATCAACAAAAAGAAATTAAACTATTAAATGAAAATGTCTCAAATTTAAGAAAAAATGATTTTAAAAATCTTAAAATTAATAAAAAATTAAAACAAGAGATTGAAAATTTCTTAAATAACGAAAAATTGTTAAAATTTAAATTTGAAGAATTCCAGAAAAAAATCGCTGATTTTCAAGAAAAAGAAATTGAATTGTTAAACAATAATAAAAATTTAGAAAAAGATATTACTGAGCTTAAAGACAACGTTGCTAATATTAAAATAACAAATAATAATTTAAATAAAAATAATCAAAATATGATGAAGCAGATTGATAATTTCATTATTAATGAAAAAAATTTGATCGACTCTAATAAAAGTATTGAAGATAATATTTATTTATTAACAAATTCAAAAAATTTACTTTTATATGAAACAAAAAAATTATCAAAAGAACTAAAGTTAGTAGAGGAAAATAAAAAAATACTAATTACAAATAATAAAAAACTTCAAAAGGAAGTGAAATTATTAACAGATAATAAAAAAGTTCTTATAGAGCTTAATGAAAAATACCAAAAACAAATAGGTGATATTGAAACAAGCAAAAATAAATATAGAGAAGAAAAGATTTTTTTTGAAAAAAACTTCCAAATTACAGAAGAAGATAAAAAAAAATTAATTGAGGATAATATTAAATTAAAAGAGGAAATTTCTAATCTTATCGCAAATGAAAATAATCTTATAAATGAAAAAAAACAAATTGAATTTGAAAATAATTCTCTAAAAAATAGATCTATACTGACCGATACAAGTGAAGAAAGGGAGTTAAAGAAAATGAACTCATTTTTGCAATTTGAACTTTCTTCATTAAGAGCAAGTGAAAAAAAATTAATTGAAAATAATAATTCAATGCATAGTGAACTTATTAAATTAAGAAGCTCAAAAAATAATATTTTACAAGAAGACGATAGGAAAAATTTTGAAGATAAATTAAATTTTTATCAAAATGAAAATTTAAGACTTAGTGAACAGTTATCCTCTACTCAAAAAAGGTATGATATAATGAAAAATCAACTTTCAAAGATCGAAACGGAAAAAACAGATATTTCTAGAAAAGTTGAGGATTTAAATAAATTATTCAGTAAATCAAATATTGTTCAAACTTCATTCAAATCAGTAAAAAACAAAACTGAAAAAAATGAGGACAATAAAAATCTAGATATTGATAAAGAAATTAAAAAAATTTTTGGAAAAAGTTAATTTCCATTAGAAACCTCTCTTTTTTTAGCTATCTTCTTCTTATCAACCAATTCTTTATTTTCAATATCCAATGCAAGACAGGTAATATCATCTCTTAATTTCTCTGCTCCCCAATTTAATTCATTTGCAATTGAGTCTACTATAATTTTTGGTGTAAGTTTTTCTTTATCAGATAAGATTCTCTGAACGCCTTCTGCACCAAGTTCTTGCCCATTTTTCAAATAACCTTCTGTAACACCATCTGTATATACAATAAATGTTTTGTCTTTTAAGTTTATTGTTTTAGATTTTACCATAGATTCAGCAAAATACTTGATTATTCCTATCGGAGGCATTTCTGATTTAATAAATTCGAAATTTCTTTGTCTATCTATCACCATAATACTTTCATGACCTGCATTAACAAAATTTACCTCCCCAGTCTCTAAATTAAATTTACCAAATACAGCAGTAACAAACATTCCTTTAAATTTAGCCTCTACAAGCTCATTGTTTACTCCATATACTACCTTTTCAAGAGGAAAGGAGAGATTGGTTAATGTTCTGAATATTGAGGATGCTTTTGCCATATACATACCAGCTTTGACACCTTTTCCAGATACATCAGCTAAAGTAAAATAATACTCGTCTTTGTTAACTTTTATAACGTCAAAATAATCACCCGAGACATCTCTAGCTGGAATATTTAAAGCGTATATAAAATTTTCAAACTTTGATATATCTGGAAATAAACTTTTTTGAACACCTCCAGCTAATTCTCTCTCTTTTAATAATTTTGCCTCTTTTTTAAGATTTTCTATTGCCATTTTATTTTCTTCTACGAATCTAAAATAGAGTCCTGTCAAAAACGTAACTGTAAGCATGAATAGGGGATAACTTATATCTATTAAATTTGATTTTATTAGATAGACAGTGAAGCCGAAAAATATGAATAGCAAAATACTTCCAAAAAATATGATCAAACTAATTTTTGGTTTTAATTTTTGAGATAAGAAAAAAACAATACTAACAATAATTATTGAAACTAATAATTCAAAAATAAATGTTTTAGGGTTTCGCATTAAGAAATTATTATTCAATATATTCTCAATTACATTTGCGTGAACCTCAACACCTGGGATAGTAGATCCACCCAAGGGTGTCTTTACCAAATCAAACAAACCTTGAGCAGATGCTCCAATTAAAACATATTTATTATTAAATCTTTCTTTATCAAAATTTCCATCGAAGACTGAGCTAGCAGAAATATATTGACTTTTTAAATGTTTTTTATACCTAATCCAAATAATTCCATTTGGATCAGTATTTATTTTATAGGGTTTTATATTTATTTTATTTATTCCTATTTCATCCATTTCAACAAATATATTTTTTTTATTTTCACCTACACGGATCATTTCTAGTCCCATTGTAGGGAACAAATTTTTATCTAATTGAACAATCAAAGGTATTGATCTTATTATTCCATCAGTTTGATCTAAAAAGGATATAGAGCCAAGTCCTCTAGAGTTTTTTTCTAACATTTCCAATGATCCTATTGAATGAGGAAAGCTATAAGTAGATTTTTTGGGATTTCCACCTTTAGATAAAAATCTTGCCTTAGATTTTCTATTGTACCTTCCATGAGAAGGTACATTGCTGCCTAATACTGCAATTACAGATCTAGAATTTTTCAATTGTTCTTTAAATACTTCGTCGTGACCTTTGATTTTTTTAAATTCTAATAAGCTTTCACCTTTTAACTCATATGACTTAATAATCTGTTCGGGAGATTGTTTATCTTGCTCAGTAAAAAAAACATCAAATCCAATAGCTTTAGGGTTAGATGAATTTACATTTTCAATTATTTTTGCAAAAACAGATCTACTCCATGGAAATTGACCAAATTTACCTAAACTTTTTTCATCTATATCAACTATTATGACTTGTGAATCGACGTTTTTAAGAGGAAATACTTTTTGATATAGGTCAAATCCTAAAAAAGATACTGACTTAATAAAATTTAAATTTGCAAACTTTAGTAATATTAAAAAAAATAATAAGACAAAAAAAAATATATAATTGTTGTATTTTTTTATTATTTTAAACATGAAATGAATTTATTCAGATTAATGGTAAAGTAAATAAATCTAAACAATAATTTATATTGAATTTTGTGAGTTTAAAGAGAATGTTATATTTTAATTAAGTTCTTTTTTATTAATATCGTTATTATCAAATTCCTCTAAGGTAAGTCTCTCCTCTTTTTCCAACTCTTTTTTTTTCAATCTTTCTTCTTTTAAAATTTCTTGTTGTTCTTTTATTTGTTTTTCTTTATCAAATTTTTCTTCCCACTCTTTTAGCTTTTGTAACTCTATATTTTTTAATCTTTCCTCTTCTTCATTTTTTAACTTAAGCACTTTTATTTTTCGTCTTTGTTCTTTTAATTCCTTTTGTTTTTGCTCGTCTTCCCTAACTTTTAAATCTATATCTTTCCTTTTTTGTTCTTCTTCTTTTGTTTTGAGATCTTTTTCTTTTTGAATTAATTCTTTGTCTTTTTTTCTAAGGTCTTCATCTTTAAGTCTTAAATAATCATCTTTTTTTCTTTGCTCATCATTTTTGAGTTTTATTTCATCCTCTTTTAATATTAATTCACCATTTTTAATATTAAGCCTTTCTTTTTCTTTAAGAAGTTTTTCCTCTAAAGAGATTAATTCTTTTCTTTGTTGAATTAATCTTCTTTGCTCTTCTTTTTCCTCTAATTTAATTCTTTTTATTTTATTTATTTCATGTTTTTTCTTTAAGGTTTTTATTACCTTAGAAATAGAAGATGAAAAATTACCTTTTCCGAATTTTTTGTTAACTTTACTTTTTTTTCTTTTCATTTTTATAAATGATATTAAAGCAAATTTTTAATTTTAAGACAATAGCTGTTTAAATTTATTTAATATTAATTAACTAGCTTGAGCTTTTATCACCAATGATGTTTTCAGAGCTTTTTGGTTCAATATTTCGATAATTATTATCAGTAGTTTTTAATTTAACACCTTTTCTTTTGAGCATATTAAGAACTTTATCTGAATAAGGTTCATCTATATGCTCTGCACTTGGATTCAATTCTAAACCAAGAGGTGTAATTGTTTGTGGCATAGGTGTGAATTGTGAATCTGGATTTTCTTTAACATCTCTTACTCTCATTCTATAAATTGCAAATAAACCAATTAGCGAATGAAAAAACATCAAAAAAATGAAATAACCATTTGGACCAACTATGTTCATAAAGCTTGCGCATAAAAAAGGACCTGAAATAGCACCTAATCCAAATGCAAATTGCAATCCAGCTCCGGCTGAAACAAATTTTTCTTTAGGAATAAAATCATTCGTGTGTGCAAAAATTATTGCAAACATTGGTAAACTGCAAAATGAAAATAAAACTAAAAATAAATAAAACCATATTTTTGTTGTAGCTAAATCGCCTGGAAGGTACATTTGACCTGCTGAGAAAATTGAACATATTGCAAAAAATGCCGACCCAAAAGTTGTATATGTGATTACTTTTCTTCTATCAAAATTATCTGAAATTTTTCCTATTGGCCATTGAGCTATTGCACCCGATATTGCGAGCAGGAAAGTAACTAAAGATATTTCAAAAATAGTAAAATTCATCGATGCTGCATAAACTGCTAAAAGCGAGAATAAAGCTGACTGTGTTGTTCCATATAATAACGATCCAACCATTCCAAGTGGTGATGCTTTATATAAATCTTTTAAACTCATCTCAGAGATTTTTTTAAAATTTGGAGCTTTTCTTTTTGTCAATAAAATCGGAATTAATGAAAGGGACATAAAAAGCGAGACTAAAATAAATGGTTGAAAATTTTTAGGAGAGCTAAAATTTAAAAAAAACATACCTAAAGCCATAGCTCCAAATTGAATGACCATATAAATTGATAAAACACTGCCTCTATTTTTATTACTAGATCTATCATTTAGCCAACTTTCTGCGATTGTATAAAGTGAAACCATGCTTATTCCGGTTATAATTCTTAAAATGAACCATGTTATTGGGTTTATAAAAATTGAATGCATAAGAATAACTATAGACGCAATAGATGCAAATGCTGCAAAAACCCTTATATGTCCAACTCTAAGAATGAAACCAGGTATAGTTTTTGCACCTATAAAATATCCAACGTAGTACCCTGATAACATAAATCCTGTTGCGGTCAGAGAAAAATTTTCTTGTACTGCTCTTACGCCTAATAAAGACCCTTGATACCCATGAGCTAACATAATTAGCCCCATTCCGGTAAATAATGCCCAAGAATTTTTTAATATTTTATTCATTAACTTTAAAGATTAACGTGGCTCTATTCTTAAAAAAAGACTTAATTGTGACAATTTTAATTTTTTTTTAACTTTAAAAATGAGTGAATAGCTATTGTGAAAATTATTATTATTCCTCCATATATTGTTTCAATACTGGGCTGTTCTTTGATAATAAACCAAACCCAAATTGGACCTAAAATTGTTTCTAAAAGAAAAAAAAGGTTAACTTCAGCAGCAGTAATAAACCTTGGAGCTATCGTTACAAGTACAAAAGGAATCCCTACACACATAATGCACATTAACGGGACAATTATTTTATCATTTTCTAAAAGTCTTAAATCATCAACATATATTAATGCAAACAAAGCTACTAATAATTTTCCAATAACAGCCGCAGGTACTAAATCTTTACTTTTTGCAGCACGAATAATATTAGCTCCAATTGCAAGACCTAAAGCTGTTATAAAACCAAAAAAATCTCCAAAGAAATTTCCTAATTTTAAAGAGTCATAAAAAATATAAACTGCAGATAGAAATGTTACAACGATTGCAATCCATGTTTTTTTATCAGGGGTTTCTTTTAAAAAAAATGAACCTAAGACAGCTGACAACATCGGTGCTGTTGCGATCATTACAAGCGTGTTTGCAACATTAGTATTCTGTATTGAAATAATAAATGTTATATTGGTTAGCGAAAAAGAAATAGCATAAAATATTCCTGCGGTACCCATCGATATTATTACTTTTAAAAGATTAAATTTATAATAAAGAATCAATCCAATAAAAATTACTAAGAAGGGTATGGCGCCTCTATAAAAAAGCAAACCCCAAGTATCTATATTTGATAATCTTATAAACAAAGAATCTGGAGTAATAAACATTACTGCTATAAATGCCAGTAAAGATCCTTTTTTTTGATTAGATAGATTTTTCATTTAAATAATCTTTTACTTCATTTAATGATTTAAGTTTTTGTGAGCAAATTTGATTTTTACAAACTAAAATAAAGTTCTCGACTTTATTTTCTTTATAAATAATTGTTGATATTTCATAATAATTTTTTAACAAATATTTTTTTATATCAATTAATTTTTTATTATCTCCAAAAAACGTAAAAGTGATATTGTCATCACATATACTTAAAACCTTTATATAACTAAACATTTGTGAATAACTCATATTTATTGCTGAATGAAATGATTTACTTAATATTTCAATTTTTCTTTTCCAAAAGCTATCATTAGTAATATTAAAAATTTTATTACAAGCTAATAAATATATACTGTTTCCATTTGGTATATTATTATCAACCAAATCAATCGGATTTACGAATAAATCATTATTATTTTTTGGATTTTTTTGGAGTACATTATTTTCTTGATTAAAAAACAAACTCCATACATCTTTCAAAATTTTTTGTGCAATATCAAGTGAATTCAAATCTTTGTTAATCTCATAAACTGCTATTAGTAATTGTGCAAAATAAACGTAATCTTCAAGAAAAACATTGATTTCTTTTTCATTTTTATCGTAACAGTGAAAAATTCTATTTTTAAGTCGTTCTTTGACTTTTAAAAAAAGGTTATTACTTAATTTAAGTAATTTTTCATCATTTAATATAAATGATGAATGAAAAAGAGTGTAAATCCAATAACAGTTTAGATCTGTCTGTACCTTGTTATCAAAAAAAGGTTTTTTTCTTTTATTTCGAATTTCAAGAAGTTTACTCTCAATAAATTTGATTTTTTTTTTTATCTTCTGAATTTAATTGAATATTATCATTTTCAACTAAAATATTATTACCTTCAAAATTTCCATTTTTAGTTATGTTAAATTTTTTATTTAAAATTTTAAAATCTTGTAAAAGTATTTTTTCTAAATCAAAATAACTCCACACATAAAACTTTCCCTCTATACCTTCACTATCAGCATCATAAGCTGATCCCAGAAGGTTATATTTAGTTTTGAATTCATTATTTATAAAACTAATTGTTTGTTCAAGCTTATGTTTAAAGTAAATACTTTGTGAATAATTGAAAAAATTATTTAATAATTTTACATATTGGATATTGTCATAAAACATTTTTTCAAAATGAGGAATAATCCATTCATTATCAACAGTATACCTAGCAATACCTCCAGCTAATTGATCATAAATACCTTTCGATGAAATTTTTTTTAAAATATTTTCTGTGTGTGTATAAAAATTTTTTTTTTTATTTTTCTTATAAAAATAAAATAAGGTATCAAAAATGTAAAATTGTGGAAATTTAGGAGCTCCTTGAAAACCTCCATTTATTGGATCCATATATTGTAAAATTTTTTCAGCTAATGGTTCTAAGTCTTGTTTTAAAACAGCATTTTTTAAATTAAGCTCTTTAAATACCAGCCTCATTTGTTCTACTTGTAAAATTATCTTTTCTCGATTCTCAGAATAAACTTTTGAAACATTTTCCAATACTTTTTTGAAACTTGGTCTACCTTGCAAATCTTCAGGAGGGAAATACGTACCACCTGTGAATGGGACTCCATTTTCATCTAAAAACATAGAAAGAGGCCATCCACCTTGTGCCCCGGTTAAAATTCCCAAACTTTTTTGAAATATATAATCAATATCTGGTCTTTCCTCTCTATCAACTTTAATATTAATAAATTTTTCATTCATAATCTTTGCAGTATCTACGTTTTCAAAACTTTCATGCGCCATTACATGACACCAATGACAGCTTGCGTAACCAATACTTAAGAATATTGGTTTTCTTTGTTCTTTGGCTTTTAATAATGTTTTTTGGTTCCATGGAAACCAATTTACTGGATTATTTTCGTGTTGTTTTAAATATGGACTCTCTTCATTTTTCAATTGATTAGACAAATGATTTCCTAAATTTGACTGTAGGGCTTTCTAGAAAAAATTTTTTTAACTATAGGCTTAAAAAATTTTAAAGAATAAGATTTATAGTTTGGATCAAATGAACTTTGATCATATTTCTCACAAAATTCTACACAAGCTTGATAATATTTATGTTTTTTATATTTATCCCTTTTATTTCTATTTCCACCTAAATGATGAATATAATAATAGGTTTGAAATTCTCCATGTTTTTCAACAATCCAATGAGTTTTTTCTGAAACATATGGTTTAAGAATTGATGCTGCATATTCCGAATGGTTCATGGGTGCTAATTCATCTCCAATATCATGTAATAAGGCAGCAACCACCATTTCTTCACTTTCACCTGCTTTATGAGCTCTTGTAGCACTTTGTAGAGAATGTTCTAATCTTGAAACTTGATAACCTTCTAATGTTTCAGTTAAGGAAGACATGAATTTTAAAATCCTATCTGCAGTTTTACTTGCATAATTTCTTTCATGTTTATCTAAAAATAAGTAATCTTCTTTTGTACCTTTTTTCATTTCTGTGAAACTTACTTTTTTCATTAGTTATTAGATGCTGTGCTTAATAAAGAAAGTTGTGTTACTTTATCTTCTCCTAGTTCATCAATTACTTTAACTGGATAATCTCCTGTAAAATGATGATCTGTTAATTGAGGGTAGGCATCATTTCTAGTTTCAAATCCCATAGCTTTATAAAGTCCATTGATATCAAGAAATTTAAGAGATTTTGCACCAATTAATTCACATATTTCCTTAACGCTTTTGTTTGCTGCCAATAATTCTTTTTTTGTTGGAGTATCTACACCGTAAAAGTCAGGATATTTTATTTCTGGACTTGCGATTCTAACATGTACTTCTTTTGCACCAGCGTCATACAGCATTTTTACAATTTTTGAGGACGTAGTTCCTCTTACCAAAGAATCATCTACTAAAATAATTTTTTTATCTTTTATGACCGATTGATTTGCATTTAATTTGAGTTTGACACCTAGGCTACGAATTTTTTGAGATGGTTCAATAAAGGTTCTTCCCACATAATGGTTTCTAATTAACCCTAAATCAAAATTAATTTTAGCTTCTTGTGCAAAACCCAGAGCTGCTGCATTTCCAGAGTCCGGCACTGGAACAACCAAATCTGCTTTTTCTTTTTCTTGTTTAGCAAGTTCTGCCCCAAAGCTCTTTCTATATTCATACGCAGTCTTACCATTTAAAATACTATCTGGTCTTGAAAAATAAATATATTCAAAAACGCATGGCCTTATTTTTTTTTGAGGAAAAGGTTTCACGCTCTTCAGAATATCATTTTCTATACAAACAATTTCTCCGTTATCAACTTCTCTAATGAACTTTGCACCAATAATATCTAATGCACATGTTTCAGATGCTAACACGTAAGAATTTTTAAGTTTTCCTATTACTAGTGGTCTGATACCATAAGGATCTCTAACTCCAATCATTGTACTTTGGGTCATTATTACCAGAGCATAACCACCCTGAATTTGAAAAAGTGCGTCTATTACCTTGTCAATTGTCTTTCCTCTTTTAGATCTAGCAATTAATTTAACTATAGTCTCGGTATCAGAGGTGGTATAAAAGATTGAACCCTCATTAACCATTTTTTTTCTTAATGTAATTGCATTAGTGAGATTTCCATTGTGTGCTAGACCTATACCGCCTGCATTTGTATCTGCAAAGAATGGCTGAATATTCCTTAAAGTTGTACCACCGGTTGTTGAATACCTGTTATGTCCAATTGCATAATTTCCAGGCAATGTATTTATGACTTTCTCTTTATTAAAATTATCACCAACTAAACCAAATCTCTTTTCTGAGTGATATTTACTCCCATCAAAAGAGACTATACCACACCCTTCCTGACCTCTATGTTGTAAAGCATGCAATCCAAGAGCAGTCAAAGCTGATGCATCTTTATTATTGCTTATGCCGAATACTGCACATTCTTCTCTTATTTTTGGATTAAATTTCTTGAACTTTTTCTTTGGTATCTTCATATTGTTTTTTAGTTGGAAATTCCTCAATAAATAAGTAACTTCCTTTTTTTATATACGGTAACATAATTGATTCATCAATATTAATCGGCCATTTTTTATAGTCAAAAAAGTTGTTGATAGTAGTAAAAATACACACACAAAATACATATGATTTTAAAATACCGAAAAAAAACCCAAAAAAAGTGTCAACTTTTCCAAGATGAGAGACTCTTATTACTTTATTCATGCCCCTAGCAATCATAATAATTAAAAACAATATTATAATAAATATAAAAATACCCAAAATTATGTCTAAAACATATTCATTTTTACTTAAATCCTCAACGTAAGGTTTTACTTTTGGAAATATAATAATTGTTAAAACATATGATATTACCCATTTGCTAGCTGACAATAAGCTTACTGCAAAACCTTTAACAGAAGATGATATAGCAAACACAATTGAGATAATCAGAAAAATTAAATCTATTCCAGAAGAATTATTGTATAATTCAAATAAAAAATCTTTCATTAATTTCTAAATGGTTTCACAAGCAATATCAAACTTGGCAATAATGTTAAAACTGAAATCATAGCTAACAACATAGCGATACCTGTAAAAAATCCAAAATAAATTGTTGGGATGAAATTTGATAAAATCAAAATTGTAAATCCGAAAACTATTGTGATTGAAGTATTTAGTATTGCTATACCTACTGAGGAGTGACATTTTTCTAAAGTTTTTTCATAATTCCTAGTTTTTTCATATTCTTCTTTAAATCTATAAATATAATGAATACTATTATCTACAGCTATTCCTATTGTTATTGCTGCAATCGTTATTGTCATCATATCAAGAGGTATTTCTAAAATACCAATTAAACCAAGAATAAAAAAGGCTGCAATAAAATTTGGCACCGTACCAATAAATGATAATTTAAAATTTTTAAATAATATAAAAAACATTATCAAAATTCCAAACATAACAAAACCTAAAGTTAAAATTTGAGATTTAAATAAACTTTGTAAGAGATTATTAAATAAGATTAATACACCAGCAAGTTTAAATTCCTCTTTTTTTAAGCCTAATTTATTTTCTAAATCAAAATTAATTTTATTTATTAATTCATTTCTTTTTAAATCTTTAAGAGAATCTTTTATTCTTAAATTTATTCTTGCCTCATTATCATCAATTGAAATATATGGATCTACAATTTGTTTTTTAATGCTTAAAGGTAATTTATTATATAAAACACCCATTTCTAAAGACCCCAACTCTTTATCATTATTAATTTTTTTTGCTACTTTTAAAACTGATGAAAAAGAAATAACTTTACCAACCTCAGGTAGCCCATCTAGATAGTTATGAACAAGATTTATTTTATCTATTTTGTCTTTTGTAAACCAGTATTTATTTTCATCACCTTCTTGATTATTTTCCCAATCCTCAAAATCATCCTCTTCATTAATTTTATCATCAGAAGACATTTTAGGAAATTTAATAATTATCTCCAAAGGAGTAGTTCCACCTAGTTTTTCGTCAATTAGTTTCATACCTTTATAAATTTCGGTATTTTTGTCAAAGTAGTTTATAAAACTATTTTCCACTTCAAGTTTATTTATTCCATACACGCTTAATATAATGACAATGAAAGTAATAAAAAAAATTGATATTTTATTTTTTTTTGCTCTATTCGATAAAAAATTTATGATTTTAGATTTTTTTTGATCTTTTAATTTTACTTTATCGTTTTTCAGAATACTAATTAAAGAAGGTAGCAATGTAAAAGTAATACTAAATGATACAATTAAACCTAATGTCATCATCCAACCGAAATCAATAATTGGCCTTATATCGCTAAAAACTAATGATAAAAAAGCAAATATAGTTGTTAACGCTGTATAAGCAATTGGCCAAAACATTTTAGCCATTGAAAGATATACTAAATCGCTGTTTTTTATATTGGGATAATCTTTTTGTAATTGTAAAAATCTTGTGCTTATATGAATGTTCATAGCCATAGTCAAAATTAACATTAAAGCTATAAAATTAGATGATATAACTGTAACCTTCCAACCAATCATACCAAGCAATCCAATCATTATAAACACAGAAAAAAAACATGAGCTGATTGGAACAATAATCCAAATGAAACTTCTAAATACATACCATAATGTTGCAACTATAAATAATAAAACACCTATCCCAAAAACTATAATATCATTTTTTATAAATGACATCATATCATCCGCAATCATCGGTATCCCACCTAAATGAATTTTTCCAACTGTAGAATATGTTTCTATAATTTTTCTAATTTGTTTAATGTTTTCGTGGTTTTTCTTTTTTAATTCATTTTTATATTCTTCTATTTGTTTTTTATTTTGTAGAGTATTAATAATTTCATCTCTTTTTATGTTTACAATTATTCCTGTTGTAGTTCCATCTTCGCTAATTACAAAATTTCTAAATACTGGACTATTTAATATTTCATTAAAACCCTTTTTTTTATTGATACCTTCACTTTTTAGTGTACTAAAATTTTTCAATTTTTCTGATAAAGTTTCATCAGTACTACTCAATAAAGGTATATCTAATAAAGTTATTACATTATCTACCCAATCTAAACTTTGAATTTTATATTTGAGACTAAGAAGATTGTTAATCGAGTTTTCTGATGTCATGACCTCATTTGGAGTGAAAGTCAAAATAAGAAATTCATTTGCTCCATACCTATTACTTATTTCTCTCAAGTATTTTAGATCTGGATCACCTTCAATTAATAGAGAATCAGAAGAAGCATCTAACTTAAAATCTTTAGAAAAATAACCAAAAAAAAATAACAACAAAATTAATATTGATAGAACTAATTTAGGTTTTTCTATAATTTGTTTTTGATATATTTTTGCTAACATAATCTGTATATTAGCTTATATATTTAAATTAGTCTTTTTGAAGGTTTTTAAACCTTGTAAACATAGCCTCAAATTCAAGCTTTATATTACCTGTCGGACCGTGTCTCTGCTTACCAATTATAATCTCTGCTAGATTTGCAACTTCGTTCATTTTAGCTTGCCATTCAGCATGTTCCACTGTTGCCATTCTTGGTTCTTTACCTTGTAAATAGTATGCCTCTCTAAAAACAAACATAACTACATCTGCATCTTGTTCAATTGATCCCGACTCTCTTAAATCTGAAAGTTGTGGTTTTTTGTCATCTCTTTGTTCTACTGCTCTAGATAATTGAGATAATGCTAGAACAGGTACTGATAATTCTTTAGCTATAGCTTTTAATCCTTGAGTAATTTCTGAAATTTCTTGTACTCTGCCATCCTTTGTATTTGAGGCTCTCATCAGCTGGATGTAATCTACTACAATCAAATCTAGACCAAATTTTCTTTTTATTCTTCTTGATCTATTACTTAAAGCAGCAATACTTATAGCAGGCGTTTCGTCAATATATAGTGGCAATTCGGAGATATTTTTAGAAGTTTCAATAAATTTATCAAATTGTTCTTCTGATATTTTTCCTCTTCTTATATCATTAGATTTAATTTTAGCTTGTTCAGCCAGAATTCTTGTAGAAAGTTGCTCAGATGACATTTCTAAAGAAAAAAAAGCTACCGAAGTTTTCTGATTATCATCTTGAAATTTTTTAGCAGCATAAAATGCAATATTGGTTGCTAAAGCTGTTTTTCCCATTGATGGTCTTCCAGCAATAATTATTAAGTCCGATTTATGAAGCCCTCCTAGTTTTTCGTCTAGATCTGATAATCCAGTTGGTACACCCACAATACCCTCGTCATTTTTATAAGCATTTGATGCCATATCAATAGTTTGTTTCATTGCCTCATCAAATTTTATTAAAGAAGAATTAAAAGAACCTTTTTCAGCTAAATCAAATAATGCTTTTTCAGAATTTTCGATTATTTTTTTTCCATCAAGGTCTAAATCATTTAATTGAACACTATCGATAACCTCTTTTGAAATTTTAATAAGTTCTCTTTTAACATAAAGATCATAAATGATTTTTGAATATTCAATACTTTGTCTTGATGAAGATGAAAATTTAGTAATTTTAACTAAATATTCAGGAATATTAAGTTCATCTTTTTCATTTTCAAAATAATTTTTTAAAGTAATTGGATTTGCAAGCATTCCACCATAAATAAGCTTTTCCATTGCAAAAAAAATTTTTTGATGCATAGGATCATAAAAATTTTTACTTGAAATAATTAAATTAACCTCATCAAAAATTTCGTTGGAGACAAGTATCGATCCAATAACAGATTGTTCTGCTTCAATATTGTTAGGTAATTCTTCCGATTTATTTTGAACTACATTGAGAGATTGGACCATTAAAAAATAATTATTACATTGACTAAATATTGACAAGTAATAATTTCCATTGGGGAAAAAAATGTATAATTATTTTGTTTCTTCTTGAATAACTTTAATTTTTACTGTTGCCTGTATCTCTGAATGAAGATTTATCAAAACCTTAAATACACCAATTGATTTAATTTCATTAATAGGTTGTATCAATGATGTGTGTACATCTATGTTCGAAATATTTTTTATTATTTTTGCTATTTCTGTGGGTTTTACAGATCCATAAAGTTCTTTAGTCTCTGTACAAAGTTTTTTTACTGTATATTCTTTATTATTAATTTGATCGTAAATTAATTTAGCGTCTTGTTTCTTATCTTGGTCCTTCTTATTAAGTTCTTTTTTTATCTTTTCAACTTGATCAATATTTGTTTTAGAAGCAAACATAGCTTTTTTTTTTGATATTAAATAGTTTCGTGCATAACCCCTTTTAACGTCGATAACATCACCAATTGACCCAATCTTCCTTAAATTTTCTAATAAAATTACTTTCATTATATTAATGCTAGATTTCTAGCTCTCTTTATTGATATTGATAGTTCACGCTGTTTTTTTTGACTTATATTAGTTATTCTAGAAGATATTATTTTTCCATTTTCAGTAACATATTTTCTTAATAATTTAATATTTTTATAATCCACTGTCGGGGCCCCTTTTGCTGATAAAGGACAAGATTTTTTAAATTTAAATTTATTATTTTGAAATATGCTTAGTTTAGCAAAATTACTCTGTTTATTTTTTCTATTATTTCTTTTTTTCATTAAATTTATTATCAGTAGAATTTTTTTCTTTGTCTGAAAAGTATTTTGTTTCTAGATCAAATTTTTTCACTTTAATAGTTAAAAATTTCAAAAGATTTTTATCTAGTTTTTCATTTTTCTCTAATTCATTTACAGTTTTTCCATTTCCTTCAATCTTAAAATGAATGTAATTGCCTTTTTTATTTTTTTTGATGATATAACTTAAATTAATTAATCCCCAATTCTCGGTTGATACAATTTTTCCTTCATTTTTTTCAATAAGTTTTATATATTTTTCCTTAATTTGACTAATTTGAGAAGATGAAACATCTTGTCTAGCAATAATTGTATGTTCGTATAGGTTCATATTTTTTAAAAAAAGAGGATATACTATCTAAATAATTTAAATACAATAGCAAAATTATAAAAAATATGATTTCTGTAGTTTTTCCTGGCCAGGGTTCTCAAACTGTAGGTATGGCTTCATCTCTTTATGAAAATTATGGATATATTAAAGATTTTTTTGCATTAGCTGATGAAACACTTAAATATCCTATTAGCAAATTAATCTTAAAAGGTCCAGTTGAGGAATTAAACAAGACAGAAAATACTCAACCAGCTATATTTATAGTTAGCTATTCAATTTTTGAAACAATAAAAAAAGAAAAAAATATTGATTTAAGTAAAATTAAATTTTTAGCTGGTCATTCACTAGGAGAATATTCGGCTTTAGCTTGCAGTGGATCATTAGAATACGAACAGACAATAAAACTTTTAAAAATCAGAGGTAAGGCTATGCAAACTGCTGTTCCTGACGGAAGGGGAGGAATGGTCGCTGTACTTGGCTCAAACATAGAGACTGTAAAAGAAATTTTATTTGATAACAAAAAAAATTTTGAATGTTATATTGCGAATGATAACTCTGATGGGCAAATAGTTTTGAGTGGTTTAAATGGAGATCTTGTGTCACTAATTGAGGAATTAAAAAAAAAAGGAATAAAAAATATTAAATTACCAGTGAGCGCACCTTTTCATTGCAAGTTAATGAGATCCGCAACTGATATTATGAAAAATCAGATAAAAAATACAGAATTTAAGAACCCCTTTTGTAGTATAGTATCGAATGTAACTGCTAAAGATACAAAAGATAAAATCGAAATTAAGCAATTATTAATTAAACAAATAGAAAATCCAGTTAGATGGAGAGAAAGTGTCTTGCATTTGTCTAAAAATGGAATTACAAAAATACTTGAAATAGGACCTGGAAAAGTATTATCTGGTCTAATTAAAAGAATTGATAAATCAATATCTGTTAACTCTATAAATACACAAGAAGATATTGACAATATAAACTTTGATGTTTGATTTTAAAAATAAAAAAATTTTAATTACAGGTGCGACTGGAGGTATTGGTTACGCATTGGTGAAAAAATTCATTTCTCTAGGTGGCGATGTTTTAGCCACAGGTACGAAAACAGAAAAATTAGATGATTTAAAAAAAAAATTTCCTAGTATTAAAATTATTAAATTTGATATTGGTGAACATTCTAAAATTGAGGAATTTATAGAAAATGCGAATATTCAGTTATCAGGCATCGATATTTTGATTAACAATGCTGGTATTACACTGGATAATTTATCATTGAGAATGAAAGATCAAGAATGGCAAAAAGTAATTGATATTAATTTAACATCAACATTTCTGTTATGTAAGCATTCAATAAAAAAAATGTTAAAAAATAAGTATGGGAGAATTGTGAATATAACTTCAATTGTTGGCCACACAGGGAATCTTGGTCAGGCAAATTACGCTGCTTCAAAATCTGGCATTATAGGAATGAGCAAATCGTTAGCTATAGAATATGCAAAAAAAAATATTACAATTAATTGTGTCTCGCCTGGTTTTATTCAATCAAATATGACAGATAAAATTTTAGAATCAATAAAGGCAGTTTTAACATCAAGAATTGCTATGGGAAAATTAGGAACAGGTGAGGATGTAGCCAATTCAGTAGCTTTTTTATCATCAGATTCATCTTCTTATATAACTGGAGAAACATTACATGTTAATGGAGGTATGTATTTTAGTTGACAATCATAACATATTAATTATTAAGAAATAATCAAATAAAGGATTAATAATGTCAGATGATATATCTTCAAAAGTAAAAAAAATAGTTGCCGATCACTTAGGTATTGATGAAGTTAAAGTAACAGAAGAATCTAGTTTCATAGATGATTTAGGGGCTGATAGTTTGGATACAGTAGAGCTTGTGATGGCCTTCGAAGAGGAATTTGGGTCAGAAATTAGCGACAGTGAAGCTGAAAAAATACTTACAGTAGGTGATGCAATTAAATTTATAGAAAGTAAATCAAACTAATATAAATGTCAGTAAATACTCCTGGAATGATGATAATAATATCATCACCTTCCGGAGCAGGAAAAACGACAATCGTAAAACTTTTATCAGAAAAATTTAATTACAGAATATCGATATCTCATACTACTAGAAAACCCAGAATAGATGAACTTGATGCTAAAGATTATTTTTTTATTAGTAAATTAGAATTTAATAATCTAATAAAAAAAAAATATTTTATTGAACATGCGCAAGTTTTTGAAAATTTATATGGGACTTCAAAAGATCAGGTTATTAGCAATCTAAAAAAAGGAAAAAATATTCTTTTTGATATAGATTGGCAAGGAGCAAAACAGATAAGAAATAAAAATTTTAAATACAAACTGTTAACTTTTTTTATTTTACCTCCATCAAAAAAAGAATTACTAAATAGACTTTATAAAAGAGAATCAAACAACTCAGAAATTGTAATGCAAAGAATGAAAAATTTTAAAGAAGACGTATTACACTGGGAAGATTATGATTTTGTAGTAATCAATGATAATGTAGAACGTTGCTATAAAGAAATTTATACACAAATTGAAAACTTTAAAATTGGTAAAAAATTAAACAAAAATAATAAACTTATTATTCAACATGTAAAAAATTTGATTAATTGATTTCCTCATAAGCACTAGTTATTTTACTATAATCTTCTGGTGATAAATTTTGAGGTCTTAAATTTAAATCGAGAAAATTTAAATTTTTTCTTTTATAATCTTTAAAAATTAAATTGAAAGGTTTTTTTATCTTTTTTCTTCTTTCATTAAAAAAAATTCTTGTAATTTTTTGTAAATTTTCAATATCCTTAAATTGGTTATAAATTTGTTTAGGATAAAAACTGAGTATTGAACTATTTATTTTTGGTTTTGGATTAAAATTTTCAGGTCCAATTTCTTTTATTTTATCAATTTTAAAAAATAATTGAGATATAACGGATATTCTACTGTAATTTTTATTGCCAACTTTTGCCAAAATTCTATCAGCAACTTCTTTTTGGAACATTAAAACCATACTTTTAATATTTTGGAAGTAAAAATTATTATTTATTTGTTTAATCAAAATTTGAGAGGATAAATTGTATGGTAAATTTCCAAATATTATCAAAGCATTATTTGAAGATATTAATCTCTCGTCATAATCTAGAATATCTTTATTAATTACATTTATTTTATCTCCGTATTTTTTAATAAGTAAATCAGATAAATTTTTATCCTTTTCAATTACATAAATTTTTTTTGGATTTCTATTAATTAGTTTATCAGTAAGTTTACCAGTACCAGGTCCTATTTCTAATAATACATCTGATGTATTAATTTTTGTTGACTCAGATATTAATTGAGTAATATTCTCATTTATTAAAAAATTTTGACCTAAACTTTTTCTTGCTTTAACTCGCATTAATTTTATCAATTAGTTTGAATGATTCTATAAGACTTTGAGGATTTGAAATATTTTTTCCTAAATCATTATTATTTGGACCGTGATCTGGAGATATTCTTATAAAATCTAATCCAAGAGTTAAATTGATAGCATGAAATTCATAAAGAGTTTTGATAGGTGTTAGTACCTGGTCATGATACATCCCAATTATAACATCAAAATTACTTCTAACCTTTTTTATAAATAAAGTATCTGTTGGAATTGGACCTTTTATGTCATATTTTTTAAATTTTAAAAATTTTATTGCGGGAATAATATGTTTTTTTTCTTCATTAATACGATGCCTGCTTTCACAGTGAGGGTTTAGACCTGTGATGGCAAATCTAATTTTTTTTCTTTTTAACCTAAATCTGTAAAAACTATATATTGTTTTTACATTTTTTATTATCTTGTTTTTAGTTATTGATTTACTAACATTTTTTAAAGGTATGTGAGTTGTTAATGGGCTTACTGATAGTGATTTGTTGAATATCAACATTACTTCCTCAGATTCTTTGTTGTTTAATCTTGCAAGATACTCAGTTACGCCGATAAAATTTTTTATATTAAAATGTTTTTTTGAAATAGGACCATTTATTATACCTGCAATTTTAATTTTTTTTACAATTTTTAAGGCTATACTAAATGAATATCTTATATAATTTGTTGAATTTGAGGAAATTTTATCAAATATTTTGTTGAATTTAAAATTTACATTAATGATGTTAATATATTTTCTATCTAAAATTTCATTTTCAATATTGTTATAATTAATTGATTTAATTTTAAATTTATAGCCAAGTTTTTTCATATGTTGAAGTAATAAATTTTTAGAGCCAATCAGTAAAATTGGACTTTTTATATTACGAACTGATTTTTTTTTGAGAGATTTGAAAAAAATTTCATTAAAAACACTATAAGGCTCTCCAGATATAACAAGAATTGGCTTAAAGTTCTTTAATTTTTGCATTTTTGGAAATTTTGTTGAAATAAATAGTCGAAAGCTGATTTAGTTGTTTATCTTTTTCATTTGAAATTAAATTTTTTCTCTCTTCATCCAAATTAATTTTTTTTGTAATATTTCTTTTATCATTTAATAAAAGTATTACAAAACCATTAGCAACTCTTATTGTTTTGGTAGTACTTCCAATATTTGTAATTTTAAGCTCATCGTTAATTTTAGTGCCTAACTTATTTTCAGAAATCCATCCTATTTTACCTGATTTATTTACAACATTTTCATTATATAAAATTGAGGCATTTTCAAAACCATCTAAATTTATACTATCTAAAATTTTTTTTTTTTTTATTTTAAAATCAGTCTTATCTTTTGCGGTAAAAAATAATTCAGATATATTGTATTCATTCATATTAGAATTAGATGACAATAATTTTAGTTTTTTCTCAATTTCTATCTCATTAACTTTAACTTCATTTCTAAATTTTTCGAAAATCAAACTATTCCACAAAGAGTCAAGTTTAACTTTAAATTTAATATCTTCAAAATTTAAATTATTTTTGTTTAGAAAGGACACAAATTCAACTTCTGACTTAAAACCATGTTTTTTATAAAATTTTTCTAAATTATTTTTTAAGAAATCGTTATCTTGAAGATCTAAATTAAAATATTTTTTTAATTCTATTAGTTTAATTTTGTCGTTAATTAGCGAATTTAGTACATAGTTATAAATCTCATTACTATCTACATTATTTAAATTTTGGTTTAATGAAACTAATAATCTAGATTGATTATTAACATCAATATTTGTTATAATCTCATTTCCTACAATTTTTACGATTTTAAGTTCCTTTGAATATAAATTTTTAAATGTCAAAATTAAAATAGTAATAGCAATAATAATTTTAAATTTATTCATCTTTTAATCCTTTAAATTTTGAGTTTGAAAATCTTGAAAAGGCACAATTGTTATAGAGAAGAATAAAGACTCATTTGGCTTTAGCTCATTATCAGAGTAATATTCTTTTTTATATTCTAGTGATGCAGTCAAGCAATCATTTTTGTATTGATAAACTAAATCATAAAATTCAGTTAAATCTTTTTTCTTATTTTCTCTTGTTCTAAATAATATAGAATTATTTTCGTCAAATTTGTACTGAGATTCATTAGAGATATAACTTGCAGCTCCTTTTGCATCACTTTCTTCTAGGAATTCAAATGAGGTAACAAAATTATCAAATTTTATTTCAGACTCTATAAAATTGTAATTAATTGTTTTATAGTCATTGTCTAAAGAGAATTTATGATTCAAATTAAAACTATCACTAAAATTTATTTTCGCTTTTCCAAAAAGGTCTGAGGATTTCTTATTGATAGTTGATTTTATTGGTAAATCTTCAGCATAATTATCCCTGAAATTTGCAGCAAGATCAAAAGATAAAAGCTCTCTATCCTCTTTATTTAATATTTTGAATTCGTTACCAATTGTCAAGGATTGTCCTTCTTCTACAATTTCATTTTTACCGAGTCTGTTAAGTGAAAATATATTATCTATATCAATAATCTTATCCTCGTTAATCATATTATCAGTTTTATTTGGGCTAAATCTTAATGCAATAGTTGGTATTAAAATTGATTTTAAATTATTCTTTTCTTTTTCCAATGGCAAAGAACTTTTAAACATAGTTTCAGTTAAAAATCTTATTTTTTCTTGACCTTCAGAATCTAAATCATTTTGAATATTCACATTTTTAATTACTGATGAAAACTCATTCCGAAGACCATAATTTGAAAAAAGTTTTTTATTAATTAACAAATTATTAACTAATTTTCCTTCTTCAGAGTTGGTATCGTATTGTCTGTATGACCCGTTTGATGTAAATGTTAAATTTGAGCCTCCAAACAAATTAATATTATTATAATTTATAAATGAAAATGATGGAAATACATATTCATATTTATCACTGCCTCTAGAAATACTTTTATCCTCATAAACTGAACTTTTAATTGTTAAATTTGAATTTTCAGTATCTGCATTAAATTCAATAGTATTATCAAGCGTTGAATTGTAATCAATAAGAGGAGATTCAATGTTATAAGCTTTCAAATAACTTTCATCAGATGACCTTTGAACATTAACATTTAAAGTTGAATTAATAAATTCATCTAATTCAAGATCGATTGACGAATTGGCGAAAAAATGTGATTTCGTCTCTTTATTATCATTTTTTTGATTTATATCGCTTTTTCCAAAACTAAAATCAAAAATATTAGATGCGTTTTTAGTCACCTGTCTATACTCATTTTGAAGAATAAACTTCTTACCCTCGTAAATTTTTGGCTTAATAGTTATATCTTTATCTAAATCTAATGCATAAAAATATGGAAGATAAATTGATGATCCAAAAGTATTTGAGCTTGAAAGTCTTGGAGCTAAAAATCCAGATTGTCTTTTTACTGTAGGATCCGGATGAAAAAATTTAGGAAAATAAAGTACAGGTACATCATAAACAGATAACCATGAATTTTTATAATAGATAGTTTTTTTAATTTTATCATGTTTAACTTCCTCAGCTTTTAATGACCACGGCGGACAATCATCTTTAATTTTACAAGTTGTGAAAATTCCTTTATGTATTTTTGTTTTTTTTTTATTACTAAAAATTTTTAATCCCGCTACACGTGGATCGTTTTCTGAATTACCAAATGTTTCTTTATTAAAATAACCTTTAACATCCTTACCCAAAAGTGAGCCTTTTTTTAAGTCATAAATTCCTTTTTCTACAAAATATTTATTTTGATCTAAATCATAATATTCTAATTTTTCTCCAGATATTAAATTTTTATCTATTTGATAAATTATATTGTTAATTTTAAGAAAATTTTTATCCAAAAAATCAATTTCAGTTTTATTTTTAGAGGTAAAATTTTTTTTTAGTATATTATAATTTATATTTTGAGATTTAATAAAATATTTTTTTTGAATCTCTGTTGTTGTAAATCCTACAGTTTTAAGAATTTTATCTTTATCAGAGTATTCAGCAGTTTTAGTATTTATTATAACATCTTTTTTTACGTCTTTAATAATAACATTACCTGTAGCTCTGATATAATCTTTGTCTTTCTTGTAAAAAGCATAGTCAGAATAAATTTGAATGCCATCTTTTGTTTCTATGAATACATCTTTTTCTCCAATAATTTTATTTCCATTTTCCTCTATTTTTATAATTTTACTTTTAATTTCTATTTCTTGAGAGTAAGTAAAACTTAATCCCAATCCAAATAAAATCATTATATATATAAATAATTTATTTTTCATTTATTCTTACCAATCCAATCAAACAAAACATGCCTAATATAAAATATGGAAATAGTATCGATAAATCGACTGGCAAATTTCCATCACTACCAAGTAAATTAATAAAATAATTTATATAATATATTATGGCAGATAACATAATTCCTATAATCAAATTATAAACTCTTGATTTATTATACTTAATGTTAAGCATTAAAATTGATGATAATATGGTCATGATCACAAGATAGATAGGTAGGCTTATTATTCTTAATTTATGGGATTTTATTTCATCCACAGAATAGCCTAACTTTTTATAATCTTCATCAAGACTGTTTAATTCCCATATTGTCATTGAGCTTAGATTTTCAAACAAGCTGTTGATTTTATCTATATTAAAATTTGATTGAATTAACAAATTATTTTGATCACTTTTTTTATTTTCTTCATAAGTTACAACCGCATTATCAATTACCCAACTATTTTTTGAAACATCTATTTCAATCGCATAAATATTTTTCAAAAAGTTAAAATTTTCGTCGTACTGTGTAATCGTAACATTTTTTAAAGTATTACCTTCAATTTTTTCTGAATTAATTATATTTATTTTACTATCAATTTTATCCTTGATCCATAATCCATTCTCGGTAATTACAGCTAAATATTTTTTGTCTTCCGAGTAAGAATTTTTTATTTTAAGATAATTATTTTTTAATTGAGATGTGAAGTTATAAAAAATTAAAATAATAAAAATTCCTAATATAAAAGAAATTAATGATAAAGATCCAACTATACTTATATTTTTAATTCCCGAATGTTTAAAAGTTAAAAGCTCGTTTTTATCTAATATTTCTAAAAAAAAGAATTGCGTTGTTATGAGAAAAATAAAAGGTAGTAAATCAAAAAAAATAGATGGAGAGTTTAGAAAAGTAAGTCCTAAAGGTAAAATTAAACTTTCATTAGTATCTTTAAAAAAATTTATTTCTTCAAAAATATTTATAACAAATACTAAAGAAAAAAAAGTTCCTGAAACTTTAAGAAAATTTTTTATAAACTTTTGCAGAACAAGATTTTGATAAGTTTTAATAAACATTTTTAGTAATTTTCAATTTAAGATAAAAGTAAGTTAATATCCAAAGTATAACTGGTGTTATAGAAAAAATTAAACTTACAAAATAATTTAAACCAGCATACCTGGTTATGATCTCAGAAAATATAATTAAAATTATCGAAAGTATAAAAACTAAAATTTTTTGTCTAACGAATCCAGGTTGATCTTTTGATTTTAATAAAAGCAAGCATGAAATTAAAGCTATTATTGGAATATAGATTGGTGTTACAATTCTCTTAAGAAACTCTTGTTTGATTTCATTTAGTGCATTAAATCTACATCTGTATTTATTATCTATATAAAAATCTAAATTTGGATCTCCATTTGCAAGTAAAAAACATTTAAATAAAACTATTGAACTATATTCTTGTACTTTTGGTGAGGTAATTGTTGTTGTTTTATATTTTGATAAATTAAATTCTGTGCTTGCAAATTTTACAATATTAAGTTTGTAATTATTTTCTAAAGATTGATTTAAAATACTTCCATTATATAATGATAATACATTAATATTATTAATTTTTTTAATCTCACCTCTTTTTGCAAAAATTATTTGAGAATTATCATCATCAATATTATCTTTTAGATAAATATTATTGTAAGAACCTTCTTCGTCTATTTTGTCTATATAAATTGTCAAATCTGACACTGTATCGTTAAATTTTTTTTCGGTTATAAGATTTGTAAAATAATCTAAATCTGATGATCTGATAAATGATCTAGCATTATCTTGAAAGTATGGAACAATTAAAATATTTAGTAAAGATAAAATAAAAACATATAATAAAGAAAATTTTGTAATAAAGTCTACAAAATCAATTTTTTTAATTCCATTTAACCAAAATATTTGAAGTTCATTCTTTTCTTCTATTTTGATTAATGAAAAAAATAAAGAAATGAAAAAAATAAATGGAAGAATTCTAGAAATTATTTTAGGAAGCGTGTAAAGAGTGTAAAGGAAGTAAATTTTAAAGCCATGTCCATCTTCAGAAACCAAGTCTAAATAATTTACAGCTTGTATGACCCATACAATTATTGAAATACTTAATATTATAGACAAAAAAAAGTTTGTAAAATCCTTAAAAAATTTATAAAAAACTAATCTTTTCATTGAAATATATATAAAATGATCATATAAAAAATTCAACTTTAAGTATACATAATCATGATTGTTCAAGTTACAAAAAATAAGTCTGTTTCCAATAAATTTTTGAAAGATAACACAAATGTTATTTTTTTAGATGAAAGTGTGTCTTTTAAAGATTTGACGGTCTCCTTAAATGATCAACAAAAAAATTTCATTAAAAATAAAATTAAAAATAGAAAAAAAGGCAGTAAATTTTTATTATTTGATCTTAATACCAATATTCAACTATCTATAATAATTATTGTAAAAAATGTAACTACACTTGAAATTCAAAAATTAGGAGCAGAATTCTTATTGTTCTTGGAAAATAATAATTGTAGCAAAATTACAATTTTTAATACCAACAAACATATAAAGAAATTTAATTTAATTGAACATTTAATTCATGGATTAAAATTAAAATCGTATACTTTTGACATTTATAAATCCAAAAATGAACAAAAAAAAATTTCAATAAATTTAGTTACCAACACAAATAAAGAAGATATCAAAATAAAGAAAAAATTAGACTCATTATTAGATGGTATAAATTTTACTAAGGATTTAGTTTCTGAGCCAGGAAATGTTTTGCACCCAGATGAGTATTCTAAAAGATTATTAAAATTAAAAAAAATTGGATTAAAAGTAACTGTATACGACAAAAAAAAATTAAAAAAATTAGGATGTAATGCATTATTAGGTGTAGGTCAGGGAAGTATAAGAGGATCATACTTAGTTGTATTAGAGTGGAAGGGTAAAAAAAATAAATCTAAACCTTTAGCTTTTGTTGGAAAAGGAGTCTGTTTCGATACTGGAGGGATCTCTTTAAAACCTGCAAAATTTATGGAAGATATGACATATGATATGGCTGGTTCAGCAGTTGTAGTGGGATTGATGAAAAACTTTGCTTTAAGAAAAGCAAAAATAAATGCTGTAGGTGTTGTTGGACTTGTAGAAAACATGCCTGGAGGTAACGCTCAAAGACCAGGAGATATAGTTAAATCTTATAGTGGAAAAACAATTGAAGTTTTGAATACAGATGCAGAGGGCAGGCTAGTTTTAGCAGATGCTATTACTTTTACGGAAAAAAAATACAAACCTAGTTTTATTATTGATTTAGCAACTTTAACTGGAGCTATAATTGTTTCATTAGGATCAGAATATGCTGGTCTTTTTTCAAACAATGATAAAATTTCAAAAGAAATTTATGACGCAGGACTAAAAGTAGATGAAAAAGTATGGAGAATGCCTTTACATAAAAATTATGATAAATTAATAAATTCAAAAAATGCAGATATGCAAAATATAAATTATGTTGGTGGAGCAGGATCAACTACTGCTGCTCAGTTTTTACAAAGATTTATTTTAAACAAAACACCTTGGGCACACCTTGATATAGCAGGTATGGCATTTTCAAAATATGGAGGAGCCTTAAATTCAAGTGGAGCAACAGGTTATGGAGTAAGACTTTTAAATAAGTTTGTAGAGGATAATTACGAATAATGGAAAAAACTTTATCAATTATTAAACCGGACGCAGTTGAAAGAAATTTATCACAAACAATAAAACAAGAATTTTTAAAAAATAATTTTAAAATTATAAATGAAAAAAAAATTCATATAACTAAAGAAGAGGCTGAAAAATTTTATAAAATTCATGAGACCAAACCTTTTTACAATGATTTATGCTCATATTTATCCTCAGGACCGATTGTTGTTATGATTTTGGAAAAAGAAAACGCCATTCTTGATAATAGAAAACTTATGGGTTCGACAAATCCAGAGGAGGCAGTCGAAGGCACTATAAGAAAAAAATATGGAATATCTATTGATAAAAATTCAGTTCATGGATCTGATAGTGCAGAAAATGCAAAAAAAGAAATAGAATTTTTTTTTAGCAATTAATTTAAATAAGCATCTATTACTTTTGGATATAATCTATGTTCTTGCTTTAAAATTTTAGATTCGAGAGTCTTTTTATTATCAGATTTAAGAACTCTTACTTTTTTTTGTGATAGAATTTTTCCTGCATCAATCTTTTCATTAACTATATGTACACTGCATCCAGAATATTTATCTTTATTAATGATTGCCTTTTCATGTGTATTAAGTCCTTTATATTTGGGTAATAAAGATGGGTGAATATTTAAAATAGGTATTTTTATTTTCTTAATAAATTTTTTAGAGAGAATTTTCATAAAACCAGCCAATGCTATTAGAGACACGTTTTTATTTTTTAAATAATTATAAATTTTTAATTCTGCATCAGTTTTTTTTTTAAAATTAACTATAAGGTATTTAATTTTATATTTTTTTGCTATTTTTAAACCTTTAGCATTTCTATTGTCTGAAATTATACAAGAAATTTTAAATTTTTTGTTTTTTTTTTCGTAATTAATTAAAGCTTTTAAATTACTACCACGTCCAGAAATAAAAACAGAGATATTTTTATTCCCAATTAATTTTGCCATCAAGTTTCATTTTATTTTTAGATTTAACTATTTTTCCAATTTCGTATGGTTTGAACTGTTTAGAAAAAAATTTTTTTACAATTTCAACTTTTTTTTTATTTACTATAATACAAAAACCAACTCCACAATTAAACGTATTTAACATATCTTTATCATTTACACCAGTATTTTTAAAAAACTTAAATATATTTTGAACTTTAATTTTTTCTAATTTTAGATTTGCACAAAGACCATTTGGAATTATTCTTTTAAGATTTTCTTGAATACCCCCTCCTGTAATATTTGCACACCCGTTAATTAAATTTCTTTTATTAAGATTTATAATTTCTTTTACATATATTTTTGTAGGTTTAAGAATCTCTTTTTTCAAAAATTTATTTTTTTTTAAATTTATTTTTTTCTTTTTTAATATATATCTTATTAGTGAATATCCATTAGAGTGTAATCAGTTAGAAGGTATTGCAAGTACAACGTTGTCTTTTTTTATTTTGTTTATAATTAATTTTTTTTTTTCAACTAATCCGACGACAAAACCTGCAATATCAAACTTTCCTTTAGAATATGTTCCTGGCATTTCAGCGGTTTCTCCGCCAACTAAATTGCACTTAGAAATACTACATCCTTTTATTATTCCTTTGATAATAGATTGTAGTTTTTTTTGGTCAATTTTGTTTATTGAGATATAATCTAAAAAAACTATTGGCTGAGCACCTTGCACTATTACATCGTTTACACACATGGCAACTAGATCAATACCAATCGAATTGTATTTATTTAATTCATTTGCTATTTCTATTTTTGTACCAACTCCATCAGTACTTGTCACAATTAAAGGATTTTTTAGTTTTTTTGGTATATTCGTTATGGAGGCAAACGCGCCAATATCCTTTTTATTAGTTTTTTTAGTTTTTGATGATATAAATTTTACAAAACGATCAGCTGCCTTTATGTTAACTCCACTATTTTTATATGTTAATTTTCTAGACATAAATTAGATGAATTTTTTCATACATCACAAAATTTATATTTATATAACTTTTATAGTTCTGATTATAAATTTAATTCAGTTTTCCACAAATAAAGCTAACTCAAATATTTATAAAATCAGCAATATATCAGTTAGTGAGCCTTATGACCTAAATTTTGATAAATCAAATGTTATAGATAAGGCTTTTAATAAAGCATTTTTACAATTACTTAAAATTACAGTTCATTCTGAAAATTTAAAAGAAGTATCGAATTTTAAAATAAAAGATGTAAAGAAAATTATTGAGTCATTTGAAATAATAGAAGAAAATTTTAAAAATAACGAATACTCATCAAAGTTTAATGTATCATTTGAAAAAAAAAAAATATTTGCAATATCTAGAAAAAAAAAATATTTTTTCTTCAATTCCTAAAAAAAAAAAATATTTTTTTTACCAATTAATGTAACCACAGATGATAAAAAAATCGCCTTATATAGCGAAAATTTTTTCTACAAAAACTGGAACAAAGAAATAAAAAAGTTTCATTTGATTGAATATATATTGCCCAATGAGGACTTAGAGGATTTGATTCTTTTAAAAAAAAATTTGGAGAATTTAGAAAATTATGACTTTAAAGAAATTATAAATAAATACGATATTTCTGACTTCATTATTTTAATAACATTTGAAAATGATAATTCAATAAATACTTTAACTAAGATCAATATTAACAAAGAATATGTTTTTATGAGAAAAAAATATGATTTTTACAAAAGAGATTACTTAAAAGTTATTAAAGCATTAAAAAAAGATTATGAGGATGAGTGGAAGAAAATCAATATGATTAACACATCTATTAAATTAAATATTAGATTAAATATTAAATCAAATCAGTATGCCTCAATCAAAAAACTAGAGAAAAAATTATATAATATTGATTTATTATCATCATTTAAAATTGAAAAATTATCAAATGAAAAAATAACCTACAAAATAATTTATAATGGAACACCAGATAAATTTTTAAATGATTTAAAATTAAATAACCTTAAAGTTGATAGATCCGGTGAGATTTGGGAAGTAATAGATAATGAGTGAATTAAATCAGTTACTGTTTAATTTTAACCATAAGCAAAATTTTAATTATAATGACTTTTATGTCAGTAAGAGTAATTTTTTTGCTTTTAAATTAATTGAAGAATGGCCTAAATGGGAAAAAAATATTCTTAATATTTATGGAGAATCTTTTTCAGGTAAATCACATTTATCGAACATCTTTTTACAAAAAAATAAAGCACTTAAATTAAATAATAAAGATATAAATTCAGATATTATTTCAAAAATAAAAATTCATCAAAATATTATAATTGATGATTTAGATGATAAAATTAATGAAGAGATTCTTTATTCGATAATTAATACCATTGATCAAGATAATAAGTATTTAATATTAAATTCAAAAATTTGTCTAAATAAAATAAATTTTAATCTAAAAGATCTAAGCTCGAGATCCAAGAATTTTTTATTTGCTAAAATAGATAAACCTGATGATGAATTAATTTTTGCCTTAATATTAAAAAATTTTTCTGATAGACAAGTTAAAATTGAAAAAAAAATTATTGATTTTATTGTTAAAAGAATAGATAGATCTTATAGAAAAATTCACGAATTTATATATAAAATTGATCAATTGAGTTTAAAAAAAAAAAAACCAATTGATTTTAAAATAATTAAAGAAATATTGTAGGTAAAATTGAGCAAATATAGAACACATACATGTGGTGAATTATCCCAAAGAGACAGGGATAAAAATGTTATTTTAAGTGGATGGATTCATAAAAAAAGAGATCATGGAAATTTATTATTTATTGATCTCCGAGATAATTATGGGATTACACAATGTGTGATAGATAAAAAAAATAGTTCCTTTTCAATTTTAGAAAAATTACAATTAGAAACAGTTATTAAAATTGAAGGAGTAGTTAAAAAAAGATCAACTGATACAATTAATAAAGATCTTAAAACAGGAGAAGTTGAGGTAAGTTTAAAAACCTATGAAATATTGGGAAAATCAAAAGAACTTCCTCTTCCAGTTTTTTTAGATGAAGATTATTCTGAAGAGATAAGGTTAAAATATAGATTTTTAGATTTGAGAAGAAAAAAAATTCATAATAATATAATTTTAAGATCTGAGATAATTTCATTTTTAAGATCAGAAATGAAAAAAAAAGGTTTTCTTGAGTTTCAAACTCCCATTCTCACTTCTTCAAGCCCTGAGGGAGCAAGAGATTTTCTAGTTCCTAGTAGATTGAACCCGGGAAAATTTTATGCTTTACCGCAAGCTCCTCAACAATTTAAACAACTAATTATGATGTCTGGTTTTGATAAATATTTTCAAATTGCACCATGTTTCAGAGATGAAGATGCTAGAGCAGATAGAAGCCCAGGAGAATTTTATCAATTAGATATTGAAATGTCTTTTG
>MDTA01184117.1_pt1 | contig 62886 bp, 52 predicted proteins | sample 811151 | NCBI WGS metagenome assembly MDTA01 (sample SAMN05326648, study PRJNA326480) | marine metagenome | isolation source: seawater | place: Indian Ocean: South | collected 2010 | reverse complement strand
TAGTTTCTCAGCTTCCCGTACCAAAGAGGCGTCACGATTCGAGACTTTCGTCTCAAGCTTGGACTGCGATTCCTTGTACTTTTCAAGTGCCAGGTCGCGGTTACTTACTAACTTATCTAGTTTCTTTATGCGGGTCTTTAGTTCGGCAACTGTAACGTCACGGTTGCTCAGCTGTTTGGTTACCTTAGCTAGTTTCTCCGATTTCCGCGAAAGAGAGGTGTCTCTATTCGATAACTTATTCCTAATTTTAGAATACGAATCCTTAAATTTTGCTAGTGCTACTTCACGATTTTTTATTAGTACTTTGTGCTTTTCCCGTTCTTCAACTAATTTATCCGTTACCGATAGTCTATTATGAGCCAATTTATTATACTTTTCAATTAACCCATTTTTATAACTGATTATTTCGAAAACCTTTCTGAAATCACTAACACCAATATTTTTAACCACACTTAATTTTTGAATAACATAACTACGATAGCCTTGATAAATTAATTTCCAGCTTTTATCTTTTTTTATATAACTATCAACGAATATCTTAACCTCCGGCCAAGCTTTATCATTGTAATTGTCTATAATGACGAATCCGCCTACCTTTACTAGATTGGCATAAAAAAACCAATCGTAACCTATTCCAGAAAAACTATGGTCACCATCTATGTACAATGAGGAAAACTCTTTGTTTCTAAACTTTTCAACTACTTTTTCTTCATTTGAATATCCTTTGACGATTTTTGTTCTCTCTAGTATACTAGAATCATATGATTGCAGATTAATTTTTAGATTTTTTAAATTTACCTTATAACCTGATATTGGATCATTCTTATCTCCATAGAACCCATTCAGCGGATCGATACAAATCTGTTTTCCTTTTCCACCTGTTGCTAAATCGCTTACAATTGCGGAACCTCCAAATAAAGATCCAATCTCACAGTGTGGGATCTTTTTGAACAGTTTATAACTTTCCTTGCGAACAAAGTATAATACTATCAGTTCCTCAATTGTACTTGGCACACGCCCAATTCTGAGTGAGTTCGCGATCTTGCTAATTCGATTTTTTAAAATTACAAATGATCTTTCCTTATATACGAGACCAAATGCTTTGTATATTTTGTTGATATCCTTCTCCATCCCATCTACTTATTCACGATATCAACAAACTTTTCCCAACTATTTTCCTTATCCCAAAATGTTCTAAGTTTACTGCACCCGTACCTGTATCTATCCAAATTATTTACCACAGTACTAAGATTATCGAGTAACGATTTCACATTACCTTCTTCGTAAGACTCACCATTATCGTATTGATTTACGATTCTTGCCATGTCCGTATCGTCGGGGACAAGCACTGGTACTTCTCCTACTACTGAATCTGAAAAGACTCCAGAGGGTCTCATTCTAAAGGCTTCTATCTCATACGTGATTACATTGACTGCATTCCCTACTAAAAATTCAGCAAATTCTTCAATATCAATTTCACCTTCTATCCAATCCACTCTCCCCTCGCCCGCTATGTCCAAAGCTTCTAACTCTGCACTTTGGTTCACATCTTTTGGTTTCCTAACTCTGATATAATAATCGTCAAATCGAGAATCGTTAAGCAGTTCTCCAATAACATCCAAAGAGAATCCTCTTCCTTTCTCTGGTCGCATATTTCCAAGGAAGCTTATGCTCAGTTTTCTTATGTCACGATTTTCTCTTACTAGTAAATTTCGCGGTGTTGTCGGGGCACAGGGCAATAATTCACAATTAGTATCAAACCTGTTTCGAAAGTACTCCAAATAAGTTTGGGTACCACACATTAGAGTCAGGTTTTCTATTTTACGAATTTTATTTAATAAATATTTCCCTAATTTATCGCTATTTCTATTAAAACAAGTCTCAAAGGAAGGAAAAAACATATTTATATAGAAGTGTATATCGCTATTTTCCTTACATAATATTTCAAACGCTTCAATATGTTGAAAGGAACCACAATACATGAAAACCGAATAGGTTTCTTTCTTATTCCCCCTTAACTTCTTTATTTGTTTAAAGCCATCTAAAAACTCATCTTTGAATCTTTTTATTTCGCCTCCATCACCTCTATCTCTCATACCTAATTCGTGGCTTTTTTTCTTAAAGACCGGGATTATTCGAGCAAACTTAGTGTTAACATAGTAATCCAATTGATGATAAGAAAGACAATACAGAACGCTACCAGCTTTGCACAACGTCTGTGAAAAACAATCATCGAACTGTAAATAATGACCGAATTTCGTGCATAAATCTGGGTTAATACTAATCACGACTTTGGAGTTACCAATGATCGTATTGTTGGAAACCTTAGTAGCCTTTTTGATCTTTCGGTAATCCAATCTTTCGAAACAATCTAAATTCCCCCCGATACCAGCATTGATTATACTCCGACCATCGTTCTCGTAACTTACTTTAGCAATCTGATAAACTTCCTCCATTTTGGTTGTATCAGCACTTTGCCACTGAAGCCCTTTAAAATAATCTTTCGTAAAATGATTACAATCATCTTTGTCTTGATCTATAACCTTTCCTTCGCCTTTTACAGACTGGGAATATGTATTATCAACGCCAATTAAATATACCTTCTGAAAACCCAATCTATATGCTAATTGTAAGTTGAAATTTGTGACTGTAGATCTGGTAGATGCCCATTCATCTAGATTAGTCGAAAATCCTTTTTCGTGATTAATGTTTAAATAAAATACATTAGGGTGGCTACCGACCTCGTTATACATGTACAAGGGAAGTATTACATTTGTCTTGAGATCGACAAAATCCGCAAGTCGTTGTTCTACAACTAAATAATTAGTAGCACTAATTATTCCAGGCAAAAATCCCATTTTCTTATAGTTTAAATAGATATAATTTGAGCCGATAAAGAAACAGTCCTTGAACGCATTAAAATCATGTTTGTTAAGACTGGGTCCGTTTCCGACTACGACACAATTTTTTCCTTTGTTCTTAGATTGTAACTGTTTCAACAATTCGCTAGTTCGTTCTAACTCCTTTAGTGAATTGCTTCTTGAAACAATTTTAATACAGCCCCCATAACAGTATACAAAGTATTCCTTAGAATATTTGCTGCTTATTTTGTCGTTAAGTTCATTCCATTTTATACTTGGGATGTGTTTTATATCAGCTAAACCAACCTCGCTCAGTTTTCTAGAAACTTGATCTACGATGTCCGTTGATATCTGATCGTTAACCTCTACCGCTTCTTTTTTAATATATTCTTGAGTTGCAATTTTCCTTTCTATTTTTCTCTCTAATCTTATTCGATTATTTTCAACTGAATCGCTAGCTTTGTGTGCTATATTATCCAACTCGCCATTCGATCCAACGAAAATATTACCTACTCTATTGAGGAAGTTGTCATTGAAATCCTTTAGTCTACTAGAAAATCTGTTCAGATCGCTTTTGTAATTGTCCGTAGATTCAATCAGTTTTTTTATATTAGCCGATTGTATAGCTTCGTTTTCTCGGAGTCTTTTACAAATCAAATCTCGATTATAAATCTTTATATCGCGTTTTTTGATCTCTTCATTTAGCAAATCGACCTCTTTTGACAACGCATTCTTCTCTTGAATCAAATTACATACTTTTTTATATAAATTCATAATTCCAAATACTGTTTGTTTTTACTGTACCGAATAGACCAACACTATTTTTTACATTAATCCAAAAAATATGGTCTCTGTATAAAAATCCTGGATCATTATTTATTGCCAAGCACACAAGATACCTACCCTCCACCAAGGGACACTCCTTAAATTCAAATGTAATTCTTCTTTTGCCTTTTTCCGAAAATTCTTTGCTGCGTAATGTTTCCTCTCGTGAATCTGGTCCAATCACCATTTGTCCATTCTCGGAAAAGAAAGGTAAACCAATACGAATGTGCGAGACATCTACCAAAAGTTTGAATTCAATCGTAAGTTGAAACCTCTCCGAATTATCGAGAAAAACTTCTCCATTCTCTATCGTATTTTGGGTATATAATTTTATGTCAGCTATGTTATCTATGTTTTTATAGATTCTCCCGAATTTACTAATTCGATAATCTTCTGATTCTGAGAAAGTGCAATTTTTTACAATATCATTTTCAATAAAGCTTTTTTTTGATACCTGTTTTTTTATAACTTTACGGTTTGCGATTTTCTCCTTTAGTACCTCATAGGTATCGCTTCGATTGACAAGCGAATACGATTTCATCACATCATCAACCTTTCCATAATCTATCATATGTCCTTTATGCAAAAGCATGGCTTTATCGCAGAACAGATTTATATCTCGGGTGTTGTGTGATACCAGTACAAAACTTTTTTGATCTTTAAGCTTATGTATTAAGCGATGACACTTTTGTTTAAACTCAAAGTCGCCCACTGCCAGGACTTCGTCTAAAATGACAAGATCTCTTACAAAATGTATAGCTATTGAAAAACCTAACCTAACATTCATTCCGCTAGAGTAAGTTTTGACCGGCATGTCTATATATTCCCCTAATTCGCTGAATTTAATAATTAGTTCTAATTTATCTTCGATCTCTCTTTCATTAGCGCCTAGAAGCCTAGCATTTATAAGTATATTTTTTCGTCCCGTCTGTTCAGGATGAAATCCGGCCCCTAACTCAATCAGACCACCGATACTACCATTGCGAATAACCGTTCCTCGGTCCGGCACTAGTCTCTCCAGTAGAATTTTAAGTAATGTGCTTTTACCTGCACCGTTTAGGCCGACAATTCCTATCGATTCGCCTCTGTATAGATCAAAACTAATATTATTTAGAGCCCAAAAATCATATGCAGATTCTTGCAAAGTAACAGGGAATCCCATTAATGTTTTTATGATCTTCGAAAAAGACGGCCTTGTATTTCCGTCAGTTTTCAGAGTAAACTTTTTAGATAAAGATCTAACTTCAAGAATTTTGTCTAACACTATTTTAAATGGTTTAAGACCAGTGCTTTCGAATTTTTGTTTATACGATAAGAAAGCACACATACAATTAGACTGACTAGTATCATTATATAGAAGTTCTGTTCATTGACCATTTCATGTCCAAAAACTATACTTCGGGATGAGGTAACAAAAATATATCCTGGTAGTTTAGTTACAATTTCACCCACAAAAGTGCTGTCATTGATAAGACCGAAAACCCCAGAGGCAAAAAGCATATAAAATGCAAACATCTGCACTATGTTTACTATATCTTTGTAAAATATGACAAATATCGAAATCACCGATCCAATTGAAATACCAAAGACCAAAATTACCAAAGCTAACAATGGTCCATACAATATTTCAAAAGTATAATGCTCGATATTTAGTAATAGAACAATCTGTAGTGCACTATATCTTATTGCAAAACTCATGGAAACGGCATACGCAACACTTAGATAGCAAGGGAAGATATCCAAACCTGTTTTGTTTATGTAACTCTTATTTACTTCTAAACAATTGCTACAGCCGACAATACTCTCTGAGAGTACAAAATAAAATGTAATACCGAATGAAACTAGTAAAGACTTAGGGATTACATCACCAGTAGTAGAAAAAATGCCTAAGTAATTAAGAATATTATACAAAATTATCGGCAAACAAGGCATTACTAAATGCCACACAAACCGAAGTTGCATTCCTTCATAAGCGTATATATGATTTCTTAGAAAGAGTGCTTTTGCTTGTCGATGTATCTTGTTCAATGATTTTATCACAAAAAAGCCCAAGAAGGAAACCTTGGGCGATATTTGATACTCTTCAAATCAATTCCTTGAAACTTATTTTTGCTTTTGCTTTAGTAGGATTTGAGCTCTCGCGTAGGCAATTTGCGTCTCTAGCATGGCCACTTCCTCGTCGGACAACTTTTCCATTGTAGCCAAGGCGTTTTCTGCTCTCGTCTGGGCTTCTTCGACCGCTGATTCATCGATTTCGTCAATGTGAATCGCGTTCTCCGCTAGAATTGAGATTTTATCGCCAACACATTGGGCGAAACCTTCACTGATCGCTAAACTTTGGCTCTTTCCGGATTTGTTAACGATTAGTTCACCCGCTTGTATCTTGGTCACAATCGGAATGTGGCCCGGAAGAATATCGATCTCCCCCGAAGTCGTTGGAATGACTACAGCGTCGATCGTGTCATCGTGGACTCTTGCCTCTGGTGTAACGATCTCGATATTCATCAGATTAAGTTTCTATCCACACTTTTCCTAATCGGACGCCTCTAACACCTCGTCGATTCCACCCTTCATGTAGAAATCGTTCTCAGCAATGTGGTCGAGCTCACCATCTAGGATCATCTTAAAACCTTTGATCGTGTCGGCCACAGGAACGATCTTCCCTGGGAAGCCAGTGAATACTTCCGCTACGTTGAAGGGCTGCGATAGGAATTTTTGTATTTTTCGGGCCCGATATACGGTTTTCTTGTCCTCCGGAGATAGCTCATCGAGTCCCAATATAGCAATGATGTCCTGCAAATCATTGTAGCGCTGCAGAACCCGCTGGACACCCCGGGCAACATCGTAGTGTTCGACTCCGACAACAGCGGGCTCGAGTGCTTTCGAGACAGAAGCAAGAGGGTCAACTGCCGGATAGATTCCTAGGTCGGCAATCGCCCGTTCCAAAACAATGGTTGAGTCAAGGTGAGCAAACGTATTCGCCGGAGCAGGGTCCGTCAAATCGTCAGCCGGAACATAGACTGCTTGGAAAGAGGTGACGGATCCCTTTTTTGTAGAAGTAATACGTTCCTGAAGGGAACCCATTTCGGAGGCCAAGGTTGGCTGGTATCCCACCGCAGACGGAGAACGTCCTAAAAGAGCGGATACTTCAGAACCTGCTTGGGAAAAACGGAAAATATTGTCTACGAAAAGAAGTACATCTTGGTTTTTTTCATCGCGGAAATATTCCGCCATGGAAAGAGCGGAGAGAGCCACTCGCATACGAGCTCCTGGTGGCTCGTTCATCTGTCCGTATACCAGAGCCACTTTTGATTTATCGAGGTTCTCTTGGTCGATAACGCCGGAGTCGGACATTTCGTGATACAAGTCGTTCCCTTCACGGGAACGCTCGCCTACCCCTGCGAATAGTGAGTACCCACCATGGGTTTTCGCAATGTTGTTGATCAACTCCATGATCACAACAGTCTTGCCTACACCCGCACCACCGAAGGCCCCTACCTTACCTCCTTTAATGAAAGGGCAAATAAGATCGATAACCTTGATTCCAGTTTCTAGGATATTGGCCTTAGTATCTTGCTCGGTTAAGGGAGGCGCAGGACGGTGAATTGGGTAGTGCTTGTCATAGTTCACAGGACCTCTATCGTCCACGGCGTCCCCTGTTACATTGAAAATGCGTCCCAAAACTCCCTCGCCCACGGGAACCGAAATGGGAGCTCCCGAATCCGTGACCTCCATGTCCCGCTTGAGGCCTTCCGTAGAAGACATTGCGACCGACCGGACAACTCCTTCACCCAAATGCTGTTGCACTTCTAGAGTCAGTTTCTGACTTTCACCTGATACAGTGAAATCAATTGTCAACGCTTGATAAATCGGAGGCAAAGCGTCTTCAGAAAATTGGACGTCCACGACAGGTCCAATTACTTGGAGGATTTTTCCAGTATTACTCATTGTTTATTAAAGATGAATTGGGAAAGTGCTTAGTTAGTCACCTAACCTTGAGAGGTAGCCGCTGCGATCTCTAGGATTTCTTGTGTAATGGCAGCTTGACGTGCCTTGTTGAATTGCAATGTAAGTGAATCAAGTAATTTGGAGGCATTGTCTTTAGCGGTTTTCATAGCGACCATTCGCGCACTGTGTTCCGAAGCTCGGGCACTCAGAATCGCTTGGTACACTTGACGATCAACGAAAAGTGGAAGCAGATCATTGAAAATAGATACAGGATCCGGCTCGAAAACAAAATTGCGATCATCTTTGGACGTTTCAAAAGGTCGGGAATCCTTGCCACGCAATTCTGTGATCATCGCGTCTAATCCTATAATTGGAAGTAGTTTGCCGAATGATGGAGCTTGGGTCAGCACGTTCACAAAACGAGGGTACAAAACCTCAACCGTATCTACTTCGCCAGAGAGGTATTTATCGATCATGAACTCCGTAAGCTGCTTAACTTTCGTGTATTTAACAGCGTCTCCAATCTCAAAATCGGCCAGCAAGTCACGATTTGTCCGGCTAAGGAATTGTCTTCCTTTTCTACCGACGCTCACGAACTTCATCTCTTCTTTAGAGTTTAAGATCTCACGAATTAAATTTCCATTCAAAGGTCCACATAGTCCACGGTCTGTACTGACAATAATGATACCTCTTGCCTTAACTTCCCTCTCCTTGAAAAACGGATGATCTAGTTCCTCAATACGAGACGAAATATGGGAAAGCGTTTCCGCGAGCAAAGCTGCGTATGGTTGCCCAGAGATAGCTGCTTGCTGCGCCTTTTTCATCTTCGAGGCCGCAACAAGCTCCATCGCCTTTGTAATTTGGCGAGTGTTCTTAACCGACTTAATACGGCGGCGGATTTCTCTTAGATTTGGCATTCTTTAAAATCAGTAATCGTAGCTAACTAATGTCTCCGTCCGCTACGCCTGAAAACTATTTTTCCACTCATTAACAGCGGTTTTAAGCTGGCCTGAGAGATCGTCGTCGATCTCTGCCTTTTCACGAATAATGGTGAGTAACGCTTCTTTTCGGGATACCAAGAAATCTCTCAGGGAATCACTAGCCAATACCATTTCGGAGACGTCAATATCGTCGAGGTAATTATTTTGCATCGCCCAAAGAACAACTACTTGTTGCTCAATCGCAATCGGGTTGAAAGCGGGTTGCTTAAAAAGCTCTACGATTCGCGCACCACGATCTAGCTGAGCTTTCGTTTTCGCATCGAGGTCGGAACCGAACTGGGCAAACGCCGCCAATTCACGAAACTGAGCCAGCTCAAGTTTGATCTTACCCGCGACTTGCTTTGTCGCTTTAATCTGGGCAGCAGATCCTACTCGAGATACGGACAGTCCTACTGATACCGCAGGACGGATGCCTTGGTTGAAAAGATCGGTTTCTAGAAAAATCTGACCGTCTGTAATCGAAATTACATTAGTCGGGATGTAGGCGGAAAGGTCACCGGCCAAGGTTTCAATGATGGGAAGAGCCGTGAGGGATCCATTACCATTGTCTTCATTGACCCGAGCCGAGCGTTCGAGCAGCCGTGAGTGAAGATAGAAAACATCTCCCGGATAGGCTTCACGTCCTGATGGTCGTTTCAAAATCAACGACATCTGACGGTAGGCCGCCGCGTGCTTGGACAGATCATCATAGACAATCAGGGCATCTTGACCGTTAGCCATAAACCATTCGCCCAAAGCTGCTCCTGTGTAGGGAGCCAAATACTGATTCGCTGCCGAGTCAGCTGCCGGTGCCGAAACCACAATCGTATACTCAAGCGCACCTTTTTCTTCCAGAACGCCCAAGGTACGAGCGACGTTTGAATTCTTTTGTCCCACAGCGACGTAAATGGAATAAACCGGACGGAAATCAGGATCCCCCGAAGCGAGTCCCACCTTATTAATGTTCGCCTGGTTGATAATCGTATCAATCGCGATTGTTGTTTTACCCGTTCCACGGTCACCAATAATAAGCTCACGCTGACCACGACCTATCGGAATCATCGAATCGATTGCCTGGATACCAGTCATAAGTGGCTGGTCCACAGATTTACGCTCGATAATTCCGGGGGCTATTTTTTCAACGGGATAAGATTCCGCTGTATCGATCGCGCCCTTGCCATCAACCGGGCGGCCCAACGCATCTACTACTCGGCCAAGCATTCCATTTCCTACTGGCACCGAAAGCAGGGTTCCCGTACATTTTACTTCGTCGCCCTCTTTCAAGTGATTTGATTCACCCAAAACGACCGCTCCTACTTCATCTTCTTCCAAATTCAAAGCGATTCCGATCGTTCCACCAGGGAACTCGATCATTTCGTTGTACATCACTTCCGAAAGTCCGTCGATCTTCGCGACACCATCACCGACGGTTAGGATTTTGCCAGTATTGGTGGCAACGGTTTTCGTTTGGAGATTTGCTATTTGCTGTTCAATCTGTTCGATGACGGAACTCATTATGCTTCTGTAGTTATTAAATGGATTCTAAGTAAAAAATTAGGAGAGTGAGGTCTCTAGGGAGGCAAGGCTACTGGCGATCGAGGCATCATAGACGTCACAATCAACCACCACTCGCAATCCCGCAACTAGACTAGGGTCTTCACGCAATACGGAAGTGATGGAGCGTCCATACTTTGCAGAAAGTTGATTTACGATTCCTACGATCATGTCGGAACTAAGCTCGCCAGCGTAGTTAATGACAGCGGTGCCTTTGGCCACTTCCCTTTCCACAAGCTTTATATACGCCTTTAAAATTGCGATATGGTGGCGAGGAGGATTCTTGGCCAAGGACTTAAGGACTCCGTCAACCCGCTCTGTAGACACCTCGCCACTCTCTAGGCTGGCCTGGAGAAGCTGCTTAGCGAAATTTTTGATCTGCTTGTCCTGCTTCATGAAGCTCAATATCTTAACTGCTGCTCTCTACTAACTGCGAACTGGCTGATTCGTTGTAACGATTTCTGTCGTCAGCAGACAACTCCTTCGAAAGAACCTTGCTGGTCGTGGATACGACTAGCCGAGCAATCTCGGTTCTTGCGTCGGACAGCATTTTCTTACGATCCATTTCGATCTGCTGCTCCGCCTTTGAAATGATCTCCTCAGCCCGAACGACAGCATCCTGAGAAGACTTTGATATCCTCTCTTCGGCTACGGTTCTCGCTTCGTTCACAATATGCTGTGCTTCCTGAGACGCCTTTTGAACAATATCTTTGTACTCAGCCTCGGCTTCCGCTAGCTTAGCCTTCATATCTTCCGCGTACTTCAGCCCATCAGTGATTTGGCTGTTGCGATCATCAAGGGTCGCAAGAACCGGTTTAAAAGCAAATCGGTAAAGTACGTAGGCAAGAATCGAAAAGCTAATTACCTGCATCACGATGTGACCCAAGTGAATGCCGAACTTCTCCACGAGGCCTGCAGATTCAACCGCGGCATGCGGATCTACGGCAGCAATTACTGAAATGAGGTCGATCATGAGTAGATTATTGATAATTGAAATGGTGAGCCACTCGTCTGGGGTGGCCCACCAATGAATCTTTTTAACTCGCCAAGAATAGGGCCATAACGCCCAGACCTTCCGCAAGCGCCATACCAATAATGGCTTGAACCAGGATCTTTCCTGAAGCTCCTGGGTTGCGCCCCACTGCTTCCGCAGCCTTCATTCCGACCAGTCCAACACCGAGGCCGCAACCAAGGACACCGAGGCCCGAAGCGATATTTCCGTTAATTTCTGCTAATAGGTTCAACATTGTATTGTATTGTATTTTGTTAGTATTAATCCGACCGCCCACGCTTTTCGCATGGTCCCGAATCGCAAAAGTGGCTAGTGTTCAGCATGTTCATGTCCATCGTCGTGATTACAAATCAAACCGATGTATACGCTAAATAGGAGAATAAATACGAGTGCCTGGACGATTCCGACCAGCAACTCTAAAAAATAAAAGACTGGGATGAAGTTCATACCATGAAGCAAATTCTCACCGCCAAAAATATTTCCAAACAAACGGACGGAGAGGGTCAGCGGACGAATCGCTATCGAAACAACTTCGATCAGCCCCACGAAGAGAAAGATTGGAATGAGCATCACCCACATCACTGACCCCACTTCCGTTTTGTTTGCTTTGTTGCCAAAGAGGTCGACTACTAGCGCTTTGAAACCCGCGTACTTCAAAATTATGTAGGCCCAGCCCACCATCGCAACGATCGCCAAAGCCATAGTGCCATTCCAATCGGCATTGGCCGGCCTTATCCAAGGCTGCGTTACATGAAAGTGGCCGTCTGCGTCTTCATAGCCCATACCCAAAGTTCCCACACCCGGCAGTAATCCGCTCCAGTTCTGAATCAAGATGTAGACGAAGAAACCAAGCACAAACGGTAGTGTCGCCATCACCGCCTTTTTTCCAACGATGGGCTCAATCATGTCTCGGAGCCCCACAAGTAGATTCTCAATGATCGCTTGACCGCGACCGGGAATCAATTGCGGACGACCACCAATCATCATGCGTATCCCCACTATTAACAAGATCACGATGATCCAACTCGTCACTATGCTGTTGGTGATGGGCAACCCAAATACACTGAAGAGGATTTCAGGAGCGGGGGAAACTGCAGCTTTCGCTGCCGGCAAAGAGAATTGAATGCCTGCTATCGCAAGGAGGATTAGGAAAGTTTTTATGAATCGCATCTTAACAGCAAAACGGCCTTAAGAAAAAGTGTTGTTGATAGATCGATTTGCCTGCGTCAACTCTCTAAGTACATTTCCAATCTTTATGATTTGAATTTAAGGAAATAACATCTGATTTACAATAGATCCTAATAAACCGGGCCGCTAAAATTGAATCGACTTTTAACACATGGCAAAACGAAACCTATCGGAGGCAATTTTTGAAGTGAAGGACACCCAACGAACAGCAAAGTCTGCAGTTCGAACTTCGCCGCTTCGCCCCAAGGACCCTTCTCTTTTTCAACGAAGGTCGTTTGACACTTTTTACCTTTTTGGCTTTGTTCTTCTCGTGCTCGCAATCGCAGTGCAAGTTGTCGCGCTGGTTGCCTACAGCTGATCCCCAGATCAAATCTTCCGCTTTTCAGCAATCAAGGATTGATAGGCATCAGCTTTTGACTGGAATACAGTTTCACGCTCAAAAGGCCAGTGAGCATCGCTAAACAAATTCCATGTCTCAGCAAAAGCGACCGCATTTGTAGCCCAGTCGAAATAATCCCGGTGATCCGTTCGAAAGTGGAGCCTAGCCCCTTCGAAACAACGATCGGAGAGTTTATCAAGAAATCCGGTCTTCATTATGCGTTTCTTCCAGTGCCTCTTCTTCGGCCACGGATCCGGGAATAGGATGAATACCGACTCTATCTTCAGGCCGACCGGCAACTGATCCAAAAACTCGTTCGCTTCCGCTTTCAGAAAAAGAACGTTATCCAGACCTACCCTACTCGCCTTTCGATTCGCTCGCTCGATTCGATTCCCAATCAAATCTATCCCAACGCAGAGCACCTCCCTATTGGTAACCGCAAAATCTGTAAGCCAATGCCCATGCCCACAACCGATCTCTAGAACAATGCGGGACTTACCCGATAGGCACGACTTGAGTTTCGCGTTTAACAAGGACTTCCGCTGTCTAACTCGCTGCTGATGCTCCTTCAAGCTGGTTGTAGCCTCCCCTAGTAACTCTCGATCAGTTACCATTTAGATCGACTTCGCAACCACAGGACTTCCCGCCACAGGTAGACGAAAGGAAACGCGAAGTCCCTGGTTATTAATATTCTCTGCCCATACACGCCCTTTGTGCCAGTCGATGATGTGCTTTACGATACTCAGCCCAAGACCCGTTCCACCCGTTTCTCTGGAGCGACCCTTGTCCACGCGGTAGAAGCGCTCGAAAATACGCGATAGGTCTACCTCTGGAACCCCAGGCCCTTCATCCTCTACCCATATTTCGATCGAATTCTCCTCGATTGAACACCCTATCCCTATTTTGCCCTTGGCTGGGGTGTATTTCTTCGCGTTTTCCACCAGATTATCAAGTACTTGCCGAATCTTCAGAACATCAATCCTGAGCATGACTGATCGCTTCTCGGGCAAATTCAACAATAGCTCTCGTCCTTCCAAGCCTAAACTTTGACGGTAATCGAATGATAATTCTTTGAGCCAACCAGTAACATCGATCGAGGCCAATTCTAGCTTAGGCGATTCATTTTCTAAACGAGAAAGGCTCAGCAAATCATTAATGAGCAACGCCAGGCGCTCTGAATGACGGTGGATAACCTCTAGAAAGCGATGGCGATCTTCAATTTCCATCCCAGCATGATCCGCCACGAGCGTTTCCGCGTATCCCTTGATGACCGAAACAGGGGTTTTCAATTCGTGAGACGCATTCGCTACGAATTGCTTTCGCATGCTCTCGAGCACTTTGAGCTTTGTCGTATTGTGCAGAACAAATAAATACCAAGGGGTCTTCGCCTCTTCTGCCGCCTCAAGACATACAGCCGAAACTTCCATCCATACCTCTCCCTGCGGGTCCGAAAAGACGATTTCCTTGCTGATGCCCCCACCCACTCGCTTTACTTCCCGTATGAACTCCAGGAATTCCGAGCTGTGGAGCCCGCTTTCCACTCGCTCGCCAACACTGCCCCCTAGAGCGGGAAAGGTATTCTGCAAAGCATTGTTAACCAGAAGGATATAATTATTCCGATCTACAATTAGAACCCCCTCTTGTAGATTGCCTAGAGTCGTCTCAATTTGTCTCAAACGATCGGAGCTTTGCTTATCCAAGCGATCGATCTCAGCAATCAATTGATTCAGCTCACCCACGAGCTTCATCCAATTCCGACTAGTACCACGAAACTCTAAAGAATGGGTGAGTATCGACGTTCGCGTGGCCAGAGATTCCGAAAGCAGTGTTATAGCTCGCTTTTGCCTGTAGTATCTGGAGGCGTAAAGAGCCGCGATTATCGCTGTGACAGCTAACAAAAAATAGGACATCAGTGATCAAATCCGGCTATAACCGGTTTTCAATCATCCGATACCCCACCCCTCTCACAGTCTCAAGCCAAGAACCTTCATCCCCAAGTTTTTCGCGCAACCGTCTCATGTGTGTGTCGACGGTGCGGGTTTCCATGTCGTTCTCATAGTTCCAAACTTTTTGAAGCAGCGTTTCGCGGGTTTGAACCTTGCCTCGCTCTTGCATCAGGAGCCTGAGAAGCCGAAACTCCGTCGCGGTCAGCTCGACAGGTCTATCTTTCACTTTAACGCAGTGGTGCTCTTCGTCCAGATTGATTCCATTTACATTAAAAACACTTGAGGTCTCATACCCTTCTAAGCCTCGCTTGAGTATCGCGGAGATACGCAACATTAACTCCCTGGGACTGAATGGTTTGCACACATAGTCATCGGCACCGCTTTCAAATCCCTCAATACGATCACCCTCTTCAGTTTTCGCACTCAGGAATATAATCGGGATTCCTTTGAGACCGCTCTCTTGCCTAATCAGCCGACAAACCTGAATCCCACTCAGATCCGGCATCATAACATCCAACACAATCAGATCTGGCTTGAAAGCACGAATCGCTTCCAGAACCTGCCTGGGGTCGTTGACAGATTGCGTCAGAAAACCTCTCTGTTTCAGATTATAACCGAGCAATTCGGTAACGTCGACCTCGTCATCTACGACCAGTATTTTCTTAGGCTCCTCTGATGCTAACATTACAATCTGTGTACTAATTTAACGCTAGTTTTTAAAAACAACACCCTTCTCGCAAGTACTTACGCGTTACATTTTCGTTACACAAAGAAAGAAGCCCAATGAATCCATTCCTGAAGCACAAGAACCTTTTATATTCTTTTATTATATTGATTATCAATGACTTATGAGTATCCCAAGGCTATCATAAGCACACTGATATCAGCTGGATTTACCCCGCTTACACGACTGGCCTGTCCAAGGTTTGCGGGATTTAACTGATTCAACTTTAACGCACATTCTTTTTTTAGGCCCTTAACCATACGGAAATCGAATCCCTTGGGAACTTTGATCGCTTCGACACTGCTCAGTTTCTTAACCTGCCTCAACTCTCGCTTTAGATAACCATCATATCGAACACGGTATAAAACCTCGTCTTTAACTGGTTCCTCGAGTTTCGATAGCTCTTCCGGCAGCTTAAATCCGGGATCATTTCTCCGCGCTAGTGTTGCCCAGGTATGTTCCCCCACTCTATTGGAATCCATCCATTTTATTGCTAGATCTACCGAAGTCTTTTTGTCTTCAATTCGAGCGATACGAGAATTGGATAAAAGTCTGTATCGCTTCGCGTACTCGAGTAGTCGAAGCTCTGCACTTCCGTGATTGAACAATAGTCGGTACTCTGCCCGACTAGTAAACATTCGATAAGGCTCCAGTGTCCCCTTTGTGACAAGGTCATCAATGAGCACACCCGCGTAGCCATCGTACCGCTTAAGAATAAAGGGCTCATCTCCCCTTGCCTTCAGGGCGGCATTCACTCCTGCAACCAGCCCTTGGCATCCCGCTTCCTCATAACCCGAAGTACCGTTAATTTGACCTGCGAAAAACAGATTTTCGACTTTTTTGGACTCCAAATGAGGGAAAATTTGCGTGGGTGGTGCAAAGTCATACTCTACTGCATAGGCTGGACGCAACAGATGTGCTTGCTCGAGCCCTGGAATAGACATCATCATTTCTTGCTGCACCTCAAACGGAAGACTCGTTGAAAGCCCGTTGACATAGTACTCATTCGTATTGCGGCCTTCAGGCTCCAGAAAGAGCATATGCCTTGGGCGGCCCTCAAATCGCACATATTTGTCTTCAATGCTGGGACAATATCTTGGCCCCGTACTTTCAATCTCTCCACCATACATTGCTGAAAGATGGAGGTTACGCATTACGATTTCAGAAGTTTCTTCGGTTGTGTACGTAATCCAGCAGGAAACCTGGTCAGAGCCCGGCATCCAACCCGCGAATGTCTCACCATGATGTTCCACGTGGAACATGTCTGACTTTTCCCGGGTGTCATAGAACCCGAAAAGAACTGGATTAGGATCGCCTTTCTGTTCCTCTAGAGCAGTAAAATCAATAGATCGCCCTAGCAACCTGGGCGGAGTGCCTGTCTTTAGTCGTTCCAACTCAATTCCAGCCTCGAGAAAACTGCTTGATAAGGTCTTAGCAGAATAATCACCCATGCGACCTCCCTCATTCTTATTCTTGCCGATATGCATCAATCCGCGAAGAAACGTGCCGGTAGTAATCACGATCGTCTTGCCGAAGAACTCAATATCGAGGTTCGTTCGACAGCCAACGACTGCATCTCCCTTGAAGATCAACCCGGTGACCGTGGCTTGAAAAACGTCTAAATGCTCTTGGTGCTCAAGAACATGCTTCATTCTCAGAGCATAAACTTTCTTGTCACACTGGGCACGAGGGGATTGCACCGCTGCTCCTTTAGAGGCATTCAACAAGCGAAATTGGATTCCGGACACATCCGCATTCAACGCCATTTCTCCTCCGAGAGCATCGATTTCACGTACAATCTGGCCCTTAGCAACTCCACCGATCGCGGGATTGCAGCTCATGGCAGCAATCGTATCAATGTTCCCGCTAAGAATGAGAGTACGAGCACCCATTCTTGCAGACGCGAGGGCGGCTTCGCAACCCGCATGACCCGCTCCGCAAACAATGACATCGTAGCCGTTTCGAGGATTTTCCATAGCGGAAGATAAAGACAGTAGAGTAGGGGACCTCAAGCGATAAAAAGAGGTACGATCAGACAAAAACGTGCAGTAAAATAAAATCTAAGAATAGATTAAATCGCTAATTTTATGTAAAATAGATTTCGACAACAATGTGTTGTAAGTAACTGTCGAATAGTCTAAATCTCTACTTTAAAGTCACTTACCGATGCAAAATGTTGAAAATAGGACATCGAGCATGGCTTCATTGTCAATTTTGCCCAGAATCATCCCAATAGCCTCGAGGGCCCCTCTCAAGTCGCTAGCAATCAACTCAATCGCCTCGTCGCTTTCAAATTTGTCTACTGCTGCGGCCAAACAACTACGAATTTCATCTAAAGCAGCACTGTGTCTTGAGTTTACGAGAATGAGATCGTCATCAACTAAAGCGTAATTCGAGTCAATCAGCTCAACGAGAGAGGTCTTTAAGTCTTCCAACCCGTCGCCGCGAGTCGCCGATAACCCAATTATCCTAAAAGGATCGATACTGTTATTAGGATCCTCGTTCAAGCCAAGGTCTATCTTGTTTCGAATCACTATACAATTAGTGGCTGACAAACGATTAACAATCGCATCCGGCAAATGAGGGGAGGGAAGGGAGCAATCCTCGACCAAAAGGAAAATATCTGCCTCTTCCACCAACTCAATCGTTCTACGAATCCCCTCTTTTTCAATGTCACCTTCAGCCTCCCTCAATCCAGCAGTATCCAGTAGTTGTATACTGTGTGGTCCCAGGATAATACGCTCTCTCAGAAAGTCCCGAGTGGTTCCCGGCTCTTCGCTCACAATCGCCCGCTCGAATCCTAATAAAAGGTTGAGTAGTGAGCTCTTACCTGTATTGGGTTTTCCTAAAATCAGTGTTTTTACACCATCCCTCAAAAACGCTGCATACTGGCTGCTATCAATGAGCCGAGAACAATACGTCTTTAATTCACGAATACCTGCAAGATGGGATTCCTTTTGCTCCGGCGGAAGGTCCTCTTCTGGAAAATCGATATAGGCCTCTATCGAGGCAATCGTAGCCAGAAGCCGCTCCTTAAAAGTATACAATTGCCTCCCAAATGCACCCCTAAGCTGATTGTTCGCCGCCTTAATGGCTTTATCACTACGGGCCTGGATCAACTCCATAATCGCTTCCGCTTGGGTCAGATCCATCCGTCCGTTTAAAAAAGCCTGACGTGAGAACTCGCCAGGATCCGACTGTCGGCAGCCTCGCCTAACAAGGTCCTTTAGAACGTTTGAAGCAATTAGTGGATTTCCGTGACAAACAATTTCCAGAGTATCCTCACCGGTGAACGACCTAGGGCCCTCATAGAAACAATAAATCACATCGTCGAGGGTATCGCCTTCGATCGACAGATAAGATCCGTGGTAAGAAAAACGAGGTTTCGGATCGCTTGCCCTTCTAAATGCGGAGCGGCATATTTCCCTGCACATCGGACCGCTCAGGCGAAGTATTGCTAACGCACTTTCCCCATTGGGAGTCGCAATCGCGACAATAGTATCTTTAGTTACCATAAACTATGAAGCCTATCCATGAAGAACTTGAAACTTATCTTTGGTCTTCGTGTTGTAAAATAACTTTGTCTACAAACAAAAAAGGACCGCCGAGGCGGTCCTAAAAACAAGATTAAGAACGAGGTCAATTAGCGGCGGCTTCTTCCAGCTCCTTCTTTTCCGTCAAATCCGGTTTAACCGCTTTGATAATCGCATCAGAGATTTTCTCCATGATTTCCGGATTTTCGCTAAGGAAGGTTTTCGCCGCTTCGCGACCCTGCCCAACCAACTCTCCTTCGTAGGAAATCCAAGCCCCTTTCTTGTCGAGGACTTTGTGCTCGATGCCCAGGTCGACGACCGATCCCATTCGAGAAATACCCTCATTGTACATGATGTCGAATTCACAATCAGTAAAAGGCGGAGCGACCTTGTTCTTTACGATCTTAACTCTTGTGCGGTTTCCAATGACCGTACCAGAGGTATCCTTAATTTGGCCAATTCGGCGAATGTCCATACGAACGGACGAAAAGAATTTCAACGCCCGGCCACCGGGTTGCGTTTCAGGACTCCCAAACATGACTCCGATCTTTTCGCGGATTTGATTCGTGAACATGCAAATGCAATTGGTCTTGCTTACAATAGCGGTAAGGCGGCGCATCGCCTGGCTCATGAGCCTCGCTTGTGAACCAACTGTGGCGTCACCCATTTGACCATCCAACTCAGCACGAGAAACTAAGGCCGCCACCGAATCGACAATTATCACGTCGATGGCATTGGAACGGATCAGTGTTTCTGTAATGTTAAGTGCGTCTTCGCCGCTATCTGGCTGCGATACGAGCAGCTCGTCCACATTGACTCCTAAGTTTCGAGCGTACTTTGGATCGAGGGCATGCTCTACATCGATAAAAGCGGCTATGCCACCTTGGCGCTGGGCCTCAGCAATCACATTTAAACAAAGCGTTGTCTTACCCGAAGACTCTGGCCCGTAAATCTCGCAAATTCTCCCCTTCGGAAGGCCTCCGACACCGAGCGCCAGGTCGACTGAGAGAGAGCCCGTGGAAATCGTTTCCACTTTCATACTTGAGCCACTACCTAAACGCATAATGGACCCTTCTCCAAATTGCTTAGTTATGGCGGACATCGCCATCTCTACGTTTTTATCCTTATTTTCCGATGAAGGAAGGGGAGTCGTTTTGCCTTTGGCCATTAGTGTAATGATATGAGTTAAAGTTTTGGATTGTTAAGGATCGAATCTGAATCCGAGTCGTTTATGGTGCAAGATTAAGCGCTTATGAATTTCATATGATACCGCAACCCTATGACATTTGCTGTCATACCCTTTGTTAACACTTTATTTTTCTAGATTGATTAAAACCCCATTAACGAGAACCCAGATCCTCTACTCAAACAAGTGAACATCCGTCTTCGCTAGATTGCTATTTCTTATCCTATTATTAGTCAATGTGTTAAAAACGTTTACTCGTTTTTCCAAAAGAATAGTTGTGCAGAAGCCGCCCAAGTGGGGGACAGGCCTATAGCTTCAAAAGAAAAATTCTTGCAAGATACAATGCTCCTCGGTTGAAACAGAGAGTATTCGGAATTGAATCTGCAACACCAACAACGCATGAAAATAAAAGCTTACTTGAAACCACAGTGCGGATGGAGCATGGGTGTTCGTGCCATCATGTCCAAGTACGACCTCGAATACGAGGATATTGACATCATAAATAACCGGGATAACTACGCTGAAATGGTCGCTAAATCAGGGCAACCCCTTTCGCCATGTGTTGAAATTAACGGGATCATGCTTGCGGATGTCAGCGGCGAAGAAGTTGAAGCATACCTGCTTAAAAACAACCTCGCAGCCTCACCGATGAAAGAATCAGATGTCCCAACTGACCGTGGGTGCTCTGATGAGGAGCACGAAAAAATGCGCCGATCTCGATCTGTTCGGTTTCTCTAGCGTTCCCGCAAATTTCAATTTTTGGCACAAGCGAAATCGGGCACTGTTCCGGCCTCAAGTGCCGATGTCGATCAACGTGCTCTAATCCTTAAAAACAATTTACTTATGAGTTCCATGATTCCATCCCCCTTGTATAAGAAAGAGTTTGAGCATGACGCCTGTGGCGTCGGCTTTCTCGCCAACATCAACGGAGAAAAGTCTCATGATTTGCTCAAGAAGACAATCCAGGCCCTCAAAAACCTTGCCCACCGTGGAGCCATCGACGCTGACGCCATCACAGGCGATGGCGCCGGAATTCTAACACAAATTCCCTACGACCTATTTCGCGAGTTCCTCCAAGAGGAAGGCAAGCACCTTTACCACGAAGAGGATCTCGGCGTCGGCGTTATTTTCCTACCTAAAGGTGACCAATACGCTCAATCTCATGCCAAGAAACTCGTGGAAGAGGCCGTGAAGAGAGAGGGGCTCAGCGTGCTCGCTTGGCGGGATGTTCCAGTCGATGATAGTTGTCTCGGCCAGAAAGCAAAAGAGACCCAGCCTAAGATAGTACAGATTCTAACGGCCAAGACTGATGATATCGATGCAGTGGCTTACGAGAGAAAACTCTTCCTCGCCCAGAAATCAGCTGAGCGTCAGGCGGAGTACGAGAATATCGAGGACTTCTACATCTGTTCGTTCTCGAATCGAACGATTGTTTACAAAGGGATGCTCAACTCGCCCCAGATGCGGCCTTATTTCAAGGACCTCAAGAATAAGGTTTACCAAACCGCTTTCGCTATCTTTCACCAGAGATACTCGACCAACACTTTCCCGTTCTGGCACCTCGCTCAACCGTTCCGGATGATGGCCCACAACGGTGAAATCAACACTATCCGAGGCAATCGCAACCTGATGCGAGCACGCGAACGTTCCAACATTCATGGCGTTTGGGGTGATCGCTTTTCCGACCTGCGTCCGATCATACAACCGGACTTGTCTGACTCGGCCAGTTTCGACAACGCCCTTGAACTTATCACACTCGGAGGAAGGAGTGCTCTGGAGTCCGCCATGATGATGATGCCTCCAGCTTGGGAGAACAACGACCAGATCAGCGATGAGCTGCGTGGATTCTACGAATATTACGCTTGCATGCTCGAACCCTGGGATGGCCCTGCGGCAATCGCCTTCACCGACGGCCGCTATGTCGCCGCATCACTCGATCGAAACGGGCTCCGTCCCGCTCGTTACAAAATTTATGACGATGGGACCATACTTCTCGCATCAGAACTTGGACTCATTGATGAAACAGACCTGAAAACCGTCCACTCAGGCCGCTTGGGTCCTGGCAAAATGATCGCCATCGACCTAGAGGAAAAACGTTTTCTCGATAACGACGAGATCAAGCGAACCATTAGTGCCAATCCTAGGTTCAAAGAATGGTGTCAGGAACACCTCACCGACCTCCACGAGTTTTCTAAGAATTCATCCTCCGAAGCCGCTAATTCTGAGGACGACAATTTACAAAAGCAGCTTGCTTTTGGCTATGATAAAGACGAGTTCGACGTTGTCCTAAAGCCAATGGCTCTGACCGGGATGGAGGCAACCGGCTCCATGGGAGATGACACTCCTCTAGCTTTTATCAGCCGTCAACCAAGACTACTCTATACTTACTTCAAGCAGCTCTTCGCTCAGGTTACCAACCCGCCAATCGACTCCATACGAGAGCGTTCGGTCATGTCGATCAACATGTTTCTTGGAGGGCGACTCGGTCTTTTTGAAGACATGCCGCAGAGTGCAGGTTTCGCTAAGATCCACTCTCCCATCCTATACAACAACGAAGTTAACGCTCTCTTCAACGTAAATGGCCTAAGGGATCGAGTGGCTCGACTGGACATAACGTTTGATATTTCCAATGGTGCAGCAGGGCTTGAAACCGCGGTGAAGGAACTAACCGAACGAGCCAAGGCCACAGTCGAAAAAAAGTCGACCAAGGTCCTCATCCTAACGGATCGAGGGGTGAATAGTAAACGGGTTTCGATTCCTATGCTTCTGGCAGCTGGTGCGGTCCATCAAGCGTTGGTCAGATCGGGGCTTCGTTTGAAGTGTGATATCGTTGCGGAAACTGGGGAAGCTCGAGATGTACATCAAATAGCTTGTCTGCTCGGATTTGGTGCCAACGCGGTCAACCCATACATCGCCCTCTCGGTGGTACAACGCCTCGCAAACGATCCCGAAGAGGGAGACATAAAGTTAGATCCCAACCAAGCTTTGTTTAATTACAGACGAGCGATCGAGAAGGGCCTTCTAAAAATAATGGCCAAAATGGGTATCAGCACGCTTTCCAGCTATTGTCGTGCCCAGATTTTCGAAGCCATAGGCCTTTCGCAGACCCTTGTCGATGATTGCTTCCTCGGTACACCCACTCCAATCGGGGGTATCGGATACAGCGAAATTGGTGAGGAGGCATTCATTCGTCACCAACAAGCATTCGGTGACGAAAATCCAAAATTAACTAGTGCCGGCTATTACAAGGTCGTCCGCAAAGGGGGGGAGTTTCACGCCTGGAATCCGAAAGTCGTCGGGGGAATGCACCGTTTCCTCAAAAAAGGTCAGACAGAAGACTTCGAAAAATATAAGGAACAATCAGACAACCATCAGCCGTATGCGATCAAAGACTTATTGAAGATTAAGTTTCCTGGATCTACCAGTACCAATCTCGAGAAAGTTGAACCGATCGAGGACATTCGACGTCGCTTCACGACCGCAGCCATGTCAATGGGGGCACTCTCCCCAGAATGCCATGAAACCCTCGCAATTGCTATGAATCGCATTGGGGGCAAATCCAATTCCGGAGAAGGCGGGGAAGACCCACGGCGCTACTCGCTTCTAGAGAGTGGTGACAATGCTTCCTCGGCAATAAAACAAGTGGCTTCTGGACGATTTGGCGTTACCGCCGAGTATCTCTCGACGGCCAAGGAGATCGAAATCAAAATGGCTCAAGGTGCCAAGCCGGGGGAGGGTGGTCAGCTTCCTGGACACAAAGTATCGCCGTTGATCGCTCGCTTGCGTTTTAGCGTCCCAGGTGTCACCTTAATCTCCCCACCGCCACACCATGACATCTACTCAATCGAGGATTTGGCTCAGCTAATTTTTGACCTGAAAGAAGTAAACCCCCGGGCTAAAGTTTGCGTTAAACTCGTATCCAGCTCGGGAGTCGGTACCGTGGCAGCAGGGGTCGCAAAAGCTTACGCTGACGTAATACTCGTTTCTGGACACGATGGGGGTACCGGAGCCTCTCCGCTATCTTCTGTCAAGCACGCCGGATCTTCCTGGGAGATTGGTTTGGCAGAGACACATCAAGTGCTAATGATGAACGGTCTCCGTAATCGTGTTACACTACGAACGGACGGCGGTATGAAGACTGGAAGAGACATCATTATTGCTGCAATGCTCGGCGCGGAGGAATACAACTTTGGAACCGCAGCGATGATTGCCGCCAGCTGTGCAATGTTTCGTGTTTGTCATTTGAATACATGTCCTGTTGGAGTTGCAACGCAACGCGAAGATCTTAGGGCTAAGTATAAAGGCACACCTGAGAACATTATCAACTATTTCAATGCAGTTGCTGAAGACGTACGGTCATACTTGGCAAAATTGGGCTTTCGCAAATTGGACGATCTCATAGGAAGAGTCGATTTACTCGAGCAGATCGACGATCCAGAGAATCCCAAGACACGTTTGGTAAATCTTAGCGGGCTGCTTCATGATCCTGACCCGACAGGCGAGTCTCCTCGAATTCATACACGTTCTCGAAATGAGCGTCTCGGTTTCGAGGGAGGAATCGATCAGACGATCATTCAAGAGGTCAAAGATGTAATTTCAGGAAAGGTGGCGTCGTTCCGCGGCAAATACAAAGTTGGAAATACGGATCGCTGCTTGGGCACTCACTTGTCAGGAGAAGTTGCGTACATACGCGGAAGCAACCACCTCCCCCCTGGATCTATCGACCTTACGTTTATCGGAACCGCAGGGCAGAGTTTCGGCACTTTCCTAGCCCCAGGTATTCGAATGCACCTTTTCGGAGAAGCAAACGACTATGTTGGCAAGGGTATGAGTGGGGGCGAAATTATTATCCGTCCTCGTGAAAAGGAAACCTACGTTTGGAAAGATAACACGATCGCAGGAAATACTTGCCTCTATGGAGCAACCGGCGGATACCTCTTCGTGGGAGGCTGTGCGGGGGAACGGTTTGGAGTTCGAAATAGTGGAGCGATCGCTGTAGTCGAAGGCCTTGGAGATCATGCTTGTGAATACATGACAGGCGGAATCATTGTTTCACTTGGAGGATCCGGTTCCAACTTCGGGGCTGGCATGAGTGGTGGACTGGCCTTCGTATATGATGTAGACGACCATTTCGAAGACAACTACAACCCCGAAATGGTGGGGATTGAGCGACTGAGTGATAGTGGCGAAGTGGATGCACTTAAAAAGATCGTTGAAGCCCATGCGACCGCAACCTTCAGCCCGCATGCCGCGTCTCTGCTGGAGAATTGGGGAAGAACCGTCAGTAAATTCTGGAAGGCAGTTCCACATCCTTCATCTCCTGACATTCCGAAAAACACACTCAAACTCGATGCGCTAGATATCACGGTGCTAACTTAGCTAAGTTCTCAATCATCGCATAAGAATCCCTTCTTTCTTTTTCGGATTTCTTTGGTATTAAAATTCTAGTCCAGACTTACCTTTGGTTCGTCTGCAAAAACGCCACGAGCCGCTTTGCAATCACCGGTCCAATCCCATCCACCGTCGTCAAGTCACAGAGGGGGGCTTTGCGAAGATTCTCAATCGTTCCAAACCGCTTCATTAACAAGGCTCGTTTTTTTAACCCGAGACCCGGAAAGTCGTCCAAGATACTTTCCTTTACTTTCTTACTGCGGAGATCTGCATTGTACATATTTGCAAAACGGTGGGCTTCATCTCTCAACCTCTGCAGCAGCTGTAAGCCTCCGTGGCTCAGCGGCAATCGCAACGGAGGCCGCTCGTCAGCGAAGATAATTGTTTCGTGTTTTTTCGCTAAGCCGATTATCTGTGGAGGCTCTAAGTCCTGCACAAGAAATGCCTTTAAAGCAGAGCTCACCTGGCCCCTTCCGCCGTCAATCACTACAAGGTCGGGAAACGGTTTTTCTTCCTTCGCCAAACGACGATATCGACGCCCAACCACTTCCTCCATTGAGCGGAAGTCGTCATTGCCTTCAAAACTCTTTATTTTGTAACGGCGGTATCGTGCCTTGTTTGGATGGCCCTTTTTGAACTGCACCATTGATGCGACCACAAAGGTTCCGGAGATGTGGGATACGTCGAAACACTCCATGACAACCGGCAGACTCTTTAATGCTAAGGCAGCTTTGAGCTCAGTGAGTACATTCGACAGGTCTCTTGAATCCCCACGTTCTCGTTCAAACTTTCTTGTCTTCCTTAACGAGGACTCGAGGGCGAAGGCAATGTCTCGAAATTCCGCTGCTTTTTCGAAATTCTTATTCTCTGCCTCACAGACCATCTTCTTCCTAACATCAGCTAGAAACTCCCTGGACTTGCCCTCGAGAAAGGAACAAGCCTTTTCAACTCTAGCCAGATATTGATCTCTGGTAACGATGTTGGAAAACCCGTAAAGCTCAGCACGGACGTCTTCGTAGAGTTGAAATTGTCCGTCGCCCAATGCCTTCGGATTTGAATCGCTTAAGAGGACCCCGAATTGCCGGCGCATCTCCGCGAGAGTTTTTCTGATGTGATAGGCTTGGGCGAAGGGTCCAAAGTACCTTGCTCCGTCTTCCTTTTTAAATCGAGCGAGCGTAAATCGAGGCAGTTTTCTGGTTTGATCCAAGCGAACCAGAAGAAAGCGTTTGTCGTCTGTAAAATCAGTGTTGTACTTTGGACGCCACTTCTTGATGAGCTGGCCTTCTAGCAAAAGTGCTTCCGGTTCGGAGTTAACTTCGATAATCTCGAAGTCTCGAATCATCTCAACCAGAGCCCTAATTTTCGGCTGGCTTATGAAGGATCGCGACGGTTGGAAATAGGTCGACACACGTTTCTTCAAACTCTTGGCTTTCCCGACATAAATTACGGATCCCAAACGATCCTTCATCAGATATACGCCCGGGGAAGAAGGCAATCGACGCACCTTTTCCTTCAATTTGCTTGATCCCGCTGTTGGCATTTTCGGTAACTTAACTCATAAATCCTTTAAGCCAAGAGAAGCTTGGTCTCCCGGAACAAAAAACCAGATGCCTGAGGTCAAAAAATTCATGCTCATCACCCTTGGAGAAGAACTTCTTCTAGGGCTTACCGCCAACGGGCACCTTACCTACATTGGCGATCAGCTGAGGCAACGAGGCATTACATTACACAGCAATTACACTATTTCAGATGAGGGCCCCGATATCGAGGAGCAGTTTCGGTATTGCTGGGACCGTGCTGACGTATTAATCACCACCGGGGGCCTCGGTCCTACCGTCGATGATCGCACTAAAGAGGAAATTGCTGGGGTGCTCGGTGAAAAACTCGTTTTCGACCAATCCATCTTAGCTAATATTGAAAACCGATTCAGAGGTATTGGCAAACCGATGTCAGAGAACAACCGCAAGCAGGCGTACCGGCCTGAAAGTGCTGAGGTTATAGAAAACGCGATGGGAACGGCTCCCGGTCTCTGGATGAGTAAAGATAGAAAAATTCTTATCATGCTTCCAGGACCACCCAACGAGTTACAGCCAATATTTGAAAATCAGATTATACCACGACTGGAAAAACTAGGTTACGTAGACGAACAAGAAAATTACCTCCAAATTAAAACGATAGGAATAGGCGAATCCGCATTGGAAAACCAGTTCCAATCTATTTTTCAACAACACGAAAACTTGTCAGTCGCCTATTGCGCCCATCAAGGTCAAGTAGATTGCCGCATCAGCTTTCCCGATATTGACAAGAACAAGTCTAAACTCTTAGAAATCGCAGAAAGTTGCAAAAGTCTTCTTGGAGATGATTTCTTGTGCTTCGGACACCGATCTACTGTTGAAGTCGTATCCAATATTTTGGGGAAGAATGGCCTGACAATCGCGACTGCCGAAAGCTGTACGGGTGGCCTCATCGCCGATGCATTTACAAACCTTTCTGGCTCATCAGAATACTTTTATGGAGGTGTTGTTAGCTATAGCGATCGATCCAAGATTCGAGTTTTAGGTGTTCCTGAAAAACTCATACAAGAAGAGTCGGCCGTAAGTTCAAACGTTGCGATCGCGATGGCCCGAGGAGTAACAGAAAAAATGAATACAGACTATGGTCTAAGTGTTACAGGGTACGCTGGACCAGATGGAGGTACCGAAAAAGACCCTGTAGGGACTGTCTATATAGGCATCCACACGCCTAGTGGTACACTTTCCAAACGGTTTAGTTGGAAGAGCGGGCGCTTAGTCACAAAGAAGAGGGTCCTTCATGCCGCCCTCGACCTGCTAAGAAGAAAACTTATCGCTGAAAAACTGAATGTGGTTGAAACTTTCGAAAATCGCATTGAGGGGGCGAGTTCGAGCAGATGAGCCTGAAAAATGATGGAAAAACGCCAACCGACCAACTCAGTAGACCCCTGAGAGATCTCCGTATTTCCGTTACCGACCAGTGCAATTTCCGATGCGCCTACTGTATGCCAAAAGAGGTATTTGGACTCGATTACCCATTTCTGCCTAAAAACGAGATCCTTACAAACGAGGAGGTCTACAAACTCGCCCTTAGTTTCGCTGAGTTGGGAATCGAGAAAATTAGACTAACCGGAGGAGAACCTCTCCTTAGGAAAAATCTCGTTCCTCTAGTGAGAATCTTATCCCAGATTGACCTAGTAAAAGATCTATCACTTACCACAAATGGAACACTTCTCCCCCGCTATGCTAAAGGGCTGAAGGAATCCGGACTGAATCGTATCAACATCAGTCTCGATGGGCTGAGTCCAATCGTCTTTAAAGCGATGAGTGGAGGTCGCGGCGAGCCCGCTGCAGTTCTGGAAGGCATTGAAGCCGCTCAACAGGCCGATCTAGAGGTCAAGGTGAATATGGTTGTCAAGAAGGGAGTAAACGAAGAGGAGGTTCTTCCAATGGTTCGTTTTTTCCGAGACAAAAGGATTACCCTTAGATTCATCGAATATATGGATGTTGGAAACTCTAACCAATGGAGATCAAAGGAAGTCCTTCCCGCGAAGGAAATATTGGATACAATCGCAAAAGAATTTCCATTCCATCCCATCGACCCAAATTACAAGGGCGAGGTGGCCGCTCGCTATCGATACTCCGATATACCCGCTGAATTCGGGCTTATCAATTCGATAACGAAACCTTTTTGTTCAGATTGCAACCGAGCGAGGCTGTCAGCCAATGGAAACCTATACACCTGCCTTTTCGCCACTTCCGGACACGATTTAAAAACGATTGTGAAGTCTGGGGTCAGTCAGTCAGAATTGACTAAGCACATTTCAGGAATTTGGACATCCCGGAAAGATCAGTATTCTAAAGATCGTTCATCTCAAACCATCAGCCAGAAAAAGATTGAGATGTCCTATATTGGAGGCTGAACGGAGGAAGCTATCCGCTACTCGTAAAACCGAAATAGCTCAACAGCCAAATTTCTTTCCACACACGGTACCGGCCCTCCCATGTAATACGTCCCATTTCTTCTTGAAGATGGTGAGGAACCAGAAAACCTGCCTCAATGTTAATACGCTCTAAAACTCCCTGTTGTTGGTTAATGTCGTCTATCGGATCGATTTCGTACTGCTCTAGCTCGAAGCTTTCGATGCGTTTTTTGTGATACTTTAAAAGCCTGTTTAGGTTTCGGCTCCATGGTTTCCGACAGACATCCCAATTTTCAGGATAATAGCCCCCATACGGTGTATTGAGATTATCCGTGATGAAATGCTCTCCATCAACCGAGTCCGACGTGAACGAAATACAGTGGCTTATTAAACCATTTCCCAGAGGCACGAATAAGATTTGTGCCCTTATTGTTGCTGTTTCGTCTTGATACACTGATGAACGTATATCCACTTCGTGACCTAAATTGGCTATTAGTGCTTGTTCCTTATTGAACTTTTTACTTCTCAGCCAATTCCTAAGCTCGATTAGCTTCTTTTGTGCAGGCCATTCCTCACCAGTAGTGTTGTTTCGGAAGCGGGGAAACAAAGGCATTTCGCTTTGGCTCACCGCACTAATAGCTACCCAAGTATAGAGAGTCTCTATTAGGAGCCAAAAAAGAAAAAATATGACCGCTAATGCCCAGAAAGGCCGATCCGCCCACTCCATCTTATCTACCAAGAAAGCTAAACCAAACGAAACACAAAACCAACGTATCCAACGATTAAATACACTTAGCGCAAGAGAATTAGTCCTGCTGTTCGCATAGCTAAGAGCGATTGATAGGACAATTAAGGCGGAAACCGCAATTTGTCCATCGATTGTGATTATCTCGTTAATACGCATTAATATTGAAGGTAATCTCTTTCAGACCACCAATCAGTTAGATGGAAGTTCTCTTCCAAAAATTTCTACCTAAACGAACTTGTTTTAGGTATATCGCACCGGCATAATAACACAAAGGAAGCTTTCTAGTGTTTTAAACACCCCTGGGCTCACTTCGTCTTTCAGTTCAAAAAATATCTCGTCTTTCGACAATGCCTTGAGCGGATCCATCAGAAACGCAGGATTAAAGGCAACCTGTAGATCCGGTCCGCTGTAGTCTATTGCAAGTGATTCATGTGATTCACCAAAATCCGGGCTCGATGCACTGAGTTCCATAAGATTGTTGCTAATCTGGATCTTGACCGAGTTAGACTTGTCGGTTGCGACCAATGCAGCCCGGTGGATAGACTGCAAGAAGAGCTCTCGCTCTACCTTGATCCTCTGATGGGTTTCCTTCGGAATAACTTGCTGATAGTTCGGGTAATTTCCTTCCACTACTTTCGACACGAGAAGAATATCTCCGACGAAGCCGTCCGCTTCGTCTTTTGTATGGATTTGAAAAGCAACCCGTCGGTCGTTGAACGCTATTTTGAGATTTTCTCCTTTATCGATTAGGCGAGTCAATTCCGAAACCGTTTTGGCGGGGAAGATCAAGCTACCCGAAAGTCCTTCGCCAACCTCCATCTCGTAATCGATCTTTGCTAATCGACGCCCGTCGGTTGCAACGAGGCTCAGTTTTCCAGAACCGTTCGAGTCTTCGGGCTCGGAAAACGTAAAGTAAACCCCATTCAGCATATAACGGGTCTCGTCAGAGGATTGAGCATAGGAAACGCTTTTGAGCATGTTGGCAAGATTGGCCTGCTCGATCGTGAAGGAGCGATCATCTGAAAATTCAGGGAGCGCCGGAAATTCGTCCCGACTTATGCCCATGATTTTGAATAGCGAACCACCAGAAGTGATTTTAACCTGATTGTTCGGAGAAGCCTCAACTTTTACATCGCTGTTGGGGAGCTCTTTGATAATCGTAGCCAGACGCTTGACAGGCAAGGTAATCGCTCCTTCCTCCTCGACATTCGCTTTAATCCGAGTGCAAATCCCAAGATCTAGATTGGTCGTCGTCAATGAGAGCGTTTCCCCGTTAGCCTCGATCAGTACGTTACTGAGGATCGGCATGGACGCTTTAGATCCAACTACGTTTAGGACCTGTTGGAGGCCATTGCTGAAATGATCGCGGTGGATTTTGAATTTCATTTGGGTGTAATTAGGATTAATTTCGAGTTACTGACAATTCGAATGAATAAGAATTAATATCTAATTAAAATCATACCTATTACTATACTCTGTGAATTAATGGCATAACAGGTGTAAGTAATTGGATGATAGTTATTAATCAAGGCTTAGAATTGTTGATTTAATCTGAGTCTTTGGGTGCTTGACACCAACATGTTAAGATTTTTTTGCAAAATAGCTCTTTTTTAGCGGTTATTGACGAGTTGTTGCAGGCACAAATTAGATCATTTCGTATTCTCTTTACGCCGTATTCGCTGAATCATCATTAGATGTCGAATAACTCCGTAGAATAGATAGCCGAGAAAAGTAAGGGCTAGTGCGTACTGTTTGTATAGGTAGATGAATGCGGCGATTGCCAACATAAGGACAAACGTTCTCAGGCGAACTTTGGTATTCCAATCGACACTTTTGAAACTGGGGTAACGTATTGGGCTAACCATCAAAAAAGAAATGAACACCATAAGGATGGGGAGGGCGATGGCCCACCTCTGAAGATCGTGATTATTGATTAAGAGAACCAGTGTAGCAATCATACCGGCTGCTGCCGGTACGGGTAGGCCAATAAAGTCGCTGTTCGTCCGGTCTATATTCGCAGGATAGATTAGGGGATGAGTGATCACGTTGAAACGAGAAAGTCGAATTCCAGCACACAGTAGATAGACGAAGCCTAGAAACCAACCGATATTTCGAAAAAAGAGACTCTCCTCAGGATTTAAAATCAAAAACATAACCATCAACGCGGGAGCCACCCCGAAAGAAACCATGTCTACGATCGAATCGAACTCTTTCCCAAAAAGAGATTCACGTCCTCCAAGTCGCGCGACACGTCCATCGAGTGAGTCGCAAAGCATACCCCCAAGAATGAAAAGCACTGCCTCCGTGTATAACTGAGCGGGATTTTCGAAAGGATCTTGAAGCATCACGTTGTACCGGGCCTGAATGCATTTCATGATCGCCATAAATCCGCAAAACAAGTTGCCTGCAGTAAACAGGTTAGGAAGCAGGTAGATGCGGCTGGCCTGAGAACTGTCGATCTTCGACGTTCCGGGTTCTTTCGTAGGTTGGGAGCTCAAATCAATTAGGTCGGGTGAATGTTTCGAGGTACTTCCAGAAAGAAGAGTGCTGCTCTAATAATTGTTCCTCAGATATGGGTAGTCGAGTCCTGAAAATGAGGTCCGTAAGCGTGTTTTTATGGAGAATACAAACCGTGTGTAAGGTGATTCCGTCCCGCTCGAAGTAAAGACGATAGTCTCCCGAGCGTAGTCGATACATTGTTTTCTTGCCGCGAGAGAAACTGCCAAGGGGCTCCCTTGGTTCGTTGAGTTGAGACTCCGATAATTGGCTCAATGGTCCGATCATCTCGAGTTGCTCAAGAGTCTCGAATTTTTTTAGCTCTGCTAAGCATTGGTCGCTGAAAGTGACTTGAAACATGTCGTAATTCGTAACTTGAGAAAATATTTGATACCAATGCGTTTCCGACGCAATAACGGACTGCGTTCCTCAAAAGATCGACATGTTTACTTAGAGTGGTTTACTCAATCTTCCCTTATAGGTGCGGGCTAGCTCGATATTTGCCTCCATCGCCCCTTCTGTGTTCTGGCTGCGGAGTAGTGGGGTAGGTTTCCCGTTAGCAATGAGAATCTCCAAAACCTCCATTTGCAGCAGATTAATGAGAAGGGCCCCCGCAAGGGTGGATGTGGGCCCACCAGATTGGTTCCTGCCTGGTAGCTCGACGATCGCATCCCCCATTCTCCCGCAATTATCGAGGGTGTAGTCAGCCACTTCATACAGTTTTTGACCAGAAGCGTGAGTAGTTTTCACATGTCGCGTCATCGTCATCGAGGTGAGAGCGATCACCGTTAAACCTCTCTCCTTAGCGTATTCAGCGATCTCGATAGGTGAACAATTTTTTCCGGAATTGGAAATAATGATAATAAACTCTCCGGATTTCAGTCCATGATTTCGATCGTAGCGGGTTACCAAAGTGCGACCGTATCCCGGTAAGTTCTCGATAAATCCACCTGTTGTATCTAAAATAGCACTTACACAAACCAGTCCTCCAGCCCGGCCCACCATTTCTCGACTTATGATTTCGGAATGACCGCTACCAAAAGTATGGATAACTCCTCCAGCTGCCACGGAATCTGCGATCAAGGGAGCCAGAGCCTCTATCTTCGATTTGTTTTTTAAGTAGACGCGGTCGAGTAGAGATAGGCTCGTTTTTAAATAGCTTTCTTTGAGCATGGTATCGTATCTATGTAAATTGAATGGGGTCGCGAAATTTTTGTATCGTCGTTTAAAAAATGCCGCAAACGGATCGTTTTGCAACAAACCAATTCAGTCGCTTTTCGTGTGTGTATGAAACACGAGCGACAGTGAGCCGATAGTCCAATTGATAATATGACGGTTATCTCGGCATTGAACCAACTAAAGCAAATTACATCGATGTCGCTAATATCAGAGTATTTCAAACGATTAAGGAATTCGCCCCTCGAGACTCGACTACCAACCCCGTTATTAATCTGACAGCGGTTTAAAAAAACGGAAATGCAATTCTTACGGAAAAAACAGTGGTAAGCTGTCGAGACAGTGGTTTATCAGGTCAAGTCATAGTCGATTCAGTGTCTAGTGAGTTGCTCTTCTTGCCTGGTATAGAGACTTTAAATATTATTCCGTGAAGCGTATAGATGGAAGCGGATGCCCAACTCTCTTATTATACTGAAGGCACGATTGTCAAAGCTACGGAAATAACACAAACCCGTCGATCTTAAGGCGTCGATTCAAATCGCTTGAACCAGGTAGGGACTCAATGCCGTGAAGGAACTGGAAATTGAAGGCATATATTGCAACCCAACCTTTCTGTTTTCTTTGGTTCAGACGGTTCATTGCATATAATCTGAAAACATTCTAGTTTCTACGCTCCTGAGCTTAATAACGGACTGGTTTAAAGCGAAGAAATGTCAGGATTACGTGCCATAAGATGATCCCGGCGTTCGTTGGGTCCAGAGTATCTATAACTACTACAAAGATTTTGGATACAGTACTGACGTCGTGGGAGAGAGCTTCAGAAACAAAGGAGAAATCATCGAATTAGCCGATTGTTATCTGCTGACAGTTCCGGTCTAGCAACGATAACGTTGAACAAAAAACTAGTCCTGATGCTGATCAAAGCATGGATATTGAGCAAATTGAAATTTTGGAAAAGTTTTTCCGATGGATAATAAACGAAGACGCTGTAGCGACTGAAAAAACAGCTGAAGGAATTCGAAAATCTGATGCGGAAATGAGGAAGTTAGGGACCATGATTTTACGCAAACTAGCGTGAGTGCGTAGGTCTAACAATTGTACAACGCCGGTTAGGTTTGACTCAACCCAAGCCAATTCTTGAAGGAATTTTTATTATATCAGCTGTGTTGCTGCGTCATCTAATCTTAATTATCTCGAAAGATGTGGCCTTATGCCGCGTTAACTGTTGATGATAATAACTGGTGCAAAACTGTTCCTACAATCTCAAAGCAATCTATTTGAACGCACCCAATCAAGAGCGCCACCCACATCATCAAACGCCCCATCCAGCTGTGCTTCGTAGGCTCGATCCAAAATGGGTTTAAAATTGGGACCTGGTTTCCTTCCGTACGCAATCAAATGACGCCCGAGCAACAGAGCCTTGGGTGCAGAATCTTTTAACTTTAGTTCGGCAATTCGTGTTTTGAATTCGGCCAAGCGTTTTTCTTGGGTTTCGTAAATAAGTGGTGGTCTTCCTCGGTGGTCCGCTTGCATTACTTGGCGAAGTTCCTCTGTCGTTGCAGGATTGATGCGTCTTGCGAGTCTCCGGAGACTTGCATCTGAAGGCGTTGAATCCGGAAATGAATTTAGGTAGTGATGGTTTTCAACGAGTTTCCTTACCTTCTCTTGAATTCCTAGAGGAGTCCCAATTCGGGTTAGAAAAGATTCCGAAAGACTACCGCTTTCTCGATCGTGTCCTGGACTAATCCAGCGGAGTTTCCCTCGCTTTTCCGCGAAACGGGTGCATCGAATTTTGCCGAGATCGTGACAAAGTACTGAAAGAATTAATATAGAACGTTGATGATCGGTACAGTCCTGCCATTCGGACGAATCAACTACGGCGTCCAAACAATGTAGTGTATGTATAAATACATCGCCTTCGGGGTGCCATTCGGGATCTTGTGGTAGGCGGACGAGCGAGTTAATTTCTGGGAAAAAAGAAATCCAGCCCGAGTCCTTTAGAGCGATTAGGCCCTTGGATGGGGAGATAGACTTGGTTGACCACTTACACCATTCACCCCAAACGCGTTCTATCGCTAGACTAGAATACTCCCGTTTCATGTCTCGACAAAGCTGGGCAGTGCTGGGATGGAGCAAGAGCCCGAAACGTCCTGCAAATTGAAAGGCCCGCAAGGCTCGAAGCGGATCCTCAGAAAACGCTTCGCTAATATGCCGTAAAACACCTTTTTTCAAATCGTCCCGGCCTCCGAAGTAGTCAATCACCACACCCTTTTTGGGATCGTACTGCAGGGCATTGATAGTGAAATCCCTACGTTTCAGGGCTATCTCAGGGTCGAGATTTGTATCAGATTTCACCTCGAAGCCACGGTGGCCCGTGCCAGACTTACATTCTGTTCGTGGGACGGTAAAGTCGAAGGCTGTCTCCTGGGTCCACAATTTGATGACTGCGAACGACCTTCCTACCAGGTCAGCTCTCCCCATTTTACGAAGCGTTTCGACAATGGCTTCAATTTTCAATCCGTATACCTCCACGTCGAAATCAGACGGTTCATTGCCGAGCAGGGCATCCCGGACACAGCCACCGACTAGGCGACAGTTCCCTCCTATTTTATCTAACAGAGCAATGGCCTCTTTCAGTTCTCGAGGGATTCGGATTTTGAAAGGTGTTTCTGTCTGGTGTGGTGTCATGAATGCCTCAAAACGATTTGCTCCTCAAAAATAGCAAAATTATCCAGCCGGCGATGAAACTCAATCCTCCCAAAGGCGTAATGGGTCCCAGTACTGGCCATTGAGTGAGAGCCAGTCCGTAAAGCGATCCGGAAAACAAAAGAATACCGCCAAACCAAAGCCACATGGTCATTCGAGCAAAAGGGTCGGGATCTCGCGATTGTAAAGCGGCGAGGAAGTACAGAGCTACCGAGTGCACTAAATGGTACAACGCTGCGGTCTTCCAGGCTTCTAATGTTCCATTAGCCAATAACTGGGGTTCAAGTTTGTGAGCTCCCAACGCTCCCAGGCTGATCGCGAGTGCGGACGATAGGGTACCGACATTTTTAAAGTTCATGGGAAAAGAATCAATCGAAGCACCGTCTTAATCTAGCCAAATTTTAACCCAGGACCATTAACCTGCTTTTCAATCGCCTATGTAACTCATAATTTCGCTTTTTGATTCAGACATGAACTTTGCCTTCCCAATTTAGATTGAGTCACTAGAATTTGATTATGCATTTCGGCCGAAAGCCCCAGCCCATTTTATCAATTGTCTGCTCGCTTGTTGCCGGCCTTTTGGTTTTTGCCGCTATCGAAGATGACCCTTACGAGTGGATGGTGGAGGTACGAATCCGAATCAGCTAGCCTACACGTCAGCCTTGTCTTACGCCTACCTTTGGAAAATGTTGCGATGATACCCAAAACTTGGGAAGCCTAAGAGAGATTTTTGAAAACAGAGGAAAACTGTTAGAATTCTCGGCTCGCACACTAAAATGAACAATCAAGGGAGGGCTCTATTGCCAGCCTCGTTTCGCGTACCAAACTAAACTTGAAATGAACATTCGATCCGCCACAGCAGGGCTATTTGTACTGGTTACTGCTTCATTTTCGCAAAGTGAGGATTATACGCTCAGTCTAGACCTAACCTTTGACACCAAGTACGTTTTTCGCGGAGCTCAGCTGGCGAACAGTGTATTTCACCCTTCGATTGAGTTTGAGAAAAACGACTTCTATGCAGGAATCTGGGCATCGCAGCCGATCGAAAATCGCGGATCGCCAGAGAATTGGGAGGACGAAGTGGATTTTTATGTCGGCCAAGGTTGGGCGATTGGCGAAAAGACGAGTGTCGATTTTGGAGCAGCCTACTATTATTTCTCTACTAGTGACAGCCGGCTGGAGCCCTACGTGGGAGTGACGCGTGAGATTTTGGGATTGGCTGCCTCACTCTATCTCTATCACGATTTGGATATAGATGCCACTGCCTCTGAAGGGTCCGCGAGGTACAGCGTTCCTCTGGGGGCGAAGCGTTCAGTCGATCTTGGGGCGAACTTTGGACTCCTGAATGTGGACAATATTGGTAAGTACCTATACTACGGAGCGGATGTGATTTTTCCGGTCCAAATCAAAGAAAACGCCGTTTTCTCGATAGGGGTCCATTACTCGGACAGTGAAGAGGGGTCGCCGACTCCGGAAGCATACTTTCATGGCTCTACCTCGCTAAGGATGACATTCTAGTACGAGAAGGACTCGAATTCCCGTTGGCAGACCAATCAAAAAAACTTGCAAAATCATTGACATGCCTTCGCGAGGGGGTAGGTGTTTTGCTCTTTTTCTCGAAATCCGATGAAAACATTTCTCGCCAAAAAGGAAACTACGAAACGCGACTGGGTTATAGTTGACGCCAAGGACCAAGTACTAGGCCGCCTTGCCGTAAAAGTCGCGAATTTGCTTCGTGGCCGAGACAAGCCCACTTACACGCCGCACGTCGACACCGGAAATTTCGTTGTTGTGATCAATGCCGACAAAATCGTTCTTACGGGAAAGAAAAACGAGCAGAAGAAGTACATGTTCTACAGCGGCTACGTAGGTGGTGAGAAATATCTGAGTGTCTCCCAGATGCAGGAAAGACGCCCAGATTTCGTCGTAAAGCACGCCGTCAAAGGAATGCTCCCTAAGAACCGGCTGGCCAGCAAGATGCTCACCAAGCTTAGGGTGTTTGCAGGTGACGAACATCCTCACGAAGCGCAACAGCCCAAAGCGGTATCAGTTTAATAACACTTTCAGCAAATGGCAGACACCAACAGTGAGTACCTCGGAACGGGACGCCGCAAAACGGCTGTTGCTCGCATTCGGCTAACGGAAGGCTCGGGTCAAGTTAAGATCAACGGCAAAGCCGCTGAAGAATTCTTTTCTCACGAGAATTTCTCCCGCTCCGCTCTTCTTCCGTTGTCCACAATCGAAGCGAAAGACAAATTTGATGTAGTTGCAAAAGTGCAAGGTGGCGGAGACAGTGGCCAAGCGGGTGCATTGGCACTCGGCATTGCGCGTGCACTGCTCAAGTTTGATTCAGAGCTTCGAATACAGTTGAAGCAAGCCGGTCACCTAACTCGCGATCCTCGAATGAAGGAACGCAAGAAAGCAGGACAACCAGGGGCGCGCAAGAAATTCCAGTTTTCAAAGCGCTAAGCCAACTCAAAATACTTTTTCGACAAGGCCCTCTCTGGTTTCACCACCTCAGGGGGTCTTTTTGTTTTCATATATCGTTAATTTTATATTACCTCTTCTACCCAGCGATCCAACCCGTTGGAACTAATTTTAAATAAAGACAATTTAAGCGAATTATTCAATGAACACAGCAATCGTAGGCGCATCCGGATATGGCGGAGAGATTCTCGTCAAACTACTAGCGGCTCATCCGAAAGTTAATCTCGTGGCAGTTACCTCGAGAAGCGGAGCGGGCAAAAGCGTTAGTTCACTGATGCCTTGGTTGCGAGGTGTCCTCGATTCGTTGAAGTTTGAAAACTCTGAGCCACACGCCTTGGCAGCCAGAACGGATATCGACTGCGTGTTCTTGGCGGTCCCGCATGGAGTAGCTGCCGAGTATGCCGGAGTAATTTCAAAATCGGGGAAGAAGGTAATCGACTGTAGTGCGGATTTTAGGATTTCTGACCCGGCTGTGTATGAGGAGTATTATGGGCAGCCCCATCCAGATGAAACACTCCTAAAGGACTCTCAGTATATATTACCTGAAATTACTGAAAGCGGATGGGCTGAGAAAAAGATCTTTGCTTGCCCTGGTTGTTATCCAACGAGTATTTTGATTCCGCTTTACCCTCTTTTGAAAAAGCAAGTGATTGGAACGAAGCACATCGTGGCGAACTCCTTTAGCGGTGCCAGCGGTGCAGGGAAGCAGTCTAATCAGGCATTCTCCTATTGTGAAGTAAATGAAAGTGCGAAAGCGTATGGAATTCCAAAGCATCGGCATCTTTCAGAAATCGAAGAGCAACTTGGGCTCGCCGGACAGGGACCAGTTGTGCTACAGTTCAATCCTCACCTCGCACCCATGAATCGTGGAATTCTAACTACGATTACGGTACCGGCTGGGCAGTCGACTATCGATGATCTTTATGGTGCCTGGAAGGAAACCTACGGTCGACGTCCGTTTGTTAATATCCTTTCACCGGACACTAGACCTGAGACGAAGCACACGGTTGGAACTAACCGCGTCGACATATCTGCTACCAAAGATGAAAGAACCGGTAATTTCGTGATTACGTCTGCGGAAGATAACCTTGTAAAAGGTCTAGCTGGACAGGCAGTACAAATCATGAACCTATGGCAAGGTTGGGACGAAACAACGGGATTGCTCCATGTCTAGTTCTATCACATTCAAAACGGACACGGACGGTGTTACGGATCCAGAAGGATTCTTTGCTTCTGCTGACGCGGCGGATATCCGTGGCAAAGCTGACGAAAGATTGGATACTGGAGTCTTGTATTCGATTGCACCCTGTACCGCTGCGGGAGTTTTTACTAGGAACGCAGTTAAAGCTGCACCGGTTCTCGACTGCGAGAGAGTCTTACGAGTTGGGGGCCCCATTTTTGGACTTGTTGCTAATAGTGGAAATGCGAATGCTTGTACAGGAAATCAGGGAATTGCGGACTCACTGTCGATGGTCCAGGCTGCAGAGTTAGCTAGTGGTAGCCCGAAGGACAGCTTTCTTGTTTGCTCCACCGGAAGAATCGGTGATTTGTTGCCGATGGATAAAATTATTCCCGCAGTTAAGTCTGTAGCTTTAAGGGCTTCTGATGGAGAGAAGGAAGGTGCAAAATTCTCTGAGTGTATCCTAACATCAGATACAAAGAAAAAGACATGTACGGCAACATTCGCGGTAGAGGGCAATACAGTGACTATTGGAGGGGTTGCTAAAGGTGCGGGAATGATCCAGCCCAATATGGCGACCATGCTAGCTTTCATTACCACTGATATCGCAGCGGACTCAACGGTTCTCGATAATCTATTAAAAGAGTCGGTCAAACATTCCTTTAATGCGATCACGGTTGACGGTGACATGAGCACCAACGATACGGTACTGCTTTTGGCGAACGGACAATCGGGGGTATCACTCGATGGAACTTCGATGAAACGCTTCCAGGAAGCTTTGTTACAGGTGTGTGATTGCCTGGCCGACAAGATTGTGGCAGATGGCGAGCGAATTACAAAGGTTGTTGAAATACTGGTTGGGGGAGCTGCAAGCGACCAAGACGCTGAGAACATATCTCGCTCAATCGGCAATTCATTGCTCGTGAAGACATCATGGTATGGCAATGATCCTAACTGGGGCCGATTGATGGATGCGCTCGGCTATGCGAATGCTCAGATTGATCAGCACGTTATTGATATCAGTTATGACGACGTACCGGCTCTTGTTGGGGGAGATCCCGTACCGGAAAATAAACCTAAGTGGAAAGAGGTTGTTTCGAAACCGAGGTTTACGATTCGGATAGAGATGCACCAAGGTGATGGTAATTTCAGATTGAGGGCTAGTGACCTGACGGAAGGTTACGTTAATTTTAACAAGAGCGAATAGTACGAACGATGGCGAATATTAGACAGAAAAAGATGGATGATATTATCTCCAAAGCTGCGGTATTGGTCGAAGCTCTACCTTACGTCCAGGAGTTTCGTAATTCTGTATTTGTAATAAAATACGGCGGGAGTTTTATGGACGATCCAAATCCAGAGATTCGAGCCAGTGTTGCGGGGGATATTGCCTTTCTCTCAGCTGTCGGGATTCATGCAGTAGTCGTTCATGGAGGCGGCAAAGCGATCAGTCGGGCTCTCGAGGAAAAGGGTCTCGAAGCTAAGTTCGTTAATGGTCTTCGGTATACGGATGAAAACACGATTAAAGTGGTAGACGAAGTCCTCAGCCATCAAGTGAACAGCGATGTGTGCGAAATGTTGCAAACTCGGAACGATCGCCCATTCGGAATTCCTGGCTCTACGGTATTCGAAGGGGAAAAGTATACCGAAGATAGTCAGGGTAATGCGGTTGATTTGGGGTTTGTTGGTAACGTGCTGGCAGTAAAGTCCAAGATCATCAAAAAAGCGATCAGAGATGGGTACACGCCAGTGATTTCACCAGTAGCCAAAGGAGCAGATGCTAATTTGTACAATGTTAATGCAGATGTGGCTGCGGCCTGTGTCGCTAGTGCTTTGAGAGCAAGGCGCCTAGTTTATCTAAGCGATGTCCCAGGTTTACTGAGCGATCCAAGTGATCTCAATTCTCTTATCCCAACACTGAGGGTAAATCAAATTAACAAACTGAAAGTTAATGGCACGATCAGCCAAGGAATGCTACCTAAGATCGATAGTTCGATAAAGGCGTTGGACTCGGGTGTACACAGGGTTCACTTTATCGATGGACGCCTTCCCCACAGTCTTTTGCTGGAGATATTTACGGATAAGGGGATTGGAACGGAAATCGTTCACTAAGAGAATTTAATGGATAAGCTATAGCTATACAGAATTTGAGATGAAAGAAAATACGAACACCGAGGAGCTCTATGTCGATAATGTACTCGGCAATTACGGATTGCCGCCCGTAACCTTCGTGCGTGGTCGTGGGCTTCAACTATGGGATGACTCAGGGAAGGAGTATTTGGATTTCTGCTCTGGAATTGCAGTGACTAGTATCGGGCATTGTCACCCAAAGTTGGTTACCGCAATTCAGGAACAAGCGGCGGAACTGTTGTGTGTTAGCAATTTGTATCGCAACCAGAACCAGGCAATTCTGGCCGCAAAGCTGAATGAAAAAGCAGGTGGAAAGGGAAAAGTGTTTTTTTGCAATAGTGGAGCGGAAGCGAATGAAACGCTGATTAAATTAGCTCGGCTCTACGGGCGCCAAAATGCTGGATTGGAAGGCAAGCAATATAAAATCGTTTGTGCTAAAAATGCTTTCCATGGCCGTACTTTTGGTGGAATGAGTGCTACGCCAAAAGTTAAAATCCAGCAAGGTTTTGCACCTCTTGTCGGAGGATTCGTTTTTGCCGAACTCAACAATCTTGAGAGTTTCGCCGCGGCGATTGACTCAGAGACGGCAGCTGTGTTTATAGAAACAATACAGGGAGAAGGGGGCATTTTCCCTGCAACCATTGAATTCCTACAGGGCTTGCGGAATCTTTGCGATGAGCGTGGAGTGCTGCTTTTAATTGATGAGGTGCAATGTGGTGTGGGAAGAACCGGGCACTTCTTTGCCTTTGAGAAAGCGGGTATTAGGCCGGATGCAATTGGAATGGCGAAAGGTCTGGGTGGTGGGGTTCCCATCGGGGCGGTTTGGATCCGTGATCCGCACGCGGAGCTTTTCCAGCTAGGAACGCATGGCACTACTTTTGGAGGTACTCCACTCATCGCCGCGGCGTCCCTTGCAGTTCTGGAAACGATCGAAGAGGAGAATCTCCTTCAAAACGTTGTAACCAATAGTGAATACGCACTCGAGCGTTTGAATGAACTCAAGAAGGAGTTTCCCGAGTATATACTGGATATTCGTGGAGCGGGATTCATGATCGGAATTCAGATTGCGGATTCGTCTTCTGATATGGTTGCCGAATTAAGAGAAGATGGACTTGTCCTTCCCCCGGCGGGGGCTGATGTCGTTCGCTTTCTTCCTGCATTGACGGCGACGAAACTGGATTTCGATAAGGCTCTGGAAATATTTAGCACAGCAGTAAGGAAAAGAGCTACGACAAATAACGCGGCAGTATAAGTGACGCAGCATCGTTAATACAATTAAGTTGGAAAAACCAATTATGGCACATTTTTTGAAAGAAACGGATTTCGCTCCTCATCAAGCAAGCGAAGTATTAGCATTGGCTCAGAGCTTTAAGAAAGGTCGAGGCCGTCATACGCCTCCTTCGCTTAGAGGGCAGACTTGGGCGATGATTTTCTCAAAATCGAGTACTCGAACACGAGTTTCCTTCGACGTGGGTATTCATGAATTGGGAGGGCATCCGATATTTCTGAACAAGAACGATATCCAATTGGGTCGAGGAGAGTCCGTTTATGATACCGCAAATGTGCTGTCGCGCTTTGTCCATGGACTTATTGTACGCACCTTCGAGCAAAGCGAACTGGAAGAGCTTTCGAAAATGGGATCGATTCCTGTTATCAATGCTTTAACCGATTTTCTCCATCCATGCCAGACCTATACCGACGCGTTCTCAATGGCAGAACGATGGTCCGACGGAACAAACCATCTAGAGTCTCTTAAAGGTAAGAAGATGGCGTACTTTGGTGATACGGCCAACAATATTGCAAATTCCTGGATTCTAGGAGCAGCGCTTTTTGGGATGGAATTAGTACTCGCGGGGCCAGAGGGATATGAGCCGGGATCTAAGATTAGGAGAATACTCGCTGAGAGTGGTTATACGCCAACCTATTGCTTCACAAACGATCCTGAAGCCGCCGCTCGTGATGCGGATGTGTTATATACGGACACCTGGGTGAGTATGGGACAGGAGGAAGAGTCAACTAAACGGATCGCTGCAATGAGTCCCTATTCGGTCACTTCGGATCTGATGAAACTAGGACAGCCAAACGCGTTGTTTATGCACGACCTTCCTGCTTACAAGGGTATGGAGGTGCAGGAAGACGTCCTCTACGGTTCCAAGTCGATCATCTTCGACCAAGCTGAAAACCGGCTCCATACTCAAAAGGCAATTATGGCGGTGCTTGCCCAAGGGGTCCGGGCTTAAATTTTCCATACGATTAAAGAAAGGATAGGCATTAATTGGATATTTCTAAATTTATTCGTGTAATTCGCGGTTAACCATTCAATCCTATCAAAAATGAAAATAGCACTTGCATACTCAGGCGGACTAGACACTTCGGTGCTCGTTCGGTGGTTAAAAGATCATTACAATGCGGAGATTGTAACTTATGCTGCTGACGTAGGGCAAGAAGAGGAGCTAGAAGGTCTTGAGGAGAAATCAAAGGCTACAGGTGCGTTTGAGCACTATACACTTGATCTCGTTGAGGAGTTTGCGGCGGATTTTATTTACCCAATAATGCGGGCCAACGCAATCTATGAGGGACAGTATTTCTTGGGTACTTCTATTGCGCGACCCTTAATCGGCAAAGCCCACATTGAGCTCGCCCGCAAAGTCGGAGCGGACGCACTTGCCCATGGAGCTACTGGTAAAGGCAACGACCAAGTGAGGTTCGAACTGGCCTATGCGGCGTTGGCACCCGATCTGCAGACGATTTCGCCTTGGCGAATGGAAGTTTTTCGCAAAGCATTTCCAGGCCGAAGCGAGATGATTTCCTATTGTGCAGAAAACGGCATTAACGTGGAAGCTTCTGCTTCAAAACCCTACTCGATGGATCGTAACCTTCTCCACATCTCCTACGAGGCGGGCATTTTGGAGGATCCCTGGTTTGACCCAACCATACCGGAAAACAAGGCAATGTACAAATTGTCTGTCGATCCTGAAGATGCTCCGAACGAAGCCGAGTACGTTGAGCTTGATTTTGAAAAGGGTGATTGCGTGGCGGTTGATGGGCAATCGCTCAGTCCCGCGCAAGTATTAAAAACTTTAAACTCTCTAGCAGGAAAACACGGTATCGGAAGAGTAGATATAGTGGAGAACAGATTTGTTGGTATGAAAAGTCGAGGAGTTTATGAAACGCCTGGTGGAACGATTTTGATGATGGGTCATAAGCAAATCGAGTCTATCACAATGGACCGAGATTTAGAGCACCTGCGTGATAGTTTAGTACCTAAGTATGCAGAGCTTATATACAATGGGTTCTGGTATGCTCCCGAGCGCGAAGCCCTCCAGGCCTTTATCGACAATAGCCAAAAAAGCGTAACCGGTACCGTACGGCTAAAACTATACAAGGGCAGTGTAACTACCGTCGGACGTAAGTCTCCTTATTCACTATACAATGAGGACATTGCTTCGATGGAAGGGGTGCAAAGCGACTACAATCCGGACGATGCGACAGGATTTATCCGCCTACAGGGACTCCGCCTAAAAGCCCGATTCGGCTCCCAAAAGGAATTCATCGAACAGTAGAACTCCTGAAAAACGGGGAAAAAACAAGAAAACGATGCCAGCGTTAGCAATTAAGTTAAATAACTAACGATGAAAATTGTTAAGATTGGTCGTGAGAACTGCTTTAAATATGATTGATGGGTGAATGTTCGGCTTAACTTTCGGCAGCAGGGGATGGTTCTTCCGCAGGTATCTCGCTTTGCAGAGTCATTGCCTTTTGAATCCAGTAAAACGTTTCTTGGGAAAAGTTTGTCTGAAGGTCGGCTATCAGCGTCCGAGCGTACTCAAAATCTTCATTTTCAACGGCGAGGGTAGCGAGCCGGTAGCGTGCTTCAGCAAGATTTCCTGCGTTTTCATTGGAAACTAGCTCTTTTAGAATAGACTCTGCCTGATCGGATTGACCGTTTTGAATTAAAGCCATGGCGTGGCCCATCTGAGCAGCTTCTTTGATAACCCCTTTGGCTGAATTTGAAGCGTTTTCAAAATATTCGGCTGCCTTGGCATAGTCGCCTTCCTCGTAGGCCTCGGCGGCCAGTTCCTTATAGGCAAAGCCGCTGAGTGGATTTCCGGACTCTTTCTGGGCAAAGGCGAGTTTAGAGGCACTATCATCTGCCGATGTATAGTCAGCCTGTATCGCGAGTCTGCCTTGCTCAATCATAAAACCACTCAGGTGGTATACCCCGAAAACGGCGAAGATTCCAGCTATGCAATAGATGATTAACTTCTTATTCTTCTCCCAAATCAGGTTGAGTTGATCTTCAAGATCGCCACTGCTGAAAATTGCGGAATCGACGATATTGTGCTCGTCGCTTTTTGGAGTTGGGTTTTTATTGGTTGATTGGGCCATAATCGTCGCCAGTTTTCGGGAAGAGAGATTGAGCGCGATTTCTTGGCTTTTTAAAGCACTTTCGTCATTAAACCGGTTGAATTAGATTATGGACGGTCTTCCGGATTACAGTGAAAACCAGATGCTATTGTTATAGAGCCCAAATGATCCAGGATCTATTGGCACTAATCCGGTTCCGCTAATCAAAAACGACCGTTTTGTTTTCGTAGACAAGTATACGGTTTTCTAGATGCCAAGAAACGGCTTGAGCGAGGGTCATCTTCTCTAAGTCGCGCCCTTTTCGGATAAGGTCCTGCACGCTATTTCGATGTGTTATTTGAGTAACGGCTTGGTAGATTATGGGGCCTTGATCTAGCTCCGCCGTGGCGTAGTGAGCGGTTGCCCCGATCAGCTTTACGCCTTTCTTGTGTGCTTGATGATAGGGCTTGGCGCCAGCGAATGCGGGAAGGAAAGAGTGGTGAATATTAATTACCGGTTTGCCCCAAGTATCGAGAAAGATGGCTGAAAGTACCTGCATGTACCTAGCCATTATGACTAGATCTATGTCGTAACTTCTCATTAGGGAGAGCTGCCTCGATTCGGCTTCAGACTTAGACTCCTTGGTCACTGGAACGTGTTCGAACGGAATCCCGTACCATTCGGCGCTAGACTTCAATGTTTCGTGGTTAGAGATCACGAGGCTGATGTCACATGGAAAGTCGCCCGCTTTCCATCTCAGGACCAAATCGTGGAAGCAGTGGTTGGCCTTAGAGACGAACAGCGCGATTTTAGGCTTCGTTCCGGGGATGGCAACTTTGGTTCGCATGCCTATAGAATCGCCGAAATCGCGAAAAGCGGCTGCTTCTACTTCGGCGGACCTGTTGCCTTTGAAGGACCACTCAACTCGCTGGAAAAACACGCCTTCTTCCTGGTCCCGATGTTGATCAGCGTGGATAATGTTTCCCTCGCGCTCATAGATCCAGCTCGCGACTTTCGCTACTAGGCCTTTTTGGTCAGGGCCGGAAAGAAGGGCAATTAGTCTTGGAAAATTGGGATTCATCAGAACCAGAAAAGTCGAGAGTCGGACTAGCTCAAAAGCTACCTCATTAGACAGTAGCGACGTTTTTGTTGACGTAGCTTTGCAGCGATTGGACGTCGAAGTCTTTTTCCTTCAATGCACTGATTCCGGCGACTGCTGCGGTCGCTCCGGTCAAGGTCGTCATGATACAAATATTGTTGGCATAGGCGACAGATCGGATTCGGTTCTCGTCTTTTCTAGGCATCATACCTGAAGGAGTGTTGATGATCATCTGCATTTCACCATTCTTAATCAGATCAAGGACGTTAGGTCGCCCTTCGGCGATGCGGAATAGCTTTTCCGCCTCGATGCCGTTCTCTTTGAAATAATCAGCCGTTCCAATCGTGGAATAGACCTTGAACCCGAGCGAGACAAGCCTATGGGCAAGCTCTACCGCCTTGGGTTTGTCCTGATCCTTCACGCTGAGAAATACATTGCCTTCAACGGGAAGTCCCGGCTTTGCCGCAGCCTGGGTTTTCGCAAAGGCAATGCCAAAGTCCTCGTCCAGCCCCATGACTTCACCCGTTGATCGCATTTCTGGGCCGAGACGAATCGTTGAACCAGGAAAGCGGACAAAAGGGAATACGGCTTCTTTGATGCACCAATGCTTGGGACTCATTTCCTCCGTAAAATTGAGTTCGTCCAATGTTTTACCCGTCATAATCTTAGCCGCCAATTTGGCAAGAGGGACTCCGATCGCCTTCGAGACGAATGGAACGGTGCGGGAGGCCCTTGGATTCACCTCGAGAACATAGAGCTCATTGTCCTTAATAGCGAATTGGATATTCATCAGTCCGACAACTCTAAGCGCCTTTGCGAGTCTGTAGCTCGCTTGGCGGACGATCTCGATCATTTCCGCATCGAGTGTGTGGGGAGGCAGAGCCATCGCTGCGTCACCACTGTGGACACCGGCAAACTCGATGTGCTCAAGCATTCCTCCTACAAGGGTTTTCTTGCCGTCAGAAATACAGTCAACATCGAGCTCAATTGCATCCTCCAAAAACTTGTCGAGAAGTACGGGCTTTCCAGGTGAGGCCTCAAAGGCTTCGTTTATTACGGATCGTAGCTCATCCATATCGTGGACGATAAACATGCCGCGGCCCCCCAGAACGAATGAAGGTCTTACCAATAGCGGAAAGCCGACCTTCTTTGCCAACTCGTATGCCTGAGGCTCGTTGAGGGCCGTGAGATTGTCGGGCTGCTTAAGGCCGACCTCATCGAGGATTTGCTTAAAAAGCTCGCGGTCTTCAGCGGCATCTATGCTTTCTGGAGAGGTGCCGATAATGTTGACACCGCTGGCTTTCAACTCTGTCGCGAGATTGAGAGGAGTTTGACCGCCGTACTGAACGATAGCCCCACTACAACCTTCTTGATTATAGACCTCAAGTACATCTTCAAGCGTAAGGGGCTCGAAATAGAGCTTGTCAGACGTGTCGTAATCTGTGGATACCGTTTCCGGATTGGAATTGATCATTACCGATTCGAAACCTAGCTCCTGTAGTGCGAATGACGCATGAACGCAGCAGTAGTCGAACTCGATTCCCTGCCCGATTCGGTTGGGACCTCCGCCGATGATCATAATCTTCTTTTTGTTTGAAGCAATGACCTCGTTTTCAGCTCCATATGAAGAATAGTAGTACGGAGTCTCAGCTTCAAATTCAGCGGCACAGGTATCGACGAGTCGAAAAACGGTTGGGATTCCCATGTTTTTGCGTTTCTCGTTCACCAATTTCCAGTCGCAACCGAAAAAGCTTCCAATTTGCCGATCTGAAAATCCGTATTCTTTTGCCTTACGCAAGTGATCTTTGGCTATTGTATCCAAGTTTTCTGTTTTCAGCTCTTCCTCAAGGTCGTTGATCTGCTTGAGTTGGTAAAGAAACCAGGGATCAATTTTCGTCAGCTCAAAGATTTTTTCTAGAGAGTATCCTGCTTTCAGAGCGTAGCGTAAGTAGAAGACGCGCTCTGCATTTGGGCGAACGAGTTTACCGTTTATGGTTTCTTCGGTTGGAATATCGTCGCCGCCCAGCTTCCCTCCCCCAAATCCCCAGGCCCCAATCTCTAGGGATCGTAGCGCTTTTTGGAAAGACTCTTTGAAGGTTAGGCCGATCGCCATTGCCTCGCCGACTGATTTCATGGAGGAGGTTAACGTATCGTCTGACCCTTGAAACTTTTCGAATGTGAAACGCGGAATTTTCGTTACTACATAGTCAATGGTCGGTTCGAAACAGGCTGGTGTTTTCTTGGTGATGTCATTCTGAATTTCGTCGAGACTGTATCCAACGGCTAGTTTGGCAGCAAATTTGGCGATAGGGAACCCAGTTGCTTTGGAGGCCAGTGCAGAACTTCTGGATACACGCGGATTCATTTCTATGACAACCATTCGGCCCGTCTCAGGGCTGAGAGAAAACTGGATATTGGATCCACCCGTTTCGACGCCGATCTCCCTTATTACAGCGAAAGAGGCATCGCGCATCGCTTGGTATTCTCGATCGGAAAGTGTCATCGCCGGAGCCACCGTAATGGAGTCACCGGTATGGACCCCCATCGGGTCGAAATTCTCGATTGAGCAGATCACGACGCATTGATCCTTTCGGTCTCGCATAACTTCCATCTCGTATTCCTTCCAGCCGAGAAGGCACTCTTCGATCAGGACTTCCGAAACCGGTGAGACATCGAGTCCGTTGTTTACGATATCCTCGAACTCTTCCCGATTGTAGGCGATGCCGCCACCGGCTCCACCCAGGGTAAAGCTTGGACGAATAATAAGTGGAAAGGCTCCGATCTCTTTGGCGGCGTCTTTGGCTTCGGTAAGGGACTTGACAGTGCGGGATTTGGCCACATCTAGTCCAATCTTAACCATCGCCTCTTTGAAGAGCTCGCGATCCTCACCCTTTTTGATCGCGGCGGGTATAGCCCCGATCATCTCTACATTGTGCTTTGCAAGCACGCCAGCCGCGTCAAGTTCAAGCGAAAGGTTGAGAGCGGTTTGACCCCCGAGGGTGGGGAGCAGGGCGTTGGGCTTTTCTTTGGCGATGATCTTTGTTAGTGCATCGATCGTAAGCGGTTCAATATAAGTCACATCGGCAAATTCTGGATCGGTCATGATAGTGGCTGGGTTGCTATTGACCAGTATCACTTTATATCCCTCTTCTTTCAGAGCTTTGCAGGCCTGGGTTCCGGAATAGTCGAATTCGCAAGCCTGACCAATAACAATAGGACCGGCTCCGATGATGAGAATTGATTCGATGTCGACGCGTTTTGGCATGATAAACTTCGGAAATTTGCCACAGTATAGGAACACTGGGCAAGGGTGAAAAGAATCGAATATTCCCAATAAGCAAGCGCTTTTGGCTAGCTTTTGTTGGTAGACGCAAACGCCTGCCAGGCTGGCCCTGTCGATGGCCTATGAATGCCCTCGATAGAAAGGTGTTGGGTTAGACTGGACTAGCGTCCTTGTCGACTCGGGCTACGCCCGTGTGATTTGAGATTTTAGGAGGTGTATAAAATGGTGTTTCGATTACATTAAGCCTGATGCGGCTGACTATCCATAGTCGGCTGACGAGGGATCGAAGTCGTTGGCGAAAGCTGTTTCGCTCGATCCTGGATTATACACCGCCGTCGTAGAAAGCTCTGACAGCTCGACAGGAGTGGTTCTGGTCGAGCTCCATGGGGTTTGATAGATCGTAATTCTGACAGTATTCACATTCAGTTGCTGATTCCGTCACGTTTTCGAGGCTTGAGGAAGAAAAGACGAAGCCGACAATTGTATGTATCTCACCAGATTGTCGAGGAACGGGATCAACTTGCACTTTATTGGGGTAATTTATTTAAAACGTTGTAAAGTAGAGCATTCTACTTGCTGGCTCAACATCCTTTAGCTAGCCCCCAGTCTAAACCCTCGCAGAATGAAGCCCCAATACGCCATCTTTCAACGAATAGTTACCGCTACTTTATCTCTTGCTCCGGTTGCATTGCAGGACCCTCCATTATGGGGAGCTGAAAAGGAGAAGCAAATGAAAGTGCCGCCTAATTCTGAATCGAGTGAAGCTGATGCACTTCAGCTAATTAAGGATTGCTTGATTGAAAATTGCTTCTACTCCAACAGCGTAGTCGAACCCAAAAAACAAGAAGAGATGAGAAGATTACGCTAGCCTTTGTGGGGTAGAAAGAAGTGACAAAAAAGCTTATCTGAACCTAAGGCGGGTAAGATCGGTTGGTTAAGAGGCGAAAATTCATTATCAACAAAAGTAAATATGATCTTATTGTTAGGAAGCACTGGGTATGTTGGAAAACTGTTCAAGCAATTGCTTAATTCCAAGTCTGTGGAGTGGACATCAGTGAGCGGGCGGCGATTTTGCTTCTCAGGTAAAACGGAACTTATTAAAGACCTAAAAGACCTCAAGGTGTCTTTTGTTGTCAATTGTGCTGGCTACACGGGAAAACCGAATGTGGACGCTTGTGAATTAGACAAAGGGAACTGCTTGGATGGGAATGCGATATTGCCAGCGGTTACTAGAGACGTATGCGGCGAATTAGGCATAGGATGGGGCCATGTTTCCAGCGGGTGCATTTTCTCTGGCGAGCGCCCGGATGGGGGCGGATGGCGGGAAGAAGACGCCCCAAATTTTTCTTTTCGACGTCCACCTTGCTCCTTTTACAGCGGAACTAAAGCATTGGGAGAAGAAGTTCTGGGCTGGAAGGAAATAGAAAAGGGAAAGGAGTGGCCGAAGTGGGATCACGAGTCAGAGCCGGAAGGATTTGTATGGAGACTTAGGATACCATTCAACGAAATTGATGGTTCTCGAAATTTCCTCTCAAAATTGCAGCGTTACGAAAATCTTTTACAGGCGCGTAATTCTCTTAGTCAGCTAGACGATTTTGTGAAAGCATGCTGGAGTTGCGTTGAGGAAAAAATTCCATACGGGATCTACAACGTGACAAACCCAGGCTCAGTGACTACGTCAGACATAGTTGAGCTCATCTTAAAACACGAGGTCAACAATAAGGACTTCAAGTTCTTTGAAAATGAAGAAGACTTTATGGAAAAAGCCGCCAAGACACCGCGGTCTAATTGCGTCCTAGATACAAAAAAATTGGAAAAATCAGGCATTAGCTTAAGACCGGTTGAGGAAGCTCTCGAATGGTCTTTGAAAAACTGGAAACGGGAAAATAAGTAATCGCGAAGTTCGCTAAGCACCCAAAGCCTGAAACACTTGAAGAGGTAAATTCGTTTTCTAAATATCCCAGCCTAAGTCGACTCTCAAAGTTCCTTTGCGCTCCTAAAGAACTTTACATTTAACCATAATTATGAACTCAATACTAGTAACCGGAGGCTGCGGATTCATTGGCTCAAATTTCATTCGAGTCTTGCTGAGAGATAGTGCCACGTCGCTATCCAAAAACGGATTTAATCGTATCGTAAATTTGGATATGTTAACCTATGCGGGTAACTTGTCCAATCTTTCTGAATTCGAATCGAGCGAAATGTACCGATTTGTACACGGGAATATTCTCGATCGAGAGCTGGTGGAGTTGTTGTTATTTGAAAACAGTGTATCCACGATTGTGCACTTCGCCGCGGAAAGCCATGTAGACCGCTCGATTGACGGTCCGGAGCCATTTGTCCAAACGAACGTAGTCGGGACTCTCAGATTGCTGCAAGCCGCCAAAAATCATTGGGAACAACTTCAGAACGAAGAAAAGAGCTCTTTCCGATTTTTGCACGTTTCCACAGATGAAGTCTATGGTACGTTGACCGCTGAAGACCCCGCCTTTTGCGAGACGACTTCTTATGCTCCGAACAGCCCCTATTCGGCGTCTAAGGCGTCAAGTGATTTTCTCGTGCGGTCTTACTTTCGTACCTATGGATTTCCGGTGGTGACGACTAATTGCTCGAATAACTATGGTCCATATCAGTTTCCCGAAAAGCTGATACCGATGGTAGTGCTGAATGCATTGGAAGGCAATCCCTTGCCTATTTATGGTGATGGCAAACAGAAGCGCGACTGGCTCTATGTGGAAGACCATTGCACTGGAATTCTTTCGGCTTTGAAAAAGGGCGAACTGGGTGAGACCTATTGTATTGGAGGTAGTAGTGAGATGGAGAACATCCAGATAGTGCGACGCATTTGCGGATTGCTCGATGAATTGAAACCCATGGATGAGAATGAACAGGCTAAAAACAGTGGACATGCTCGTTATGCGGATTTAATTACTTACGTTACAGATCGACCGGGCCATGACCGGCGCTATGCGATTAACAGTGATCGAATCGAAGCGGAATGTGGCTGGTCCCCCGCAGAAACCTTCGATACGGGAATCCGCAAGACAGTGGAGTGGTACTTGAAGAATCCGGATTGGAGCAGCAAAATTGCGGAAAAGAAATATGCTCGAGAACGCCTAGGATTGGAAAATTAGATTGACCGTGAAGATTGCAAAATTATGGCAAGGATTATTATTATCGAATCTAATTGGTTGGGTGAATTTCTCCAAAAAAAGAAATGATTGTGAGCCATCAAAATTGTTTCCGAAATTCAAATAAACAATTTGCGATCACCGCGTACACTGCGGTTAATTCATCATGAAAAACTCTTCGAATAGAAAAGGAATTGTCCTAGCGGGCGGATCCGGAACCCGACTTTACCCCTGCACTATCGCTGTATCCAAGCAATTGATGCCAATCTACGACAAGCCAATGATATACTATCCAATATCATTGCTAATGTTAGCGGGAATCAGGGATATCTTGATCATTTCGACGCCTCAAGATACGCCTTTGTTCGAGCGAATGCTAGGAGATGGATCGCAATTTGGCGTCACTTTTTCATATGAGGTGCAGCCGAAACCAGAGGGACTGGCGCAAGCGTTTTTGATAGGGGATTCGTTTCTAGGGGGCTCACCTGCGGTGCTGATTCTGGGGGACAACCTTTTTTATGGCCACGATTTAGTAAATACTTTGCGGGCGGCGGATGAGCAGTCAGAGGGGGCAACCATCTTTGGCTACCAAGTAGCGAATCCTTCAGAGTATGGCGTCGTTGAATTCGAGAAAAGTGGTCGAGTAATTTCCATTGAGGAAAAACCACCAAGTCCGAAATCGAGCTACGCGGTTCCGGGGCTCTACTTTTACGATAAGCGTGTGGCTGAATTCGCGAAGAGCATAAAACCCTCTGCTCGCGGAGAACTGGAGATTACAGATTTGAATCGAATTTACTTAGAGCTAGATGAGCTGAATGTAGAGCTTTTAGGGCGAGGTACGGCTTGGTTGGATACGGGAACTCACAAGTCTCTCGTGGCAGCCTCGCAGTTCGTCCAAGTCATCGAGGAACGCCAGGGATTGAAGATGGCTTGTCTCGAAGAAATTGGATACGAGCAGGGATGGTTATCCGTGGAACAACTGAATGACAGAATTCAGTTTTTGGGTAAAACGCAGTATGTAGAATACCTGAAAAATCTGTTGAAAAAACCGGAAATAATACGATAATAAGGGCTGACTGTTAAAGTAGGAGCAGACTTTTTGTCAGTCGGCCGTAGCCTTAGCGAAGGGTAGAATACCGCGATTTGATTAGTGGATTTTCTGTTACTTGTTGAATCGTAGTTTCCATCGCTCAACGAATGCCAAGCCTTGAGTCCTTTCATCATCATCCATGCGGTGGACCCACGGTCAGGCATGGATTTCCTCGGGAAGGTCTGACTGGTTTTAGATACTTACGGGTCAAGCAGCAGCTTGGCAGGCTCGGTTAAAATCTGAATAGTCAGACCTCAAGCCAATAAGCTGGAGCGAATGTCCTAAAAAGGCGGAGGAAGATTCTGCGACCCCGAGGTCATTGCTTGTAAGGGGCATTGGCAGCTCCATTTATGGCGGTAAAGCCTACCTCCCAGCTGAGAAACTGAACGATCGGGCCAAGTAGAAGATTAATTGCCAGACCATCTGGCACCCCGTTTTGAATTCCTGTTTTGTAAAGCGATAGGGGACTGAAGCCGTTTGATTCATTGGGTAGAATGCCGCTGAGGCTGATACTGCCCTAAATGTTCCCATAGCTTTTTTTAGAGGAAAATGGAATATCTGGTTAAATTCGTTACGGAGACAAAGGCTATATCGACAAATTCTCCAACTTCGCCATCCGCGTTGTCATTATGGATCTCATTGATCCACTCGAGGATTGGAAACCAGAAGGAGAGAGGCGGAGGCGGTAGTCTGCCCCCTCTGCCAAATGCGTGAAGCTGAATAAACTGGATTAGCTTCCCTGGCTATCTCAGCCCAGATTTGAAATCTAACTGGTCTTAGTCAAATTAGGGCGGTATCACATTTTTCTGACAAGCTCCCTCCAAATGTTTCCGAGTTCGATAATCTATTGGTACGAGCCAGCCGCTAAGGAGGATTTAGGTTGGACACGCCTGCGTAACTGTCCTTTCTGAGGGTAATGCGAATACTCGTTACAGGAATCGCTGGCTACATCGGTACCAATTTCGCTCTGCGTGTGATTGACAAAGGGTATGACGTTGCGGGAGTTGATTCATTCTCAGATTATTACGATCCGAAAATCAAGCGAACCAACGCAGCATTTTTAGATCGGTCAGGCGTAAAGGTTTATGGGAAGGATTTAGCGGTAGATCCCCTAGACGACATTTTTTTTGGAGCTGATTGCGTGGTGCACTTTGCAGGACAGCCTGGAATTTCTGAGAAGACTCCATGGGCGGACTACAACCGAAACAATATCGTTGCGACCCACCGATTGCTTGAGGCATCGCAACGATGTGGGGTAAATCGGTTTGTAAACATATCTTCATCATCGGTTTATGGAATTAGGGCGATGGATGCCGAAGTAGCTGAGCCGAAACCAGCCTCGTGGTATGGCGAGACAAAACTCGCAGCGGAACTGGAAGTGATGGGGGCCTTTCGTTTGTCGGGATTTCCTGCCTGTTCGCTGCGGTTGTTTTCCGTTTTTGGGGAGCGGGAGCGGCCGGAAAAGCTGTTTCCTAAGCTTATTCGTGCAATAGACAAAGACTCGGATTTCCCTCTTTTCAAAGGAAGCCTCGATCATCAGCGTTCCTACAGCTATGTGGGGGACATTTGTGAGGGAATTCTCACTACAATCGAAAATTGGAACAAAGCAGCAGGGGAAATCTTCAATTTAGGGACGGATCAGTGCTTTACGACCCGAAGAGCGATTCGAACGGTGGAAGAAATAATGGGAAAAAAAGCTCGCATTGCGATTCGGCCAGCCCGACCCGGCGATCAAAGAGCGACCCACGCCAACATCGAAAAGATCCGATCGCGGTTGGGCTGGGAGCCGAAGACCTCTTTGCGTGAAGGGCTTGAGAAAATGGTGGCTTGGTACGGGGCTGAGATTCGTGAAAAAGGTGATTAGTGGCCTCAACCACTAAGATCGTTATGAACGCAAAGCGCATAGCTTGATAATCAAACCTTTTCGACCTCGACCCAACTGTATTCGCGAGTCGCCGCTTTACTAAGTTTCTATTGGGCTCAAGCTAGGGAGTGTTCAAAATGTTGGTGGTATTTCAGATTTTGCGAAACTGGGTTCGGATAGTGCTGATGGGCTCGTCTTGCCTTGGAATTGCGATGCATTTGCGGGCCAATTCCAATTATGAAACGGTTTTCGACGCCGTTTGGGGGGATATTGCCCAAAGCTACTACGACCCGGATTTTGACGGGAAGGACTGGCGGTCGATTGGGGAAAAATATCGAAACCGACTCGGTACATTGGACGAAAGGGAGGACTTCGATGCGTTGCTTTCGGAAATGCTGGGAGAACTAGGAGACTCTCATTTCTCGATTATTTCTCCCTCGTTCAATGAGTTGATGCCGAATCCGTGGCAAAGAGGTGATTCAGGTATTACTCTCACGATTGTCGGCAATCGTCCCATTATTCACCGAGTGCGGCCGGAAAGCAGTGCAGCGTTGAATGGTATTGAACCCGGTTACGAGCTGGTGTCGGCAGACAGTATGACCGTTCAGGGCCTGGGTTCGTTGGTTGATGAGGCCGATGTTTTCGATCGGACAGCGCCCTACTATCTTCTGAAAGCGATTGAGAACCGATTGTATGGCCCGCCTGGCAGGAAGATAGAACTCCTCGTCAGGCCCAATCGGTTTAGCCGGACGCGCTCGTATACGATCGAGCTTCAAGAGTATGCAGGGCACATGTCCCTTCCGCTGGGAAACGTGGGAGAGTCGCCCATCGAAATCGACAAACGGATCCTTAAAAACGATGTCGCCTATATCCGCTTCAGCTTATGGGTGCCTAACCTGATGGAGGAAATCCGAAAATACATCAAATCGATCGACGAAAGCGTGAAGGGGCTTATTATCGATATTCGTGGAAACCCGGGTGGTATTGGACTTATGGCGACAGGGTTGGCGGGAATGCTAGTGGACGATGAATACCTAATGGGAACAATGCGACTTCGGCGAGGTCACCTGAACTACAATGTCTATCCGCAAAAAGGGGCTTTCCTTGGGCCGCTGGCGATTTTGGTCGACAACAACTCGATTTCGACCAGCGAGATTTTTGCCGCTGATATGAAGGAAACCGGGCGGGGTCGTGTCTTTGGAAGCCGAACCCCCGGGGCGGCGTTGCCATCATTGTTTAAGCGGTTGCCCAATCGGTACTTCCTCCAAATGGCAATCGCGGATTATGGAACGGCTAATGGAACCCGAATTGAGGGTGTCGGGGTGGATCCGGATTTTAAAGTTGAGTTGTCGCCCGCCCGTCTTCGTCAAGGCCGGGACAACGTCATAGAAGCCGCTCAAAAATGGATCTTGCGGCAAAACTGATTTCACCGAATAAATTGAGTCTGATGAGGAAGACATTTCGAATCCCAGTATTTTGCTTTCTTTCGGTCGCATTGGTCCTCTTAGGTTCTATGGCGGTAGCGGAAATCGAACCAGCGGCTAAAAGGATCTTTGATTCTCATGCAAGAGCTCTCGGCGGGGAGGAAGCTTACGCGGATATAGAAACGGCGTTGATAGGAATGACGATGGAGATGCCGGCGATTGGCATGAGCATGCAGCGGGAAGTTTCCTTTAAGCAGCCGAATAAGATTTACGTGGTCATGGATATTCCAGGGATGGGGCAAATGAAACGGGGTTTTGACGGCGAAAAGGGCTGGTCGATGGATCCGATTCAGGGAAGTCGAGAGCTCTTGGGATCCGAGCTGGAAAAGCTGCTGTCGGAGACAGATTTCAAAGAGGGACTGAAACTGTCGGAGAAATACACCTCTGCAAAAGTGAAAGGCATGAGTATTGACGGTCTGACGATCGTGGAGTGTATCACGGGCCAGGGCTCGCATCCGGAAACTCTTTATTTTGAAGAAGAGACGGGACTTATGCAAAAGATGGAAACCATTGAGGACATGGGCGAGCAGGGGATCGTGCCCGTTTCAGCCAAAGTGAACTCCTACGAAAAGATGGGTGATTTGTGCATGCCGGTCCATGTCGAAGCGCAAATGATGGGCATGAGCATGGTAATGAAAATCACCAGCTTTGAACCCAATGTTCCGGTGGATGAAACGCTATTTAAAATGCCAGATTAGGTTTTGGCCCAAAGTTAAATCAATTTATCCAAAATACGGATACTTATTGCTCTAAATTTTTCAATTAATTAAATCTATCTATTATGAAAACTGCACTATCCTTAATCATTCTATCTTTAATTGCGTCACCGCTTGTCGCTGTTGACGGGCTTCCAAAGACGCCTTCGCCAAAAGGGGCGAAGGCCTACATCATTTCTCCAAGGGATGGGGCGACGGTGAAGTCTCCAGTCCGGGTTCGCTTTGGGCTCATAGGAATGGGAGTGGCCCCGGCGGGTGTCGATATACCGGACACGGGTCACCATCACCTAATCATTGATCTGGACGAGCTGCCCAGCTTAGATTTGCCCTTGCCGGCGACAGACAATATAAGGCACTTTGGGAAAGGGCAAACAGAAGAGAAGATTGAGCTTTCTCCGGGAAGGCATACCCTGCAGTTGGTATTAGGTGACAAAATACACTTGCCTCATTCCCCCGCTGTAATTTCAAAGAAGATCACTATAACGGTGGAGTAGTGGTGTTGAGGGAATGGTGAGCCTCTTACTTATCGGTCGTAGCATCGGTGAAGTAAGTTCCCTGAGCAATCGCTTTGAGTTTACAGGTATTGGCCGTTTAGGGTTAAACGGCCTGACCTTAGCAGCCCAAAGTTACTGGCAAACGCTGCAAGGGGAGAGTGGCAGCCGTGTAGGAACCGACTTGTTGAGTTGCTTAGATTTGTCAGTCAAGAAATTGCAGAACACATTAGCTTTACTGGATCTTTTGACTACAAAACCTTCAATCAGGGGGCTTGTATTTCATTTGGAAACGGTTTAGCGGTACCCATTCTTTGGGGAGGGTATCATTCTCCCCGTTTCAAAACTCAAAAAATCAAATCCATTTCTATGGCTGTTAATAAAGTAGGTATCTTAACCGCAGGCGGCTTGGCCCCTTGTTTATCTTCCGCTATTGGCGGTCTTATACAGCGTTACACGGAGATCGCTCCGGATGTTGAGATAATTTGTTACAAGAATGGTTATTGGGGGCTTCTCAAAGGTCTCAGCTACACCGTGACGCCTCAGATTCGTGAAAACGCGGGGACTCTCCATCTGTACGGAGGGAGTCCGATTGGAAATTCACGAGTTAAGTTAACCAATGTTGCGGATTGCGTAAATCGGGGCTTGGTCAGGGAAGGTCAGGATCCCCAGCGGGTCGCAGCTGAGCAACTCGTAAAGGATGGCGTCGACGTGTTGCATACGATTGGCGGCGACGATACTAACACTGCCGCAGCGGACTTAGCAGCCTACTTGGCCAAAAACGATTACGAGCTTCGAGTCATTGGGATGCCCAAGACGATTGACAACGACGTCTACCCGATTCGCCAAACACTGGGAGCCTGGACGGCAGCCGAGCAAGCAGCCAATCATTTTACGAACATAGTCGCGGAGCACAATTCAAACTCGCGGATGTTGATTATCCATGAGATTATGGGGCGTCATTGCGGGTGGCTTGCCGCGGCCACTGCGAAAGAGTATCATGATCGGTTGAAGCAAAAGCAGTGGGTGCCCGAGATCGGCTTGAGCCAGGAACGCCATGATGTGCATGCGGTTTATCTGCCTGAACTCGAAGTCGACCTTGACTCCGAGGCGGAACGTTTAATTAAGATCATGGATGAGCATGACAACGTGAACATTTTCTTGAGCGAGGGGGCGGGGGTTGATGCGATCGTTGCTGCCAAAGAAGCGACGGGTGAGGAAATCGTTCGCGATGCGTTTGGACACGTGCAGCTCGACTTCATAAATCCCGGCCAGTATTTCGCCAAGCAGTTCGCGGAAAAAATCGATGCCGATAAGGTACTCGTGCAGAAAAGTGGTTACTACTCTCGAGCGGCCTCGGCGAATCCGAAGGACTTGAACCTCATTAAGAGTTGCGTAGATACGGCGGTCGAATCCGCATTGGCCGGACTAAGTGGGGTTGTGGGTCACGACGAAGACTGCCATTGCATCATGCGGGCTTGCGAGTTTGAGCGGATTAAAGGAGGTAAGCCTTTCAATACGGAAGAGACCTGGTTTGGAGAGCTGCTCGATGAAATCGGACAGCCGAAAGGCATGTTGGCTTCCGCTCATTAGGTCTACAACAGCATCTTATGGTATATTAATCCGTATTCCTTCTGGTATACTCCAGTAATCTGGAGTGTAATCGCAACAAGAAGGACGCACAGAACCCGATCAAGAGGTTGGAAAGTGGATTGTACATTTATCTGCTAGCGTGTCTCGGACAAAAAACTCTTGGTGCTTTAAAACGCAGACCGAAGCGGGAGCTAGGCTTTCCAAACAGCTATTTCTTAAACTACATTCTTAGGAAAAGATATCATTGAGGAAGTTAGAACCCGTATAGAGAGCGGGAAACTGAAGGCCACCTTCCGCGATGCTTATTTCCGTATTCGTGCAAAGAGACGCGGCTCGGGTTGGTTGGAAACCCATTAAGGGCGGCGTTTTTTTATGCTAATGACTGTGTTGCAGCCGAAGGCCAAGGCCCTAAGGCATTGGTACCTCGCCTACGCCTTACAGAAAAGAAAAATGCTAGTTTGGCGGTACATTCTGACTTATCGGACAGTCGTTCAGATGCGGCTAGTTTTTGTAACGGAGCTTGATCGATTGGGGAAAAATGTCAGTATTTACTCATGAGATCGACCATATCCCTGCTCACAATACTACTTTCATTCACAAACAATATCGTTGCAGAACCGGATCCAGTGATGATCCGATTGGTGGACCCGCTTGACGAGCCAGAGTTCTATTGCGTGGATATACCAGGTTTTCGGCAAAACGTGCAGCTGCAGTCGCCGTTGATGGCTCACACGCTGAAGCGATTTGGATCAGCTGACGAAATGTGGACTATGGATTACCCATCTAAAGGGCAAATCTACGCCAGCGAGTACGGACTTTGCATCCAAGCGGCAAGCGCTGAGCAGGGTGCTGCGTTGTTACTCAAAGAGCCGAGCGACTCCCGTTTGCAGTGCTTTAAACTTACCAAAAAAGGTGCACTTGTCCTGGTCGATAACCCTGAGTTGGGGTTTGCAGTAGCGGGTGGCGAAGGCTCAAAGGCGGGCGGACCCAGTCATTTAAGAAGAGATATAAGATTAGGAAGGCTGAGCGATACGGATGCCACCCTGACCTCATGGAAACTCGTTGAGAGTGCGGATAGTTGGCCTGAGTGAGAATATTGAGACGGATCTGAATTTGATTTGATAAAAAGCTAATTTTGCTATAAGCGAACGGAGACTGGATTGAGATGTCATGAAGGTTCACTTGGTATTTCTTATTCCATTGCTGCCAGTGATTTTCTCTGAAACTCGTCATGGTCAGTCGCCTGCGGCCGTCAATCAGCCGATTTCGGACGAAGAACTTGTGGAGATGGCTCCAGAGGGTGTAATTGTTTTTCCAAATATCTCGTATCGAGAAGGAAATGACGCATGGAAGCTTGACCTTGCCATGCCGGAAGATCGTCGCGATGGACGACTGCCGGCCATC
>MDTA01202428.1_pt1 | contig 63972 bp, 69 predicted proteins | sample 811151 | NCBI WGS metagenome assembly MDTA01 (sample SAMN05326648, study PRJNA326480) | marine metagenome | isolation source: seawater | place: Indian Ocean: South | collected 2010 | reverse complement strand
CTGCCGCTCAGCCTGCCGATCAACTGGGAGAGCCCCTGGTGGCCCATCGTTATGGGGGTCGAGCACGAGCGGATACACCTGGAGACCTCGTCCGTGCTGATCCGCCAGCACGATCTGGCACGGGTCCGCCCCCAGCCAGAATGGGCACCCATTCGCGAAACCGGTGAAGCGCCGGAAAATGAACTGATTACCGTGCCCGCCGGCACAGTCTCCATCGGGAAAGCCTACGATGACGCCTGCTACGGCTGGGACAACGAGTACGGCGAGCATGACGCCGAGGTAGATGAATTCAGGGCCAGCCAATATCTGGTCAGTAATCAGGAATTCCTTCAGTTTGTCGAGGCCGGCGGCTATCAGGAGGACCGGTTCTGGAGCGAGGAAGGCTGTGCCTGGCGGCAATTTGCCGAGGCCCGGCACCCGACCTTCTGGCGCTGGCAGAATGGATGGTATTTGCGCCTGATGACAGAAGAAGTCGAGATGCCCTGGGACTGGCCCGTGGAAGTGAATTACCACGAAGCCAAAGCCTTTTGTGAGTGGAAAAGAGAACAAACCGGCCAGCCTATCCGCCTGCCCACGGAGGATGAGTGGTACCGACTTTGTGCGGAGGCTGGGATCGAGGAAGTGGGTCACGACCCTGCCAACGCAAATCTCCATCTGGATCACGGGGCATCATCATGCCCCGTTACCCGTTTCCGGCACGGTCAGTGGTTCGACGTGGTTGGCAACGTCTGGCAGTGGACGGAAACGCCCACCTATCCGTTCGATAGCTTCAAAGTTCATCCGCTCTACGATGACTTCACGACACCGACGTTCGACGGGCAGCATAATCTGATCAAGGGCGGTTCATGGATCTCCTGCGGCAACGAAGCCCGGCTATCGGCCCGCTACGCCTTTCGCAGACACTTCTTCCAGCACGCGGGGTTCCGCTACATCGCCTCTGAGAGCGAGGCGGTGCAACCCAATGCCTACTATGAAAGCGACCGTTTGCTGACTGAGTACGCGGAATTCCATTACGGCGACTCCTGGTTTGGTGTCGAGAATTTCCCGAAAGCCATGGCGGACATTGCTCTGGAAGCCATGAGGGGCAGACCGACAGGTAAAGCGCTGGACCTCGGCTGCGCCTGTGGTCGCTCCAGTTTTGAATTGGCGAGAGAGTTCGACCAGGTTGAAGGTGTCGACTTCTCCGCCAACTTTATCCGTCTGGGTGTGGAGATGGCCGAGCAAGGCTCCATCCGCTACGCGCTTGCAGAGGAAGGCGAGTTGGTCAGTTACCACACAAGAACCCTCAAAGAGTTGGCACTTGACGAGCACGCGGCGAAAGTCAGTTTTTATCAGGGTGATGCCTGCAATCTCAAACCGCAGTACTCGGACTACGACCTTGTTCTGGCGGCCAACCTGATCGACAGGCTTTATAAGCCCAGACGTTTTCTGGACAGCATCCACGAACGGATAAACGACGGTGGCCTTCTGGTTATTGCCTCTCCCTACACATGGCTGGAAGAACACACACCTAAGGAGGAGTGGATAGGTGGTTTTAAAAAGGATGGTGAAAACCACACCACCCTGGATGGCCTGAAGGAGCACCTCTCAGAGCATTTCCGGTTAGTCAGTGAGCCGAGAAAGGTGCCTTTCGTGATCCGCGAAACCCAGCACAAGTTCCAGCATACCCTCTCGGAAGTGACTATCTGGGAGCGGTTGCCACGCTGATCAGCGCGGTCACCCCCTCTTTTATCGCCTCGTGGTCCACCAACTGATCGAACCAGTTGGTGGCTACTTGACCGCTCGCCAGGCACAACAGCGCCCCCAGCACCATGTCTCTGTCAACGTTATCGCCACCCAGGTTGGTGTTCATGCGAAGCGCCAAAAGCGGTATTTTTGTTGCCGGGACTGGTTTATCTTAACTTTAGGAGACAATGTTTCTATTACGTTCAACACGCAGACACAGAGCTGCTTTGGCTCGGTAATCGGAGAACAATGAATTGAGTGACACCCCCGCTGGACTGGTTGAAGATAGCTCCGTTTACAGAACCTTATTGGAGTCAACCAAAGCGATTCCCTGGAAAATCAACTGGCGAACCATGCGATTCGAGTACATAGGGCCCCAGATTGAAGCCTTGCTCGGCTGGCCCCAGGACAGCTGGCTAACCGTAGACGACTGGGCCACCCGCATGCACCCCGAGGATCGGGAGCGGGTCGTCAATTTCTGCGTATCGCAATCCCAGGCCGGGGTCGATCATGAGGCGGACTATCGGGCCCTCACCGAACGAGGAGAATACGTCTGGTTGCGGGATGTGGTGCATGTACTGCGTGACGATAACGGTGATGTCGAGGCTCTGATCGGCTTTATGTTCGACATCAGCGAGCGCAAGAAAACCGAAGACGAATTGGTCGCTCTGCAGAAGAAATTGGAAGAGTATTCTTACAAGGATGGACTCACCGGCGTCGCAAACCGCCGAATGTTTGATACCGTCATGAACGAGAACTGGAACGACGCCATCCGACACCAGTCTTCTCTGTCAGTCATACTGCTCGATATCGACAATTTTAAAGCGTACAACGATCTTAACGGCCATTTGCAGGGCGATGAATGTCTCAAGCGAATCGCTACGCTACTGGAGAACGCGGCCCAACGGCCCCGCGACTTCGTGGCAAGGTTCGGTGGTGAGGAATTCGTGATCATCCTGCCCGAAACGGACACGCCAGCTGCCATCAGTGTGGCTGAACGTTGCCGTCAGTTGCTTCTTGAGGAACAACTTCCCCAGGGAGGCAGCCCGCACAGTAAACAGGTTACTATGAGCATGGGAATAGGCACTGTGATTCCCTCACGCCACGACCGCATCGCCGATTTCCTGGATCTGGTCGACCAGCGACTCTATAAAGCGAAGCGGGACGGCCGTAATCGAATTGTCTTCGATTAAAATAGAAAAGGCCGCGCAGTAATGTGAGCGGCCTCTATCCCGATTGACTTACTTCTGGACTTGCTCAAAGTAACCGGTCAGACGGTCCTTGTTCGTTGCAGCGGCTGCAGTGAGCTTATCCACGGCGGCTTTCGCAGAGTCGTAGTTGACCGCTTCGCCTACCTGAATGACACCGGCCATGTTCAACGCGGCATGGGGCGTGCATTTATAAACGTATACGCCCTCTTCGTTCAGGGTCACCGTGATGCCCTCATTCATGGCTCCCTGCCAACCTTCAGCACCCTCAGGCACCTCTACGGACACTGAGTTGTGGGCTGGATCGACAAGGACAAATTTGACGGTATCACCAGGCTCGGCCTTAACAAATCCCGGTTCAAAGACCATGGCACCGTCAGCGCCGGAGTTCTTCATTTCAACGACGTGTTCGGCCGCCATTGCAACGCCAGAAATAAAAGTGAGTGCAACTGCAGCAACAGTGTGTTTCAGCGTTAATTTCATAGTGACTTCACCTCATTGGTTGGTCATTTAAAGCAATAAAAACTACGCGTCCTACCCACATCAGGATCCCTTTCGACTCTAAGGGCATATCCTTATGGGAATGACACCCCTGGTTCGCCAAGGCTCGGCCCTGAGAACCAATGAGGGCCTGTTTCGTACAAATTGGCATCATGTCTTCGGATATTGAATGATGGCGGAACCAAAGATCGACGGCATACACTGCAAGAGCAAGCTCGCTCCTTTGTGCAACAGCAGATCCTGAACGGAGATCGGGAATCGGCGAGCCATTAAGCTAAAAGGGGTTTATGCAACAAAAGACAATTACTGACGAAACCTTGAGAATGGGCGTTGACGTTCTGGCCGAGAGAGATTCCGATTTATACAGGATCCGGGACCGGCTTGGGTACCCGCCACTCTGGGCCCGAGAGCCAGGGTTTGCGTCATTGGTCCACATCATTCTTGAACAACAGGTCTCGATCAAAGCCGCGGCCACCATGTTTCAGCGGTGCGCTGGAACTCTCAAAGCTTGATACCCTTGACGATGCACAGGGCCGAAGCCACCTTTTGGATATACCGGGTCTCGGTCCCTGGACCGTTGACGTCTATTACATGATGGCGCTCCGGCGGGCGAATGTCTGGCCTCAGGGAGACCTGGCACTGGCATCCGCGATACAGGACATCAAACAGCTGGAGGCCCGGCCAACCAGAGATGAACAACTTGTTTTTGCGGAACAATGGAAGCCGTGGCGAGCTGTAGCCGCTCGCATGCTCTGGATGCATTACCTGGACGCACGAGGTCAATGAAGGAGGCAAAGTGATCTACGAAACCGAAATGAAGCACCTGGCCCGCTGTGTAGAGTTGGCCTCAATGGCAGTGGACAGCGGAAACCCGCCTTTTGGCTCCGTGCTGGTGGATGAAACCGGTGCCATCAGGTACGAGGGACATAACGAAACTGCAGGTGGGGACGAGACCAGACACCCCGAATTCGAGATAGCCCGCTGGGCGGCTGCCAACATGACCCCGGATGAGCGAGCCGCCTCCACAGTGTATACATCTGGAGAGCACTGCCCGATGTGCGCGGCTGCACACGGTTGGGTTGGCCTTGGGCGAATCGTTTATGCAAGCTCGTCGGAGCAGCTTTCAGCCTGGCTGGACGAACTGCACGTGGCGCCACCGCCCGTGGCAACCCTTCCGATTAATCAGGTGGTTCCAGGTGTTCCCACCGAGGGTCCCTTCCCCGCCCTTGCTGACGCTCTGCGAGAGCTTCACGAGCGCTACGCTTTGGCCGATCGGAACAAAACGTAATTTCCCAGCAGTGCCAGCGTGGCACCCAGTACCGCCGTTGTTGTCCACTCAAAGCCCTCGAGCCAGGTCGAAACGCTCAGGGCAACCACGGGGAAAAGCACCGTCGCGTAGCCGGCCTTGTCGGCACCGAGCGTCTGAATCACCGTGATGTAGCAATAAAACGCGATGATTGAGCCGGGAACGGCCAGAAAGACGGTTGCGCCCCAGAAAGTCGCCGAGGTGGGGACTACCCACTCAACACCCTGCAACAGGCACCAAATGCCAAGAATCACCGCGCCGTAAACCATGGCCCAGGCATTGGCCAGTAACAGCGGTACCTGAGACATCCGCACCTTGATGCTGACCAGGTTACCCATGGAAAACCAGAAGGTGCCGCCAATGGCGAACAGAATGCTGGTGGCTGTGGCATTCCCCAGTTGCAGATCGTGCCAGAACAGCAGTGCCACACCGGTGATCCCCAGAGAGATCGCCGGATAAAGCCGGGCGGTAGGCCGGAGCCGTAACCAAAGCCAGCCATTCAAAGCGTTAAACAGCGCGGCCAGCGAAAACACCACCGCCAACAGACCGCTTGTCATGGATTCTGCCGCACGATAAATCAGCAAAAAGTTCAGGCTGTACAGGGTTGCCCCCTGCAGCACCAGCCAACCGTGCTGTTTCAGGGTCAGCTTCTCCAGCCTGCGCACCATAGCAAGAACCACCAGTGTCACCACAGAGGCCATAACGAACCGGTAAAACACGGAGATATCGACAGGGGCTGCTTCAACCTGCAGCCGAATCGCTGTCCAGGTCAGCCCCCAGATCAGTACCGTCAAACCATAGTGAGCAGAGATGGGCATGCAATTGGGATCCTGTAACTATCGGGAAGAACCGTTGGCTAGTTCACGATTCCTGATCGGGGCACCAGACACGCCATGGCCGTGAGCGAAACATCCCGGAATACCGCCTCCGAGGCAACAACACTCGGGAATCTATCGTAAAGCATCCGCCGACACGTAGAGGTTCGAGCTTCGGCTTTTTCGACGCAATCAGACTGGGCCGTCGCGCCACTACTCTCGCCCGTAACATCCGAGCAGAAGTCCGGAATCTGCCCGAAAATCCAGTCGACTGCAGCACTGAGTTCAACGGGATTGGCCCGCAAGTTGGAAAGGCGGCTTGCGTCGATGGGGTCGGGCTGTTCGCGGGTCTGGTCCCAGAGAACAAACAGCAGGGCGGCAGATACCAGTACAACAGTCACCTTTGGAAACTTCATAGGGGCCTTTTCAATCCGGTGAATCAGATCGCCGATCATAAACGCTCAGGCATGTTCTGTCCCGGTTTCCTATACTACCCGGGACTCAATGCATCGGGGCCCGCTACGGACAACGGCCCTGACACCCAGGAACCACCCTCCAAAAGCCACAAGGAGTTCTGCAAATGGCCACACTGATTGTTGGTCTGATTCTGTTTCTCGGCGTGCATTCGCTCTCCATCGTAAACGAGCCCCTGCGCAACCGGCTGAATGCCTCTATGGGCGAGGGAGCCTTCAAAGGACTTTATTCTGTAGTGTCCCTGATAGGTCTGGTTCTGATCGTCTGGGGTTATGGTGCAGCACGGATGGATCCGACGGTGATCTATGTGCCACCCGCCTGGCTAAAGCACGTGGCCTTCCTGCTTCTGGTACCTGTATTCCCGCTGCTGTTTGCTACCTACTTCCCGGGAAAGATCAAGGCGAAGCTGGGGCATCCCATGCTGGCTGCTGTCAAACTCTGGGCGCTGGCACACCTTCTCGCAAACGGAATGCTCCACGATCTTCTGCTGTTCGGCTCGTTCCTGGCTTGGGCCGTTGCCGACCGGATCTCCATGAAGCGCAGAACCCAGCGGGCCATTCCAACGCTGCCAGCAACCAAAGCCAATGACGTTATTGCAGTCGCCGGCGGCCTGGCAGTGTATGTGGTTATGGTGGTGTGGGCCCACCAGTGGCTGTTTGGTGTGGCGCCAGCCTGATTGGCCGGCGCAAACTCTCACTAGAGGCCCTGGGCGCCCCGGCGCAACCAGTCGTGCACGAACGCGAGTTTGCGTTGCGCCGTTTCTGACAACACAAACGGGTACAGATCAGAAAGGCCCATGGAGCGGTTCACATGGTTGACCCGAATGGCCAGCGACGCCGCGACGTTAATCAGCATGGCTGTGTCGGGCTCGGCGTAAGGATCCCAGCCCTGTCTGGGCACTTCCAGCGATGTCAGCCCCGATGACACCAGGCTGTCGGTGATGTCTGTCAGGTGGAGCAGGTGCGCGGCAGTCTCTGCCCAGTCCTCGTGAGGGTGTGCCGAGGCGTAACTGGTCAGGTAGAACAGCCTCCAGTCCTCTGGCGGACCGTTATGATAGTGATGCTCAAGGGCCGCCGGATAATCGGCGCGCTCATCACCAAACATTTCCCGGAACGCATCCAGAAAATCTTCCCGCAAACTCAGACGCCACCAGAGCATATGGGCGATCTCATGGCGCATATGGCCAACCATGGTGCGGTAGGGTTCATCGAGGGCTTGTCGTCGGGTGGTACGAACCACCGGATCCGCCTCGGCAACACTGATGGTAACCACACCATTGGCGTGCCCCATGGCAACCGGAGTCAGTCCCTCCGCCAACATATGAAAAACCGGGCGGGTGCCCGGATCTTCCGGGCGGAACCAGTGCCAGCGCCCGAGGTTATCCAGCACCCACCGCTTTGCAGCCTCAGTCTCGGCCCAGTTTGGCATGGCATGGGGAATGTTCGGGTCCGGCGCCAGCGCCGTCATCGCGCAAGACCGGCAAAAGGCGCCTTTCTCGGGCGCAATCCAGTTGCAGCCGATAATGTCCCGATTCACGCAGAAAGGCGGCATGGGAACGAATGCCCTGGCCTGTGGATCGTAAGCGACCGGCGTGCCCTCGGCAGTGGTGAGATTGTCAAACCACAGATTTCCGGAACCAACCGGGTTGGAGAAAACCTTCATAGAGCTGGTGCTCCTTTTATACGGCAGTTTGCTCGAGAATGTGTCGCCGTTCTCCCGAACCTATACCCTATAGCCAAGGAACACCAGCCAGAGAGGCCAATCGGCCCGGCCAAACCTTACATCGTGATGACCAGATCGTCGTAATCAAAACGCACTTTCGGCAAGCCAGAACTCCGGTCACGGGCACTGCGGTAACCCAGGGCAACCATGGCCGAACTCTCCAGCCCCAACTCTGCCAATCCCAGCACGTCATCATAGGCGTTGTGGTCAAAACCGGTCATCGGGCAGCTGTCGATCCGCATGGAGGCGGCCGCGGTGAGCAGCGTGCCCAGGGCAATATAGGCTTGCTGGTGCGCCCACGCCTGTTTCTCTGATTGCGACTTGGATGCGAGTGCCTCTTTCATGTGAGTCACATAGCCCGAGATCTCCGCCGCAGGTACGCTCCGGGTTTTCTCAAACTGCGTGACATACCTGTCGACGGTGTGATCACCAATGTCTGTCTGCGCTGCAAAGATAACTAAATGCGAGCAGTCCAAGACCTTCTGCTGGCCATACGAATAAGGCAGCAAATCCTTCCGGACCGACTTGCTCTCAACAATCAGAATTTTGTACGGCTGCAGTCCATAGGAAGAAGCGCTCTTGCGGGCTGCATCCACCAGTGTTTCCACCGTTTGGCCATCAAGCTTTTCTGGTGAAAACTCGCGGACGGCGTAACGCCAGTCCAGGGCTTCGTGTATGTTCATAGGGTTGCCTCCTTCAGATTGAGGTAACCACTCTATGGAACCGGAGAGCCCTAAAAAACGGATGGAATAGAACTACATATTTTCCAAAATGGAAATAGCCAGAAGTTGAGCCACGGGATCAGCGCTATTCCCAATAAGGCTTCTCGCCCAGATGCTGGTCCAGGTGGTCAAGCAGCAGGCGAACCTTGGTGGGTTGCTTGCGCCCCGGCGGAAACAGGGCGAATACGGTATAGGGCTTGGGCGGGAAATTGGTCAACAACGGAACCAGGACGCCTTTTTCAATATCGCCCTGCACCAGAAAGCGCGGTAAGAAGCCAATACCAGTCCCTCTCAACAGACTCTGGCGAATCGCAAGGCTGCTGTCTGTCCGATAGTTACCGCTGACCATCACTTCCTGATCGCCGAGCTCCCAGACCCTGGGCCTGTCGTGAAGACTGAACGTCAGACAGTTGTGCCCTGCCAAATCATTCGGGACATGAACCTCAGGTGCGTTCTCCAGATACGCCGGTGATGCGCATACAATATTTCTGGACGTTCTCAGTGGCCTGGCCATGAGGGTTGAATCAGCCAGGGAGCTTCGAACCCTGATAGCGATGTCTACGCCCTGCTCCACCAGATCAACCATTCGATCACTGAGCTGAAGGTCGATATCGATTTCGGGATAGTCGCGCAGAAAACTGTCGATGGCCTCTGTTATGTGGGTCAAGCCGAACGACATGGGTACGTTCAGCCTGATCGTGCCTCGAGGCTCTGCCTGCAACCCTCTTGCCTCAAGCTCTGCCTCTTCCAGATCATCCAACAACGCCTGAGTACGTTGCAGAAAGGCGAGCCCGGCACCAGTCAGGTTCATGCGGCGGGTGGTGCGGTTGATCAGCCTGGTATCCAGATCCCGTTCCAGAAAGGCAATATGCTTACTCACCGTCGCGGCGGTGATACCCAGATCATCCGCAGCCCGGGTGAAACTACCCAGCTCTGCAACGCGCCTGAAAATTTTCATTGCCACCAGCTTGTCCGTAGCCACTTAAAACTCCTGATTATTTCTGATTTGGAAGGAGTATTGTTCGCCCAGACCCAATTATCAACCCAATCAATTGCTGCACACTCACTATCAACGACCCGCCTCACCAAACGGAGCATTCAGTGATGATAGCGACAGCGCAGCGTTCCTTTATCCCTCCCCAAGCCCTGATCTGGGGCCTACTGCTGGCCAACGGATTTCTGATTGCACTGATGCTGGCGCTGGCGAAAGCGGCAACATCCCAGGGTATGCCTGCCGTCACCTATGCCTTCTGGCAAACGCTCATTGCAGGAGCCGTTCTACTGTTGTGCTCCCAAAAACGCCGTTCTCTGCTGGAACGTCGCCTGACCCGCTATTTCCTCATCAGCGGCTTGACAGGTATCGCGATCCCGAATGTGATCGGATTTTATCTGGTGACCAAACTCGGAGCCGGTTTCACGGGAATCATGTATGCCCTCCCCCCAATCTTTACGTTCCTGCTCGCCACCAGCATCGGCCTGGAAAAACGAAGCTGGATCAAACTGACCGGGTTATCCATTGCGGTCGTCGCCTGCGCCTGGATTGTGCTGCAACGTCATTCCGAGATCAGCAGCCCGAACATACTCTGGTTCGCCATGGGCCTGATTATCCCGGCGATGTTATCCATCGGTAACGTCTATCGCTCAGTCGCCTGGCCTGATGATGTAAAACCCATGATTCTTGCATCGGGTACGCTGCTGGCGTCGGCCTTCACGCTTGCCCTGGTCGCCAGCCTGACGGACACCCCTATTTTTCCGAAGGGCACGGGATCGGATCTTATTGGCATTGTGGTTCTGCAGGGACTACTAACCGCGCTGACCTACCTTTGCGCCTTTGAGCTTCAGCGTCGCTCCAACCCGGTTTTTTACAGTCAGCTCGGTGCAGTAGCAGCCATGTTCGGATTGCTAATCGGGGTTATCTGGTTCAGGGAAAACTATTCGTTAACCATCTGGCTGGGAGCCTTCATGGTGATTGTTGGGCTCAGGATCAGCAACAGGAAGAACGCACGAACCGAAGCATCGTGAGACCATCAATCAGATTCATACCCAATGCTTAAACAAATTCATTTGCCTCATCGGTGGACCGTTCCTAGGATGGTGACTTCTGACCCACAAGAAGAACGATACCCGGGGAACCAACCACCATGACTTTCCGCTCCGTACTGATTGCCAATCGCGGAGAAATCGCGATCCGTATTGCCAGAGCATGCAGCGAACTGGGTTTGCCGGCAGTCACGGTATTCTCTGAAGACGACGCCTCCAGCCTGCATACCCGTATGGCCGACGAGGCGGTGGCTCTCACGGGCAGTGGCGTTAAGGCCTATCTTGATGGGGCACAGCTGATAGACATTGCAAAGACCCATGGCTGCGATGCGATCCATCCGGGCTACGGGTTTCTGGCGGAAAACGCCGGTTTTGCCCGCGAATGCGAGCAGGCCGGTCTGGTCTTTATTGGCCCGTCACCAGAGGTATTGGAAGGGCTTGGCGACAAATCGGCAGCCCGGGATCTGGCCGAGAACTGCAAGGTTCCTTTGATCAAGGGAATCAACAAGCCGGTGAGCCTTGGCGAAGCCCAGGCTTTTCTGAGGGAACATGGCCCTCTGATGCTCAAGGCCATTGCCGGTGGCGGCGGCCGGGGCATGCGGGCCGTTCACGCCGAGACAGAGCTCGAGCAGGCTTTCCGGCGCTGCCAGTCCGAGGCCCAGGCGGCGTTCGGCAACGGATCGCTCTACATTGAACAGCTCATCGGGCGGGCGAGACACATTGAAATCCAGGTAGTTGGCGATGGTACCGGAGCCGTCAGCCACCTCTGGGAGCGGGACTGCAGCCTCCAGCGGCGCAACCAGAAACTGATCGAGATTGCGCCGAGTCCTTCACTGGACGCCTCGATCCGTGATGCCATGATCGACTGCGCCCTCAGGCTGGCCAGCTCCGTTAACTACCGCGGCCTGGGAACCTTTGAGTTTCTGGTGGACCAGGACCAGCCTGGCCGTTTCTATTTCATGGAAGCCAACCCCCGCATCCAGGTTGAGCACACGATCACCGAAGAGATTACGGGTGTTGATCTGGTGCAAACCCAACTGCAGTTACTCGCAGGCCACAGCCTTGCGGATCTGGGTCTTGAGTCGGCACCGACGGTGCGGGGATTTGCGATCCAGGCGCGAATCAACACCGAGACGCTTCACTCCGATGGGCGTGCCAACGCGGCAACTGGCACACTCGGCACCTACGAGCCGCCCTCAGGCCCGGGTTTACGGGTCGATGGCTATGGTTATGCCGGTTACACCATCTCCCCATCGTTTGACTCCCTGCTCGCCAAGCTGGTGGCCCAAGGCAGCGATTATCCTTCAACACTTCGGCGACTGTATCGCGCCCTGTGTGAGTTCCGGCTAACCGGGGTCAGCTCCAATATTGGTCTGCTGCAGAATCTGGTTCGCCACTCCGGCGTCGAAACCTGGACGGTTTCCACCCGCTTTGTTGAAGATAATCTGAATACCCTTGTTCCGGTAGAGACCAAAAACGCCCATCCGCACCTGCACTTTGGCAACACATTCAGCGCGGAGGAAGCCAGGAGACCGGACTCCTCACTCGCACCGGCGGGTACCATCGGCATTGAAGCGCCCAGCTCAGGCACGGTCGTCAGTATTGATGTTTCACCCGGAGATTCCGTCGCCATCGGCGACCCGATCGCGGTGCTTGAAGCCATGAAAATGGAATTCGTGGTCAAGGCAAGCGAGTCCGGCATCGTCCACACGCTTGCCGCAGAACCGGGAACAACGGTGAACGAAGGCCAGGCACTGGTCTATCTGGAACCCGCTGAAGTAGACGCCAGTGGCATGCAGAATGAAGAGACGGTCGATCTGGAGTACATTCGAGCCGATCTGGCCGAGGTTCTGGAGCGACACGACCTGCTGACTGATGAGCGCCGACCGGAGGCCGTCGCAAAACGGAACAAAACGGCCCAGCGAACCGCCCGAGAAAACGTTGAAGACCTGCTCGACCCGGACAGCTTCAATGAATACGGAGCCCTGGCACTGGCGGCACAGCGCCGCCGACGTTCGGTGGACAAACTGGTTGAAATGAGCCCGGCGGATGGGCTGATTACCGCTATCGGCACCGTGAACGCGCCGATGTTTGGCCCGGAAGCCGGCCGTTGTGCCGCCATGGCTTACGATTACACCGTGTTCGCCGGCACCCAGGGGCTGGCCAATCACCGCAAGGCAGACCGTATTCTTGCTCTGGCGGAGCAATGGCGAATCCCGCTGGTTCTGTTCGCAGAAGGCGGCGGTGGTCGCCCCTCCGACACAGATACCAACGGCGTATCCTTTCTGGACTGCCATACGTTTGTCAGTATGGCCCGGCTATCCGGCGTTGTGCCCACGCTAGGTATTGTGTCCGGCCGTTGCTATGCGGGCAACGCGGCGCTGCTTGGCTGCTGCGACACCATCATTGCCACCGAAGACGCCAATCTGGGTATGGCCGGGCCCGCGATGATCGAAGGCGGCGGCCTTGGGCGCTTCAGACCGGAAGAGGTAGGGCCGGCTTCCGTCATGGCGCCCAACGGGGTGATTGATGTCCTGGTCAAGGATGAAGCCGAAGCTGTTCGCGTTGCGAAGCAGTACCTGTCTTACTTCCAGGGCAGCGGGAAGGACTGGCAGTGCGCCGATCAACGACGGCTCCGCCACCTGATTCCGGAAAACCGAATGCGGGTCTACGATATCCGCCAGGTCATCGAAACCCTGGCCGATCAGGACAGCGTTCTGGAACTGCGCAGGCAATTCGCGCCAGGCCTGATCACGGCCCTGGTCCGTATTGAAGGCCGCCCCATGGGGCTGATCGCCAACAATCCCGCCCACCTGGGAGGTGCGGTTGATGCCAGCGCAGGCGACAAGGCCGCCCGATTCATGCAGCTGTGCAACGCCCACAATCTTCCGCTCCTGTCATTGTGCGATACGCCAGGATTCATGGTGGGACCTGAAGCGGAAAAACAGGCCACCATTCGCCATGTCTCGCGCATGTTCGTGGCAGCAGCCGGGCTCAATGTGCCCTTCTTCACCGTGGTTCTGCGCAAGGCCTACGGCCTTGGCGCCCAGGCCATGGCTGCGGGCAGCATGCTAACGCCGTTCTTTACGGCTGCCTGGCCCAGTGGCGAGTTCGGCCCCATGGGCTGGGAGGGCGCCGTGCATCTGGGTTTTGCCAAGGAGCTGGCCGCCCAGCCCGACGAAGAATCGCGAAAAACCATGTTCGATACGCTGGTTGCCAAGGCCTATGAGCAGGGCAAAGCACTCAATGTGGCCAGCTACCTGGAGATTGATGCGGTGATTGACCCGCAGGAAACACGGGCCTGGCTGGTCCGGGGGCTGAATTCCACTGCCGGCACGCACTCTGGGGATCACGGAAAATTCATCGATACCTGGTGACCCGGAGGGTCAGAACTGGCTTCGACCCCGCAACAGTATCTGAAAATCATCAATACTGTCGTCGCCGTCCAGCGGGAAGGCAAAGTCAAGGTGCAGCATCCGTTGCACCTCGATGCGGCTGGACGCCAGCCTCATGCCAAAGCCGACATCTTTCAGCACCCCTTCGTCAGGACCACTATTCCGGTCGTCGGTGAACCAGGCCCGGCCGACGTCAGTAAACACCACGCCGCCCACCCGGAACAACTGGAACGGATGCCAATCCGGGAAGTAGCGCCTCTCCAGGGTCCAGAGCACCCGGCGATTGCCCTGCTGGTACTCACTTGGGTAACCGCGCAGCCCGTTCTCGCCCCCGATGAGCAGCTGCTGATCAGCCGTCAGATTGTGCGCTGCGGTGAATGCGAGGTTGGTGTACCAGCTGTTCCAGCGTTCCGAGCCGCCATGAAAGTACTGAACGCTTGCTGTACCCAGCAGGTTTTCCACCCGGTCCTCGTCGAGGCGGTAGGTGCCGCTCTGGCTGAGGGTATAGCTGGCATAATTAGTCTGGGTTACGTGCAGCACATCCCGAAAATCCATATTGAGAACCACACGGTCCTCAGTGGCGCCCAGCCCGCTGCCGGAATAACCCAGCTCGGTACGCCACACGAAGCCATCCCGCACATCTTCGACCCTCTGAAGCCGGGTCAGGTTGGTCATTTCCCGGAAGCGATTCTGGCGGTAATCGAAGCCAATCCAGGGATAACTCAGGGTTCTGTCTTCCGGCAGGATGTCGAGATTGGGTTCGTCGGGTAAACGGTCGAATACCAGTGCATCGTAGCGGTAGCCTGCAAGCAATCTCAGTTGCCGGTCGTCCTTCTCAGCCAGGCGCCATCCTCCATCGATGCTGAAAAATTCGTGGCTGCGCCGATAATCTGCAATGGCCTCCGCCCCTACGTAGCGGGATTCCTCCCGGACATCGTCGATACCACTCAGGCCAAATCGCCAGTTGGTGGTTTCGCTGAAGAAAGGCCGCTCAAGGTAGGCGCCTCGGCCCCGGCCATCGCTCCGTTCATCGAACGAGAACCCGGCCTGCCAGTGCGAGCCCAGCACGTTCGGATCATCAAAGTAGAGACTTGTTTCCGTACGATCGGGGTCCTTTGCATAGCCTATACCAAGGCTCTTCCCTGACCCGGCAAAGTTGGGATCAGACAGCCCGAAGTTGGTGGTGTTCTCACCACCGGATCGCGACACACCAACGCTGGGGAAAAGCGTCCATGTATCCCGCGTCAGAACACTTACCTCAAGTTCGTCCCCACAAACCCGGGTAACGCCCACCCAGGCTGCGGTGAGATACTCCCGCTGGCGCAGCACCCGCTCGGATTCAGAAATAAGCTCGGGCTCGTAGACGTCGCCTTGTTCGAACACCAATTGGGCCCGCAGCGCGGATTCCCAGGTAGGCGTGTTGAGGGCGTTCAGGGTTCGATACAACGCGTTGTTCTGCTCCGGATCAGTGGTATCAAAGATCGGACGGCGAAGAATGCGGATGCTACCAATGCGCGCGCCCTCCGGAATGACCAGATCGTTCTGACGGGCGAGTTGGTCCCTCGGTTTGTCCAGATCAATGGCTTCCGGCTGAATGCTGCTGGCAATGCAGTTGTATCTGTCCGATTCGGCCGCAGCGCAGGACCCTGCGAAAACCAGGCCTGAAACAACAAGCGCTTTCCTGAACACCACACTCACCTCAACAGCCGTACCGACACTAATCTAGCCCAGCGTTGTTTCACTGTCAGCGGTCGGGCGGTCGCCATACAGGAACATCCTCCTGTTTCGGCTCTTCCCAGTCACGGTGCATGGCGCTACTGAGCGCTTCTTCCAGCTTCATGAACAGTTCACCATAACGGGGGCTGAACCGGATACCTTCCTCGATTTCTTTCCAGGCTTCGAACAACTCATCCTCGTGGGCTTTTTCGTTGTCGAGAAATGCCCAGGTCATCTGGCGGGCACGCATCGGATGCACCCCCATGGCGGTCAATGCATGACCGCCGAGCTCAAGTGCCGAATGATAGGTTTCACTCACGACATCATCGGCACCTGCTTCCCTCAACCGGTAGCCGTGCCCCCGGTCGAAAGCCCGTGCCAACACCCAGACACCGGGGAAAAACTGCTTTACGTGCTCCACCATCTGGACCGAACGGTCCCGATCGTCGATAGCCACCACAAGCAAGCGGGCCTGTTCGATGCCGGCGGTCTCCAGCAAATCCGGCCGGCTGGCGTCACCGAAGAAACTCTTGATATTGATTTGCCGGAGGTTCTCGATCTGTTCAATCTCATGGTCCAGCGCAACAATCGGGACATTGTTGGCCCGCAACAACCGGCAGACTATCTGGCCGAAACGACCAACTCCGGCGACGATAACCGGCGCCTGCTCGTCGATGGTATCCGCCTCCCGCTCATCGTTCTGGGATCGCCGGTAGCGCGGCAACACCAGCCGGTCATAGACAATAAACAGCAACGGTGTCAGGAACATGGACAGCGCGACTACCAGGGACAGAATCTGGGAGGTTTCCACAGGAATCACGTTGTTCTGGACGCTGTAGGTCAGAAGCACAAAGCCAAATTCACCAGCCTGAGCCAGAGATAGCGTGAACAGCCAGCCATTACTGCCATGAACCCTGAACAGCAACGCCAGGCCCAGCAGAATCGCGGCCTTGACGACAATCACGGACACCGCAAGGGACACCACCGTGCCCCATTGCTCAGCCAGAACGTCAAAATTGATGCCCGCGCCCACGGTAATAAAGAACAGGCCCAGAAGCAGTCCCTTGAACGGCTCAATATTCGCTTCCAGCTCATGCCGGAATTCACTGTTAGCCAACACCACACCGGCCAGGAAGGCCCCAAGCGCCGGAGACAGATTCACCAGGCTCATCAGGGCCGCAATTCCGATCACCAGCATCAACGCGGTGGCAGTAAAGACTTCACGCAAACCGGACTGCACCACATACCGAAACAGGGGCCTGCTCAGGTAATGGCCACCCACAACCACGGCGGCGATGGCCGCCACCACAACCAGCCCATGGGCCCAGCCTGGCAGGCTGTCTACCAGGCTCAAGCGGCTTCCATGGTCTTCAGCAGCCCCACCGGCCGCCATCAGTTCCGGCAACGCCAGCAGCGGAATCAGTGCGAGCATGGGAATGACCGCAATATCCTGGAACAGCAATACCGAGAAGGCACTGCGACCGCCTTCAGTTTTAACCAATCCCTTTTCGTTGAGTGTCTGCAGGACAATCGCCGTGGACGACAGGGCGAAAATCAGGCCGACCGCAAGCGCTGTCTGCCACTGAAGCCCGAGCCAGGCAGCCACTGCCATACCGGCGGCCGCAGTCAACACCACCTGCAGTCCGCCAAGACCGACCAGACGGACCCGCATGGCCCACAGCGCCTTGGGGTCGAGCTCCATGCCTACCAGAAACAGCATCATAACGACGCCAAACTCGGCAAAATGCTGGATGGTGTTGGCTTCCTGCCCTACCAGCCCGGTGACAGGACCAATCACCACACCCGCCACCAGGTAGCCGAGGACCGAGCCGAGCCCCAGTCGTTTTGCCAGGGGCACAGCAATTACCGCTGCGACCAGGTAGATAAACGCCTGGACGAAATATACTGTCATCTATGGTTTCCTTGATTGAAAATCGGGGGCCAGGGGTGCGCAACGGTCCATTCGTGGCGCCTTCGTTTAGCGTAGACCCTGGAACGCTTCTTTCACATGAGACGCGAGCGCATCATTCAGGGGGTTTGAACCCCGCCGTACCAAAGCCAGCTGATAGAATCCGATTTGCGGGAGGGTATCACCGGCTACCTCTTTCAGAGGCGGGCGGATCAGGCTTTGCGGAAACGGGGCCACGGCCAAGTCCGCCAGCATTGCCGCCTCCTGGCCGGAACAATGCTCACAGGTGTAGGCAATCCTGTAGGGTATGCCCGCCCTGTCCAGTGCCCTGAGTGTCATGCGCCGCCAGGCACATCCTTCGTGGGCCATGGCAATCGGCAGCGGAGAACGTTGATAGGCCGATGAGCCCTCTCTCCCGGCCCAAACCAGCGGTTCTTCGTGAACCACCTCGCCACGGGGGATTCGTCCCTCATCGGCCACGGTCACCAGGGTCATATCGAGTTCACCGGCATCCAGACGCGCCAGATTCTGTTTGCTAGAGCCAACCACAACGTCAACCAGCACGGCAGGGTAGGATCTGGCAAATTCCGCCAGAACGTCCGGCAGAATCCGGGTGCCAACATCGTCGGAAGTGCCAATACCCACTTTCCCCTCGAGGGTTGGCGCAAGGAAATGCTGCACGGCCTCTTCATTAAGGCGTAACAGCCGGCGCCCGTAATCCAGGAGAACCTCACCTTCCGCCGTCAGAGAGACTCTCCTGGGCTCCCGGATAAAGAGAGTTTTGCCGAGGTTCTGTTCAAGCTGTTTGATCTGCATGCTGAGGGCTGACGGCGTTCGGTGCACAGCTTTGGCGGCACTGGTGAACGTGCCGTGTTCCGCAATGGCAATGAAACTCCTGAGCACGTCGTTATCAAGCAGAGGCATATTCATGTGCGGACCTTTCGGTTGGATTGATGACCGGCAACTCCCTTAAGCATAACTGAACGAGATCTTAAATTCTTTTCGTTTGATTGAAGGCAAAAACAACACCAGAATATTGGTTACAGGCACCCGTTAGCGAGTAACACAACACCTCTAAACGAGCTGCGGCAAGCCATTCACCAACACTCGGGGCCGTAGACATGTTGAAGCACACAGAGCATCACGCAAACGCCGCAATGCAGTGGATTGAAGGGTACGCAAGGCGTCAGAAATTCCGGCGTATGGCGCAGTCACTGCTTAAAGAAAAAGACGATACGCTTTCCGATCTTGGTTACGAACGCCTTGATCTGGAAGGGGCACTGCACCTTCCTATCCGGAATGATGCAATGCAATACATCGAGGCACGCCGCTCCAAACGTGCCATGGAAGCGCGCAGGACGAAAAGCCCTCGACTCGCCGGTTAACGGCGGGCCAGTTCCGAGAACTTTATAAGGCGATACTCGTCTGTCAGCACATCGGCCAGATGGCTGATGTGCTCCGGCGTGATTTCACAACAGCCGCCAACGACGGCTGCGCCGTCCTCCAGCCACTGCTTCACCTGAAGCGCATATAGCCCGGGAGAAACGTCCGGTCTGGCTTCCAGTTCATCCACCAGCGCTCCGCCGGCCATCGGCTCAACCGTTTTGAACGCGTTGGCGTAGCCGCCGGTGCATGGGAACAAACCGGCCAGCTCTGGCATTGCCAGCGAAATGACTTCCGGGTCGCAGCAATTGAGCATAATGGCCGTTGGTCCTGACGCCTTCACCGCTTCGACGGCCTCTGCGAGGGTTTCTCCTGACCGGAGCTTGCCATCGGCCTCCAGCCTGAATGCCACGCCGAAAGGCTTACCTGATTCACTGGCGGCAGCACAAGCGGCGCTCGCCTCCAGCGAGTTGGTCATGGTTTCGATAAGGAAAACGTCCGCGCCACCCTGCAATTTCACGAGCACATCGAACTCTGACTTCAAGTCCTCGAACGTCCGGGCAGGTTGTTCACGGTAGCTACCAACCAGCGGTGGCAGACAACCGGCGATATCAACCTCGGCGCCGGTTAACGCGATGGCTCGCTCCAACACCTCGAAAGCGCGCTGATGGATTGCACCAATCTCGTCGCCGAGGCCCTCTCTGGCCAGTCGCGTTGGCGTCGCGGCATAGGTGTTCAGTGTCAGGGTCCGGGCGCCTGCCCTGATGAAATCAGCGTGGACATCGGTGACAACCTCCGGTTGCTCCCGCATGACCGCCACCGACCACAGCAGTGACGTAACATTCATGGCCCTGCGATAGATTTCCTGGCCCAGGCCGCCGTCGAGAAGTGCAACAGGTTTCATAAAGTACTCATCAAGGTGTAACGATATTGAACCGGCCCTCGGGCTTGTCCAGCATGCTGAAAAAGCCTATCAGGTCGAGCCGGCTTCCCTCAAAGCTGATCTCGTCGCTGAACAGAAGTTCCTTCAGGCCAGCCCGGCCGATCAAGAGATCGACAAACAGCGGCCGGGTCAATCTAAGGGTAGCGTCAGCCGGCGTGTCCTCACTCACCAGACGGTTATGCAGTACCGAATGTTTCAGCGACAACAAATAACTTTCCTGAAGATCCGTAAACGAAATCTTGATAGTGGTGCTCTCGCCTTCTGCGTCCTCGGCGTTCAGCCGAACCGCCATGCTGTCAAAAAAGAGCGACACCGGCGTGTTCAGCAGCACCTCTCTCATCATCGCCGGTTTGATGCCTTCTTCCGGAGAGCCATGACGTAATTCATAGGCGCCGGTCAGGTAGACGTCCCGCCAGGGGGCAGATTCTGCCTGATAGCCGAGCTGGTCATAGACGCGGGCCAGCAGTTGCTTTGCGTCATCGTTGTCGGGCTCGGCAAAAACAACATGGTTGAGTAACTCCGCCAGCCAGCGGTAAGTGTCGCGCCCATCGGTCGTGCTCATATCTGATGCCGCTTCGAATTCCTCGTGGGCTTTTTCCAGCACGTTGTCCGCACCTCCCATCATCGCCACATAACGTCTGGCGGATTCGCTTTCCGGCAACGGATTGAGCTGAGCCGGATTGGCGGTAAACCAGCCCAGGTAGTGCTGATACACCGCTTTGGCATTATGAGACACGGTGCCGTAATAGCCCTGGTTGTGGAAAGCCTGATTCAGCTCCGGCGGCAGCGTGAGCTGGTCGGCAATTTCTCGAGGCGTGGCGCCCTGGTTCATCAAACGCACTGTCTGATCGTGAATGAACTTGTAGGTATCCCGCTGGACCGCCAGGAAGTCCTGGATATTCTCCTGCCCCCACAACGGCCAATGATGGCTGGCGAAGTAAATATCGGCATCGGCAAACAGGGTCTTTGCCTCATCGATAAAGCTGCTCCATAGCCGGGCATCTCGAACTTTCGCACCCCGCAAGGTGTATATGTTGTGCATATTGCGGCTGACCAGCTCGGCACCGCAAAAGGCTTTCTGCTCGGGGAGGTAGAAGGTGAACTCGGCAGGCGCTTCGGAGCCGGAAACAATCTGGAACACCATGGGCACGCCGTCAACTTCCAGCTCTGCACCGGTTTCGCTGATCAGATCCGTAGCGGGGGCAAAGCCAAAGGTGCCGAACGCCGGCCCTTTTCCCAGCCCAGTGCCGACATGGCCGCGTTCGTCCCGCTCCAGGCGCTTGCCATACATGAACATGGCGCGCCGAGTCATGGCGGGGCCGGCAATGATGTTCTCGCTGGTTGCCTCTTCCTCAAAACCGGCCGGCGCGATAATTCGCAGGTTGGCTTTTTCGTCGTCCGACAGGTGCTTGAGAATCCCCTGCACGCCACCGAAGTGGTCAATGTGGCTGTGGGTAAAGAGAATGGCCCGCACCGGCTTTTCGCCGAGGTGTTCCCGAGCAAACAGAAAGGCTTTGCTGGCCGTCTCGCTGGCGGTCAGCGGGTCCACCAGTATCCACCCGGTATCGCCCTCGATAATCGACATGTTCGCCAGATCGTAACCCCGGATCTGGTAGAGCCCGTCGGTGACCTTGAACAACCCGTGAATGTTGTTGAGGGCTGCCTGGCGCCACAGGCTTGGATTGACCGAGGCCGGGGCATCCTCTCCATCCTCATCGATAAAATCGTAGGCTGGCATGTTCCAGACCTCGCCGCCTTCAAGATGATCAATGACCAGTTCAGGGTCTTGAGCAATCAGTCCGCGTCGCGCGTTCTCAAAATCATCACGATTATCGAAGGGTCGCTGGTCCAGCATCTGCCGATTGGCCTCACCGGTGCTAGCCGTCGGCGCAGTGTGTCCGGCACTGTTTGCTGCCAATGAATCCGGTCCCGAATCACAGCCGGTCAAGGCCAGTGCTACCGAAAAAAGAGGGAGAATCAGGGTCTTCAGGGGCAGGAACATTCGGGAACCTATCGAGCTGTTGTTATTGGTTCCCGTGAGTTTACTCCAGAGTGTGCGTAAATCTGCGCAAGTCAGCCAAAATAGTCCTGAATCCACTCGAACAGTTTGGTGGTTGTCATGTCGCCAAGTGCCATCTGTTGAAAGTCATTGCCCACCTCATCCTCGATGGTCACAAACTGATATAGCAGAACGCCAGGCTGTTCATCGTGAAGAATCAGCGTAATTCTTCGCCGGGTGCGCAAACAGTCAATGGTCATCACATCCGCCGGTATACCGGCGTCGCGCATACCACGGCGAACTTCCACCACCGGATTGATGTGCTGATGGGCTGCCTGGATGCGGGCATGGGCATCGCTGGCAAGGTCGGACAGGGTTTTGAGGGGATCTTCAGACATTGGCTGCGGTGAACTCCAGATTTTGACGTATTCGCTCAGCAACAGCCATGGTAGCCCAATACTCGACGACTGCGGAACCTCACGCCCCAAAACAGGCACCAGGCCAGACAGCGTAAAAAACTCATTAACAGAGAATGAGCAAACCTTAAGTGAAATCAGGCTCTACCGGGAGTAGCCTGCGCCTGAATCGATCAACGCGGGGGATTAAACACTATGATCAACATGCTGGCCGCGATTCCAGTGCGGGCCCTTTTCGCCCGGCTGTTTTCGCTGGTTTTCTTTGTGTTGGCTTTTACTCTCGTAAGCGCAACAGTCATGGATGTGATCAGTGACCTTCAATCTGGCCAGCAACTCATGCAGGCCCTGATCAAAGGCGTCAACGGGAGCATCATTGCTCTTGCCGTATACGAGCTGGCAATGGTTATCCGTTCCGAATACAGCGGACGTTCAGAATCGCACGATGTCATCACCATGATGCGGCGAACACTGCCGCGTTTTATCGGCACGGTTTGCGTTGCGATGTCTTTGGAAGGCCTGATCATGATCATCAAGTACAGCCAGCTGGAGCTGGCTGGAAATCTCTATTATCCGGTCGCTATTATCGCGAGCACTGCTCTGCTCCTTGCATCGTTGGGTGTATTCCTCCGAATGGCTCCTAAAGACCAGACCTCACCCGAAGAGCCGTCATAATCCGGCTGGCAAAGTCCCATGCCACACCGGCAACCCGAGATCTTCCGGATCGTCATTCGGTCCGCCGGTGCGGCTTTTGAACGCCCCCTCTTCAATCGGTATCCGGAATAACGCCGTTGCTTTTCGCTCCTTGTCATTTGGTGACCTGACCTGTTCCCACCGTCCTGGCTCAATCTGGTTGATAATCGCGCGGAACGCGGCATCAAAGTCAGCATCATCAGTTACCGGAACCGCATGGCCAAACAACACCAGTGATTCATAGTTGGCACTGTGATTGAACGCCGATTTGGTCATCACCCATTCATTTGTCACGGCGAAGGAAATGCAGAGCAATGCGCCAGATTCCAGACGTCGGGACAACCGTCCGCCATTCAGCGTATGCACGAAGAGATCATCACCAAGCCGCCAGGCGGTGATCGGAATGATCCGGGGCTCACCTTCTTCAACAAATCCCAGGTGGGCCGTTTTTAGTCGATCAATCAGTTTGTAGGCTGTTTCCCGATCATAACTGGCTCTCTTGGCTGCCCTCTGCACACTACTGCGCGGACAGGAAGTCAGCGGGGACGCACCAATGCGGGCCACATCAGTCGTTGTCATCAAAAGCTCCTTTCTGGTCTTGCACTTCAAAAAAACGTACTTCTATTGAAAGGCAGTTCTGATACCATCAAAAGATCCAGATTATGAATTTAAATGGGACCAGTTGACGTGATTGACGATCTCCGGCTGGATGGTGAGCATCCACTGCAACACCAGCTGTATCAGCAACTGGCCGAACGGATACTCGACCAACGATATCCGGCCGGGCGCCAAATGCCGCCCAGCCGCCAGATGGCTAAAGATCTAGGCATCAGTCGTAATACGGTGAACGCGGTTTATGAGCAGCTCAAGGCGGAGGGCTTTCTTCAAAGCCGAGCCGGCAAGGGAATCTTTGTCCACGAAGACATCAAATCCGTCGTCAGGCCATCCGGACTAGGCCTGAATAAAGCTGCCCAAGTTGGGGTTGAGCTGCCCCCGCTGCCTAAACGACCCCCGGTTAAATCGAAACCGGTGGAAGACGCCAGCCTGCCGTTCCAGCCGGGCCTGCCGGACCTGGACGCGTTTCCAATCCGTGCCTGGAATCGCATCATGCACCACCAGGAAAGCCGCCGGTCACTCAGGGGATATGACAGCATCCAGGGGTATCAGCCCCTGAGACGCGCCATCGCCAATTACCTGCGAACCTCCCGCGGTGTTCGTTGCCAAGAGCATCAGGTGATCATAACCAACGGCGCCCAGCAGGCGCTTTCACTGCTAGCGGAAGTGTTTCTGCAACCGGCCGACAGCATCCTGTGTGAAAACCCCGGTTACCGTGGTGCACGGAACGCGCTGGGTCGCTTGGGAAATCCACTGATTCCAATACCCCTGAAGAATCAGGTACTGGATGTGGAGGCGTTGCCCGGCCTTGAGTCCGCCAGGGCCAGGCTCTTGTTCTGCACACCCACGCACCAGTACCCCATGGGCGGCATCCTGGATCTGTCCCAGCGGATGGCGCTTGTACAGTGGGCCCAGCGAACCGAATGCTGGATCATCGAGGACGACTACGACAGCGAGTTCCACTTCTACAACAAGCCCTTCGCCGCCATTCAGGGCCTGTTCGAGAATGCGCCCGTGCTCTACATGGGCAGTTTCAGCAAGACTCTGCTACCCGCATTGCGCGTCGGGTACCTGGTGGTTCCGGAAGCGGTTGTCGAACCCCTACTCTGGGCAAAGCAGATCAGCGGTGGCGAGACGCCGCTCCTTACCCAGGCTACCATCGCCGAATTCATTGAGAGTGGTCAGTTCACACGTCATCTCAGGCGAATGCGCCAGCTCTACCGGGACAAATGGCAACGCTTCCAGCATGAGGTAATCGAAAAGCTCGGTGGACTTGCCCAACCAGTGGCGGAAAGCGCGGGAATGCATCTGGTGCTGGAAGGGGCTTTTGATGATGTGGCTCTCAGCCAATGGTTGAAAACCAGAGGCTTTGGCAGCACGCCGCTCAGCGCACACTTCCTGGGGAAAAACGCGAAAACGGGCCTGGTAATGGGCTTTGCCAGTGCCAACGAGCGTGAAATCACAGAATGCGTTACCGACCTGAGGGACAGGCTAGCAAACCAATCTCTCTCGAATTAACGTTCAGACTTCCCAAAGTACCCAGACAGTTCAGCAGCCAGAAAATCAAAGACCGTCCGAACCCGCAGGTTCATCCTGAGTTCCCGATGGGAGACAAGCCAGACATCGCCGCCGAACACCTTATCCTCCAAGACCCTCTCAACTTGAGGCTCTGCATCACCCAACTCAACGGGCATCATGCCAATACCGATACCCGCGCGAGTCAATTGCCAATGAACCAGATGGCTGTCCGTCCTGGCAACAAATTGCTCCTCCTGCAGCTTGAGGCCACGTTGCGCCAAGGCTTCCACGTATCTCTCATTGTTTGAGAGAAAGCCGATGAATGGGGCCTTACAAAGATCGTCGGTCAACGGCGATGGCAGATCAGCCAGGATTTCCGGTGTGGCGAAAAGAGTCGCAGAGAATTCACCCACCTTTCGGGCAATAAGATCAGGTTCGGTAGGCCGAAAATTGCGTATGGCAATGTCTGCTGCTCGGCGGCGAAGATCGCTGGCTTCGTTGGAGGCAACAAGGTTGATGCGAATTCCGGGATACTGGTTCCGAAGCTTGTGCAGAATGGAGGGCAGAACGTAAGCGGCCGTGATTTCTGACGCCGAAATGGCGATCTCGCCTTCAATGGACGTTGCCTGACCGGTTGCGGCAAGTGATAGGCTGCTGGCAGCCTCTCCCATCGCTCGAACGTAGGCAAGCAGATCCAGGCCATTCCGAGTCAGTTCCAGCCCTCGACCACCCCGCTCGAAAAGCGCTGTAGATAGCTCTTCTTCCAGTGCCGCAACCTGTCTTCCCAGTGTTGGTTGCGAAACGCCCTACGCCTTTGCGGCAGCCGAGAGAGATCCCTCCTCCGCAGTCACCAGGAATGCGCGTGCTCGGTTCCAGTCAAATTTAACGGCTCGCCAATCCATTCAGAAATGCATACCTGAAATAATTTTATGACGATATTACCAACAAAAGTGAAGATATAGAATCCGTTCCAGGTATTGAATCAACTACCCTAAGAGCCGAAATCATGAATTCTTCCATCAGTTTCTGGAACCGCAGCGCTGCACGCTACGCCCAACGGCCAATCGCGGACCAGAATGCCTATCTGCGAAAAATCGCCCTCACCCAGAAATATCTCAATCCGGAAATGGATGTTCTGGAGTTCGGCTGCGGTACCGGCTCCACAGCATTAATTCATGCTCCAAAAGTCCGCAGCTACCTTGCAACCGACGCGTCCTCCCGAATGATCGACATTGCCCGAGAGAGGATGGCAGGAAATGCTCTCAGCAATCTTCGTTTCGTCGTTGCCACACTTGACGACATGCAACATCGGCAACAGGCGTTCGACGTAATTCTGGGGTTGAACATTCTGCACCTGCTCCGAGATCCCGAGCGTGCGATACAACAGGTTTCAAGCATGCTGAAACCTGGCGGAGTATTCATTAGCAACACCGCCTGCCTTCAGGATACCTGCCCCTATTTGAAACCAGTCGCTGCCCTGCCTCGAGTTCTGCGACTCGCGCCCTATGTTAATTTCTTGTCCCGTGCTCAGCTGGAGCGGCATCTGGAGCATGCCGGATTCCAGATTGATTACCGCTGGGTGCCTGAAACCTCGAAAGACGTTTACTTCCTGATTGCCAGAAAACCAGAATAGGACGGGGTTTATCCGCAGCAGAGTAATAAGAACGGTTGGAAAAACCGGAATCGGATGGCAAGCTTCCCTGACCCACGGCACGCTGTATTTCAGCGCCAATCAAAAAGGAGAACAGAATGGGAAGTTCAAAGCTGGTCGGTATCGTTTTACTGGTTGTTGGCATCGGATTGCTTTATTTCGGCTATCAATCAACCCAGTCCCTCGGAAACCAGCTAACCGAGACGGTCACAGGCCGATTTACCGACGACACCATGTGGTACCTGATCGGCGGGGCGGCCGCTGCTGCAGCCGGCGCTTTCCTGACATTCTTCAAGAAATAACCCTGCCTGTTTTTCACCGCTCGGGCCTGACCACAAACCAGCTGGCCAGGACGAGCGCTCCGAACACCGTGTAAGCCACGATAAACACCCAATCCGGAGCGCTGTAGTAGAGGATTGACTGCAGCCAGTGCTGGATAAATGAGCCTTCATAGCCCGCCTCCCCGGCCTTGGCCCGGAGCGCCATTTCCCAGCTTGTGAGCGGGCATAACACGCCCAGCCAGGATTGAAGAACCACAACGGCAATAACCGCCAGGTGGCTCAGGCGAAACCAGAAATTGCGGACCCACCGCCACTGAAGGAAATGACCAGCGAAAGTTGCCACCAGCCCGAGGATCACGAAGGCCACCAGCATCGTGTGCAGGATCAGGAGCGCATCAGCAAAGACCAGGAACCAGGAGGTATCCATCGCTCATCTCCGACCGCTAACCCATCACGTAGCGGGCTCTGCCCTGTTTTTTAGCGCAATACAAGGCTTCGTCGGCCCTTCTGATCATGTCGTCGATTGTATCGAATTCGCTGGCCAGGCCCTGACAGATCCCTATGGAACAGCTGAGTATCTTGCTATTGGGGCTGTCCTCATTTGGCACCGCCCGTTCCTGCCATTGACGGAGTATTTCCGTCGCAAGTCGTTCGAAACGGTCAGCATGGTCGCCTTCGATCACCGCCATGAATTCTTCGCCGCCGTAGCGCCCGAGGATATCCGTCTGCCGCTTGAATACCTGTCGCATGATGTCGGCCTGGATACGGATGGCTCGGTCGCCCTCCTGGTGACCATAGCGATCGTTGAACTGCTTGAAATGATCCAGATCCATCATGAACACGGCGAGTCGATGATTGGCACGCCGCTTCAATGCAAACAGGCGTTCAGATTCGCTCATCAGAGCACGCCGGTTGAACAACTCCGTGAGACCATCCACGGTGCTCAGGCCAATTAACTGCTCGTTGGCATCTTCAAGCTGCCCCAGCAATCGATCAATCCTGTGCCTGCCAATAACACCGACAAACAATGAACCAGCCACGAACCCGGCATTCATCCATGTTCGCTCGCCGTAAACTGAATCCAGCAGCATCAACCCGACAAAGCCTGCCGAACTGATCAGCATCGCGGCCAACGCATAATAGAATTTCATTCCGAAAACAAAGAAACCAAAGAAGGCATACAGCAGCGTACCTTCATAGGGAAAACTGAAGGCCACCTGTTCCCAGGCCACATGGATAAGGTAGTAATTCGCGTAGGTAATGCTGATAACGGTTGCCAGGAATGCTGTCTGGGCAAAGCGCAGAAATTGCGGAGCAAAGGTGAAAACCAGCAGGCCAGCAAGAATCGGAAGTTGGATAAGAGCCCTGTTGGTGATGTAGGCGTCTGCCAGTTCCGGCGGGATCAGTTGAAGGTCACCAATCATGAACAGGGAGATCAGAATCCCGCCAACCACGATTGAGAGTCGCAGCATAAGCAGATCGCGGGAGGACACGGTATTCAGTTCAACCGAAGGAGTCGGCATAAAAGTAAAATCCACAACGCACTTGATTCCCTGTACATGCCGAGTCTAAACAAATTCTCGCCCTGACCACCAGTAAATAGAAGGATCAAAAGAGGTACTACTGATCGGGTTTTGGCGCAGGTCTCACTCAACCATCAGCATTTTCACCATTCGACGCACCAAAGGAGCAACTTAGCCACCAAATCGCACCATGTTGAAGCAAAGGGATTCCTGTCAACGGCTCTTCAACAACATTATTGTGCAGCATGCACAATGACTGATCGACCAGGCCACAAGATTCGCCCCGAAAAACCCCTATGGCACAAACGTTGCCAACTCTCCTTGTGTTAACTACGACTCGGAGAGATCGCCATGACCACTGAACCAACACCTAAAGAACAGGATTACCCCTTAAGCCCCGTCCCCATGGATCAGCGTAAAAGCGTCTGGTCCATGGGGCTGGTCCTCCTTGGCTTTACTTTCTTTACCGCCACCATGTGGGCCGGTGGCAGCGTTGGTGTTGCCTTCGACTTTTCCACCATGCTCATGGTGCTGGCGGTCGGCAATCTGCTGCTTGGCCTCTACGCAGCAGGGCTCGGCTATATCGCCGCGAAAACAGGCCTGAACACTGCATTGATGAGCCGGTTCACCTTCGGCGAGCTGGGCAGCAAACTTTCCGACTTTATTCTGGGCTTCACCCAGATTGGCTGGTACGCCTGGGGCACCGCCACCATGGCCATTCTGCTGGTTAAACTCACGGGAATGCAGGAGGGAATGACAACGCCGTTGATGGTACTGTTCGGTTTCGCCTTCTGTGTTACCGCGTTTATCGGTTATCAGGGCCTCGAGTGGCTGTCCCGAGTTGCCGTACCTGCCATGATCATTCTGGTGGCCGTCAGCATGTCTATCGCCACGTCTGATGCCGGCGGCCTTTCCGGGCTGCTGGCCATTACCCCGACCAATGAAATGACCGTTGCTGCGGCAATCACGCTGGTGTTCGGCACCTTTGTCAGCGGCGGCACCCAGGCCACCAACTGGACCCGCTTTGCGAAATCCGGCAAAACCGCGGTGATCGCCACATTGCTTGCTTTCTTCCTCGGTAACGGACTGATGACACTGATCGGCGCCTTTGGTGCCCTCGTCTATCAGCAGGCCGACATCGTCGACATCATGGTCGCCCAGGGTCTGGCCACACTCGGTATCCTGATGCTGTTCCTGAATCTCTGGACCACCCAGGACAACACGGTTTACAACTTTGCGGTGGCAGGCTGCAATCTGATCCGCACCCGCCGCCGCAAGTCAGTGACCATTGCTGGTGCCGCGATCGGAACCGTACTGGCGGTGCTGGGTATGTACGAATGGCTGATCCCGTTCCTTGTTCTGCTTGGTACCTTTATCCCGCCGATCGGTGGCGTCATCATGGCCAGCTACTTTGTCGGCTATAAACGCCAGTATCCCGATCTGACCACGGTCACATTGCCAGCTTTCAACGTCCCGGGACTCGCGGCCTACGCCATCGGCTCAGCAGCCGCCTATACTTCCCCCTGGATTGCACCCATTGTGGGTGTCCTGGTCGCGGCCTTGAGCTACAGCCTCATTCTGGTGGTCAGCGAAGCTGTCCGTGAGCGCAAAGCACAGGTAATGGGAGCAATCTGAGTGACACTGCGATGCCGGGAGGTGCCACTTCTGCCCGGCCTGGACGCCATTCGGCTACGGGGCGGGGAGTCCGCCGGGGATAACCCGGTACGCTGGCCCTATGTGGCGGAGAACCGCTCGTTCAAGAACTGGGTCAAAGGTGGCGAGCTGGTGTTCGTTACCGGCATCAGCCGGCATCGCAGCCCCCAGAATCTGGCGGAATGCCTGTATGAAGGTAAAGAATGCAATGTCTCCGGACTCGTCGTCCTGACCGGAGACGCCTATATTGGCCAACTGCCCAACACGCTCTGTCGGCTGGCCGACGAGCTCGCGATACCTCTGTTCGAACAGCCCTATTCGCTGCCCATGGTGGAAGTCACGGAGGCCATCGGCAGGGCCATTGTCTGGTCCGAACACGCATCGATTGAGCAGGTGGACCAGCCCATTCTGGCCGATTCTACCGAATTGTTCGACGCCTGGATCGCCTGCCGTGGAAACCAGAGCGCCATGGCAGAAGCATTGGATTGTCACAGAAACACGATACGCAACCGAATGAACCAACTCAGTGAATCGTTACCAGGTCCGGGCAACACCACTGAAAAATTCAGAACACTCTTGAAGGCCCACCTGCTATTGAAACCATAAGGGTTGGTGAGCGACTTACCGGAGACAATATGACCACACCATTGAATGCCATAGCCAACGCACGTTTACAGGGCCAGGATGGGCTGTACAGGCTCGAGATCAACAACGGACGCTTTTCGGGTATCATCGCCCAACCCGAGATCGCCACCACCAGAGACGGGGAAATGGATGCCGGAGGCAATCTGGTCACAGCTCCTTTCGTGGAACCGCACATTCACCTGGACGCTGCCATGACTGCTGGCGAGCCGCGTTGGAACAAGAGCGGCACGCTGTTTGAAGGCATTGAATGCTGGTCCGAGCGCAAGACAACCCTGAGCCACCAGGATGTCATAAACCGCGCCACCCAGACGCTGAAGCTTTTTGCAGCCCACGGCATCCAGTACGTCCGTACCCATGTGGACGTAACGGATCCGAACCTGACGGCCCTCAAAGCCATGCTTGAGGTTCGCGAAAACACCGCAGCCTTTGTAGATCTGCAGATCGTCGCATTTCCCCAGGAGGGCATCTGGTCTTTCAAAAACGGGCGTGAACTCATGGAGGAAGCCGTGCGGCTCGGAGCTGATGTGGTTGGTGGCATCCCCCACTTCGAGTTTACCCGGGACTACGGCGCGGAATCCGTTCGCTGGCTGATGGAGCTGGCCCACAAAAACGACCGGCTGGTGGATGTTCACTGCGATGAAATTGACGATCCGGAATCCCGGTTCCTGGAAGTTCTGGCCGCCGAGGCCCTGAGACTGGACTACGGTTCCCGAGTCTCCGCCAGCCACACCTGCGCCATGGGCTCCTACAACGACGCCTATTGCAGCCGACTGTTCCGATTGCTGAAAAAGTCCGGGCTCCGTTTCCTCTCCATGCCTACGGAAAGCCTGCATTTGCAGGGTCGGTTCGACAGCTACCCCAAACGCCGCGGCATCACCCGGGTCCCCGAGCTGCTTGATACCGGACTGAAGGTTGCCTTCGGCCAGGATTCGATTCGCGACCCCTGGTATCCGATGGGCAATGGCAACATGCTCCGGACCCTCGATGTCGGTCTGCACGCCTGCCATATGCTGGGCATGAGCTGGATCGACCGCTCCCTGGAACTGATTACCGACAATGGCGCGGCTGCGCTGGACCTTGATGAGTATGGCGTTTACGAGGGGATGCCAGCACGGTGCGTGGTGCTTCAGGGAACCACTCCCTATGAAGTGCTACTTGGGCAGCGACCGGTGCTGGCGTCTGTACGAGACGGGCAACTGCTGGTCCGGCGGGAGGCATCCCACCCGGAAACCGGCCTGATGCTTTAAGAGAGTTGCCCGGTTCAGAACAAAAGCGTGACGCCACCGGTCACTACGGCAAACAGAACCGACAACCCGATGACAGTCATCCAGGGGAAGGGTGGTGGAGGTGGCTCAATGGCCAGTTCCTTCTCCAGGTAATTTCGAAGCAGGCGGGTGTTGCGGGTGTTGGCTTTGAATACCGCGTCAAAGCCATCACCTATCACCGGCAGCAGGCCACCCAGAAAATCAATGCCCATGTTGCGCAGCATGCGAAGCTTAACTGTCTTACTGGCGCCCGCCCGCTGCGCCTCCACCAGCACGTAGCTTGCCAGCACCAGGCCGGCCATGTCTCCCACCACGGGCAACAGGCCAATCACTGCCTCCGCACCAATCCGTACATTGGTGAACGGAATCGCGATGTTGCTATCGGTAAAGCGGCTGAATTTATCCAGCCGTGCCAGAATGGCCCGCTGCCGGGCTTCGGAAGGTTTCGGCATTTCTACTCCAGTTCAGGCGCTCACTCAGGCTTTGCGCTGATTTCTTCAAATGCCTGCACCAGCGTATCCGGTTCCTGGGCGCCGGAGATCAGGTATTTCCCGTTCACGATGAATGCCGGCACCGCAGACACGCCCGCCTGTTGGTAGGTGGCTTCGTCCTCGCGAACTACACTGGCGAATTCATCAGAATCCAGAATCTGCTCTGCCCTCGCGCGATCCAGCCCAAGGCTCTCGACACAGCCCAACAACACGTCCCGATCTGAGACGTCTTCTGCCTTTCCAAAATAGGCGTCGAACAACGCCTGTTTCATCTCCGTCTGCTTGCCCTGCTGGCCGGCCCACTTCACCAGCCGGTGAGCATCGAAGGTATTGCAGGTGAAACGCTCCTGCATTTTTTCAAAGTTAAGGCCCAGATCCTTCGCAATCGTCATCATCTGGTCCTGAGTGGCACGCATTTCCTGTTCACTGCGACCGTATTTGCGCGCCAGAGCTGGCAGAATAGGCTCCCCCTGACCATTGTGATCAGGATTCAGTTCGAAGGAATGCCACTGAACGCCGAATTCGTATTCAGGCGCCAACTGCTTCATGGCCTGTTCCAGGCGCGCGTACCCAATGGCACACCAGGGGCAGGCAATATCTGAAACAATGTCGATGTGAATCTTTTGCATGGGGAATCCTGTCAGCTGGTGGAATACATCATCCCTCAGACTAACACGGACACCGATCAGCAATCTCCCGCAAGATGCCCGGAATCAATTGCTTTTCCATGGCTGCCTGTCGGCCTTTCCCCAATGACTTGCGTATACTCTTCATCTATCAATCAAACCGCATGAGGAGTCTGCCAATGGCCGATGAAGATACACTCACCGCTCTGAAAACCGCCTTTACCTTCATGCCCCAGCCGGTCGAGATCAATCGGTTTGAATACGGGGATGACGCGGACAGAATCCTCGCCCAGGTGAACTTCGTACGGGAAGTGCTAACCAGTCACGGCATTGACCCAGAAGAAGTGGCCGGCGAGATCAATCCGGACTCGTCCCCCAATTCCTGCTACTGAACCAACAGCATTTTCAGGAGAAAGCATGCCTTACCAGTTCGATGACCTGAAGAAGAGCTGCCAGGCCGAATGGCAAGCCTACATCCAGCACAGCTTCGTGCAGCAACTCGGTAATGGGTCGCTCGCGCCCGAGGCGTTCCAACACTACCTGAAGCAGGACTACCTGTTCCTGATCCAGTTTGCCCGTGCCTTTGCCCTGGCTGCCTACAAAAGCCCGACACTGTCAGACCTCCGCCAGGCCAAGGAGGGTTTACAGGCCATCGTGGATGTGGAGTTGGATCTGCACATCAGCTACTGCAAGGAATGGGGAATCTCTGAACAAGAGCTGGCGGAATTGCCGGAAGCCCGGGCCACTTTGGCCTACACACGCTACGTTCTGGATACTGGTAACCGTGGCGACCTTTTGGACCTGCACGTCGCCCTATCGCCGTGCATGGTGGGCTACGGTGAGATCGCCAACTGGCTGAACAGCCGGGCGGAGACTATCCGTGGCGACAGCAACCCCTATGATGCCTGGATCGCCATGTATGAGAGCAAGGAGTTCCAGGAGGCGATGCAAGCTGAAATTTGCTGGCTCAATGAACGATTGGCCGATGTCTCCCCTGCCCGCTTCAAAGAGCTGACCCGGATTTTCAGCGATGCCACCCGGCTTGAGATCGATTTCTGGGAAATGGGCCTGAAGCAGAGCGACTGACTGGGCGCCAATCCTCTTTCAACGCCTCTCAGCTAGAGATCGCGCAGGTACCCAGCACCAAGCTGTGCGATCTGCCCCTGAATCCAGGCCACTCGCTCCCGCACATAAGCGGACGGTGTGTTGACACGTAAAACCTTCGGATTTGGAAGCACGGCCGCGAGCAGCGCGGCCTGGTACTCGGTGAGGTGACGGGCAGGCTTGCCGAAATAGGCCTGGCTGGCGGCTTCGACCCCGTAGATACCGGGACCGAACTCAGCAACGTTCAGGTAAACTTCCAGTATGCGCTGCTTGGGCCAGAGGCCGTCTATGACAAGGGCCAGCCCTGCCTCAAGAGCCTTGCGGACGAAACTGCGCCCGTTCCACAGGAACAGGTTTTTAGCCGTTTGCTGAGTGATGGTGCTGGCCCCTCGAAGCCCCTCGCCCGCCCTGTACTCCGACAGGGCTTGGCGTATAGCCTCAAAATCCACGCCCGCGTGATGCGGGAAGCGTTGATCCTCGCTGGCAACCACCGCCAGCGGCATCCAGGCAGAGATCTCATTTATGGGCACCCATTCGTGAGCGAGGGATCTGTTCGCGCTTTGAACCTGATACCCCAGCATGAAGGCCGAGGTGGGTGGATTTACGAACCGGAACATCAGAACCACCAACAGGACCAGCACGATAGCGCCAGCACATAGCAGCAAAAACCATCGCAAAAGCTTGCTACCAAGTGATGTTCTGGTCATCCGTTCAAATCCTCATCGTTGTACGAGCCAGTTCCCTCGCCATAATTGACCAATGGGACACACAGCGCGCAAACTGCTGATAGTGATTCTGCGAGAGCGTGTGCCACTACCATGCCTGAAAAAGTAAAAACCCGGATTCTCTTTCATTCCAGACGCCTGAATATATACCTGGTCCGATATCCAGAAGGGCACAAGGTAGGGCCGCACGTGGACATGGTTTCCGAGGGCCGGCTTTACAAACTCAATTGCGTTCTGGCCAAGCCCAAGGCGGGCGGCGAATTCATTTGCGAGAAGAACATCTTCAACCTTCTTGGAAGAGTGTACCTCTTTCGCCCGGACCTGTATCAGCATCGGGTATCGAAGATCGAGCGCGGAAATCGATGGCTACTGAGCTTTGCGTTGACTTCCGGCCTCCATAACTCCAGCAGGACAGTGCCATGATGTATTTTGCCCATGAAATGAGCCGCGCAGCGCTGATGCCCTTGCGCATGATGACAGACACACAGAGCAAATTGCTCAGGCATCCTCTCAGCCCCCTGTCCCGCTTGCCGGGCGCTCGCAGTATTGCCTCAGCCTATGGTGTATTTGGCGATTTGACCCGACGCTACCCGAAACCGGCGTTCAATCTGCATTCAACGGTGTGCGATGGCGAGGAAGTAGACGTCAGTGAAGTCATTGTCCAGCGAAAACCCTTTGCCCAGCTCAAGCACTTCCAGCGCAGTGTATCGCGACCTGATGACCCGAAACTCCTGATCGTCGCCCCTTTGTCCGGACACTTTGCCTCGCTGCTGCGGGGTACCGTCAAGGAAATGCTGCCAGATCACGACGTCTACATTACCGACTGGCGCGATGCCTGCCGGGTCCCATTGTCCGCTGGAGATTTTGGACTGGACGAGTATATCGACTACGTCATCGATTTTATTGAACAGCTTGGGCCTGATACCCATGTATTGGCGGTTTGCCAGCCTGTCGTGCCGGTGCTCGCGGCCACCGCCCTCATGGCCGAGGATAAAAACCCGGCGACACCGCGCTCACTAGCCCTAATGAGCGGCCCCATCGACGGACGTATTGATCCCACCGCTCCCTGCGAACTGGCCACCAAACATAACCTCGCCTGGTTCCGACGCAACCTGGTGCACCCGGTACCCGCGCCCTACCCGGGCGCCATGCGCAAGGTTTATCCAGGGTTTCTGCAACTGTCCGGATTCGTGAGCATGAACTTCGACCGGCACGTTGACGCCTACCGGGGCCTGTTCAAGTCCATGCGAGACAGAGAAGTCGACAAGATCAGACGTCATCGTGAATTCTACGACGAATATCTCGCGGTCATGGATCTACCGGCCACCTTTTACCTGGACACGATCCAGCGTGTCTTTCAGGAGTTTCATCTTGCCCGGGGCTACTTCATGCATCGGGGCCAAAGGGTGAATCCCGCCGCTATCGAGAAGACGGCGCTGATGACGATCGAAGGCGAGAAGGACGACATTTCGAGCCCCGGCCAAACCCGGGCCGCCCACGACCTCTGCGTGAATATTCCCGATGCCAGGCGCCTGCACCACCTTCAGGAAGGGGTTGGCCACTACGGCGTCTTCAACGGCAGTCAGTGGCGCGAATCCATTGCGCCTCGCCTCAAGAAATTCATTCGCCAAGCGTGACAGGCGTCACATTTTCTTGTCGCCACTCAGGTGCTCTGCTAATTTGAATGAGGTTATCAATAATAAGAAATAACATTCAGAGCGGCCTGCCGCTCCAGGGAGGAAGTCATGCAAGACCTCAAGGGCAGGGTCGCTCTGGTAACCGGAGCCTCACGCGGCATCGGTCGTCACATCGCACTGCAACTTGCTCAACGCGGCGCTGACGTCGCCATCAACTACCGCTCCCGCCAGTCCGAAGGTGACGAAGTTGCCAGAGAAATTGAGGCAACTGGCGTCCGGGCACTGTCCTTCAAAGCAGACCTGTCCAAAATGCCGGAAGCACGCAGCCTGGTCCGTCAGGTTCAGGATCAGTGGGGCCGCATAGACATTCTGGTGAACAACGCCGGTATCACCAAAGACAAGTCCATGAAGAAGCTGACCGACGAAGACTGGAACGATGTTCTGGATACCAACCTGGGCAGCGTGTACGCCACCTGCTCGGAAGTGCTGAAGATCATGATGGACCAGAAGTACGGTCGCATCATCAACATCACGTCTTTCGTCGGGCAAGCAGGTAACTTCGGGCAAGCCAACTACGCAGCCAGCAAGGGCGGCATTATCGCCTTTACCAAGACCCTCGCGCTCGAAATGGCCAAGTACAACATTACGGTAAATGCCATTGCCCCGGGCTTCACCGAAACCGAAATGCTCGCCCAGGTTCCGGAGAACATCCGCGAACAGATCATTGCCAGGGTCCCGATGGGGCGTTTCGGCAAGCCGGAGGAAATTGCCCGAGCCGTGGTTTTCCTGGCGGCAGAAGGTGACTACATCACCGGCCAGCAGATCAACGTGAACGGCGGCGTTTACATGTGACACCTAACAGGCACAAGGCGAACAAATGGCTGACAAACCAATAAAAAAGCAAACAACGCCTGACTTCGAACCCAATGTGGTAAGCCGTTCTCTGGCACGAGTAGGTATTCATGGTAGCCGTCTGCTCAAGCGCTCTGTCATGGGACGCTTACGCGGTGGCCCGCCGAACCCGGCTAGCGTGGTTAGTATGGCAAAGCCCTTCGTTACCCTGATTGGCAAGCTTGCAACCCAACCAGACACACTTCTGTTCGCGCAGATGCGACTGTTCAAGGACACCAGTCTGTTCTGGTCTGGCGTTCTGGCCAGCGGTATTGGCAAGCAACCATTGACTGTAGCAGAACCGGAACCCGGTGATCCCCGCTTCCGTGACCAGGCCTGGAACGACGTCATAGCCTTTAACGCGCTCAAGCAGGCTTATTTGCTATCAACTCGCTGGGTTATGGATACCATTGATGATGTCCGGGACATGGACGAACACGAAAGACGAAAAGTCCGCTTTTTCACCAGCCAGATGACGGATGCCCTCGCTCCCAGCAACTTCGTTCTGAGCAATCCAGAAGTATTGCGAACAACCGTCAAGACACGCGGTAAAAACCTGCTACGTGGACTGGCGAACCTGCTACGTGATCTGGACGAGGGAAAGGGCCCGATGCCTTTCCGGATGTCCGACCCGGACGCCTTTGAGGTGGGCGACAATCTGGCCAATACACCCGGCGACGTGGTGTACCAGAACGATCTGATGCAACTCATCCAATACCGGCCGACCACCGACACTGTCCATCGCCGGCCTCTGCTGGTGATTCCGCCCTGGATCAACAAGTACTACATCCTCGATCTTGGCGAGAAAAAATCCTTCATTCGCTATTGGGTAGAGAAGGGACACACTGTGTTTGTGGTTTCCTGGGTCAATCCCGGCCCAGAGCTGGCGCACAAAACTTTTGAAGACTACATGCTCGAAGGTCCGGTCGCCGCCATGGATGCTATTGAGCAGGCAACGGGTGAGCGCGAAGTCAACACCGTGGGCTACTGCATAGGCGGCACCCTGCTGGGTTGCACGCTCGCCTGGCTGGCAGCGCGCGGCGATGACCGCTTAAAAAGCGCAACCTTCCTCAACAGCATGATGGATTTCTCGGATGTTGGAGATCTGGCCGTCTTCATCGACGAGGACTCAATCGCCAAAATCGAGAAGGCCATGAACAAACAGGGATATCTTGAAGGAGCCTCCATGGCAACGGCCTTCAACATGCTTCGGGCCAACAGTCTGATATGGTCATTCTTCGTCAACAACTACCTCCTGGGTCGTGACACTGCGCCCTTTGATCTCCTGTACTGGAACTCGGATGCCACGCGCATGCCTGCGGCCATGCACAGTTTTTACCTGCGCAATATGTATCTGAACAATCGGCTGCGTGAACCCGGCGGTATTACGCTGGCACGCACCCCGATCGATTTGAGAAAGGTAAAGGCCCCGGCCTACTTTGCATCCGCCATTGAAGACCATATCGCACCCTGGATCTCCTGTTACAAAGGCGCCCGTAACTTGGGCGGCCCACTGCGTTTTGTTCTCGGCGGTTCCGGGCATATTGCCGGCATCATAAATCCACCCGAGAAGAAGAAGTACGGTTATCGCCTCAACGAAGACAATCCAGCCAATCCAGAGGAATGGCTCAAAGGTGCCGAGCAGTTTGAAGGTTCCTGGTGGCCAGATTGGGTGGCTTGGGCCGAGCAGTTTGGTGGCGGTGAGGTTAAGGCTCGCATTCCGGGAGAGGGCAATCTGCCGGTGATTGAACCGGCGCCCGGGGCCTACTTGCGCAATGAACCCGCACCGCCCACCCCGATAGCCAGGAAACCAAGGCAACCATCAAAAAGGAAATCGGCTTCCGATAAGCCGAAAGCGATATCTCCCGAAAAAGTGACGCACTAAAACCATTGCGACGGTTTTGAATCGCCAGGCTCCTGTCCTTAACGCCCCAGGTATCTGAAGCGCAGGACATTCTGGTACTTGTCGATGTATTTCTGATTTATTTCGTCAATCACACCCGCCAGCCGCAAATCATCAAAGCAAATATCGAACGCAGCGGCCTGTTCAAGGTTTCGAAAAACCATCTTATGCGGCGCCGGGTTAAAGATTGGCGCGAAACGAAAAGCATCAGACTGCGAGGGCCAGCTCTCACCACGGCGCTTTTCGCTGAATATTCGGCGATTCACCTCCGCGACCACGAATCCATCAGCCAGAATCGCATCGACCCGCCCCATGAAGAGGAGCCGCGAGTGAATTGTCTGATCGGCAATCTCGGTAAGAGAGGCGAATTCCGGAACATCGCTGCTGATTCCCAGAACATCAACTCCCTGGCGGAAAGTAAGCACATCAAGACCGGCGAGGTCATTGATCCGCTCAACCGGCCCGATATGGGAATAATTGTAGAAGGCTCCGTTCTGATACCAGATGTAGGCAGAAGTAGAATACCCGGGAAGACGCCAGTGCAGGGGCACAGTCATGATGGCGTCGAAGTCCTCACGTTCCCGGTAGGTACGAGCATGCCGCTCGAAGGGCTGGAAAACGAACTGGGCGTCAAAACCGCACTCGTTGAAGCTTGCCAGCACAAGTTCAATATCCCGGCCGTTGAGACTTGGCTCGGCCGCGCCCGGGATTTCGGGCGCCAGCACTTTCAGCCGCTTTATTGACTCGGCGAGCCCGGACTGGGGCAAACCGAATATAAAAAGCAAGATCCACGAGACCAGCGTTGACGTCTTCAACCGCGGCACTCTCCCCCGGGCCCAGAAAAGTTCATTTTTTGAACAATATCGCTAACCGTCAGAACAGGCAACCGACTATGGCAAAACGCCTGCGAACCGGGCCGCCCTTCAGCCCAGCAAACACTCCTTGGCCTCATTGATGCGCGCCGCCAGATAATTGCTGCCACCATGATCCGGGTGCAGCTTCTGCATCATCCGTCGATGGGCCTTGATAATCTCGTCGCGGCTCGCGCCGGGCTCCAGCCCCAGGATATCCAGCGCTTCGCTTTCGGTCAGAGGACCTCCAGCATTGCCATTTCCGCCTGACTCCGTGCCTTCGGAGGCAGCCTCATCATCCTGTCGCCAGGAATCACCGAACCTGCGATCCAGATAGCTTTCCAGGAGCCGGGCCGAGTCTTCGTCCTGCGCCCGGCAATAACGCAGCAGCTCAAGGAACTCGTTCTCGCTCAAATCTGACAACTCACGGCCCTCCATGGGCCCCTTTATGATTCTGCCACTCATGGTTCCGGAATCGTGGTCCAGGGTCATTTCCAGGATGTCACTGGACACGTGAGATTGATTGCCTGATTTGGCTTGGGCTCCGCCAGCCATACCACCCAGTCCACCGCGCAACAGTGAGGGAAGCAATCGACGCAAGAGCGGATAAAGAAACGCCAACCCCGCGAACACAAAATGCAGGCGCCCGGTTACGGCGAGAACGACCACGATCCCGATACCGACCAACAAAGCGAGTTTGAGAATGGCGGCATTACGTTGGCTGGCTGGCTGATTGCGCAACCACACCCAGGCAACAACCGCGACCACGATGGCAACAAGCGTTAACGGCACTCAGATACCCCGGGCTCACCGGCCCTCGAATGGATTTCCAGAAGCACTATCGGATCTGTTTCGTCAGGCGCTTCACTTCCGGGGAACTGCGGCTGGAAAAGTCCTGCAGAGCCTTGGCTCCCCCGGAAGCATAGACCGCGACCGCCGCCATAAGATCCTTCAGAACCTGCGGGCTGCTCCGATCAAAGGGCGCGTATGCGCCGCCGGAGAGCTTGCTCACCTGCTGGAAAACCGCCCTGGCGTGGGCGTCACTGCCTTCATGAAACATAAATACCGGCGTGCGCAGCATGCCCAATTCCCCGGCGGTATGGCAGAGCTCGTCTATCGGTTCCTCGCAGCAATCGCCGATAAACACCACCGCCTTGACGGGGTTTGTGCGAGTCTCTTTCACCGCGTGGGCCAGCACCCGGCTGATCTGGGTTCGGCCACCGAGGCAGGACACGCCGTTCATCAGGTTCAGCAGTTGCCCCGTCCCGGTCACAAACCCCGTAGCCTTGAACTCACCGAAACCACGATAGTAGCAAAGCTGAATGGCCAGACCGCCCAGACCCCGGGTTGCCATAAACAGTTCGCTCTGCAGATGACAGGCCTGATCCCAGGTTGCCTCCCGGCTTGCGGTTGCGTCCAGCGCGAAAATCAGACGGCCCTGGCCGCCACCCTGTTTAGGCAGCGAGCGAACCTCATTAATAAACTGATCGATCGCCTGTTTGTCGGATCGGATTCTCAAATCTTTATCGGCCATGGGCTCCTGAAAATCGCAGCGATTGCAGAATCTGACGCTAAAATAGTAGGGCATAGATCGCTCAATTCACAGGTTTGGCAAGAGGCGACGCATCGTGGATACAGGGCATTGGTACCGAATCAGGAACCTGGCCAGACTCCGGTTTTGCCTACTGGCTCCGTTCCTTGTTGCCATCCTCGCAATGCCCTGCGCGGTGCAGGCCTCAAATTCTTTTTATCTGCTCTATCGCCAGTGGCAACCTTACGATTGGCCAGAGGATCTGCCATCTGCCAGCGAGGTGACCCGCTCGCAGCGCGGCCTGGGCTGGCAACAGCAGAACTCTGCGAGCACCTTTGGCATCGATTACGATTACCAGCCACTGAGAATCCGCACAGGCGAACCGGCCCACAACGGGCACCTCCATCGGTTGACCTTGGGTGGTGATTGGCAGCATCGGCTTTACCGAGTAGACGCACGGGCCGGCGTTGCCGGCACTTCCAACATGTTCAAGTACCGGGACTTTCACAGTGACGTGTTGAACGGCCGCATCGCAGTGTTCCGGGCAATGGATGAAACAAGCCCATTGAGCATCGGGATCGGCGGCGACCATCGGTTCGGATCCTTCCGCTGGCTTCCCAGAATTCGCTGGCAACAAAGCAATGAAAGCGGGCATTGGCTGCTCGACCTGCCGGTTTTACTGAAATGGCAAAGCCCCGGGCACCGCTGGGAGTTTCGGGTGGAACGAAACGGGGACCGTTGGGCGACGCTTGACCAAACCAGGGAAGTGGAAAGCGCTCTGTATTTGCGGGAGTGGAGAACGGAACTTGAATACCGGGCCTACGACGGGCGCGGGGCTTGGCCGGCGGTGACTCTTGGCGTCGGCGCCAGCGTCGATACCCGTGTCCGGCACAAAGACCTGAACACGGGCACGGTGGATCTGAAACTGGGTGACGCCCTGCTCGCCAGCCTCAGGCTGGATTGGTAACCGGGGCATTAATGCCCGCGAGCCGGCAAACGCCGGCGCTCAACCCGCCAGCGCAGACCTCACCTTCTTGCTCAAATGCCCCATCTCTACCCGGCCAAGTACCTGGGGCTTCAGTTCGTTCATCACTTTGCCCATGTCCTGCATCCCCTGGGCGTCGGTTGAACTGATGGCCATCCGAATCAGCCCGTCCAGATCATCCTCGCTCAGGGCCGCGGGCATGAACTCTTCAATGATCACCATTTCGGCGCGCTCTTTGTCACCCAGTTCCTCGCGGCCGGCGTCATCATACTGACTCGCGGCATCGCGGCGCTGTTTGAGCATCTTGTCGAGCACCTTCAGAACATCTTCATCGTTGAGCTCGCGGCGTTCATCAATCTCGATCTGCTTTACGGCAGACTGGGCCATGCGCAAGGTAACCAGACGGGTTTTATCCTTGTTGCGCATTGCCTCCTTTACCGCGTTGTTCAGTTGTTCCTTCAGAGTTGGTGCCGTCATTTCCGATCTCCTATTGTTTGGGACTTAACGTTTATGGGGACGATTCCGGAATAATACAAAGGGTATGCATTCCATGAAGTCCGCTGCACTGTAGAATGCAGATAACCTTTCGTTTCCGAATCTACGCACCGTGATCATTAAGCTATGAAACTCAACCCGTTTAATACCCGCATCGGTCTGGCTCTGGGAGGTGGCGCTGCCAAGGGCATTGCGCACATAGGTGTGCTCAAAGCCTTCGAGGAAGAGCAAATCAGGATTCACTGTATTTCGGGCACAAGCGCCGGCGCCCTCATCGCGAGCTACTACGCATTTGGCCGCCCGGCGGAGTCCATCCTTTCCATCTGCTCAACCCTGAACCTCTCGAAAATCATCAACTTTACCTTCGAGCGCGGCGGGCTTTTCAGCACCAATACCGTTCGCGAGATGATCCATCGGGATCTCGGGGATGTCCGGATCGAAGACGCCAAGATTCCACTGGCCATCTGCGCAACGGATATCGAAACCGGCGAACAGTTGATCTTCCGGGAGGGCAACCTGGCAGACGTTGTGTGCGCCTCAATGGCGGTACCCGGCCTGTTTGTACCGGTAGAGATCGATGGGAGAACACTGGTGGACGGCGGGCTGGTTGAAAATGTGCCGATTTCACCACTGGCGAAAATGGGCGCCGGCATCACTGTGGCGGTTGATCTCAGCCACGTGAGCCGATACCCGAAGCCGGATAACACCTTCGATGTGATCACCAACGCCATCAACATTGGCATCGATTTCAACACCCGCAAGCAACTCAAGAACGCCGACATAGCCGTGCCTCTGGACCTGAGCGGCTACAGCCTAACCAACAATGCAGACCGTGTTCAGGAGCTTTACCTGGAAGGCTATCACCCCATGAAGAAAAAGATCCGCCGGGTGCTCTGGTACAAGCGAATGCACGTTGCCATCAGCCTTCTGAAAACAACCCGTACGTTGATGCCATTCAAGGTGCCCGAGATTCTCAAGGAGCTCAAACGCAACGGCTTTGCCGTACGCAATCGGCATTAGCCTATCAATCACCTGCAGCGGTGAACCAAAACGCTTTTTGAAGCCTACTCTTCACACCCGATCATTTTTCGATGCGAACGGAGCTTGCGCATGATTACCGTCCACCACCTGAACAATTCCCGCTCACAACGCGTTCTCTGGATGCTGGAAGAGCTGGGTGTACCCTATGAGATCAAGCATTATCAGCGTGATCCCAAAACCATGCTGGCGCCTGAAAGTCTGAAGAAGGTGCACCCGCTGGGCAAATCCCCAGTGATTACCGACGGCGATCTGGTGGTGGCCGAATCCGGTGCCATCATTGAATACCTGGCCCACACCTACGGCAAGGACACCATGTTGCCCGAAAGCGGAGGCCAGGCCTGGCTCGACTACACCTACTGGCTGCACTATGCCGAGGGCTCACTGATGCCCCCTCTGGTCATGCGCCTGGTGTTTGAAAAGGTCAAAACCAGCCCGATGCCGTTCTTTATTAAACCGGTCGCCAAGGGCATTTCAGACAAAACCAATGAAATCTTCATAGGCCCGATGATCAAGACTCACCTGGATTTTGTGGAAGGCCACCTCGCGAAGAACACGTGGTTCCTGGGTGACAAACTGAGTGCTGCAGATATCCAGATGAGCTTCCCGCTTGAAGCCTCGGTAGCCAGGGGCATTGTCGGTGAGAACAGGCCTTACATCACCGGCTGGGTGAAACGGGTTCACGCCAGGCCGGCTTATCAGAAAGCACTTGAGAAAGGCGGTGACTACGACTTTGCCTGAAGAGGCAGCACAGTCATGTCGAAACTATTCACACACTGGCGCGCATCGGAGTGAGCTCGTCAATGGGTTTGAGCCGCGCGTTACTTTTTCAGGCTGATCTGCTTTGAACCTGTGGAAGAAACTTGTCCGCTCTGGCCCTTGCCGACATATTCGACAGATCCACCCGCTTTCAAAAAGGCGGCAGTCTGTTCCTCAATTTCGGCGGAGGTCAGGGTAGCTTTCTCGTTTTTCTTGCTCATGTTGGTATCCAGGTCAAGGTGGCTTGTTTTACAGCATAAGCCTCTCATTATACCCGATGTGGCTAAAAATTGTTCGCTTCCTAAAGGCCGCGTTCCTGGCGCGCCTCTGCCAGGCTGCCCTTGTTTTCCACATTCGTATAGCCCGCGCGTTCAAGTGCCGCCTTCGCCTTGCCTGCCCTGTTACCACTGCGGCAATAAAGATTGATCTCGGTGTCTTTGTCCGGGAACCTCTCGGTGACCTGCGCAACGATCCGGGTGTGCGGAATCAACGGGTCGCCATCAATGTGGCTTTGCCGATGCTCGGCCTCGGTGCGGACATCAATCCACACGGCGTTCGCATGGGCTACTATCGGCGATAGGACCAGTGACAACAGGATTAACACCGTTTTTACTAAACCAGACACTCTCATTTCTATCTTGCTCCCTGTATTCATTTCAGACTTTCAGCAACAATCTATACGGTGAAACAGAACGGAGGAGTTCATTGCATGGAAACCGCTGACATCTTGCTGGCGCTGCTGTTCGGCTGCATCGGCTTCGGGTATTTCATGTATGGCCGGCGCAGGAAAAACATCGTCACCCGATACTGCGGCATTGCCATGATCCTTTATCCCTATCTGGCCAGTAGTGCATGGGAAATGCTGGCCGTGGGGGTCGGACTCATGGTTGTGCCCCGGTTTGTCGAACTCTGATGGATGCACCGTTACTATCCTTTCACAAACACTCCAGAAATTTGCCCAAACAACATCCACGTGCCACGGTAAATAGACAATTCTAGAAAGGAGGATAGCAAATGCTCTATTGGGCGATTGTCTGTCTGGTCATTGCGATCATAGCGGGTGTTCTGGGTTTTGGAGGTATCGCAGGCACTGCGGCTGGCTTTGCGAAGATACTGTTTTTCATTTTCCTGGTACTCCTGATCGTCTCACTGGTCGTGAACGTCTTCCGCGGCAAGGGACCAAAAGTTTAGTGAAACCGGCCTGTCACGAAAACCGGAGCCGATTGTTCGCAGGAGATCGGGAATGTTAGAGAGTGAAATCCCACCCTTGGACATGATTGTCCGTCTGCTGATGGCCGCCGGCCTGGCACTTCTACTAGGGCTCGAACGGGAACTGCGTCGCAAACCCGCAGGACTGCGCTCCCACATGCTTGTTTCAGTAGGTGCGGCCGCGTTCATTCTGATCGGCCTTCACATCCTGATGACCACGGCGGAAGGCGATCCATCTGCACGTATCGATCCATCGCGAATCGTAGAGGGGGTAATCGGCGGTATAGGTTTCCTCGGTGCCGGTTGCATCATTCAGAGTCGAGGCAGCGTTCAGGGCATTACCACCGGTGCCTCCATCTGGATTTCCGGGGCCATTGGGGTTGCCTGCGGGCTGGGCACTCTGGTTCTTGCCACCATGGTGACGGTCCTGGCACTCATCATCGTGGTGGTGCTCGGCAGGTTCGAGCGGGACGTCATCGAAGAATAAGGTGGAAGGCGTGAAAGCGTTCAATCAGTGGATGGCAGACTCCCACCCAGCATGTTTTCAATCACCGCTGCGTTATAGAAAGTTTCAACGCACTGGATCTTCCGCTCCCTTACGCGACACCAGATTGCCAGGCGCACATCACCAATCGGCTCGAAGTAGGTGCGGTAATCCAGGATCGCAAACACGTGCTCACCGTCGGCACTCAGTTGCCGTAGAACCAGGTCTTTCTGAATGGCAAACATACCGAACTGGTAGGCCAACATGTCGTCCCGGCTCAAGAATCGCATGTTGGGCCCCACGTACTCAAAGCCCTCTTCAGCAAGCAGATCCTTGGCCTCATCTAACCGCTGGGCACGGATGTTTTCAATGAACTGAGCCACAATGTCCTTTGGCTGCATGACCACTCTCCAGAATCAGGAACTCATAATCTAAACTGGCCCCACTTAACTTGGACATTAGCCTATCAGGGCCTGCAGCAACAGAGTCACTCAGTAATGGACATCAGTGCAGGTGCCGATTAGTTGCCTGGATTAGCAGCAAAACCATCAACGATTAATAACGTTTAATAAGCTTTCAATATCCACATTGATATTTGTTCATCGTTTTTCGAAGACCTTGCCAGCGGCATAGCACTATCTAATTCACTTTAGCTCGGAAATCTAAATGTTTGTTTCAACATTTCTTCAGAAAATTCTGAGCGAGCTTTCGCAGAGATAGTGCGCCAAAACAGACCCGTTCAGCCGGCAAAAATCACGCGTAGTCGCCGCTTTTTCTCATAACTTTGTTAGCCATCATTTAACACAATTTGACAAAGCTCCCGGATAGACTCTTCGCTCATTTTTTATTCAACGGAGCTTTCATGGGTTCTCCAAATGTTATGAGTTTGGGCGTGTTTCTTATCACGTGCTTATTCACCCTCACCGGCTGCTTCAGTGACAGCGACAGCGCAGTTGGCAACACCGGCAATTCAGACTCACAAAGTAGCGAATTAATAGAAATCAGCGGCGTTGCCATGAAAGGAGCGATCAGTAACGGATTGATCTCGGCGTCAATGAAACAAGCCGTAACAGATAGGAAACTCACAATATTAACCCACCCCATTCGTACCGAAGAAAACGGAGAATTTACGCTCTCATTCAATGCGCCATCGCACGCGGGCGGCGGCGAAATCGTAGTGCTTGAACTCTCTTCGGATACCGCGACGGAAATGGTTTGCGATGTAAGCGAGGGTTGCCGGCATGCGGGCACCAGTAGTATGGCCGCATTTGGCGAACAATTCTCTCCGGGCAACAACCTGAAGCTTTCAAGTCTCAGCGCAGTAGGTGGTGTTCAACGCGCTTATCTCACACCGTTAAGCACGTTGGCAGTGGAACTGGCAAAACGGCAAGACGTTGCACTAACAGCAGAGGGTTTTGATCAGGCAACCACGACCGTAGAGTCCTGGTTCGGTATCCCTGAGGGAACGATGGCAAAGCAACCTTTGAGCCTTACTCATCCGGCGTCGCTGGATGCCAGCCAGCCAGAGCTTGAACTTGCTTTGGTAAACGCTGCTTTTCTTTCACTTGCTGCGGATAGCCGTTGGAACAACGTTGGCGATGTGATCAATGCTGCACTTGAGTCCATTCAGTCGTCTGGCGCGCTTCCAGCTAGCGGCGGCGAGAATGGCATGGAACTCAGCCGCGAGCTACTGTTGCTGGCCGCCAGTGCGCAGGCAAGTGCCCTGGCTGATCAAAAAGGTGTGGGGATTGATGCAGCAACGTTGGCGAACGCGGCTGATTCCCTGGCGCGACGGTCATTAGAGCTTGCGGAGCCCACTCCTGAGCCAGAGCCTACCCCGAAGCCAGAACCTACTCCGGAGCCGGAGCCTGCCCCGGAACCAGAGCCTACCCCTGCGCCAACGCCTACCCCTGAGCCAAAGCCCGCCCCGGAACCAGAGCCTACACCTGAGCCAGAGCCTACACCTGAGCCAGAGCCTACACCTGAGCCAGAGCCTACACCTGAGCCAACGCCTACCCCTGAGCCAGAGCCTGCCCCGGAACCAGAGCCTGCTCCTGAGCCAGAACCTGCTCTCGGCACTGCAACACTGTCATGGAATGCGCCGTTGACCAGAGAGAATGGAGAGAGCATTTCAATGGGCGAGTTGGATGGCTACGAAATCCGATATGGCCAAACCAATAACATTACAGCAATGACCGGCAAAGTTGAGATCAGTTCAGCATCGACCATGAAGTTCACCGTTGAAGGTCTTGAAAACGGTGTATGGTATTTCACGATTCGTACAGTAGATGTGGAGGGCATGTTCAGTGATTGGTCTGCCGTCGTGTCAAAGGAAATATAGCGTTCAACCACGATAGCTATCCGGGAACATAGGGGCAGTAACCCGCGGCTGATGGAAGGGGACGGGACTAGAAAACACCCGTCTCCGCCAATTGCCGTATGATCTGAATGGTTTCCACGTCTGTGGCCACATACGCTTCATGAAGATACTGATCACAGGGCATCGGGTCAGGACCGGTAGCTCTGGCTTGGTCAGGTCGTTTATCTGAACAATATGCTCGAACGTCATCTAGTCTCCTGTCAGGTGCAATACACAACACTGTGCCAGTCCTTTCCCGCGTACGGAACCCGCGCTTCAGAGACCCGAACGGAACACAAATACGAGGAGAGTCGCGACCAGCGTGATGTTTACTGCCCAGACGATCCAGGAAACCCGGCGCCGTAGACTTGCCCGCTTGATGGGATTAGTCATAACTGAAACGCTCCGAAAGGATGTGGTGGGAAGGCGCGCCTCGCTTGATCAGATGATCCTCAACAACATCCATCATGGGTGCAGGCCCGCACATCACAAAGACCCATTCGTTGAATTCTTCCTCGGAGAAAACCCTGTCGATCAGCGCGCCATCAATGAAGCCGGTCTCACCCTCCCAGTTATCTGGTGGTTCCGACAACACGTAGACCACATCCTCCGTCCCGAGCTCCTCCCGATGGGCGATCTGATCAATCACGCGATTACCGTAGATCAACCTCCTCTTGCGGGGATCGTTGGTGGCCCGCATTTGCCTGAGCAGACCCAGCAGTGGCGCAAGTCCTACTCCCCCGGCAATGAGGGCAACTCCGGGTTCCGCTCGACCATCAACAGTAAGATTGCCGTAGGGGCCGTCAACGTAGGCAAGGGTTCCCGGCTCTATCTGGCCAACCGTGCGGGTAAAGTCGCCGAGCTCTTTGATCATGAAAGATACCCGTGGTCCCTCGGCAGGTGCCGAACAAATAGAGAAGGGATTTTCTTTCAGCGAGAAGGGGCTGTGCCCCACATTCAGCCACAGAAACTGACCGGCTTTATAATCCAGCCCCGCATGCCCTTCAGGCTCCAAGGTCAGTTCCCATTGCTTCGGTGTCAGCTGGTTCACGGAGACCACGCGCCACGCGCGGGCCTTTTGCTGAAGGGGAACCCACAGGTAAACCATAAGCAATGACCCGACCGCAACTCCAGTCATTGCCAGCCAGACCCAGGTCATCACTGGTTCCGACCCGTAACGCCCTCCGTAGACCGTGTGGTGCAGCAGAAGAAGTGCAATCAAAAGCGCGCCGACCCCGTGCATCAGGCGCCATGTCTCGTATTTATAGTCCAACTGGGTCCGGCCGATGGCGAGGAGAACAAGGCTGGGAAGAAGCAAAAAAGCGCCAATTCCGCTTAAAATCGCGGAAAAATCGGTAGTGAGTGTCAATTCACGGGTGGGATCCCACGGGCGGGGACCACCCGAGGGCGTTTCCTGGTAGAGAAACGGGTGCACAAGCGCAAAAACCAGGGCCATACGGGCCATGATCTGGTGAAACCGCATCGTCACATCCATTCCGACGCCATTCGAAATGGCCTTGAACCGCCCGGAAAGGATGAATTCCATCAGGATCATCGAGAAGGCGAGGATGCCCAGACCCGAGGCGAGTTCCTGGTGCCATTCGCGCGGCGGTCCGCCAACCGCAGCGGACAGGATCAACGGCAACGTGACAGCACCAAGGTATACAACAATCAAATAAAACGGCTTCATTTCCAGAACCTATGCCAACTAAGTCGCAACGCAACGTCAAAAATACCCCAGTAACCTGCCGAGAATCAGTACGCTGATCCAGACGGCCAAAGACACCAGGCCACCGACCCGGAGGATCACAGGCATAGGAGCCCTCATCGGGAAGCTCCGTATATCCCGGAGTTTCATTAACCGGCCTACCGCCAACGCATTCAACACACCCAGCAGGACAAGCGCAATCTTCGCCTGAAACAGCGGCGAAGTGGCGTAGTCCGGGGCTGCGGTGGTAAACAGCAATGCTCCGCAAACCACCGCCAGCGCCAAACCGACCGCGGCTGAGATTCGAAGCACATCGACAAACACCATCACCGGGTATTTACGCCAAAGCCCGAGCAGACGCAGATCCAGCGGCACGATGCCGCCCACCAGCAACGAAACCCCGAGGATATGCCCGGCATTCACCAGCGGGTACATGAATGTGGAGTTGCGTAGGGCCGAGACAAAAGCCAAGTTTTCGATGGAAACCAGCGCTTGCTCAATCATCCCGGGTGTCAGGACGTTCGGCCCGGATACAGGTTGTAATCCTGCCCGTCGATCACAACCCGCTCAGCCTTGACCAGCCGCTCGCCTTCCCGGGCAGAGCGATGACCATGCACTGTAATTTCCCGGCCCTGGCTCAACATCTCTTTGGTGAGTCCGACCCGGTCGTTGCGCCAGGGCTGGCCGACTTCCACAACCCAATCCTCGCCATCCACGCGTATGGTGACCTCGCCATGGGGATTACCCAGGCGTACAGACTGGATGACACCGGTAATTTCAAACTCCTCATCGGTCGCCCACGCCCACCCGTGATGGGCCTGTGCGGAAGAGGCGGCGAGGAAAGCGGCAAGAACAGCGAAACACATCAGGTAGGTAAAACGAAGCTGAGGCATATCTAATCCTCCTATCGCGATTGTTCGGGGCAACGACGCACCTGAATCAAACCCCTCAATCAGGTACGCATCTGCCTTCACACCAGACTAGGACAGGCAAGCCTGAAATTCGTGCCCGAACAGCAAAGGACCACTAAAGCCGAATGACACCCGCCCCCTGATCATGCAACCAGCGCCGCCAGTCCAGAGCCAACATAGCGACACCGCCGATGTAATTGTCGTTGACCAGATAATAAGAAATGGTGCGATCACCCCGATTAAAGTTGTGCATCAGTCGAACCACAAAGTTTCGGCGGGTGGAATTGGATAGCAGGAAATACACGAACTGGCCGGATTGGGCCCTCAAGCTTCCGCGCCCCGACAGGTCTGAATGACGCCACTTATTACTGGGCAGTTTCAATAGCTGGTCGATACCCGCCAGGGAACCATGTTCACGGGCCTGGTTAACAACCCATTTGTTCTCGCGGTGCCGCTCAAAATACAAACCCGACTCATCACGCTCGATGGTCTCCATCTGCTCGGCCAGCCCTTCGTTCAGCCAGGCGGGCGCATAGGGAACGATGGTATCAACAACCGCATGACTCACTTCATGCTTGATGGTCGGAAAGGTAAGAGCCCTGTTTTTCCGTATATAGACGACGATCTGGTTCTCGGAGGACATGTAGATCCCATAAGAAGCAGCGGCCATCCCCCTGTTACGACGGATGAGGTAATTCCGGTAGGCTGTACTGTCCTTGAGGATCAGGATGTTGACCGGTACCGTCCTGTTCATATCAAAGGACATCACCCGGTCAAAAAACTCATAGACGTTGTTCACACCCTCCACGATCTGCTGGTGTTCCTGTTCACTCAGCTCAACATCAACAGTTTTGATATCGATCTCGAAACGCGACCATTCCGAAACACCCGGCTTAACGTCCACCACTTCCTGCTCAATGCTGTGGTCCTGGCGGTCGCTGAAGTGAACCTTTCCATCCTCATCAACCCATTTATAGATCTTTGCCTGACCTGCGCTCGCAAATAGCAAAAGCAGCGAGAAAAACAGGACGGGATCTATGGTTTTCCTTAACCTTTCAAACACTGCGCGTTAACCAAGGGTGATGGCAAGATGACTCCTTGCCATGTACGTCTTCAATGATGATGCCCACCCGGCCCATGTACGTGGCCGTGTGCAATTTCTTCGGCATCGGCGTCGCGGACTTCCAGGATCTCGATGTCAAAGGTCAGGGTTCTGCCCGCCATCGGATGATTGGTATCGACATCGGCAAACTTATGGCCAACCTTGGCAACAACCACATGGCGCGGGCCCTGTTCGGTCCGTACCTGCGCAACCATGCCTGCCTTCCAGCGTTTGGCGCCCATCAAGTGCTTGATCGGCACCCGCTGAATGGCGTCGGGCTTGCGCGGTCCGTAGGCCTTTTCCGGAGTGACGGTGACGCTGAACGTATCACCCGCATCGCGACCTTCCAGGGCCTCCTCCAGGCCCTTGATGATGCCGCCGTGGCCATGGAGGTAAGCGTTCGGCTCACCGCCGTGGGAGTCTTCAACAACGTAATCTTGTTCATCGCGGACACTGTAATGGAACACGACGACCTGGTTCTTTTCGATTGGCATAGGATTCTCTTCGACGTTTAAAGATGCACCATTGTAACCGGCTGCGGCTTTGACTTCAGAGTGGAAATTGGCTTCATCCCTGCCAATACGCCTTACTCACCTCATCCATTGGAAAGAAATGCTCAATCCGCAAATTCTGAGCGGTGACATCCAGCGGGGTGCCGATGGTTGCGATGGTGGAAAAGATTTTGAGCTGTTGGTCGCCCAGATTCAGTGTGAAGGGAATCGCCGGATAGTCCAGGTGTTCCACCACATGGCTTTTCCAGTTCCGGGGGACGCCGGGGACGGTCAGAGCCTGCTCCAGCAATCGATTGGGCTGATCCCGGAAGGGTCCGGCAAGATGCTCATGATAGACCCGTTGCAGCATGTGGCAGGCAATATTTTCCCAGTCACCCACGAACGGCTTCATGCCTTGCTCATCCAGCAGCGACAGCAAAAAATTTGGCCGGGCCGGGAACTGAGCCCCCAACTCGATCATTCTCGCCATCATCGCCTGCATGGCCTGGTTGGCCATTACCAGATAATACTCGTGGTCGAATACCACGGCCGGGTACGGCAGGTGTCCCTGCAACAGGTGCCCTAGCGCCTCCCGGATCATGGCCATACCGGGCGCGTTCAAATCCTGGTCGGAGTAAACCTGACTGTAACCGGCCGCCGACAAAAGCCGGTTGGTTCCGGCCAGATCCGTCTGCAGCATCTGCGCCAGATGCAACACCATGCCTTTGCTGGGCTTGCTGCGGCCGGTTTCCAGAAAGCTGATGTGTTTGGGTGATACCTCACAGGCAAGGGCGAAATCCATCTGGCTCAGGCGCTTGCCCTGCCGCATTTCTCTGAACAGAGTACCGAAGGCGCTCATTGGGTTTCCCATAAATTCCTTGTATTCGGCCATTATCCTTGCCGGGGGTTGGCGAAACCATTACCTCACAGGTAATTGAGAAGATCACCGTCCGGGTAGAAGCTTTTCAGTGTAGTCCAACCCATTGCGAAACCCGATTGAGGTGATCCCATGAAAAACCTAATCCGTCGATTCAGCGTCAAGCAAATAATCCTGAGCGATGTCTTCCTCTCCACGCCCCTTGCGCTGGCGCTTATCATCGCTGCAGAGCCAATTGCCCAGTGGGCGGGTGGCCCTGGCGCAACCTTCTATCTGGTGGTCGGCGTCGTCATGCTGCTATGGTGCGTGGATATGGCCGCCATTGCCAGCAAGGAAAAATGGCAGGAGAAGTTCCTCAACCTGATGGTTGCGGTGGATGTCACCTGGAGCCTCATGGCCCTTGCCCTTATGATCTGGTTTGCTCCGAGCCTCCAACCGTTGGGCTGGGTGCTGTTCGCCCTGAACGTGCTGGTTCCACTGGACATGGCGTGGATGAAGCGGATTGCTGGCAGTAAGCCACCCCAGCCTGCGTTCGGATGATGGATCAGCCCCAAAACGCTACCCAGATTGGGTAATTTCTTACCCAATCTGGGTTTTCAATACGCCTTCCGAAAACTACCCCGATAATCAAAAACCCGCTCCTGCACCTGCCAATAGTGCTTCTGCTTGCGAGCAATCACGAAATCCGGGGCCGGCAACAGGGCCTGACATTCAAGCACCTCATCCACTAAGCTGAACACTTTCGGGGCCTGGCCATTGGCAAAACGACGCCCGAAGATCTTGTTGAAAATAGTGCGCTGGCCCGGCTTGCTGAAATCAAACGATTCGTTGAGTTCCTCCCCATCCTCGCCGTGATAGGTAATCCTCAACTTGCTCCCGTCAGCGCCCAGCGATATACCGGCACATCGAATCACCATGGCATCCTTGAGCTTCAGGGCATCCCGGAGCTGATCGTCCGGGTCAATAATGGCTTTGTGGCATTGATGGCAGTTGCGGGCCGCAATGTCATTCTCGGCGCCGCAGTGCGGGCACTCCTTGAAACGAAAACGGTAATCGCACTGTTGCGGGCGCCCGTCCTGCTCCGCGACCTCTAACAAACCCTGGCAGCGACGGCCATAGTGCTCAATCACCCGGCCGTCATCGTCGGCCTTGCCCCAGAAGATGTTGGCAAACCCGCAGCCCGGGCAGAACACCTGCACCGGCTCGCTGTCGGGGTTCGGTTTCGGCTCACCCACTTCCGGGTGATGCAGGTTCACATGGTTGCCGGCGTAATCAATCACCAGGCAATCACGCTTGCCTTCGTCCAGACGAAGACCACGGCCCACAATCTGCTGGTAAAGACTTACTGACTGTGTAGGCCTCAGTATGGCTATGAAGTCCACGTGGGGCGCATCAAAGCCCGTGGTCAGCACGGACACATTGACCAGATTCTTGAGCTCCCGCTGTTTGAAGCGCCGAATCAGCAAGTCCCGGTCCTTCAGATCCGTCGCACCTGTCACCAAGGCAGTCTCATGTTCTGGCAGGTAACCGGTAATCTCCTCGGCATGCTCCACCGTGGCCGCGAAGATCATCACGCCCTGGCGCTCGTCGGCCAGCTCCATCACCTGCTCAATAATCGCGCGGGTAACCCTCTTGTGCTTGCTCAGCAACTGGTTAACGTCTTTCTCGGCGTACTCGCCAAAACGGTCCTGAGGCAGCGCCGAGAAATCGTATTGCGCCACAGCTGCGTTCACGAGTTCGGGTTTGGTGAGATAGCCGCGATTGATCATGTAGCTCAACGGCAGCTCATAAATGCAGTGCTGAAAGGGCTTGTCGTCCTCACCACGAACAAAGCCCCGATAGTGGTAGCGATAGATCCAGCCCATCGCAAGACGATAAGGTGTGGCAGTCAGCCCGAGCACTTTCAGGGACTCATTCTGCTCGCGTAAAAGTTCAATGATTCGTTGATACTGACTGGTTTCCTCACCGCTGACCCGATGGCACTCATCAATGATCAAGAGAGAGTATTCATCCCGGAACTGATCGAGATTCGCCGACACTGACTGCACGCTGGCAAAGGTCACCTGATGGTGGCGTTCCTTGCGCTTCAGCCCAGCTGAAAAAACGCCGCCCTCCAGCCCATAACTCTCATATTTCGCGTGATTCTGCTCGACCAGCTCTTTCACATGGGTCAGCACCAGAATCTTCCGCCGGGCGAGACGAGCCAGCTCGGCAATCACCAGACTTTTGCCGGCGCCGGTTGGCAGCACGATAACGGCGGACTCATCGGACTTTCTGAAATGATTCAGCGTGGCCTCGACCGCGTCCTGCTGGTATGGGCGTAGTTTGAAAGGAGCATTCATGTTGCAGTATCTGGCCGTCTTCTGAACGAAAATTTGGCCATACTAGCAGATGCCATTACCTTTACCCTTGGGCCGACACGAGATCCGCCCCCTTTTCCTGAATGGCCAACTTGGACCGCCATGAACGACGCTGCGCCAGAGCTACCCATCACGCCCAATCCTGCTGAGAGCGGGCTTTCCAGCCAGCAGGCCAGTGCACGGCTGGAGGAGTTCGGTTACAACCGGCTGCCTGCCCCTCCAATGCCAGGTGTTCTGGAGTTGTTTGCCAGGCAGTTCCTCAGCCCTTTCATTTACATCCTCCTGATCGCTTCCGGGGTTTCATTTGCCCTCGGCCAGACCCCGAGCGGGGTTTTTATTCTGATTGTTCTGCTGATAAACGCGATCATCGGCACCGTGCAGGAGTTTTCGGCTCAGAAGGCCGCGGCTGCGCTGAAGCAAATGATGAAAGGGACAGCCCACGTGCTTCGGGACAGCCAGATTGTCACCGTTGACGTCGAGGAGATCGTTCCGGGCGATATTGTTTTGCTTTCCTCGGGCGACAAGGTACCCGCTGATCTTCAGTTACTCAGCGCCAGCAGCCTGGCAGTGGATGAGTCCATGTTGACGGGGGAATCCCTGGCGGTTGCCAAGAATGTCGGTACTACAAGCGATGACAGTACCCCGCTGACTGAGCGCGCTGACCAGTGCTTTGCCGGCAGCATCATCACCCATGGGCGCGGGCGCGGCCGGGTGATCGCTACCGCCTCGGCGACCCAGCTTGGCAAGATTGCACAGGGTGTTACCGGCAAAACCTCGGCCGAGCCGCCGCTGATGATCCGGATCCGCAAGTTCACCTATCAGGTCGCTTTCGGCATTCTGGCGGCTATTGCCGCCCTGGCAGGCCTGATGATCCTGGATGGCGGTTATTCCATCGAGGAGATGATCCTCATGACCATCGGCCTGGCGGTTTCGGTGATCCCCGAGGGCCTGCCTGCCGCACTCACCGTTGCCCTGGCCATTGGCATGTCCCGAATGGCAAAACGCAATGTCATCATTCGCAAGCTTGTCGCCGTGGAGGCACTGGGATCCTGCACTCTCATCTGCTCCGACAAGACCGGCACACTGACCGTTAACGAGCTCACCATTCGCAGGGTGATGCTGCCTGACGGGCGGCAGTTCGAGGTAACTGGCGAGGGCGTGGCACCGGGAGGGGAAATTACTGGGCATGCCGGCACCGAGATGGATGCGACTGGCCAGGAAACACTCAGGGAACTCTGTGTTGCAGGCGTCCTCGCCAATGAAAGCCACCTGGACTACAGCGGCGGCGAGTGGGTTTCCCAGGGGGATATCGTCGACATCGCCTTTCTGGTGATGGCCAAGAAGCTGGGTATGTCCATCACGGACCTACGAACCCGGCAGGAACAGGTGGCCCTTATCCCTTACGAGTCGGAAAAGGCCTACAGCGGCGTGGTCAACCGGGTTGGTGATCAAACCGTGATTTACGCCAAGGGCAGCCCTGAAAAGATGCTGGCCATGTGTGACCGGATGACCACCGCGGACGGCTCCATAGCCATCGACAAGCCGGCCCTTGAGCGCCAATTCACCGACCTGGCCTCCCGGGGCTACCGGATTATTGCCCTTGCTAAGAGAACCTCCGCGCACGGCGACCATGAAATGGCCGGGATGGTCTTTCTCGGCATGGTTGCCATGATTGATCCACTTCGCCATGAAGCCTTCGACGCCATCGAAAAGTGTCGTACCGGCGGTATTGAGGTCGCCATGGTCACCGGTGACCACCCTGCGACCGCGAAATCGATCGCCCAGGAACTGGGCCTGTGTGACGCAGACGCAACCGTCGTAACAGGTCCGATGCTGGATGAAGCCAGCGCTCGAGGCCAGGAGGCCGTCGATCAGCTCATTCGCCCCGCCCGGGTATTCGCCCGCATAGAACCCACCCGAAAAGCCCAGATCGTGGACAGCTTTATGCGGGATGGCCATTTTGTGGCGGTTACCGGGGATGGTGTGAACGATGCCCCCGCCATGCGACAGGCCCATGCCGGAATCGCTATGGGTAAGCGAGGCACCGATGTGGCCAAGGAAACGGCCGACCTGATCGTCACTGACGATAATTTCTCGTCCATTGTCGCCGGCATCGAACAGGGTCGGGTGGTATACAACAACATCCGCAAGGTCATCGGGCTGCTGGTTGCTACCGGTTTCTCCGCAATCCTGCTCTTTTTCCTCTGCGTCATGGCCGGTCTGCCGATGCCGATGATCGCGGTACAGCTCCTGTGGCTGAACCTGGTTGCCAACGGCTTCCAGGACGTGGCCCTCGCCTTCGAGCCGAAGGAAGGCGGTGAGCTCTCTGTGAAACCGCGCTCTCCCCACGAGCCCGTGTTCGATAAACACATTATTGAGCACGTTCTGGTGGTGGGCTCATGGATGGGCCTTGTTGCCTTCCTCAATTTCCAGTGGACGCTCGACCAGGGCCAAACCATTGAGGAAGCCCGCAACCTCACGCTGATGCTGATGGTGCTGTTCGGCAACATTCACGCGCTCAGCAGCCGCTCGGAATTCCGCTCGCTGTTCCGCATTCCTCTGCTCCGCAACCCGTTCCTGATGCTGGCGGTTCCCCTGGCCCAACTGGCACACATTGGTGCCATGTATGTGCCGGGGCTCTCCGATGTCCTGCAGATTCAACCCATATCCCTGGCGGAATGGCTGCAGTTGCTCGCACTTGCCATGAGTCTTGTCATTGTCGAGGAACTGCACAAGGTATTGATCAGGAAGCGGCGACAGTGAATCTGTGGTGAGATCCCGATAAGCTTGGAACAGGTTTTCTTCAGGACACTGAACACATGATCGATTTTCGCAGCGACACGGTCACCTGCCCTACCCCTGAAATGCGCGAGGCCATGGCCAGCGCAGAGGTGGGCGACGACGTTTATGGCGACGACCCCACCGTGAACAGCCTTCAGGCCTACGCCGCCGAACGGCTGGGCTTCGAGTCGGCCCTGTTTACCGCCACCGGCACCCAGGCCAACCTGCTGGCCATCATGAGCCACTGTGGCCGGGGCGATGAGTACCTCTGTGGTCAGTCGGCTCACAACTACCGCTACGAAGGCGGTGGCGCTGCTGTGCTGGGCAGCGTACAACCACAACCGATCGAGAACGAGCCGGATGGCAGCATCAACCTTGGCAAAGCCAAAGCCGCCATCAAGCCCGACGATTTCCATTTCGCCCCTACCCGCCTGCTCTCGCTGGAAAACACCATCGGTGGCAAAGTGCTGTCGTTGGACTATCAGCGCGAGGCCCGCGCCTTTTGCGACGAACACGGTTTGCTGCTGCACCTTGATGGCGCCCGGGTGTTCAACGCAGCCGTAAAATCCAACTGCGACATTACCGACATCACCAGGTGCTACGATTCAGTGAGCGTTTGCCTTTCAAAAGGGCTGGGTGCACCCGTCGGTTCGCTGCTGCTGGGTTCGAAAGCTTTTATCGAGCGAGCGACACGGCTGCGTAAAATGGTGGGTGGCGGCATGCGCCAGGCTGGCATACTGGCTGCAGCTGGGCGCATCGCTCTGGAGAAAGGGCCGCTTCGGCTGATTGAAGACCACGAGAACGCCGAGTACCTGAGCGCCGGCCTGGCCGACATTCCGCAGCTGGAGATAAACCCCACCAGCACTCAGACCAACATCGTCTACGCCCGCTGCAGGTCCGGCAGAGCCGCGCACCTGCGAGACTACCTGGCTGACCAGGGCATCCTGATCACGGCGGGAGACCCCATTCGCTTCGTGACGCACCTGGACGTCAACCGCCAGGATGTCGACCGGTTGCTGGACGCTATTCGCCGGTTCTACCAGGGTTGAAGGGGGCTCCATGGCAACACCAAAACGCATCTACCTCGCCGGTCCGGAAGTGTTCTTCCCCGCCGAAGAACACCAGGCCATCGTGGCCGAGAAAAAGCGCCTTCTGCTGGAATACGGTTTGGAGGGCGTAGACCCGCTGGACACCGAACTGGCCGCCTCCGACAGCGAGTCGAAATTCAGGCTTGGCCATCGGATCTACCGGGCAAACCGAGAACTGATGGACAGCTGCGATGCCATCATCGCCAACCTCACCCCGTTCCGGGGCATCAGTGCCGACCCGGGTACGGTCTTCGAAGTCGGCTACATGATCGGACAGGGCAAGCGAGCCTTCGGATTTACCCTGGATAACCGCTACTACCGTGAACGGGCAGGCGGCACCGAGCTGGACGATCTGGGACACAGCATTGAAGACTTTGAGATGAGCGACAACCTGATGATTGAGGGCGGCATCTACAGCTCCGGTGGCCAGCTCTTCGTGGCAGACCAGCCAGGCGAGCATTCCTTCTTCTCAGCGGACCTGTTCCGTCTATGCGTGGAGGCGCTGGCGAGAACCTGAGACTATTGGTTTTGCGAAGCAAATGAGTGCGCGCATTGCTCGGCGATATCATGATACTGGCCCCGGAAATACAGCAATGGCCGGGAGGCTGTGGTTTCCTTCACATTCAACGCCCTCACTTCGCCAATCACGATCAGGTGATCCCCTGCCGCGTGTTCAGCGTGGATTTCGCAATCCAGCCAGCCCAGGCTACCGGGAATGATCGGATTGCCCAGCGGCGATGCCTGCCACTGGACGTCCTTCCATTTGTCGGCGCCCTGGCGGGCAAACAGATTGGAAATTGCTTCCTGCTCGGCGGAGAGGATATTGACGGCGAATCGACCGGCGCGGCGAATCCGCGGATAGCTGAAGGAACTGGACTTCACGCTGAATGACACCAGCGGCGGGTTCATCGACACGCTGTAGAACGACTGACACGTAAAACCAACCGGTTCGCCCTCATCGAGGGATGAAATCACCGTGATACCTGAGGCGTAGTGCCCGAGCGCTTCACGAAATCGCGCGGGTTCGATAGCGCTGCTGGTAGACGATAGGGCCATCAAATCCGCACTCATTACAGACTTCCCGTCACCGAAAGCTCGCGCCTGACAATATCAGCGCCGGCACTCAGCGCTCGCAGCTTGCCGCTGGCCACACGGCGGGACAGAGGAGTCATGCCGCAGTTGGTGCAGGGATAGAGTTTGTCGGCATCGACAAACCGGAGCGCCTTTCGGAGCGTCTCGGCCACCTCTTCCGGCGTTTCGATGGTATTGGTGGCGACATCAATCGCACCCACCATCACTTTCTTGCCCCGGATCAGCTCAATCAGCTCCATCGGCACGTGCGAATTCTGGCATTCCAGTGAAATCAGATCGATATTGGAGGTTTGCAGCCTGGGGAAAATCTCTTCGTACTGTCGCCACTCGGAGCCAAGGGTTTTCTTCCAGTCGGTGTTGGCCTTGATGCCATAGCCATAACAGATGTGCACGGCAGTCTCACAGTTAAGCCCTTCAATGGCCTTTTCCAGGGCAGCGATGCCCCAGTCATTCACCTCATCGAAGAACACGTTAAAGGCGGGTTCATCGAACTGGATGATATCCACACCGGCCGCTTGCAGCTCCCTGGCTTCCTTGTTGAGTATCTTGGCGAACTCCCAGGCCAGCTTTTCGCGGCTTTTGTAATGGGCATCGTACAGCGTGTCGATCATCGTCATGGGGCCAGGCAGTGCCCACTTGATCGGTTGATCGGTCTGCTCACGCAAGAACCGGGCGTCGTCCACAAATACAGGCTTCTGGCGACTCACAGCACCGACCACCGTGGGCACGCTGGCATCGTAGCGATCACGAATTCGAACGGTCTCGCGCCTCTCGAAATCAACGCCGTCGAGGTGTTCGATGAAGGTGGTCACGAAGTGCTGGCGCGTCTGCTCGCCATCACTGACGATATCAACGCCAGCCAGTTGCTGGTCCTGCAATGACACCCGCAAGGCGTCCTGCTTGCCCTCAACGAGTTCTTCACCCTGCAGCTTCCAGGGTGACCAGAGTGTCTCGGGCTGAGCAAGCCAGGCCGGCTTTGGCAGACTGCCGGCGGTTGAAGTAGGTAACAGTTTTTTCACGATGGGTAACCTATGGGTTCTTGATGATCAAAGCGCGTAGTCAGGCAAGTAGTTCGCGGACCACTGCTCAAGGAGGGCTCGGTAAGGTTTGATGAGACGCTCCTCAGCAAATCTTCCCTGCTCAACCGCCAGCTCGCTGCGCTCCTCGCGATCGTAAACAACGTCTGTGCGCGAGTGATCACGGTTTTTCAGATCCGGTTGATAACGCTCGCCTGCTGCAGAGTGGGCGTTGTAAATCTCCGGTCGATAGATTCGCTGAAAGGTTTCCATGGTGGCGATGGTGCTGGCCAGCTCAAGGTTGGTGTAATCGTTCAGCAGATCACCGAAGAAATAGAACGCCAGAGGTGCCACGCTTCCTGCAGGCATGAAATACCGAACCTCCAGCCCCATCTTCCGGAAATACAACTCGGTTAAGGAGGAGTCGTTGGGCTGGTATTCAACACCCAGCACAGGGTGCTGATTGCCGGTGCGGTGGTAGGTTTTGCTGTCCGAAACGCTGAGGCAGATAACCGGCGGCTTGCCGAAATTCTGCGTGTAAGCTTTTGAATGCACGAAATGCTGAAAGAGCTTTCCATGCAGATCGCCAAAATCCTCGGGCACGCTGAATCCGGATTGATGCCGGTTGTGCTCCAGCAGCCGCACACTGAAGTCATAATCGCGCAGGTAGGAGGAGAAATTATTGCCGACGACGCCTTCAATGCGCTTGCCAGTTTTGCGATCAACGATGCTCGTTTGCAGCACCTCTATCGCCGGGAAGGTGTCGCTCTGGTGTTCAACACCCACGATCATGTCAACGGAAACGATATCAAGCTGGACTGAATAGCGGTTGCCTTCGGGGTTATCCCAGTGCGCCAGAGCGTTGAAACGATCATCAATCATCGTCAACGCGTTGTGCAAATTCTCCCGGCGCTTCTCTCCCCTGGCCAGATTGGCAAAGTTGGTGGTAATGCGCGTGTTCTGCGATGGACGGTACTTTTCATCAAAACGCAGACGCTTGATGGCGAATGTGAGCTCGTTGTTCATGACGACCCGGTATCCTGATTCCTGAGATAAAACCTGAATTCATTGGCTGCCCTTCACCGTCGCCGTTCAGTCGGCTGCGGTTGAGACTGGAATCCATACTAGGCGCACGAACCAATGATTAAAATTGATTTAATATCATAAAGCCATGAACATCAGTCATATTTAGGCTTTCAGATCTTCGGGTCTGAGCAATGCCGAGCCTGCAAAATACGCAGCTCGACATCCTCACGTACAATGAAGTGCTGGTTCCGCGAATCCTGATTCTTACATCGAGGTTTTATCCCCGTCGGACATTTCATCTTTTTTCATGGTGTCTT
>MDTA01041296.1_pt1 | contig 64373 bp, 59 predicted proteins | sample 811151 | NCBI WGS metagenome assembly MDTA01 (sample SAMN05326648, study PRJNA326480) | marine metagenome | isolation source: seawater | place: Indian Ocean: South | collected 2010 | reverse complement strand
TTGGTGATTTTGGTGGTGGAGGAGATGTGGGTGTTCCAGGAACAGGTCCAGGAGCAGTGCCAAAAGATAATACTCAAAACACAAATACAGCAGGAAGCCCAGGAGAAGCACCATACCCTGGTGATGATGGATGGTGTGATGCTTCAACACAGGTAATACAATTAAACGATGTAATCACCACGACAAGTGAAAAAACAGTAACCACTGTTTTATCTCATCCTTTACTTGATGAGCCTGGGATTGCTATAGCAAATGTATTTACTAATAATAGTGAAATCGCAACAGTAAATAATTTCTTTCCTCAAAATAATACTGTTATTCTTGATCTTACAGGCAATGATGGTGGAGTAGCAATTGTAATAGAAGTTAGAAAAACAGGTGAGAATGATCCAACAAAATGTGCTGCTGCTATGTATTTCATTTTAGGAGTTCTAAACCCTGAAGAATTAGAGTGTGAGGTCACAAATGAGTTTCCACCAATATTTGTTACTCCTTACACAGATGAAGTTGAAATAGACTTAAACCCTTTCTTTGATGGATTTGGAGGTTATGAAGCATATTCACAATCTTTCCAATTATCTATTCCAGATCCATTCCTTAAAGTTGGTGAGGCAAGGTTAGAGGGCACTATGCTTAAAATTAAATTTGTTGGAATAGTCGATTATGATATCTTACAATTCCAAAATAGTGACCTACAAGGAAATTGTATCAATTTAATTGATGTTCCCGTTATAGTGGATCCAAATGCAACAGAAGGTGACAAAGAAGGTTTTGGAACAGGTCCAGCTATCGATGATACTGGCGGATTAGACTCAACAGGTTGTCCAGAATATTCGCTTCCAAATGATGGGGTAGTATTTGTGGAAATTGGAGCACCTGGTGTTGAAATTGATCTTGGTCCTGCATTAGAACAGATGCCAATCTTCCCTGAGGAAGTAACAATTGATCTTTTCACATTTGGAGACCCATTTGTGGAATCAGGAATTGGGGATGATAATGTTTTCAGAGGTACATTCCCTGATCAATGGAGATATTTTGGGATCGATATTAAGTATTCAGACGCCGAAACTGGTGAATGTTTGGCATTCATAATAGCTGATGTATATCCGCTTGAAGAAGGTGCCTCTGCTGAAGATCAATGTATAATCAGCACTGTATATCCTCCTGGTTATGTACCTGAGCCAGAATTTTTTCCAACCAATTCTAAAGAAACATCAGATGGTTTAGGAGGATTTTTCTTAAGTCAGTACGATAACGAACTCACCTATACAGTGACAGCTACAAATGATATTGTTTCGGTATTCTTAAATGCCAACAATCAAATAATACTTTCTTCAAATGCTAAGACAGGAGATGTAGATATAGTTATCACTGCTATTGATAACACTGAAGGATGTGAGTTAACTGTCATAGTTCCTTTCTTTGTTGGAGATGAAGATCCAAATGCTCCACCTGATTTTAACTGTGTACAGTACATAGAGGAGATATTCCCTATATATGCATCCAATGCAGACCCAAGGAAATTCAGTATAAATCTTGAAAATCATCTATTCATTCCTTCGACTGGATTCTCAGCCGGCCTTATTATGCCAGAGAACTGGTCTGAAACGGCATTTGTAAATATTCAATTAGATGGTCCGTTTATCAAAATAAAAACAGACGAAAGATTTGGAGCAGCTAATTTCCAAATTGTATATAGTGATGGTCCAGCGGCATCTGCTGACAGTACATGTGAATCTGGAACTATAGACTTATTCATTGAGGTTAATGATGATCTAGGTGAGTTTGCTGCTGAGTTCCAAGAATTATGTGGAGATAATACATCATTTCTCAATATTGATCACCCTGCTGCCGTCATAGAGCTTGGCTCTCGTAAGGAAACAAAGGTTGATTTATCTAAATACTTGAGGGATCAAGGTGCAAATGCTGATTTCTATGTTAGATATGATTTGCTTTTCCCTCCTGGTACATTTGATGATCCAAACTTTGTACCTTTCATTGATGGATGGGTTTCTGGTCCTAATGTTAATGCTGGATCTGGAAGAGAATTGATTGTTTTTGCACCAAGATTTGAGCCAGGTCAAGGGGTAATTCCAATGGCTGTTTATGATATGGATACTGGTTGTGAATATTACTTTGATATTCCAATTGATGTCCAAGACAACCTAGGTATATCTGATATTGAATGTCCTAAAACTATCATTGATTTTGCTGATTTCAATATTAACCAGGACCAACCAATTGAAATAGCTATTTCAGATTTCTTTGATCTAACTGGTGATGTTGAAGTTGAGTTTGAGTTTGGATCTGAAATGGGTAAAGTAGATATAGAATTAAGTGCAAATGTAGATGGGCCACTATTATTAATTACTCCTAAAGAAGGAGTCGATAACTTAGGGGATGAATTTATATTCCTTTTAGCGAGTGATATTAATAGATATTGCGAAGTCTTTAGTAATATATTCTTGAGAATTTTACCTGAAGGTATAGCAGAGAATTCTTGTCCAGAACCAACAGATCTGTTCCAATATGAATACATATGGCCTGAAACTCAGGACTTTTTGTCACTCAATGTGAATGATTACTTTATTGATCCAGATGGTGAGCCACTTGAAATATTTATATTCATTGAAGACAACCCTCAGATTGATTATACATATAGAGACGGTATCCTTGATTTATACTTGAAAGAATTTAAATTTGGAAAAGTGCCAATCTTTATTGATGCGTTGGATAAGCTAGGATGTATGGTTCATGAGGTCACTGAAATACAATTTGGTGAAAAATCTGCAGATCAGGCATTTAATAGATGTCCTGAAATCACGGAGCAAGGACAAACTAACTTAGACGCGATACTTGCCTCTCAAGGTGTTGTTGACGATACAATCCCAAGTGATACTGAATACTTTAGTGTAGCATTATCTGATGTATTTACAGATAGAGATGGCGATGAAATTATCTATCAGGCATTTAGTTTAAATCCAGCAATTGCTACAGCTGAGGTTGTTAGTAATACTATTACAGTTTACTTCTTACCTGGGCAGTATGAAACAGCTGATTTTGAATTAATCGCAACTGACGGTGACCCATATTGTGACTCGAGTTATCCATTTAGTATTACGAGAACACCTCCGGCAAACGCCAAAGTTAAAGTTCTTTGTCCTGAGGTTATTGCAGAAATTCCGCCGATACAAGTTGTTCAAGGTTCTGAGCTTAAATCAATTCCATTGAGCAATTTATTTGCTGATGTTAGTTCTTCTAGCTTTAATTTCTTTGTTACAAGTGAAAACAATGAAGTTGCAACAGCTTCACTTAAACGTGATAAGTTAATCGTAGAGTTTTCAACTACTTCAGCTGGTAATACTATAATCAATGTCGCTTCAAGTAATGTTTCTGGAACATGTAGTGCAGATTTAAGCTTTGCTGTAACAGTATTTGAAAAACCAGCAGATGAAGTAACTGTAGTTAATTTAGCCCCAGAATTTGAGGTACAAAGTGCTAGTGTAAAAGAGAACGATGGAGGTGAAGTAGCTCTTGATATCAAAAAGTTTGTTTCTGAAGTTAAGGTTACTGATCCAGAAGGATCTAATATTGACTTGAGTATAATTGGAGGAAATGAAGATGGTAATTTTGAATTAAGTTTAGATGTTAGTAACTCACTATACATTATAAATCAAATTGGTGTTGTAGACTATGAAACTAAATCTGAGTATGTATTAAAGCTTTCAGCTAATGATGGTGATAAAGCAACGGAATATGACTTCAAGATTAATGTTGAGGATATTAAAAATGCTTCCACCAATGCAGACTTTAACTTTAAGGTTTACGACCAAGATCAGGCTACCGAAACAGCAACAGCTTCTTCCACATCAGGTAGAATAGCTAAAAATCAGTCCTTCAAGAGATTTACCAATCCTCGTGCAAGACAAATGAATGTTGGTAAATGGAAAGTTCGTAAAAAGATTACTGGAGGAGCTGATTCAGATTTATTCACTATTAAGTCTGTTGATAGCGGTGATGATACTCAATTTAGAGGTGGCATGTCAACTATTGAGGATGTAATAATCTTTAAAAATCCACCAGACTTTGAGAATCCTCAAGATCACAATAAGGATAACATTTATGAATTAGAAGTTCAGTTGATCAATGTGGATGATGGTGGATCTGAAATACCGATTCTAGTTAATCAAACTGAGATAACGGTACCAGAGAATGACACTAATACAATTGAGATACAGTCAATAGGTGCTACTCCATCACAAGATTCTGACGGTGATGGTGTACCTGATGTAATTGATAACAGTCCATTATACGCTAATGCTGATCAAGCTGACGCTGATGGAGACGGTGTTGGAGACGTTACAGATGACGATGACCAAGATGGTGTTTGGAATCCAAATGATGGATGCCCTTCAACTACCCTTGGAAATAGAGTAGACTTCTATGGATGTAGTATATTCTATTTACCACCAAACAATTTCTCTGTAACTAAATCTGAGAAGTGCATTGGAACTAATTCAATTTCAATTGCAGCGGTAAGAGATGATTTAACCTATTCAGTTACAGTTTCTGGAACTATTTCTAGAACAGAGACATTCACTGGATCTGAGTATAAATTTGAGAATTTATCTGCAGGAAATTACTCAGTTTGTTTAACAGTTGTAGGTCAAGATGCCTCTGTATATGAAAGATGCTATACAATGAATATTGTTGAGCCGCAAGCGCTAGATGTATTTAGTATGGCAGATGCTGGTAATAATTTTGTAACCTTTAATTTAAGCGGAGGTACAATTTATAATATTGTTCATAACGGAATTACTACTCAGACTGATGAGGAAAGTTATACAGTTTCTCTTGATCCTGGAATGAACGAAATTAGTATAGGTACAGGTATAGAGTGTCAAGGGTATTTTGAGGCCAGCTACTTTAATTCTAGCCCAGTTGACCTTGCTCCAAATCCGTTCACTAGCTCGCTTAATCTTTTTGTTGGAGGACAGGACGAGTCGGTGACTGTAAGTGTCTTTAATATGGCCGGGACAAGAGTTCTGACTATGGAAAAAGAATTAGGGTTTAGCTCTAGAGATATAGAATTAAATACTACTTCACTTATGGGTGGTACTTATATAATTAAAATTAATGGTGCAACAACTAAACAAACATTTGTTGCAATAAAACAATAAAATTATGAATCGTTTAATAACCTTAATATTTATTTTTGCTATAATAATTAGCTGCTCTAAAGGCGGAGGTGGAGATGACACTGCTGCCCCAGTGACTCCAGTTGTAGTTCTTAACCCTGGTAAGCCTTCTTTAGTGTATCCTGATAATGGAGCTCCATGTGAGGATGGAACATCAATAAATGATACACAAAGTGAAATCAACTTTCAGTGGACAGCTGCTGAGAATGCAGAGATTTATTTATTGAGTGTAACTAATCTTTCAACAAATTCTGAACAAACTTTCAATTCTGCTGTTGCAAATATATCAGTAGCGCTTTTGAAAGCAGATCCATATAGATGGACCGTAACTGCTCAAGGAAAAGCTGGGTCAACTCCATCAGTGAGTGATGCTTGGAAATTTTACTTAGCTGGTGATGCACAAGTAAATTATGCCCCTTTTCCTCCTGAGCTTTTAGTACCTACACCTGGATCTACAGTTTTTGCGTCCAGCGACAATAAACTTGAATTACAATGGAGTTCATCAGATGTAGATAATGATTTATCTAGCTATGATCTTTATCTAGATGCAACTGACGGATCAACATTGCTTCAATCTGTTTCTCATTCATCTGAAACTACTTCAGTAATTGTTGATGTAACTGGAAATACAGTTTATTATTGGAAAGTTGTTGCAACTGATGCAAATGGAAATATTAGTGACTCTGGTATATACAGTTTTAGAGTTAACTAGGGTATTTATTTTTATAATTGTATTTAATATTAACCTTATAATCACAAAAAGGCTTGAAAAATTTTTTCAAGCCTTTTTAAATTTTAAAGTTCTATGAATGAAAACAAATAAAGAATATTGGAACAAAAACCTATTCTATTTAAAATACCTTCTTTTTATTTGGTTTATTGTTTCATTTGGAGCGGGAATATTATTTAAGGATTTTCTTAATTCAATTTATTTGGGTGGATTTCCACTTGGGTTTTGGTTTGCGCAACAAGGATCAGTTTATGTCTTTGTTATCTTAATTTTTATTTATGTATTTCTAATGAATAAATTAGATAAATCACATGGATATGATGAATAAGGAAAATAATTCTACCTATATATTATGAGTGTTCAATTGTGGACATATATTCTAGTAGGAATTACATTTTCCATATATATAGGAATAGCTATATGGTCTAAAGCATCATCAACAAAAGAATTTTATGTTGCAGGAGGTGGAGTTTCTCCTTTAGCTAACGGTATGGCTACAGCTGCAGACTGGATGTCCGCAGCTTCTTTTATTTCTATGGCTGGATTAATATCTTTTCTTGGGTATGATGGTAGTGTTTACATTATGGGTTGGACTGGGGGATATGTACTTCTCGCTTTATTATTAGCACCTTATTTAAGAAAATTTGGAAAATATACTGTGCCTGACTTTATAGGGGAGAGGTATTATTCTAAAACAGCCCGAATTGTTGCTGTACTTTGTGCTTTGCTTGTTTCATTTACATACGTTGCTGGTCAAATGAGAGGTGTCGGTGTTGTTTTTTCAAGATTCTTAGAAGTAGACATAAATACTGGAGTAGTAATTGGAATGGTCATAGTTTTATTTTATGCAGTTATGGGAGGAATGAAGGGAATTACATATACTCAAGTTGCACAATATTGTGTATTAATTTTTGCTTTTATGGTCCCTGCAATTTTCATATCATTTTTAATGACTGGGAATATCATCCCTCAAATTGGAATGGGTTCAACTTTGAATGATGGTTCAGAAGTTTATGTTCTTGATAAATTAAATGCTATTAATAAAGATTTAGGTTTTAACCACTATACAAATGGCAGTAAATCCATGATTGATGTTCTAGCTATTACATCTGCTTTAATGATTGGCACTGCCGGTTTACCACATGTTATTGTTAGATTTTTTACTGTAAAAAAAGTTAAAGATGCTAGGAAATCTGCCGGTTTAGCTTTATTATTTATAGCTATACTTTATACAACTGCACCTGCAGTTTCAGTTTTTGCAAGAATTAATTTAATTAATACTGTTAACAACAAGCCCTACTCAGATATGCCTGGTTGGTTTAGTAATTGGGAAAAGACTGGGCTTTTAAAATTTAATGATAAAAATCAAGATGGAAACATTCAATATGTTGCGGATAATAGTATAAATGAACTTTATGTTGATCCTGATATAATGGTTTTGGCAAATCCTGAAATTGCCAATTTACCTGGTTGGGTAATAGGTCTTGTTGCTGCTGGGGGTCTAGCAGCAGCTTTATCAACTGCTGCAGGTTTACTTTTAGTTATATCATCTTCTATTTCTCATGATTTAATAAAAAATACAATTAATCCAAATATTTCAGATAAAGGAGAATTATGGGCTGCAAGAATTTCTGCAACAATAGCAGTTGTTGTGGCCGGATATTTTGGGATTAATCCACCTGATTTTGTTGCAGCTGTAGTTGCATTAGCATTTGGATTGGCAGCTGCTTCGTTTTTTCCTGCAATTATTTTAGGAATTTTTTATAAAAAAATGAGTAAGGAAGGAGCTATCGCTGGAATGCTTGTTGGTGTATCATTGATGCTATATTATATTCTTAAATTCAAATTCGGAGTTTTTGATGGAGGTAAATCATCTGTACCGGGATTACAAGATGATTGGTGGTTTGGTGTCTCTCCAGAGGGTTTTGGTTCAGTTGCTATGCTATTTCATTTTGTAGTTGCCCTAGTTATAAATAAATTTACTCCTCCCCCACCAAAAAAGGTTCAAGATATAGTTGAAAATATTCGTATTCCTATTGGTGCATCTCCGCCAAATATTCATTAGATTTATTCTTTAATCTTTTATACCTATGTCTGATTATTTAATTAATACCTCCGAAGATTATAATAAGATTTATGAAAAATCTACCAATGATGTAGAGGAATTTTGGAGTACACTAGCTAAAGATAATTTTAAATGGCAAAAGCCATGGAATTCAGTTTTAGAATGGGATTTTTTAAAGCCAGAGGTTAATTGGTTTCAGGGCGCTAAATTGAATATAACCGAAAATTGTATCGATCGGCATTTAGAAAGTAATGGAGATAAAATAGCTATCATTTTTGAACCAAATGATGTAAATGATAAATCTGAACATATAAGTTACAGTAACCTTCACAAAAGAGTTAACAAAATGGCAAATGTTCTAAAAGACATTGGGGTCAAAAAAGGAGACAGGGTTTGCATCTATTTACCTATGATACCTGAGCTTGCTATTAGTGTTTTGGCTTGTGCAAGAATTGGTGCTGTTCATTCTGTTGTTTTTGCTGGCTTTTCTGCCTCAGCTTTATCAACAAGGATAAATGACTGCCAATGTGAGGTGGTTATAACCTCAGACGGTTCATTTAGAGGAAATAAGATTCTTAATTTAAAAGAAATAGTTGATGATGCACTTAATGATTGCCCTCAAGTTTCTTCTGTTCTTGTTGCAGAGAGAACAAAATCTAAAATCGAATTAAAATATGGAAGGGATAAATTACTTAATGATTTAATTAAAAATTCAAGTGATAGTTGTCCAATAGAGATTATGGATTCAGAAGATCCGTTATTTATTTTATATACTTCTGGATCTACAGGCAAACCCAAAGGTATGGTTCATTCTACTGCCGGATATATGATAGGTGCGGGATATACATTTAAAAATATTTTTCAATATCAAAATAACGATATCTATTGGTGTACAGCTGACATAGGATGGATTACAGGACATTCCTATATAGTTTACGGTCCCTTGTTAAATGGAGCTACTACTATCATGTTTGAAGGTGTTCCATCCTATCCTGATTATGGAAGATTTTGGAAAATTGTCGAAAAACACAAGGTTAATCAATTCTATACTGCTCCTACTGCTATTCGAGCATTAGCTAAGGAATCAATAGATTATGTGAATAGCTATAATTTATCATCATTAAAGGTTCTTGGAACTGTTGGAGAGCCAATAAATGAAGAGGCCTGGAAATGGTACAATAAAGAAATAGGAAAAAATAAATGTCCAATTGTAGATACTTGGTGGCAAACAGAAACGGGATCAATTATGATTTCATCAATCCCTAATGTCATTGAGAGTAAACCAACCTTTGCAACACTTCCTTTTATAGGAATTCAACCATCCTTAATGGACGAGAAAGGAAATGAAATAAAAGGAAATAATGTTGACGGAAGATTATGCATTAAGTTCCCTTGGCCATCAATGGCAAGAACAATTTGGGGAGATCACAAACGTTATAAAGAAACGTATTTTTCTGCATTTAAAAACAAGTATTTCACAGGAGATGGAGCCTATAGAGACGAAAATGGGTTTTATAGAATAACAGGTAGGGTAGATGATGTTATAATTGTATCTGGTCACAATCTAGGTACTGCTCCAATTGAGGATGCAATAAATGAGCATGACCTTGTTGCTGAATCTGCTATTGTTGGAGTACCGCATGAAATTAAAGGAAATTCATTATTTGGTTATATAACTTTAAAGGACGAATCAAATTCCGAAACTTATAATGATATCAAAAAAGACATTAATCAATTAATTTCAAAACAAATTGGTCCCATAGCAAAATTAGACAGGATCGAATTTGTACCCGGATTACCTAAAACCAGATCAGGAAAAATAATGAGAAGAATACTTAGAAAAATTGCTCATGATGACATTAAAAATCTGGGAGATGTTTCAACTTTATTAAACCCTGAGGTTGTAAAAAAAATAATTGATTTAATTTTAAAGTAAGTTTTTTGATGAAAATCAAGAAATTATATTCTAGTTTTGTTGAAAAATTAGAAATACTTAGAAGCGAGGTTAAGAAGGTGCCAAAAGCGAAATTTACAGCATATCTAATAGGCCTTTTTATGTTTCCTGGGGGATCCATATTGTGTGCGGTAGCATTATATTTAAGAATGTTTAAAATACCTAAAAAATGATTAATAAATTTTTTATCATATTATTTTTCTTATCGAATTTAATTTTTTGTCAATTGGAGGTAGTTGAAATAAAACTCCCCAAAAAAATAAGAGAAACTTCCGGCTTAGAATATTATAAAGGTAATTTTATAACTATAAATGATTCTGGAGGTAAGCCAAGGATTTTTTCTTTTTTAGGGGACGGTAGTATTTTAAATAAGCACTCAATAAAAGGTACAATTAATAGAGACTGGGAAGATTTAACAGCTGATGAGAATTATATTTATATATCAGATACAGGAAATAATTATGCTACTAGAAAAGATCTTACAATCTATAAAATTGATAAAGATTTAAAACTTAAGGATTCTATTTTGATTCAATACTCTAAGCAAAAGGTATTTGATTACAGAAAAAAAAACAGATATGATGCTGAAGCTTTAGCTTCAGTTGATTCCATTTTATTGCTTTTCTCAAAAGATAGAAAGAAATTTTCAACACAAGTATATTCAGTCCCTAAAACACCCGGGAATTATTCGATTGTACCTCTTACTGAATTTTTTGTTGAATGTTTAATTACAGCGGCTGACTATAATAAAAATATAAAAACGCTAGCTCTTACCGGATATTTAGGTGGAAATCAATATTTATTTAGATTTTTAAATTTTGATTATAAAAACATACAAAACTCAAAATTTGAAAAATATCTTATCCCTGTTACCTCTGCACAAATTGAAGCTGTAAAGATTTATGATTTAGATACTTTTTGGTTGACTACAGAAAATGAGGGTAATGGTCCTCCGAGACTTTTTAAAGTATGTTTAAACAAGAGATAATTTAGTTTAATTTTATTAATTATCTTGTAAATAAAAATCAAAATGAAAAGAATTGATTTTATAAAGAAATTTGGACTTTTGTCAGGGAGTGCAAGTCTTATTCCATCTAATTTATTGGCAACTTCAAACTTATTAAAGAAATTACTTCCAGAGGTGGGTATACAATTATTTTCACTTCCACTTTTACTAAATAAAAATTTTGAAAAATCTATTTCCATGTTATCCAATATGGGATATTCTTATTTAGAGTTTTTTGGACCTTATTATTTTAGTTCTCCGAGTGTAAAAGATACATGGAAAAAATATTCTTTTTTTCCTGAAAGTGATAATCCATTTAGTGGTTTTTATGGTAATTCAGGTAAAGAGGTTAAATCAATTTTATCAAATTATAAGATGAGCAGTCCTTCAATCCATACTGATTTAGAAACTCTTGAAAATCATATGGGTGAATTAGCTAAAGGGGCTCAGGAATGTGGAGCAAAATATGTGGTTTTGCCATCGATTCCAGCCGATCAAAGACAAAATTTAGATCAATACAAAAGAATGGCAGATAGATTTAACTCAATAGGAGAAGCAGCCAAAAGTGAAGGTGTTTTATTCGCATATCATAATCATGGATATGGTTTTTCTGAAAGTAAAGGAGTTGTTCCAATTCATTATATTTTTGAAAATACAGATTCTGATTTAGTTTTTCTAGAAATGGATATATTTTGGACATTAGGTGCTGGACAAAATCCAGTTGACCTTTTAAAAAAATACCCTAAAAGATATAAACTAATGCATTTAAAGGACATGAAAGAAAAACTAACTTTCGATGGAGATGGAGAAAACCCCCAACAATGGTATAAACTTTTTTCAAATATGACAAGCTGTGGTGATGGAATTGCAGATTTAGAATCCATAATTGAAACAGCTAAAAATGTTGGAGTTAAATATTTTTATGTAGAGCAAGACATGGCAAAAAACCCTGAAATTGTTCTCCAAAAAAGTATTGAATATTTATCAAAATAATATTTATGGGAGATTTATTTAAGATTTACAAAGAACAAAAAGAGTTTTTTGATTCTAAAAAGACAATTCCAATAAAATATAGAAAACAGTCTTTAATAAGACTTTCTAAAACTATAAAAATTAACGAAGAAAATATATATAATGCCCTAGAAAATGACCTAGGAAAACCTAGATATGAAACCTTTTTAAGTGAAATTTTATTTGTCCAAAAAGAGATAAAAATTATGCTTAAAAACATTAATTATTGGTCACAACCTAAAAGGGTTTCAGGTTCAATATACAGCTTTCCATCTAAGGATTACATTGTCCCAAATCCATTTGGGTGTGTTTTGAATATCAGTCCATGGAATTATCCATTTCAATTAGCAATGTCTCCTGTAATTGGAGCTATAGCTGCTGGAAATACAGTTGTTTTAAAACCCTCAGAGCACTCTCCTAACACAAGCTTGCTGATTAAAAATATAATCGAAAATTCATTTGAAAAGGGACATGTAACTACAGTTATAGGAGGTGCAAAAGTGGCTCAAGAGCTATTGTCTTATAGGTGGAATTATATTTTCTTCACTGGAAGCACAATTGTTGGAAAAATAGTTGCTAAAGCCGCTGCTGAATTTTTAACACCTACAACACTGGAATTAGGAGGAAAAAGTCCTTGTATAGTTGATGAGTCAGTTAATATTAAATTAACTGCTAAAAGAATTGTTTGGGGAAAATTCCTCAATTGTGGTCAAACGTGTATTGCTCCTGATTATATTTTAGTAAATGAGAAAATCAAGGACAAATTAATTGCTGCAATTAAAGATGCTATTAAAAATTCATATGGAGAAAATGCAAAAGAATCAAAAAGCTATGGTAGAATTGTAAATAGGAATCACTTAAGTAGAATAAACAAAATGATTGAAAATGCGGATATAATTTATGGTGGAAAATCAGATATAGAATCTAAATATTTTGAACCAACAGTTATATCTGACCAAGAACTTAAGTCGGGTGCAATGAAGGAAGAAATTTTTGGGCCAATTCTCCCAATTATAAGTTATAACAATATGGATGAGGTTTATAAGATAATTAATCGCTATGATAAACCACTAGCTGCATATATTTTTTCAAAAAACAATATGAAAATAAATAATTTTAAAAATAATTTTTCAGCAGGTGCAATTGTTGCGAATGATAGTATAATTCAAGTAATCAATTCGAACTTACCTTTTGGCGGAATAGGAAATAGCGGAATTGGAGCTTATCACGGTCAGCATAGTTTTGATTTATTTACTCATTTTAAACCCTTTATAAAAAGAAGCTTTACTCCAGATCCATATATAAGGTACGCACCATATCCAAAAAAATGGTCTTTTATTAAAAAGATATTAGAGTATTTATGAAATTACCCATTTATCAAGTTGATGCATTTACCGACAGAGTATTTGGAGGGAACCCAGCTTGTGTTGTTCCGTTAGAGAACTGGATTGAAGACGATAAGCTTTTAAAAATTTCACAAGAAAACTCAGTTCCTGAAACAGCTTTTTTTGTTAAGACTCTCAATGGATTCCACCTAAGGTGGTTTACTCCTGAAATTGAAATGGACCTATGCGGACATGCAACTTTAGCTGCTGCATATGTTATAATAAATTATTTTAAACATAAAAACCATCAAATCAATTTTAAGACGCTTAGTGGAAATCTTAAAGTTAATTTTGACGGAAATATATATACTCTTGATTTTCCGAGTAGAAAACCTATTGAAGTAGAATTTCCAGATATAATTAAAAATGTATTTTCCATTGAACCTATCAAAACTTTTAGATCTAGAGATTATCTTTTAGTCTATCGAAATGAATTAGAAATAAAAAATATAACTTTAAATCATGGCTTATTAAATAAAATAGATTTGGGAACAGGAGGAATTATTGTTACTTCGAAAGGAGATAAATCTGATTTTGTTTCAAGATATTTCACACCTAACTCAACAATTACGGAAGATCCAGTTACAGGTTCAGCGCATTGTTCATTAATTCCATATTGGGGTGAAGTACTAAATAAAAAGAAAATGACTGCTATTCAATTATCAGAAAGAAGAGGCGAATTGATATGTGAGGACAAAAATAAAAGAGTACTTATTGGTGGGAAAGCAAAAATCTATTCTAAAGGGAGTATGTGGATATAATCTTTTTATATATTTAAAAAAATTATAACAATAACCAACAAAGTCCAAATAAGAAATTAAGACTAGAAATTATTTTCAAGGAATTGAGACTTTTATTAGTATATTGCTAGAACCTTACAAATAATAAATACAAATATTAATATGATTCATAAAAAAATAATCTTAATTCTTAATTTAATTTTTACATCTACATTATTATCCCAAAGCGCCTCTTTGTTTAACGGAGAAAATCTTAACGGATGGAATATTCACGGAACTGAAAAATGGTATGTTGAGAATGGAAATCTTATTTGTGAAAGTGGACCAGATAAGGAATATGGATATCTTTCGACAGATAAATTTTACAAAGATTTTGAATTATCCATTGATTTTAAGCAAGAAGCTGATGGTAATAGTGGAATTTTTATAAGATCTACTTTTGATGGGACAAAAGTCTCAGGATGGCAAGTAGAAGTTGCTCCCCCAGGAAGTGATTCAGGTGGTATTTACGAATCATATGGGAGAGGATGGTTAATAAAACCTGATAAAGAAAAAGACAAAGCTCTCAAAATGGGGCAATGGAATACCATGAAAATAAGAGTGCTAGGAGATAATGTTACTAGCTGGTTAAATGGAACTCAAATGGTTAGTCTAAATGATGAAAAGATAGGTCAAGGTAAAGGAGCTATTGCTCTACAAATTCACTCTGGAGGAGGCATAAAAGTAAGATGGAAAAACATCTTATTGAAAGAGTTATAATTAAAATTAAGTAAACTCAATTTTTTGATTGATTACAGAGTAAGGAATCTAAAAATTTTCTATTTAAATAGTTTCCATTTTTTATAACTACTTCTATTTTCCTTGTATTGGATATTTTTTCTAATGGATTTTTCGATAAAATTAATAAATCGGCAATATAACCTTCACTTATCAATCCTAATTCATTTTGCATATTAAAATATATAGCAGGATTATAAGTCGCAGATTCTATTGCTTCTATAGGGGTTAGACCACTTTCAACCAGAACCTCAAGCTCAGTGTGTAGACTGTAACCGGGGGTTTGAAAAAATATAGGGGTATCTGTACCAGCCATAAATTTAATACCTATTTTGTTCATTATCCTGGTCATTGATTTTTGCCAGTTAGAAAAAACTTTACTGTCATCGTTGACTTGATTCTTTCTTTTTGAAATCTGTTCATTCCATTTATTTTTTATTTTATATGGTAAATAATCAAATGATTTTCTCCATTTTTCATTATTGTAACTTTCATAAGCTATCCCTTCATACATTGAAATTGTTGGTATTTGCCAAGTGTCGTTTTCATAGAGGGTATTCAAAACTTTACTTAGCTCTGTGCTATCAATATTTTTTATTGAACTTATTCTTTGAGAATTATGAATATTTGTTCTAAGTGTACTTCCTAAAATTTGATCTTTATTTTTCAAGATATTTCTTCTTTTATTAAGTAGTTCTTGAGTTTTATTTGTTGATGACATTTCAATATTTCTAAAATGCTCTATACTATTTAATCCCATGTTGGAAGCTGTAATAACATCCATGCTTAGGGGTATATGACCAGAAACTCTCAAATTATTTTTTTTAGCAATTTTAATAACAGTTTCAAATTGCTCAGGTGTTAACATTTCATATGCTTTTAAAAAATCAACATCATTTTTAATTAAATCTAATACCATTTCCTCAGTCTCTTCAACTGAAGCAGTTTTAACTGATAATGAAGGGAAGTATACACTATTTCCGTTGTAAACATTAAATTTGCCATCAATTAATGGACCAGCAATTTTAACTCTTGGAAAATAGTTTGGATTTTGTTTTGATTTTTTTTTCCATTTTTTAACAAAATTAAGTTCCCCTCCTGTATCTCTTACACTTGTGATACCATGTCCAATAAATAAATTAAACATGGAATTAGCTAGTTCCTCCTCAAATGCAAAATGAATGTGAGAATCCCATAAACCAGGTATAATAAATTGGTCTTTACCATCATAAATTTTATTTTTTTTTGAAAGACTTAAATTCTTAGTCTTCCCAACCTTAAAAATTTTATTGCCAGAAATAACTATTGTCATATTTTTTTTTAGTCCATTTACACTATCTATTATATTTATATTTTCAATACAATATGAATTTTCAAAATATTCTTTCGAGTTATTACATGATGTTAATAGAAAGAACAAAAAAATTAGTTTTCTCATCATTTTAATTTCACTTTTTAAATATATGTTTTTTATTTTTCAAAAAACAAATAAGTCCTTTTCACTTTCAATCACTTTTTTTATATTTATTTAATGAGTAGCAAAGAATATTATAATTCAAGAAAGCAAGAGTTTATAAAAGATCTTATCGAGCTAATAAATAAGCATATTAATTTAGAATATGATGCAATTGAGAGTTCAATGAAAGATTACAACGAAGCCAGCAAAGACTATGCATCAAATGAATGGATTAAGGTATACAAAGAGGCCATAAAAGATGCTTTAAATGAGGGGACAGATTTTGTTAACAAAACATTATAATCAATAATAGATGCTGTCTAGCCAAGCATTAGCCATCAATTTAGATCCTGCGATTGATGGATGAACACCATCTGGAACCCAATAGGAAACAGGTGCGTTTTCTAATGCATCATCAAAAACCTTTTGAAATGGTACCCATATTGTTTTAAATTCATCCGCTAAATTTTTTACAATTGCTTGATATTGTTTAAACTCCTCAGGCCAATCTTTTTGAATTTTTGTTCCTAATAATACAAATGGTTCACAAATAATAATTTTTGTTTTAGGGAGTAAATTTTTGGTTTTTTTGAGTAAGTTTCTGTATCCACTTTCAAATATTTCGGGCGTGCCTTTGTAAACTAAATCCTTTACGTGCCAGTAGTCATTTATTCCAATCATAATGCTTAAAATAGAGGGTTCCAAATTAATACAATCCTTTTTCCATCTGGCATCAAGATCAGGGACTTTATTTCCAGATATCCCTCTATTATATATCTTTAGATTTTTTTTTGGATTTTTAAATAATAATTCTGAGGCAATTAAAAGAGGATAACCCTCACCAAATGAAGTTGAATTATTCGGGAGTTCATAAATTTTTTCTCTATTTGAATCAGTGATTGAGTCTCCTTGAAAAAGTATGGTGTCTCCTGATGAAATTATGGATTTCTTTTTCTGTTTGAGTTTAGTATACTCATATGATAAAGGCATGCTAATTAGTGGAGCACCTATTAAAGATTTGGTCAAAAATTTTCTTCTTGAATGTTTCAAGACAACATAATTTTTACCAATATATAAAATATTATGATTTAAAAAATTGATATTGTCCAATATGTGATTAAAGACCAAATAATGTACCTAATAAGTTTTCCGAGAAACATCCAAAAACTAACCATATAAAAGTTAGTTCGAAAAAAACCTAATCCAATTGCAATTGGATCACCTATGATTGGGAGCCAACAAAAAAATGCAAGTAAGCTTCCCCATCCATCGATTCGGGATTTTAAACTTTCAATTTTTTGTTTTGAAACCTTAAAATATCTTTCTATAAAATTCCAATTGCCCAACCTACCAATTCCATAACTAGATAATCCACCAGTCCAGTTTCCAACTGAGGCAATAAATAAACTTAGACTAAGGTCATAGTTGTTAGCAATCAGAATACTTAGAACAATTTCGGATCCCAAAGGAATTATTGTTGCAGCAAGAAAACTTGCTAGAAAGAGTCCTAAATAGCCCCACTCAGCAAATGATTCCATTAAACTTATATTTTTTTATTCAATTTAATGTATCCCATATTTATTTTTATTTTTTTTTTTCTGTAGAGGACACCAATTGCAGCTTTAAATGCCTTTTTACTCATATTTAGTTCTGAAATAATATCGTCTGGAGAGCTTTTGTCAGTTAAAAAAATTTTATTTCTTTTGATTAATTTATTCAAAATTATTGAGCAGTTTTTATCTATAACATTCAAAAAACCTTGCCTTTGTAAAGACACATCTATTTTCCCATCTTGTCTTATTTTTTTTATAAATCCAATCTTATTCATTCCAACTTCAACAGGTTCATAAATATCATTCTCATATAACAAACCATTAATAGAATTATTGATTAACACAACAAAGCCCAAATCTGTTTTTTTTGTTATGGTCAGATTAACTTGGTCGCATTCTTTGATTTCCATAAATCTATTTGATAACAAGAATACCTTTCATTATTCCATAATGACCTGGAAAGGAACAGATATAGTTGTATGATCCTTTAGTTGGAGCATCAAAAGTTATTGTGTCACTTTCTCCACCACCAATTAATTTTGTGTAAGCAATGATTTCATCTCCCTCGGGTATATATTCATTATCTCTTGCCTCGAGAGCTCTTGTAGCGAAATCAACTACGTCAACACCTGCTTTTAATAAAACAAAATTATGTCCCATTATTTTTTTATCAAGCTTCCCATTATGATTGAGAGTAAGTGTAATTTTCTGTCTTGAAGAAGCGTAAATTATTTGCTTATCAAATAGCATGTTATCATTCGACGATAAAATTATTTTTATTTCTTTAGGAGTGGTTGATTTATTATTTGAATCGACTTTTGTTTTCGTATTATTACCTCCACAGCTAAGAGTTATAAGTAAAAATAAAATATATAATCTTTTCATATCTAAATTTTTTGTAAAGATATAACCTATCAAGTGACTTAACAACGCGAAAGTATTTTATTTAGAGAAGGTACTCAGTCGAAACGAAATTAGATTTGTTGGAGTTTAATAAATTTTCAAGAATTTCATTATTGTATTTAGTGTCCTTGGATGCAACAAAAGTTCGTATTGAAAAGGATCGTAGAGCGTCGTAGACACTTAAAGTACTTACAGCTGAGTTTTTTCTTCCAGTAAAGGGATAAACATCAGGACCCCTTTGACATGCTGAATTTAAATTTACCCTACAGACTAAATTAGCAAGTGTGTCAATTAATGGACCTATTTTTTTTACATCCTTTCCAAACAAACTTACTTGTTGACCATAATCAGTATCTGCCATTGCATCCAAAGGCTCGTTGATATCTTTATAAGAAATGATTGGAATTACCGGACCAAATTGTTCTTCGTGATAAACTTTCATTTTGTCATTAACGGGAAATAAAACTGCTGGAAATAAATAGTTTTCAGAAATTTTACCACCTTTTTTATTTATTACTTTTGACCCATTTTCAATTGCATCATCAATTAAACTTTTTATGTATTTAGGCTTATTTGGCTCAGGTAACGGTGTTAAAAATGAGTTTTTATCCCAAGGTAATCCAAAATATAGACTATCAACTGCTTCACAAAATTTAGTATTAAACTCCTTAATAATAGATTCATGAACATATAGAACTTTTAGGGCAGTACACCTTTGACCATTATATGATAAAGTTCCAGATATACACTCTTTAATTGTATGTTCGAGATCTGCATCAGGTAAAATGATACCAGGATTTTTTGCTTCTAAACCAAGAACTAATCTTAATTTATTTTTTTTGGGATGTTCATCTTGGAGAGAAACGGCTGAGTTACTATGACCAATAAGTGCTAAAACATCAATTGATCCTGTTCTCATTATCGGTGTAGCAATTTTTCTTCCTCTACCAAATAAAATATTAACAACACCAGGAGGAAAACTTTCTTTAAATGCTTTAAGTAAAGGATAAATCAAAAGAACCCCATGTTTTGCTGGTTTAAATATAGCAGTATTACCCATCATAATCGCGGGGATTAAAAGACAAAATGTTTCGTTAAGTGGGTAGTTGTATGGGCCTAAACATAATATAACACCTAGCGGACCTCTTCTTATGTGAGCATGAACACCTCCTTCTTTCTCAAATCTTGCGCTTTTCCTATCCAAAGTTTTATAAGCTTCAATTGTATCGTTTATGTAATCAATTGTTCTGTCGAATTCTTTATATGAATCCTCTTTATTTTTGCAGATTTCCCACATTAGTAGTTTAACAACAATTTCTCTATGAATTCTCATTTTTTCAACAAAACTTTTCATGCACTTTAATCTTTCAGAAACCTTCATTGTAGGCAATAAACCTTTTCCTTTGTTGTAGGCATTTTCAGCTGAACTTAATGCTTCAAGTGCACTCTTAGTTTCCATATCTGGTATGGTACCGAGTAAAGTGGGGCCTCTTCTGCCATCAGAATTAGTTGTTTGAATTGAAGAGTAAACCTTTGAATAGTTACCTGTCCATTTTTTCAGTTGCCCATCAACCAAGTAATGATCACAATTAATAGGATCAATTTGAAATTCTTTTGGTATTTCATTCATAGACTTAAATTTGTTTTATTTGATTTTTTATTAGGATTATATTATTTTTTACTTTTATCAGGTGGAATTCTCCCCCAATTTCCCCCACCATCATAATCTACTGAGTCAACCTTTTCCGTAAAATTTCTTTTTGGTCTTTCTCCAAAGGAGATAATAAATGAAGAAATTACAGCTCCAAAAATTAAAAATCCTATAAAAAATATTACAGCAATTCCCATTTATTTTTGATTTATGACCTGCTTAAAGTATCCTCCAGCCGCAAGTATTGATGGCACCCAAATTCCCACATACAGGCCCTCATCTTGTTGACCAGTGAACCAAAGACCAACCGATAAGCAAAAGCTTAAAAAGGCAGCACCAAGTAATATATAATCAGATTTTCTAAACATAGCTTTAAATTAAAATTGTGACTTTTTAAAATTAAGAATTATATTGATATGTTATATATTTAATTTTTAATTTTAGTTTAATATGCGACTAACGGTGAGTTTCGAAAAAGAGATTAAATCTTCTGTAGAAAATTTATGGGAATTAATTTCTTCAAGAGACCACCTAAATAAAGTCCACCCATTCTGTAAAATACACGAAGCAATTGTTTGGAACGACAAATCACGTAAGGACATGTTAGTATATCTAAATGGTCTGAGATATTTTAGAGAGTTTCAAACATGGAATAAAAACAAAGGGTATTCATTAATTATAGGAACAAAACGAGGAAAAAAATCAGAGGTTGATTGGCAAATAAATTCCGAATTCAATAAAACCTTTTTGAAAATATCTGTCAAACCCTATTTATTTGAAAACTATCCAAAACCAATTTATAAAGTTTTATTTTACTTGGTTGTTAGACCAATGCTAAGAAATTATTTAAAATCTGTTATTGGGGGGATAGATTGGTATATGATAAACAAAAAGCCAGTCCCAAGAAATATTTTTGGCAAACATTTATGGTTTTCAAATTATTGAAATCAGAAATTTTAATTTATAATTAAAATATACTTTTTAAAAGGCATATTTTTTAACTTTAAACAAACTTATAATAGATGAAATTAAAAGAAATTAAATCCTTGGAGATTATGCCTGGTTTAAATGGTAGGATGATTCATGGTCAAACAATGACATGGGCTTTTTGGGAGATTGAAAAAGGTGCAGAAGTACCCATGCATCAACATATTCATGAACAAATTATGCATGTGCAGGAAGGAAAGTTTGAATTTACTTTAGATGGTAAAACCAAAGTTTATGGATCCAATTCAGTCGTAGTCATTCCCTCTAATACTCTGCATTCTGGGGTCGCTTTAACTAGCTGTAAAATTTTGGATGTTTTTAGTCCGGTTAGAGAAGAATATCGATAAAAGATGAATATTTCTCTAAAGGGTAAAACAGCATTAGTTGGTGGAAGCACACGAGGTATAGGTTTAGCTATTGCGAGGCAATTAGCCAATTCAGGAGCATCCGTTTTTTTAATGTCTAGAAATGAAAAAATGATGAAAAAAATCATTAACGAGTTATCTAGTGATAGTTATCAAAAGCATAATTTTATTAAAGTTGATTTTTCAGATTTTGATTCTTTTAAAACAATTATGAAGGAATTTTTTATTAGTAACAAAATAGATATTTTAATTAATAACACACAAGGACCATTATCTGGAAATTCTCTTTCCAAATCAATAGAGGATTATCAAATTGCATTTAATCTTCTATTTAAAAATATTGTTTATACTTCTTCTTTAGCTCTAGATCATATGAAAAATAAAAAGTGGGGAAGGATTATAAATGTAGCTTCGGTTTCAGTTCGTGAACCTTTAAATTATTTAGTTTTATCAAATTCAATTAGATCTGCCATGGTCTCTTGGTCAAAGACCTTATCAGTTGATGTTGCTCCATTTGGAATTACTGTAAATTCAGTTTTAACTGGATACTTTGATACAGAAAGAATTTCAGAGTTAATTGCAGATAAAGCAAAAAAACTTGATATCAGTGAATCTGAAGTTCTTCAATCTATGAAAGATTTGGTACCAAAAAAAAGATTTGGTAAACCAGAAGAATACGGATATTTAGTAAATTTTTTAGCATCTGATAAAGCCTCTTATATTACAGGTAGTTCGATTCCAATTGATGGCGGATTGCTGAAGTCAATTTGATTTAATTTATTATTTTAGAAATTAAATTATGTTATGAGGAAACTACTATTAGACGGTTTTGTTATCTTTTTGAGTGTTTTTGCATCTTTTTCGATTGATAATTATAGAGATTCATTGATAGAAAAGGAGATTTTGAATGAATCTGTAATCACACTTGGAGATGAAATATCATCAAATATTTTGTATACAAAAGAACACATCCAACAGTTAAAGAATATAAGATATCTTACTAACCAGGTAATTGAAAATTTTAAATCTATAGATGCTAAATCAGTTTTTATAATGCACGACAGTAACCCATACATACATGATTTTACAATAGACGGACAAATAATTTACATAAAAAAATATGAGGAAAACAGCATAAATCAGATACTGACATGGACTAACGCTTGGGAACCTGAAATTGTTTTTTTTCAATCAATGCTTAACTCAGGAAAACTTTTGGAAATAAAAAATAAAAAATTAAGAAAGGAGATAGAGTCTATTTACACTAAACAAGAAGAAAGAATAACTGGTTTTTTTGAAATTAACTCCAAAAATAGCGAGTTATTAAATGATTGGTTTAGTCAAAATCTAGATCAATATGATTATGATATTTCTGCAAATCAGATTTTTAATAATTCTAAGGACCAACGTTTAAAAAACCTACTTAAACAAAAAAAATGGATACTTCAACAAAGGGTAAGCAATCTTGATAACTACCTGCAGGCTCTTCAAAATGTAGTTTTATTAATTAGCACAGAATATAAAAAGTTAGATTAAGTTTTTTTACCTTTTTTTTAACTATGTTTGCCTCAAATCTCAGATAAAATTATTGAATTTAATTATGAAAAAAGTTGGGATTCATGCTGCGTCTTTTTACTTACCTTCAATATATGTTGATATTAAGGATCTTGCTTTTAAGAGAGATATTGAATATGATAAACTTTCCAAAGGCCTTGGATTAAATAAAATGTCGTTTCCTGATTGTGATGAAGACTCTGCATCCTTCGCGGCCAATGCTCTTATAAAACTTATTGAGTCTAATAATTTAGACCCTAAAGAAATTGGAAGAATATATCTAGGTACAGAAAGCGCATTAGACTCATCAAAACCTACAATATCATATGCTCTTGAGATAGTTGAGGAAATACTTGAGAAATCTCATGGAAAGAACTGTTTTAAAAATGTTGATATTGTTGATTTAACTTTTGCATGTGTTGGTGGTGTTGATGCATTACAAAACTGTTTAGATTGGGTTAAAGGTGGGCAAAAAAGAAAAGCCATAGTAATAGCTTCTGATCTAGCTAAATATGAGTTAGGTTCAACCGGTGAATATACTCAAGGATCTGGTGCTGTAGCATTTTTAATATCTGAAAATCCAGATTTGATTGAAATTTCTGATATATGGGGTATAGCAACTAAAGGAGTAGGAGATTTTTTTAAACCCAGAAGAAGTTACAATAAAATTGAACTCTTTAAAGAAGTAGTAAGTCTCTTAGACAAGGAAATTGATGATGAATTGGTTTTAGAAATTTTAGATAAAACTGATTCCAAGTTTTGGTCCGATAATAATAAAAAGGTTGAGGTTTTTAAAGAAGAACCAATTTTTGAAGGTAAATTTTCTAATGAATGTTATTTGGAAAGAATGGAAGATGCATTAAATCATTTTAATAGTCAAAAGGAAACAGATTTTATTAATTCATGGCAACATTTAATTTTTCATCTTCCCTATGCATTCCACGGTCGAAGAATGATTTTTAAAAAATGGCTTTCATGGATTACGGAAAAAGGAGATTTAAAAAGGCTATATGATGAAGTTGGAAATGATAATGATAAATCATTATTTATGAAAAAAGCATCCAAATCAAACTTATACCTTGATTATGTTAAGGAGAAAATAATGCCTGGTGAAATTGCATCATCAGAAATTGGTAACATGTACTCTGCTTCGATATTTATGTCTTTTTTGAGTTTGCTTAATCATGCGTATAATAATAATATTGAATTGAAAGACAACACAGTAGGGTTTATTAGCTATGGAAGTGGATCTAAGTCAAAGGTTTTTGAAGGGATTATTCAAGGTGGATGGAGAAAAAAAGTAAAAGGTTTAAAGTTATTTGAAATTTTAAAAAGAAGAAAAAAAATTGATATAGAGATATACGAGAAACTTCACAGCAATCAAATTTCAATCCCATTATCTCCAAACAAGGGAATAATTAAATTATCAAAAATAGAATCTAGTGAATTTAATTTAGGTTTGAGAAAATATAAATATTTTAAAGACTAAATCAAACTAGGATTTATTTTATATAAATTTATGTTGAATAAAAATAAATGGAATTAACAAGAAGAAGCTTTACTAAATACCTATCAGCTGCAACCTTGGCGACACTTATAGCTCCTTTAGGAGCTTCAAAAAAACTTAATTACATAGATTTTAAAGCAAGTTTAGTTCCAGGGTCAATAGGACTGAAAACAAATGCAAGTAAAATAATTTCACAAGCGTCTAAATACAACTTTGCAGCTATTACTCCAATTTTAAATGAATTGGTTTCATTTTCTAGAAAACAAATTCATGAGTATTTAAAAAAAATGAGTGATTACAATCTCGTGTTTGATACGGCGACACTTCCAATAGAATTTAGGTTAGATAAGACGACTTTTTTAGATGGCTATGAAAAGTTAAAATCAATATTACCGATAGTTTCTAAATTTAATATACCTGGTTTTACTACCTGGATAATGCCAACAAACCATATATACCCCTACATGCAAAATTTCGATATTCATAGAGCCAGATTAAAAAAAGTTGGAAGACTATTAAATGATTTTAATATTCGACTTGGGCTTGAGTATGTTGGACCTAAAACTTTAATGTCAAGAGATAAATTTCCATTTATTCACACTATCTCTGAATTAAGAACTTTAGTTGATTCAATTGAAGAGAGTAGCATTGGCTATTTGTTAGATTCTTTTCATATGTATTGTTCAGAGGATACCGAAATAGATTATGAATTTTTAAAAGCTGAAGATATAGTTTCGGTTCAAATTAATGACGCTGTATCCGGCAGATTAATTAACCAACAGATGGATTTGGAAAGAAATTTACCAGGTGCTACTAAAATGATTGACTTGAAAGGGTTTTTATCAATGCTAAAATCAAAATCATATAATGGTTGTGTAAGCGTGGAGCCTTTTAATAAAAAATTAAATAACATGGAAGAGAGCGCTAAACTTCAAATGGTATTTAAGTCTATTCATGATACTTTCAGTTTAATTAAAAATTCTTAAAATTCATTTTATGAAAAATTTACTTTTAACCTTTTTTATTTCATGTTCAATATTTGCTCAAGAAATACCTGCTCGCTGGGATGAGTTAACAGCAAGTGACTGGGAATTAGCTTTAAAAAAATCTAATTATACATGTATTTTACCTATGGGAGTACTTGAAAAACATGGACCCCAGGGTCCTATAGGTTCTGATTTAATTAAAGTAAGAGAGTGGTCTGCAATGGCCACAAAAAAAGAATATGCAGTTGTATTTCCTGATTATTTTTATGGACAGGTTAATGAAGCAAAGCAACAATTTGGAACTTTATCTTTACCCAGTAAACTTACGATGGAATTACTTGAGGCAACATGCCAGGAAATTGGAAGAAATGGATTTAAAAGAATTTTAATAATTAATGGCCATGGAGGGAATACACAAATGATAAGATATTTCATCCAAAATCAGCTAGAGAAAAGAAGAGATTATGCAGTTTATTTCTTTACACCGAATACACCAAAATCTGTAATGGATAGGGCAAATAAAATCAGAAAATCAGACCCTTCCTTCGATCAGCATAGCGGAGAAAATGAGACATCTATGTTAATGTATCTTCGTCCGGATCTTGTGAAAATTGACCGAGCAAAAAATGAATCTGGTAAAAACCAACAAAGATTATCTTTATCAAATGATCTTTATACAGGAATATGGTGGTATGCAGCTTATCCAAATCATTATGCCGGTGTTGGGGAGGTTGCTTCAGTAGAATTAGGAAAATTACTATCAGATTCAATGGTAAAATCATTAGTAAATGCTATTAAAGAAGTTAAAAATGATGATGAAACATTAAGAATACAAAATGAATATTTTGATAAGGTCAAAAACTAAAATTTTAGACTTAATGAAACGATTAATATTATTAATGTATTGCCCGGATAAAAAAGGAATAATTGCATCTGTGACCAACTTTATTAATCAGAAAAATGGAAATATTGTATACATAGATCAGTATGTAGATAGAGTTCAAAAGGCATTTTTCATGAGGGTGGTTGTAGAAGTTAACTTTGATAAACATTCGTTTAATTTATTTATTAACTCCTTCAATCATGAACTAGGATTAAAGTATGATTTAAAATGTAATTTTTACCTCGAAGAAGAGAAACCTAGAATGGGAGTTTTCGTGTCAAAATACGATCATTGTTTATATGACATATTATCGCAGCAAAGATCTGGGAAATTAGTATGCGATATTCCTTTTATAATCAGTAATCATAATAATTTAGCTAAAATTGCATCTCAATTTGATGTTCCTTTCTATCATATTCCTGTAGATAAAGAAAATAAAAATAAGGCTGAGAAAAAACAACTAAAAATTCTTCAGGATAATAAAACTGATTTTATAGTTTTAGCCAGATACATGCAAATAATATCTTCAACGCTAATAGATAAATATCAATCAAACATAATAAATATTCATCATTCTTTTTTGCCTGCTTTCCCGGGTGCAAAACCATATCATTCAGCATTTAATCGCGGCGTAAAAATAATTGGGGCCACTAGCCACTATGTTACAGAAGAGTTAGATGGAGGACCAATTATTGAACAGGATATAGTAAGGGTATCTCATGTTAACGAAGTAGATGATTTTATCCTCAAAGGACAAGATTTGGAAAGAATAGTTCTTTTAAGAAGCCTAAAACTTCACTGTCAAAGAAAGATTATGGTTTATAATAATAAAACTATTGTATTTAATTAATAAATTGTGTAAAAAAATTAAAAATGAGTAGACATTTATCACTTCGATCAGGTAATCCCGCTTTAAATAGCTCGACTTTTAATGTAAGTGCCATTCAAAATGAAACAATGACGATTAAAGGTACAGTTGATAAAACAGCGATGAGTTTATTTTTATTAATTGGAAATGGATACTTTACCTTTGGACAAGTTAGTAGTAGTTTAGTTTTCCTCTGTGGTATTGGAGGATTTGTAGTTGCATTAATAACAATTTTTAAGAAAGAATGGGCTCCAATTACAGTCCCAATATATGCTATACTTGAAGGAGGTTTACTTGGAGGAATCTCATATATGTATAATAGTTTATATGATGGAATAGTTACTAACGCAATATTTATAACCGTAGGGATTCTATTATCATTATTATTTGCATATAGATCAGGCTTAATTAAGGCAACTGAAAATTTTAAGCTTGGCATATTTGCCGCAACTGGAGGAATTGCAATTGTTTATTTAATAAATTTTATAATGGGATTTTTTGGTTCAGAAATGGGAGTCATGAGAATTGATAATGCATCTCCCCTTAGTATTGGATTTAGTTTGGTAGTAGTTGTAATAGCATCACTTAACTTAGTATTAGATTTTGATTTTATTGAAGAAGGAGCTGAAAAAGGAGCTCCAAAATACATGGAATGGTACGGTGCATTTGGACTTCTAGTTACACTAATCTGGCTTTATCTCGAAATACTCAGATTACTCGCTAAACTTAATTCCAGACGATAATTTATATTAACATGAAAAGATTATTTTTTTTTAGTATACTAATATGCTTAACTCTAAATTCACAAGAAAAAAATCTGGCTCAAAAATTAGGCTTTGAACCGAATTCTAAATTATTAATTATTCATGCAGACGATCTTGGTGTAGCTCATTCTGTCAACAAGGCTAGTTTTGATGGTTTTTCGTCAGGAATTATAACTTCCGGAAGCGTTATGGTTCCTTGCCCTTGGTTTCTAGAGGTTGCCGAATATGCTAAATCAAATCCAAATCATGATTTAGGACTGCACCTAACAATTACTTCTGAGTGGAAAAATTATAAATGGTCTGGAATCTCCTCAAGCAATGAGATAGAATCCCTAATTAATGAACAAGGTCATTTTTACTCACTTAACGAAGGTGTGAGACTAAATGCGAAATACGAGGATGTTAAAAGGGAACTCACTTCTCAAATTAATTATTCAAAAGCAAATGGTTTAATCCCGACGCATCTTGACAGTCATATGGGCGCTATTAGAGCTACTCCTGAAATATTTCAGGCATATTTTGAAGTCGGATACGAAAATAGGATACCGATATCATTACCCATAGAATCAAAATTATTAATTGAAAACGGAAGCATAGATACCTCTAAATTTGATACTTCAAAGTTATTATGGGCAAAATATTATACTAAACAGGACGACTCCTCAATTGATTATAAAAGCTGGAAAAAGTTTTATATGGAATTATTAGATATAATAAAACCTGGATTCAATATTTTATTGGTTCATCTAGGATATAATAATGATGAGCTTAAAGCTATGATGATTGATCATCCTGATTGGGGATCAAAGTGGAGAGAATTAGATCAAAAAATACTTCAAGACAAAGAATTCAAAAACCTCATAAAAGAAAGAAATATAAAACTAATTACTTGGAGACAAATTAAAGATATTTTGTATTGATGTCAGGGGAAACTGAAATTGATATACTATTAAAAAATATGCGTCCTGAAATTAATGATGGAGAGTATGTTTTTTGTAGTGTTAATAATAAGGATAAAGTTAATTTTGAGGAAGTTGTTGCATTCATAAGAGAAAAAGAGGGTCTAACCATAATAGTTGAAAAAAATAAAGCTATTTCTTTAGGCTTAGATTTTAGATTTATTTCATCATGGATAACTTTAAATGTTTATTCCTCTTTAGACGCGATTGGATTTAATTCAATAATATCTAATTCGCTTAGTGAAAATAAGATAAGTTGTAATGTGATTGCTGGATTTTATCATGATCATCTTTTTGTAAACAAAAAAGATGCAAAGAGTGCGATTAATATTTTGAAAATACTTTCTCAAAGAAGTTAATTTTTTTATGAGAAGCTATATTCCAATCGCTTATGATAAAAAATATAAGTTAGAGTTACCAAAAAACCACAGGTTTCCAATGGAGAAGTATGAGCTACTACCTAAAAAGCTTATTTCAAAAGGTATATCAAGTCCAAGAGATTTTTTTCAGCCAGGTTTACCTGATATAAATAAAATCCTTGAAGTCCACGAAAAAAGCTATGTTTTAAAATTAAAAAATTTGAAACTTACCAAATCTGAGATTAGAAGAATAGGATTTCCTCTTTCAGATAAATTAATTGAAAGAGAGATGATAATTACAAATGGAACAATTAGAGGAGCAATTAAAGCCATTGAACAAAAAATATCTTTTAACATAGCTGGCGGAACACATCACTCTTTTTCAGACAGAGGCGAAGGGTTTTGTTTACTTAATGATCAAGCAGTTTCAGCTCAGAATCTGATAAAAAATCACAATATAAATAAGATACTAATTATTGATCTTGATGTTCATCAAGGAAATGGTACAGCGTCAATATTTGAATCTAACGATAAAGTTTATACATTTTCAATGCATGGAGCCAAAAACTATCCATTTAAAAAACAAAAAAGTGATTTAGATATTCCACTTGATGATAATACTGATGATGAACTATATCTAAATATTTTAATGAAAACATTACCGGTTTTAATTAATAAAGTGAAACCAAATTTTATTTTTTATCTCTCCGGAGTTGACATAATGAAATCGGATAAGCTAGGAAGGCTTTCATTAAGTATAGATGGATGTAGAGAAAGAGATAAAATTGTATTTTTAAATTGTAAGAAATATAATATTCCAGTCCAATGCAGCATGGGAGGGGGCTATTCTGCGAATATTGATCAAATTGTGGATGCGCATTTTAATACTTTTAAAATTGCAAAAGAAATTTTTATTAATTAAGCTGATTTAGATAATTCTCAGCTTTTTCAATTAGGTTGATTCTTTTTTTGTCATTCATTCTATCAAAAGTACTTACTAGCATTCTCATCCTTGGATTTTTTCTAAAAAATTCTCTTTGGGTATCAATAAACCTCCAAAAAAGAGCATCCCAAATTAATTGCCAATCTCCTTTTTTATAGTCACTCATTTTAAATAAATAGTTGCTACCAGATATGTATGGTTTTGTTGACATTAGACCCCCATCGCTAAATTGACTCATTCCATATACGTTAGGTACCATTACCCAATCGTAAGAATCAATAAACATTTCCATAAACCATTTATAAACTTCGTCCGGATCAAATTCACACAAGACCATAAAATTTCCAAGTACCATCAACCTTTCAATATGATGGCAATATCCTGTATCATTTACTTTTCTTATTGTTATATCAATCGGGTCTATTCCTGTTTTTCCAGTATAAAAACTTTTAGGTATTTTTCTTGAGAAATTCCAAAAGTTAGTGGTTCTTTCCTGACTTCCTTTTGATAAATAGATACCTCTAATAAACTCTCGCCATCCAATAATTTGTCTGATTAAACCTTCAACAGAATTGATAGGGGTATTATTTTTTTTATAAAAATTAATTATTTTTTCTATAACTGTTTTTGGTGAAATTAACCCAACATTTAGCAAAGGACTTAAAAGACTGTGATTAAGTAAAAGTTCGCTACTTACAATTGCATCTTCATAATCTCCAAAATCTTTAAATCTATTTTTTAAAAAATCATCTAACCACAATTCAGCATCTTCATGATTATTTGGGTATGGAAATGGATTATCGATATTTCCATAGTTATTGGAAAAGTTATTTTCAACATATTTTATTCCCTCATCATAAAATTTATTTTGTTTAGTAAAATTTATTTTAGGTGGGATTAAATCTCTAGGATATTTTTTTCTGTTATCACCATCAAATGACCATTGACCTCCAACAGGACTATTATCATTTTGCATCAAAATATTGAGTTTTTTTCTCTGATTTATATAAAATGTTGTTTGAAAAAACTTCTTCTTCTCAGGTTTAAAAAAATAAGTTAAATCCTCATTTTCATTTATAAAAAGTTGAGATTGGTACTTGAACAGTTCTAAATTATTTTCTTTTGCATTATTTTGAATTCTTTTTTCGATTAAATAATCTACTGAATCGATATATTCAATTTTTTTAAAACCCTTTTTTGAAATTTCTTGAATAAGATTTCTGATATCTGATAATTCATTTGATGAATCAATATAGTTCACGTGAACTTTATTTCTCTTGAGATACTCCGAATAATATTTCATAGTCAATCTATGAAATAATATTTTTTGCTTATGGAATTTATATTGTTTAAAAAAAAGATTTTCCTCAATAAGGTATACCTTATTGGAGGATTTAATTAATGGAGAAGTTTTGAATAATTGATTTGGTAAAATTATGCTACAAGTCGATTTCATATTGAGTATTTAACCAAAGTTTTTGAAATATTTTATTTGGATCATATCTTTCGGATTGAATCTTAGGATTAAATTTTCTGTCTGGTAAAGGATCATTTCCTACACCTGCATTATACATCCAGTTTCCATAATTACTATGGACATCATAGTCAATTAACATAGATTCAAAGTATGCGGCGCCAATTCTCCAATCTATTTGCAAATCCTTGGTTAGATATGAAGCTACATTTTGACGCCCTCTGTTACTCATCCAACCGGTTTTTTTTAATTCAATCATATTAGAATCTATAAACGGCTCTTTTGTTTTCCCATTTATCCAATCATTTATTTTTTTTGTATCACGATTCCAATCTCTTTTAGCTGATGAAATACCATTTAAATGAAAAATTTTATTTCCATATTTCATCGATATAAACTTAAAGTAGTCTCTCCATAAAAGCTCAAAAATAAGCCAATATGTAGAGCTATTTTTCAATACTTTTTTTTCATAATTTTTAACTTCCCAATAAATTTGTTTTGCAGAAAGTGCTCCATTAGCAAGCCATGAAGAAAGTTTAGAGCTATAATCTGTTTTTAATAAACCATTTCTAGTTTTTTTATAAAAGCTTAATTTTTTTGATTTCCAAAAATAATAGTCAATTCTTTTTATACCCTCATTTGATCCACCTAAAAAAGGAAACGCGCTATTTGGGTGAACTATTATATTATCATATCCCAAAGAACTCATTTTAGGTATATCAAACTTAATTTTTAATAAGTTTGAGTTATCAAGTTTTTTTGGTGTGGGGGTACATTCTCTTACTTTAATATTTTTTTCTATTTTTTTTCTAAATACAGAAAATATATCATCAATTGATTCGATAGATTTTTTAACATCGATTGGATGGAATAAAAACTGGTCAAATTCATTGTTAAATTTAAAACCTTTGGGTAGTTTATTTTTTAGCTCTTTTTCGTTCAATATTTCATAATCGGTCCATTCTTTTTGGTAATAAATTGATGAGATTTTTAATTGATTAATCCATTTAACTAGACCTTCCATATTTGGTGAGAAATCAATTATGAGGCTAATATTTAGGTCCAACAAATTTATTTTTAGATTTTCTAAACTCTCCAACAAAAATTTTAAACGAAATCCCTCTGTTCTTTTAAATCCCCATTTATCATTTTAAAAGTTTTTGGATTGAAAATTATAATAACCAATAACTTTATCTGAATCTTTCGATGCCCGATATAGTGAAGCATTGTCAAAGACTCTTAAATTATTTGTGAACCAGACTATTGATTTTTTTTCCTGCACTTTTTACTACAATAAACAACGTTTTCCCAGTCCTTTTTCCATTTTTTTCTCCATTTAAATTTAAGATTACATACAGGACATATCTTTTCTGGAAGATTTTCTTTGAGGACTCTTTTCACTTGTTACTATTAAAAAATAAATATACATTAATTGTAACAAGTACAATTTTGAGAAAAATAATAATTTTTTTGGTATTTATTAATTAATAAATATTTAAATTCAAAATATTATACAAATTTCATGAAAGTTTTTTTACGTATTTCACTTAAAGTTTTTATTGCATTAACTCTTTTTTTTATTTTTCTTATCTCTTTTTTTTATACATATAAATCAATTGAAAAGAATAATAACTATAAACTTCTTGGTAATGAAGCACCCGAAATAACTAATGGTAATAGATTATTTAGAGATCTAAATAAAAATGGAAAACTCGACGTATATGAAGATAAAACTAAACCAATTGATTTAAGGGTTGAAGATTTGATATCTCAAATGAATACTGATGAAAAAGCAGGTTCAGTTTTTATAAACATGATTGGTGTAAATAAAGATGGAAGTATAATGGATATACCAACATTTAGTGATCCTTTTTCATTTCTAATGAGCTCTTCATCTGAAATGATCATTAAATTAAAAATGAATCATTTTAATACTAGAGCTTCTCATCCAAAAGAAAACATGCTTATGTGGTATAACTCAATTCAAAAGGTCGCTGAAAAAACTCGACTTGGAATTCCAATTACAATCGCATCGGATCCACGTCATGGAGTCCCAACTGAATTTGGAGCATCGATATATACACCATATTTTTCTAAATGGCCGTCTGCACTAGGAATGGGAGCTATAGGAGATTCAATTTTAGTTAACGAACATGCTCAAATTGTCAGAGATGAATACAGTGCAATTGGTATTAAAGTTGCCTTAGGGCCAATGGCAGACATAGCTACTGAACCAAGATGGACAAGAGTAGATGGAACCTTTGGAGAAAATTCAATTATTAATGCAAAATTAACAGCAGCATATGTTAAAGGATTACAAGGAGACTCGATAAATGAGAACTCAGTGATTTCAATGGTAAAACATTTTCCAGGATCTGGTCCTGTTGGAGATGGAAAAGACACACATTTTCCCCCTGGAATCCAGTTGTATGATGGCAATAATTTCGAAGAACATCTGATTCCTTTTCAGGCTGCTTTTGAAGCTGGTGCAGCATCAGTCATGCCAACATATAGCATTTTAAAGGGAATAACCTCCCAAGACATAGGGGCCTCATTTGATAAAGAAATCATAACCGGCATGCTTAGAAATAAGCTTAATTTTGATGGAGTAATTTGTTCTGATTGGGGATTAATAACTGATAAAAGAGTAATGGGAATTTTATTTAAACCTGCATCAGCTCATGGTGTTGAAAGTTTAAATACAGATCAAAGAATTAAGAAAATAATTGATGCTGGAGTTAACTTAATTGGAGGAGAATCCTTAAGTCTTGAGTTAGCAAGGTTAATTAAAGATGGAATAATATCCGAGGAAATAATTGATGAATCATTAAGAAAAATAATGAAACAAAAGTTTCAATTAGGACTTTTTGATAACCCATATATAGATAAAAGAGGATTAGTTATCTACAGTAACGAGACTAATAAAAATAAAGGAATTGAGGCGCAAAAGAGATCAATAGTTCTTCTAAAGAATGAAAATAATATTTTACCTCTTGATATAAAAACTAAAATTTATGCTCAAGGTTTTCAAAAACCATTAAATGATAAGTATAAGTTTTCATCTATTAAAGATGCGGATATTAATATCATCAAACTAACTTCACCCAAAGGAGAGGGAATAGAAGCTAACTCAATAATGCAGATGTTATTAGAAGGCGGAAGATTAGATTTCACAAAAGAACAATTAGATGAATTAATGCCTATTATTAAATCAAAGCCAACTATTTTAGTTGTAAATCTTAAACGACCGAGTATTTTAACTGAATTAAACGATGAGGCTAAAGCACTGATAGCTGATTTTGATGTTTCGGAGGAATTAATTTTTGATATGATTTTTGGAGAATTTGGTCCCTCGGGTAAACTACCAATTCAACTTCCTTCATCAATGCAAGCAGTAATTCAACAAAAATAGGATTTACCATACGATTCAAAAAATTCATTATATGAATATGGACATGGCTTGAGCTACAAGTAACTTTTCAAATTATTTATTTCTTTTTTCTAGAATACTAACAATGTCATTTAAGCTATACCCTTTAAACTGAAGTAAAACTAAGAAGTGAAATAGTAAATCGGCGCCCTCGTTTAGAAATAGCTTATCGTTTTTATCTTTAGCTTCTATTATAGTTTCTGCCGCCTCTTCTACTATTTTTTGGGAAATCTTATTTATACCAGATTTGAATAGAGATGCAGTATAGCTTTTATCAGGATCTTTATTTTTTCTTTCTTTAATAATTGACTCTAAATTTGATAGAAACCCGTAAGTTATAGTATTTTCTTCCTCCCAACAGGTATCTGTTCCTCTGTGACATGCTGGTCCCATAGGCTCAGCTCTTATTAGAAGTGTATCGTTATCGCAATCTTCGGTTATGCTAATTAGGTTTAAAAAATTACCACTTTCTTCACCTTTTGTCCATATCCTGTTTTTGCTTCTACTGAAAAAAGTAACTTTCTTAGTTTTTGTTGTAATATTTAAAGCAGTTTTATTCATGTAACCTAACATCAAGACATTTTTTGTTAAAGAGTCTTGGATAATTGCAGGGATCAATCCATTTTTATTTTTTGAAAAATCAAGTTTCATAGTTTCAAATTCTGACATTTATTTTTTTATTTTTTAATTCTTTTTTTAGATCCAAAATAGAAATTTCTCCATAGTGAAAAATACTTGCAGCAAGAGCAGCATCTGATTTACCTATTGTAAAAGTATCTATAAAATGTTCAATTTTTCCAGCTCCACCAGAGGCTATTATTGGGATATTAATTTCTGAAGATATTTTTGCTAAGGCATCTTTAGCAAATCCCTCTTTTGTTCCATCATGATCCATCGATGTAAATAAAATTTCACCTGCACCTCTGTCAGCTACTTCTTTGACCCAATCAAATAATTTAATTTTGGTTGGTTTTTTTCCGCCTATTGAATGGACCATCCAAGTATTATTTATTTTTTTTGCATCTATAGCCACAACAATACATTGATTACCAAACTTTTTGGATAATAAATTAATTAAATTTGGATTATTTATAGCAGCTGAGTTTACAGATACTTTATCAGCACCATTTCTTAGTACTTCACTAGCATCGTTTACAGATGATATTCCTCCACCAACTGTAAAAGGAATATCAATGCATGAAGCAATTTTTAGAACTAAATCTGTTAGTGTTTTTCTTTTTGACTCACTCGCACTAATATCCAAAAAAATTAATTCATCAGCACTTTCATTTACATATTGTTTTGCAAGTTCAACTGGGTCTCCTGCATCGCGTAAGTTGATAAAATTAATTCCTTTGACAGCTCTACCATTTCTAATATCTAAACACGGTATGATTCTTTTTGTTAACATTTCGTAATAATATATTTTTCGATATCTTTTAAGCTAATTTTTTTTTCATAAAGTGATTTTCCGATAATAGCTCCATAGCAACCAATTTTAGATAATTTATCAATATCATTTATCTTTGATATTCCTCCAGAGCCTATTAATTTAATTTTAGAGTTTTTTAAAATAGATTGATATAATTTGAAAGAAGGACCATGTAACATTCCATCTTTTTTTATGTCAGTACAAATGACGTATTTTACTCCTTTGGAACAGTAATAATTAATGAATTCATGTATTTCGCGATCTGTTTTATCTAACCATCCATTTATATGTACAAATTTATTTTTTACATCAGCTCCCAAAATAATTTTATTTTTGCCATATTTTAAAAGCCATGATTGAAAGATTTTTGGTTTTTTTACAGCAATGCTTCCAACCGTAATTTTTTTTGCACCTGAGTTAAACGCAATTTCGACATCTTTCTTTGATTTTAATCCACCACCAAAATCAATAGATAAATCTGTTTTTGAAGCAATACTTTCTATAACCTTGTAGTTCACAATTGAATTAGATCTAGCACCATCAAGATCTACTAGATGTAAATTTCTTATTCCGTGATCAAAAAAATTTTTTGCTACATCGAGAGGGTTTTGATTATATATTTTCTTTGTTTGATAAACACCTTGAGATAGTCTAACACATTTTCCTTCAATGATGTCAATTGCAGGGATAATCTTCATTTTAAAGTTTTAAAAAGTTTTTAAGAATTAATTGACCAGATTTACTGCTCTTTTCTGGATGAAATTGAACTCCATAAAAGTTATCTTTTTTTATTGATACACTATAATTTATGCCGTAGTAACTTTTAGCAATTGTTTCATTAATTTTTGGAACATAATAACTATGAACTAAATACATATATTCGTTTTCACTTATTCCATTAAAAAGAGGAGAGTTTAATTCAAAAATTTTATTCCATCCTATTTGAGGGACTTTGGTTTTGTTTGAAAAAAGCTTAACCTTAGATTTAATAATTCCTAGTCCTTTTACATTATCCTCTTCTGAGATTTCACAAAATAGTTGCATTCCTAAACAAATCCCTAATACTGGCTGTTTTAATTTTGGGATGACTTTGTCAAGTCTACACCTTATTATTTTTTTCATAGCACTTTTTGCCGCTCCTTGTCCTGGGAATATTACTTTATCAGCTGAATTAATTTTTTCTATATCTGACGTTAAAATATTTTCTACTCCCAAACGATCTAGAGCAAATTGAAGGCTTTTTGTATTCCCAGCATCAAAATCAATTATTGCAATCATCATAATTTTTCTTTTGTTGATGGTAAAATCATATTGTTTGGATCTCTTCTTATTGCATACCTAATTGCTTTTGCGAAAGCTTTAAATATAGACTCAATTTTATGGTGTTCATTTTTGCCATCAGCTTTAATATTTATATTTGCTTTGGCAGAGTCAGAAAATGATTTAAAAAAATGAAAAAACATTTCCGTGGGCATTTTACCAATCATTTCTCTTTTAAATTCAGCATTCCATACAAGCCAGCTTCTCCCACCAAAATCAATTGCAACTTGGGCCAAACAGTCATCCATTGGAAGACAAAAACCATATCTTTCAATGCCTGACTTATCTTTTAAAGCATTTCTAAAGGCATAACCAAGAACAATTCCTGTATCTTCTATTGTATGATGTTCATCAACGCTTAAATCTCCGTTGACATTGATTGATAAATCAATTTTTCAATGTCTAGCAACTTGATCTAACATGTGATCAAAAAATTTAATTCCTGTATTGATTGAGCTTTTTCCTGAACCATCCAAATTAATTTCAATTTTTATATCGGTTTCATTTGTGTTTCTTTTTTCTACTACAATTCTTTCTTTAAGTTTTAGGTATTTATATACGTCTTCCCAATTATTAGATTTTAATACAACCGAAGATTCAGCATTAGATTTGTATTTATTTTTACCATTTTCTAAATTGATATATATTCCCTTAGATCCAATATTTTTTGCCAAAATCATATCTGAATCTCTATCGCCTATTACAAAAGATTTTTTTAGGTCGTAGTTGGAATTATTTATATATTTTTTTAGCATTCCAGTCCTTGGCTTTCTTGTTGAAGCATTTTCTTTAGGAAAACTTTTATCTATGTGTATACCTGAAAAAAGAATTCCTTCACCATTAAAAACTTTAAGCATTAAATCATGAGTTGGCCAAAAAGTTTCTTCGGGAAAACTTGAGGTTCCAAGACCGTCTTGATTTGTAACTAGTACTAATTCGTAATCTAACTCTAAATATATTTTACGTAAATACGTAATTACTTTTGGATAGAAAACTAGTTTATCAAAACTGTCAACTTGTTTATTTTTGGGTTCAATTATTAATGTACCATCACGGTCAATAAATAAAATTTTTTTCATCATAATTTATTTATTTTTTTTAAAGCTATTATCAACTTATCATTTTCACTTTTTAAACCCACAGTTATCCTGAGAGTATTCTCACACCCAAATTGATAGGATGTATTTCTTACTACAATATTATTTTCGATTAATTGGTTATATCTTTTTAATGAATTATCAACACGTATTAAAATGAAATTTGCACTAGACGGAAAAACTTTTTCAATGAACTTTAGTTCCTTAAAATGAGCAATCAACTTATCCTTTTCTCTCAGAATAATTCTGGCTTCTTTTTTTACTTTTTCTTGTTGATTAAGTTTAATTATCGCAGATTTTTGAGTTAACGAATTTACATTGTAAGGTGTCCTAATTTTATCTAGCAATTCAATTATTTCCTCGTTTGCAAATGTCATACCAAGTCTAATACCTGCCATACCTTGGGCCTTTGAAAAAGTTTGTGTAATAACTAAATTCTTATATGTTCCAAGTCTTGGTAAAAAACTTTTATTTTCTGAGTAATCAACATATGCCTCATCCAAAACTACCAAACCATTAAATTTATTAATGATCATTTCTATTTTTTTTTGAGAAAAGCAATTACCAGTTGGATTATTTGGTGATGGGATGAATATAATTTTACTATTGTATTTATTTATAATATTCATCATATCTACATCAAAATCAAATTCACTATTTAAAGGGATTTTTTTAATATTTATTCCATTAATTTTTGCTGATATTTCATACATACCAAATGTTGGAGGGCATATAATTATATTATCAATACCTGGCTCACAAAATATCTTCATCAAGAGATTAAATACTTCATTACTTCCGTTACTTAAAAAAATTTTAGAATTAGAAATACTTTTTATTTTGGAAATATTATTTTTTAGGTTTATTTGATTTGGATCGGGATACCTATTAAATTCGGTTCGAAAAGGATTTTCATTGGCATCCAATAAAATCATTTTTTTTCCATTTCCAATATATTCATCCCTAGCAGTTTTGTATGGTTTTAGATCATTAATTACTTTTCTTGCTAACCCTTTTATATTTATTTTATTCATTTTTCAGGTCGTTTAATCTAATTGTTACTGAATTTTTATGTGCATCTAGTCCTTCAGCAATGGACATTATTTCTACTGCAGGGCCAATTTTTTTAATACCTTCTGCTGTTACTTTCTGAAAGCTTATTTTTTTTAAAAAACTGTCTAAATTAACTCCACTGTATTGCTTCGCATATCCATTTGTTGGAAGTGTGTGATTCGTTCCAGAGGCATAGTCTCCGATGCTTTCACAAGAGTAATTTCCTATAAAAACAGATCCTGCATTTTTCACATTTTCAATAAAATAGTCTTCATCTTTACTACAAATTATATAGTGTTCAGGGGCATAATCATTAATGTAATTGACTGCTTTTTCTTTTAAATCAAAATAAATTATTTTAGAATTTTGAATTGATTGTTTTATAAAATCTTTTCTCTTTAAAAAAGGAATTTGTCTATTTATCTCTTTGAAAATAGGTTTAATGATTTGTTTATTTGTTGTAACTAAAATTACTTGGCTGTCAGGACCATGTTCAGTCTGAGACAGAAAATCAGATGCAACATACTTTGGGATAGAACTTTCATCTGCATAAATTAAAAGTTCACTTGGTCCTGCGGGTAAATCAATTGATACATTATACCTAGTTGCAAATTGTTTTGCTGAAGTAACATATTGATTGCCTGGTCCAAAAATTTTTAATACACTAGGAATTGATTCAGTTCCAAAAGTCATCGCAGCAATTGCTTGAGCTCCTCCAACTTTAAAAATTTTTGAAATACCACATAAATAGGCAGTATACAAAATAACTGCTGGAATTTTACCCTCCCGGTTTGGAGGAGAGCAAATAATAATTTCATCACATCCAACAATCTTTGCAGGGATAGCCAACATTAAAATAGTTGAAAATAAGGGAGCTGAACCACCTGGAATATATAAACCAACTTTTTCAATTGGGCGTTTCTCTAGCCAACACTCAATTCCTTTTTCAATGATTATATGATCTGATTTTGATTTTTGGGATCTATGAAACTTCTCGATATTCTTTTTTGCAATTTTTATAGAGTTTTTTAAATCCTCTGAGATTAGATTTTTAGAGTTTTGAATATTTTCTTGTTTTACATTTAATTTTTTTAGCTTAACACCTTCATATTTTTCAGCATATCTAAAAAGAGCTTTATCTCCATTTTTTTTGACTGACATAAAAATTTTTTTTACTTTATTGTCAATAAGTTGAGATGAATAATTTGGACGGGTATTTATCTTTTTCCACTTCTCTCTAGGTGGATTTATAATTTTTTCAATCATAGAACCATTTTTTCAATTGGACAAACTAAAATATCTTCTGCACCTTCTTCCTTTAATTTATCAATTACTTCCCAAAATTTATCTTCATTTATTACAGAGTGAAGTGAGCTCCATCCATCTTTCTCCAATGGGAGAACAGTTGGACTTTTTAACACAGGAAGAATATTGGAAATAGATTTAATTCTATTATTGGGAGCGTTTAATAAAATATATCTTGATTTTTTGGCTTTTAAAACGGATCTTATTCTAAATCTAAGTTTTTCAATTATATCTATTTTTGATTTATTCAAGATGGAAGATTTCACTAATACTGCTTCTGAGGTATTTATCTTAATTATTTCTTTAAGATTATTTTTAAACAAAGTACTTCCACTTGAAACCAGGTCACATATAGCATCTGAGAGACCAATATTGGGTGCAATTTCAACTGAACCATTAATTATATGAAGACTGGCCTTAATATTATTTTTGACCAAAAAAGATTTAATGGTATTAGGATAAGAAGTTGCTATTTTTATTCCATTTAAGTCACGTATTTTTCTATATTCAAACTCCTTTGGAACCGCAATTGAGACTCTACATTTTGCAAAATCTAATTTTTCTAAGATTGGAACTTTTAAATCTTTTTCTATCAAAAGGTTTTCACCAATAATTGCAAGATCTACGATACCATCTTTTAAATAATTTGGAATATCACTATTTCTTAAAAAGAAAACCTCTAAAGGAAAATTAGCTGAGGAGGTCTTCAACTGATCTTCCCCATTATTTAAATTGACTCCACAATTTTTTAATAGATTTAATGATCCTTCATTTAATCTCCCTGATTTTTGAATAGCTATTTTTATCATAATATTATAAATTAAAAAAGCCCATTTGAAATTTTCAAACGGGCTAGCAATAGTTCAATTGACATAAACAAAATATCACAACCCGCCTGAGTCGAATAAATGATGATGATTATGTAAATTTATTTTTTTCACGAAGTGCAAATATAAATTGAAAATTTTTAAATGCAAGTTTTTATTTGTAAAAAACCTTTTTTAGAGTTTTTTCCCAAATTTCATAACCTTTTTCATTAAGATGTAAACCGTCCTCAACAAAAATATCTTTCTTTAAAACTCCATTTTCAATCATAGCAGACCAAGTATCTGCAAAATCTATGTAATCTGATTTGTTTGCTAATTCTCTGTATTTATTGTTTAGCTGAATGTACTTTTCTCTTAAATGCCATCTTGAAATACTAGGTTTAGCTGAGATAAGGATTATTTTAATATTGTTATTTTTATCCTTAATTTTTTTAATTATTTTTAAAATATTATTATAAATTAAACTTATTTCTTGGCCCGAGTTAATATCATTATCACCTTCATAAATAATAACTTTTGTTGGGTTAAAATCTATTACCAGTTCATTTATGAAATAGAGTAAATCTGATGCCTTTGACCCCCCAAAACCGGTATTTACAATTCGAGAATTTCCAAAAATTTCCGGTAGATTTTTCCAAATCCTTATACTAGAACTACCTGTAAAAACAATATTATTTTTTTCATCTTTAATTAAATGCTTGTTTGTTTTTTGAATTGCTTCAACTTCTGATTTAAAATTTATTTGAGATTTAGCAGAGAAGCTCAATATAAAAATTAAATATAAAACAGTATTTTTCATTTTCTGACTATTTAGTTGATTAAAAAAAGACAAAAAATACTACAATTATTTGCAGATATTTTAATAATAATTTCAAGTTTTATTTGGTTTTAATTAAATTTAAGTAAAACCATTACAAAAAACCTCTATGTTAAAGACAAAATATCTAAGTAGATTTTTAATTGTTCTTTTATTTTCCTTTTTTATTTCATGTGAATCTAAAGTCGAACAAAGACCCCCAAATGTCATCATCATTTTAACCGATGATCAAGGTTGGGGAGATCTCAGTATAAATGGAAATAAAGATATTAATACACCCAATATAGATAAGCTTAATCAAGATGGTGTTAGATTCGATCGTTTTTTTGTTAGTCCTGTATGTTCTCCTACTAGAGCAGAAATTCTTACCGGAAGACATCATGTAAGAACAGGAGTTTATGATGTTTCTTTAGGAGGTGAAAGAATAAATATTAGCGAAGAGACTATAGCGGATGTTTTCAAGGATTTTGGTTATAAAACTGCTGCATATGGAAAGTGGCATAATGGAATGCAAGCCCCATACCACCCTAATACCAGAGGCTTTGAAGATTTTTATGGTTTTTGTTCTGGTCACTGGGGCAACTATTTCGATCCTTTGTTAGAAAAAAATGGAGAGCTGATAAAGGGAAATGGATTTATAATAGATGATTTTACAAATCATGGAATAAAATTTATTGAGAAGAATAAAGAAAATCCATTCTTTCTCTACTTACCCTTTAATACTCCTCATAGTCCAATGCAAGTACCGGATAAGTTTTGGAAAAAATTTGAAGGTAAAGAAATAACTCAAAAAGGCACAAAACCAAGAATACCTAATGATCTTTCCTCTGGAACTAACAGAGATAAAGGGGAAGATCACACCCGGGCAGCTCTTGCTATGTGCGAAAATATTGATTGGAATGTAGGAAGAATTATTGAAACATTGGAGTCTCTTGACATTCATAAGAATACAATCATAGTTTATTTATCTGATAATGGACCAAATGGTAATAGGTGGAATGGTGGTATGAAAGGTGTTAAAGGTTCTACAGATGAAGGTGGAGTTAGGTCACCAATGGTTATAAACTGGAAAGCAAATATCCCAAGAGGAAAAGTAGTTAGAAAGATTGCTTCAGGAATCGATTTATTACCAACTTTAAAAGATCTTGCAGGAATTAATGTAAAACCAAAGAACAAGTTAGATGGAATTAGTTTGAAAAAGTTAATTTTTGATGAAAATGTAGAATGGCCAGACAGATATTTGTTCAATTATTGGAGAGGAAAATTAAGTTTGAGAAACCAAGATTTTAGACTTGGTAATAACAATAATTTATATGATATGAGAGAAGATCCAAATCAATTAAAAAATGTTTCGTCTCTATATAGTGAAGTGTTTGATGGTATGAAAAAGGCAAAAGCTAAATGGAAAAATGAAGTTCTTGTAAATTTGAAAAGTGAAGATAAGAGAGCTTTTGTAATAGGTCATCCAGATCTAAAAAATACACAGATTCCTGCTCGAGATGCAAAAGCAAATGGCTCGATTATAAGATCCAATTTTTATCCAAATTGTAGTTATATGACAAATTGGGTTAACATAGAAGATACTATAACATGGGATGCTGAAGTTGCTGAGGATGGAAATTTTGAAGTTATTGTCTATTATACATGTGCGAAGGATGCAATTGGATCTGAAATCGAATTGAGCTTTTCAAACTCTAAAATTTCAAAAAACATAACACAACACTATGACCCCAATGAATATGGGAAAGAAAATGACAGATCCCCAAGAATTGAATCTTATGTAAAAGATTTTATTCCCTTAAACATGGGAAAAATAAACTTAAAAAAAGGTAAAGGAACTCTTGTTTTGAAAGGATTAAAAAAGAATGGAGAAGAGCTTATGGATTTTAGATTACTTATGTTAAAGAGAATTTAATTTAAAATTTTCAATAATTCTTTGCGCATTTTTTTATAACCATTATTATTTGGGTGTAAACCATCAGAAAAAAGCTTTTCGTTAATTTGTTGACTACCATCAAGTTTTAAAAAGACATTACCAATATTTGAGTAATTTATTGACAACTCATTTGCTAAAGACGAAATTTTTTTGTTTAATTTTTCAATTCTTTTCTCATAATTTCTTTTTGGAAGAATTCCCATGAGATAAATTTTTGCTTTTGGTTGTCTAGCCTTAACGCCTTTAGATACAAGTCTTAAACCTTCTATAATTTCTTGGTTTGAATTTAATGGAATATTATTCGTACCAATTAGGATAATTATTTTTTCAGCATCAAATCCATCAAGCTCATCATGATATATTCTCCATAAAACATTCTCAATTCGGTCCCATCCATAGGCATAATTTCTCAAACCTAGTGGGGTAAAAAAATTATCCCATGACTCGGACTCAACTTTGGTTTTAAAATCAGGTAAGCCTCCCCAAAAATGAATTATGGAATTTGAAATAATAATATTTTTTGGGGGATTAAATTTATTTAGATATAGTATTTCATTGTGTTTTGATTCCCAATCATAATTTCCAAGCTCTCTTAATTGAGTTACAGGTTTAGTTGTATTTAATTCTCCGATAGGTTCCTCTAAAATACTTCTTAACTTTTTCTCATAGGCATCAGCGTATATTTTCATCCCAAGGTCAGATGGATGCAGCCCATCAACTGTTTCTTCGATAGAAAAACCAATCTCTTTTTCAGACAAATAAAATAGGTTATTATCTCCATCTTTTTTAAGTAACTCAAATACTTTTTTTTGCAATAAGTTTGGAATAATGTATTCATCTTTATAATCAGATGTTTTTATAAATTGATCATTATAACTAGCATGTTCCGTAAGTAGAATAGGTGTTTCTGGGTTTCTAGATCTTATTTTTTTTATTGAATTTATTATACGATTTTGAAATTGTTTTTCATTGTCAATTCCTTCCCATCCGTAATCATTTTTTATTAGGTTAGGAATACAATCAATAATAAATATTTTAGAGTTAATTTCACTTATTAGATCTATAACTTCTGGATGCATTTTGCCATTCCCATCAAGTCCCAAATTAATCAATGGTCTGTCCATTCTCCTGCTTAAAATTGATGCCCATGCCATTCCTGGTCTTGATGCGCATGCTCCTTGTGCAATAGATGTACCGTAAACCACAATTGGTTTTTCTTTTCGTGGCAGTAATGGATTAAAATTAGAATTATTTTTTACTCCTATTTCAAGCCATTCTACTTCATTATACAAGGGAAGATATAACCTGTATTCTCTTCCAAATTTATTGTAGTCGTCATTAGGTTTTAATCTTGAATAATGATATTGAATGGTGTCTTTGAAACTTCTACCAAATGTGGAGGAAACCCATAACTTTTTTCCATTAGCATCGATGGCATATAAATCAATTCCACTTGCTCCTGTTGCAGGCATGTGATTTAATGAATAACTTTTATTTTTAGTTTGATAACGAACTTTTATTTCATCAGAATTTGATCTGAATCTAATCATTAGTCCAGAAGATTGAGAACCTAATTCCCATACATTTGAATTAACTTTTTTTTTCGCTTTTAATGGAAGCCTGTCATAATAATTTTCAACTTCTTTCGGCCAAGCTTTCCCTTCAAACAAATTTTCATTTGATGATTCTGGGTTAAACCATTTAAAATCAGATATTTTTTGTCCATTGATTAAAGAACAAGAAAGTATCACACAAAATAAAATTTTTTTCATTTGTTTATTAAGAGTTGTTCCATTTTAAAATTATACAATTCGAATAAATAAAAACCCTTAGAGGATTAATTATTATAATTAAGAGCAGTATCAATTAAAGCTAAGTGAGAATATGCCTGTGGAAAATTTCCAAGTAATCTCTTTGATTTAAAATCAATGTCCTCACTAAATAATCCAAGATGGTTACTATATGAGAGTAATTTATCAAATAATTTTTTTGACTTTTTTTCTTCACCAATTTTATACAAACTATCTATATACCAAAAAGTGCAAACGGTGAAAGATGAGCTTGGAGTTCCAAAGTCATCAACATTTTTATATCTGAAAAGTAGCCCTTCATGAGATAATTCTTTTCCAATTGCATTGACAGTAGAGATATATTTTTTGTTTCTTGCACCTATGAATCCATATGGTTCCATAAGTAAAACGGATGCATCTAGATGCTCAGAGTTATATGACTGAGTGAAAGCTTTCTTTTTTTCGTTCCAAGCATTTTTCATTATGTCGTTTTTTATTTCATCTCTTAAAGGTGTCCATTTTTTTGCTGATTTACCATCCTGGATTATTTCGGAAATTTTAATTGCTCGATCAATTGCAACCCAACAAAGCAACTTGGAAAAAGTAAAATGTTGATCTTCATTTCTAAATTCCCATATTCCTTTATCTGGTAGTTTCCAGTTATTATTCACCACCCAAACTATAGATTTGACAATTGACCAAAGTTCTTCGTGTTTGTCATTTTCATCGGTAAATTTTTCAATCTTGTAGTGAATGGCATCCATCAAGATGCCATATATATCATTTTGTTTTTGGGAAAAGGCTGCATTTCCAACTCTAACAGGTTTTGAGTTTTTGTAACCTGAAAGGTGGTCTAATGTTTTTTCGGTAAGCAATTTTTCACCTTTTATTCCATACATAATTTGAAGCTTTTGCTCTTTGGTTGGAATAAGGTCAATAATGTATTCAATAAATTTTTTAACTATTCTTATATGGCCTAATTTGGCTATAACTTTTATAACCATCGATGCGTCTCTTATCCAGCAAAAACGATAATCCCAATTTCGAACTTCACCAATTGTCTCTGGAATGGATGTTGTTGCAGCAGCAAGAACAGCACCAGTTTTTTCATAAGTTAGAAGCTTCAAAGTCATTGCACTTCTCAGGATTTCATCATTATAATTTTCAAAGAGGGGAGTTTTGTAACACCAATTTGTCCAATAGACTTTTGTTTTTTCCAACTCTAAAAGAGTACTTTCTATATTGGGTATATTAATTTTTTCATTATAAGAGATGGTCATAAAATGGTCTTCTTTAAGAGTTATTTCTGAAGAGTTTAAAATTATATTTTTATTCAGATCTGTGTAGAGATATAGAGTTTCGTATCTATCCTCATTTAGAACACTTACAATAAAGTTTTCCTTTACATAATTATTTGTTTTACCTAATGAAAAACTTAATTTAGGGTCATATAAAACTCTAAACTTTGGCTTACCTTTTATAAGCTTTAAAACTCTAACTATTTGAGGAGGTGAGTAATAAATTCCATTTTCTTTTTGGTATCTTGGCATAAAATCAATTACTTCAAATTCATTCTTGGAGTTTTGAAATGTAGTTATTAATATACATGTCTTTTCCATGTATTTCTGGTTTATAGAATAGGATGAATCGCAATCTATCTTGAAACTCCCTCCAATCTTTTCATCTAATATTTTACAAAAGACTGATGGAGAATCAAATTCGGGCAAGCATGACCAATCTATTGAAGAATCCTCATTAATTAGGGCAGAAGATTTACAATTCCCTATTATTCCAAAATTTAAATTATCTTTTCGCAAATTAGTTTTCATTTTTCCTAAATTTAAAAGTTTATGGCTAAAAATATAATAGTTTCAAACAGACTACCCGTTCAAATAACGAAATTAGAAAATTCATATGTATTTAACACTACAAGTGGTGGATTAGCAACTGGAATGGATTCTATCCACCAAGGAAAAAATTCTCTATGGATTGGTTGGCCTGGTATTGCATCTGACTCCATTGATGATGATTCTTACATTCCATTAATAAATTCCTTAAAAAAATTAAATTTTTCTCCCGTTAGTCTTAGTAAAAAAGAAATTGATGATTTTTACTATGGATTACCAAATAAATGCATTTGGCCTTTGTTTCATTATTTTATTGAGTTATCAAAATTTGATGAAAAGTATTGGGATTCATATGTTGAGGTAAATAAAAAGTTTAGTGAAATTGTCATCAGTAATATAGAAAAAGGAGATATAGTCTGGATACATGATTATCAACTTTTACTTTGCCCCAAAATGATTAAAGATAAAAGACCTGATGTAACCATTGGTTTTTTTCTTCATATACCTTTTCCCTCTTTTGAAATTTTTAGAATTTTTCCTTGGAGAGTACAATTAATTGAGGGTATTTTGGGAGCAGACCTTGTAGGTTTTCACACATATGATTATCAGAGACATTTTTTAAGCTCAGTGAAAAGAATACTTAAGTATGAGGTTAGCTTTAATAAAGTTAGCCTTCCTTTAAGAGAAGTTACAGTTAATACATTTCCAATGGGAATAGATTACAATAAATTTCATAATGCAGCAAAAGATCACATGGATCAAAAAATCAAGGAAAAATCTGAATTAAAAAAACAGCTTGAACTACATAAAAAAGGTGATGACGGGGGAAAATTGATTTTATCAATTGATAGATTGGACTACACTAAAGGTGTGATCAATAGAATAAAAGCTTTTGATGTTTTTTTGACAAAACATCAAGAGTACAGGGAGAAAGTTAGATTGGTAATGTTAACAGTTCCGTCAAGATCAGATGTTCCTGAGTATAAAAAATTAAAAAAAGAAACGGATGAAATTGTTGGAAGAATTAACGGAAAGCATGCAACGGTTAACTGGACACCAATCTGGTATTACTACAGGGCAATGGATTTTGAGGATTTAATTGACCTTTACATGACCTCGGATATTGCAATGATTAGTCCGGTTAGGGATGGAATGAATCTTGTGGCAAAGGAGTTTATCGCAACTAGAGTAAATTTAGATGGAGTTTTAATTCTAAGTGAAATGGCGGGAGCATCTAAAGAACTCTTCGAGGCTCTACTGGTTAATCCGTTTGATCTTAATTCTATGGTAGATGCTATTTATAAAGCTTTAACTATGAGTTTAATTGAGCAAAAGGAGAGAAACAGAAGTATGCAAAAAAGATTAAAAAGGTATACTGTTCAACTTTGGGCAGGTGAGTTTATGAAAGCGTTAAATTCGATAATAAAAATTGATGACACACATACAACTAAAATTGATAATCATCAAAAAATAAACATCAAAAAATCTTTTGATGACTCAAAAAAAAGATTGGTGATTCTAGATTACGATGGAACAATTGTTGAATTTAATGAAAACCCTGAGCTTGCGATACCGCCCCAAAGTCTTTTGGATTTAATAAAAAAATTAAATAATCAAAAAAATACTCATGTTGTGATAGTAAGTGGAAGAGATAAAAAGTTTTTAAACAAATGGTTTGGTGAAATTCCAGTTATGTTGATCGCTGAGCATGGACATTATCAGAGAACAGATAATAGTTGGATAAAAAAATTAAAAATATCAAATTCATGGATGGAAGACCTTATACCTTTATTTGAAACATTTACTGATAGGACTCCTGGAACTTTCATTGAAAGAAAAAAAAACAGCTTAGTTTGGCATTACAGAAAATCTGATCCCGAATTAGCATCTGACCGGGTTGTAGAATTTAAGACTGTATTGAGTAGTTTAATCTCTGAGGAACTTCAGATACTTGACTTAAATAAAGCTATTGAAATAATTAGCGTTAGAATAAATAAGGGTCTGTCCATTTCTGAGATCCTTAAAAACAATTATGACTTTGTAATCTGCATAGGTGATGATATTAGTGATGAATACATGTTTGATAGTTTACCTGATAATTCTTTTTCAATTAAAGTTGGTAATAAAAATACTAATGCAAAATATCATATTCAAAACCCATTAGAAGTGAGAAAATTGCTTAAAAATTTGATAGATTAAATTTATTTTTTCCAAGACATTAGCCACTCAATGATATCAGAATTACTATAGATTTGATTCCACCCCCAATGACCAATTGATAATGTTTTGAAAATTATTTCTGCACCATAAAGAGTTAATGAATCTGCCATTTCCTTCGCCATATAATAGGAAGATACGTTATCGTATTGACCATGACTCATCCAAACTGGTATGTCTTTGACTTTTTTTGCTAGTGGAACATAGCTGTATGGACCGTGATGTGGAGATAAGGGCATTATTGCAGCGAACGTTTCGGGAAGATCAGCTGCAACAATAAAAGAACCTCTTCCTCCCATACTTAAGCCTGTTAAATAAATTCTTTCATCATCAATATTTAAATTATTTTTAATGTTTTGAATCATATCGCTTATTTTTTTTGAATCCCAATCTATTTCAAGTTTAATTGGAGCAGCATATACATATGGGTCACCTGATGACTTGTAAAATGAATTCCTAGTAGTTTCCCTATACTCAAAACTTCCAGCATTTGAAACTACACTTCCATGTAAAAAAATCACCAAAGGATATTTATTATCTGGTGAATAATTTTCTGGAGTTTCAACAATAAAAGAGTATCCACACATCCATCTTAACTTGTCATCAACACAATCTTTAAAGTTGTGGTTTGGTTGAACATAATCGTTGCCCCAATATGGATATTCACTCCATGGATCAACACCATAATTCATCCACCAAGGGTCAATATCCCAATAACTATTTGGATATGCATTCTCAGCTAGTTCGTATTGAAATTTTGTTAAATCATTTATTTTTAAAACTTTACCAGCTTTAATATTTTTCCATTTTTCTTCTTCAACATTATAATCGGTTTTGGATGCAATTATCTCACATGGGGGGCAGGACTCAAAATCAACTGATTTGTTTTGGTTTGAAATTAGACTTGCAATTTGAAATGAAGAGTTTTCTTTGCTACAACTAGGAAAAGTATAGGTTAAAAAAATCAGAAATGAAAAAAAAAACTTTTTATTTAACATTGATTAATTAAAATTTAATATCCATTAAAACAGATTATTTTTTATTAGTTAAATTTAAATATTCTAATTGAATTAATCTTTTTATGTTCAATTTATCAATTGCATTAGAATATAATTCTGTCAGGTTTCCCAAAAAGAAAGCCTTTATTCAAGATGATAAGAGTATTTCTTTCGATGAATTTAACAGAATAACAAATCAATTAGCTAATGCAATTCTAGATATTGGAATTAAACCAGGCGATAAAATAGCTATTCAATGTCCAAACATTATTGAGTTTCCTATAATTTATTATGGGATTTTGAAAATGGGGGGAGTAATTGTTCCTTTGAGTATTTTTTTAAAAAAAGATGAAATATTATTTTTTTTAAAAAACTCTCAAACAAAAATGTTTTTTGCTTATCAAGGAAATAAAGACTTACAAATTTATAAAGAGGTATCCTCTTCAATTAAAACTTATAAAAATTTATCAAAACTAATTATAATTGAAAATAATGATTTAGAAAGAATACATCCAAGCAAATTAATAATCTCGTATAATTCTTTTTTAAATAATAAATCTGAACTCTTGGAATTTTATCCATCAGATCCAAGTGATACAGCAGTAATCATATACACCTCTGGGACGACAGGAGACCCTAAGGGTGCAGAACTCACCCATTCAAATCTTGGTTGGAATGCAAACCTAACAGCTGATTTATTTGAATTTAACATAGAGGATATTGTTTTGACAGTCCTTCCCCTTTTTCATATTTATGGTCAAAGTTGTTTGATGAATGCATCTATTTTTAAAGGACTAACAAACGTTCTTTTATCTCGTTTTGATCCCAATTTAGTTTTAAATGAAATCAAAAAAAATAACGTTACAGTTTTTGCTGGTGTACCTACGATGTTTTGGTCACTTTGTAATATTCATGAATTAGAAAAAATTCGTTATAGTGAATCAAAAAACCAAAGGTGGAGAATTGCAATTTCAGGAGGTGCAGCTCTTCCTGTGGAATTATTAAATAAATTTGAAAAATATTTTCAGGTCCCAATTTATGAAGGATACGGAATGTCCGAAGGTTCTCCTCTAGTTTCATATAATCATCCTGGATATAAAAGAAAGATTGGATCAGTTGGATTTCCTGTCTGGGGAGTTAAGGTCAAAATTGTTGATAAAAATGACAAGCCTGTTTCAAACGGAAAATTAGGCCAATTAATTTTCAAGGGACATAATGTTATGAAAGGTTATTTCAATAATCAGGAAGCATCAAAAAAAGCATTGAAAGGAGGTTGGATGCATTCTGGAGATCTAGCTTATAAAGACGATGATGGATATTATTTTATTGTTGACAGGATTAAAGATGTTATTATTAGGGGAGGAGTAAATATATATCCTAGGGAAATAGAAGAAGTATTAATTAAGCATCCTAAGATTTCTTTAGTTGCAGTAAATGGAATTTATGATGAAAGATTGGGTGAAGAAATTAAGGCCTATGTTGTACTTAAAAAAACAGAAAAATTAAGACCTGAAGAATTACAAAATTGGGTTAAGAAAAAAGTTGCATCCTATAAATATCCTCGTCATATAGAGATAGTTAATAATTTACCAATCAGCGCATCTGGTAAAATTCTAAAGAGACTATTAAATAAGTAAATTATTAAATTGGAAAAAAAAGTAATAAAGGTATGTATATCATAAATAATATTATAAAAGGAAGCACTAAATATCCCATTACGTCTCTAGCTTGAAGATTTGTACCCACTCCCATTACAGGCAAAATTAAAAGAAGATAAAACGGCTGTAATAAGTTTGTGAGACTTTCACCATATGCAACCGCTAATGATGCTCTTGACATCATAGCAATAAGCTCTGTATTTGTTAAACCATATCCAATTGTTTTTACCGCTTCCAAAATACTTGGACCAATAACGGCAAACTCTCCTCCTCCGGAGGGAATAGCAAAATTAACAATACCACCTATAATAAATGCATATATAGGGTAGCTAGTGACTGTTCCTACTTCTGAAATCCATTGAGCTAACGACGCTCCTAAACCAGTATAAATCATGATACCCATTATACCTGCATAAAATGGAAACTGAAATACTAAACTGGAAATGTTACTACTTGTTCTTTGCATTGCAATTCCATAACGCAAAGGGGACTTATGAAGAACAAGTCCTAAAAAAAGAAATATAAATATCATTATGTTTAGATTGAGATCAAATCCTTTGAGAATGAAATACCTAATTATGTAGATTAACCCCATTAATGCAATCATAATATTTAAAATATAGCTATTATTAAGATTATCTGAAATAGACCAAAAGGGTAATTTTTGATCTAATGCTTCTTGCTTAACACTTTTTTTATTTTCAGAAATTTTTATTAATAGTGAATTTAAATCTTTAGTCTTTTTTGGTTTAATAAATAGGATTAAAAAGGGCACAAAAAATAGATAAATAATTATTACACTAATGTTTAAAATTGAACCTAAAGTATATCCAGTTGAGATAGTATCATTTAAAACGCCAGCTTCAATTAGATAGTTATTTTGAGTATTTAATAACAATGGAATTGAACTAGAAAGACCTGTCACCCAACTTCCATTTGAGATATATGTACATGCTATTAAAAACGGATAATCAATACCCTTAATTCTTTCTGCAAGTGATCTAGCAAATGCAGCAGCAATAACGATCCATCCCCAGCTAATCATTGAAACTAATAAACCAAAAAGAGTTACAAAAAAATAAACCTGATTTGGAGTTTTAATATATTTAGAAAGGCGATCAATTAAAATACCAACTATGGGTGAAATTGCAATTGTATACCCAGTAACGATTAATAGAATCATTTGCATCCCAAACTCTAATAACATCCAAAAACCTTTGTACCAGGAGTCAATAATTTCTATAAAAGTTGCGTTAACAAATAGTACAGAACAAATCGAGGTAATTATTGTCAAAATCAAAGCAAAAACAAATGCATCGGGCATATTTTTCCTGAAGAAATCAGTAAAATTTTCACCTAGACGATTAATCATTTTTTTTAAAAAAGGTTATGAAAATATTTTTTAATCAAAAACAGAAAGATCCCATTTTTCTTTCCACTCTAATTCAATTAATTTATCATTTTTAATTTTTATTGGAAGCCAAACATAAGTTCCCTCAATTGGATTTTCAGGTTTCCATCTATCAGCCATAAAAATAAAGGCATCTTTAATTCCATTAACAGGTAATATGAAGGTACTTTGTGAATAATAAGTTGTTAAAGAGTCTCGACTTACACAAGGATTTCCTAACTCTTTCCAGGACCCAAAGATATTATTAGCACTGGCAGATCTAGCTGGGTTTGGACTCCAACTGGTACATCCTGATGCAATTATAAAGTACTTCCCCGAATAATTTTTCATCATTGTTGGAGCTTCATTGAATTTACTTGGAAAGATCCGCTTATACGTTCCAGAATGAGAAAGATAGTCGTCAGAAAGTAGAGAAATATGAAGGGTGCTATTGTCTTCAGAAGAATAAATATGATATGCTTTTTCATCATCATCAACAAATAAGGTCATATCCCTAGCCATTTGTCCAGCTTCAAAATCTCTACCTAAAATATTTAAACTATCCACGTGAACTGGCAAGTGTTCAGGCCCCCCTCCATATATTTTTTTTACATCACTTGAGACCTTTTTTTTATGAAAACTTTTAACATTAATCGGCCATTTACCAGCATTTGGCCTTACAGATTTAATATATTCAAATGGACCGAATGGACTATTGGAATAAGCAACACCACTTTTTGCAGCACCATATCCAACATTTGCTCCTTCAGCTGTTTTATATACTTTATTTATTGGTTCTAAATGAAACCACATAACAAACTTTTTTGTTTTTTTATTGAATATTACCTTTGGTCTTTCTATAATTGACCCTTTGTAAATATCTGATTCAGGATTTGTTTCATCGACCTTTAAGACTATACCTTCATCTTTCCAATCATATAAATCTTTTGAGGTATAAAGATGGATACCAACTTGGGCAGTATTTCCAATTTCACCTTCAATTTTGTGTTCTCCATACCAATAATACATACCTTGATAAAATAAAATTCCACCTCCGTGAGCATTAATATGCACGCCATTATTATCAAGCCATTTTTTTCCAGGAAAAAAAGATTTCTTTTCATTTAATGAAGGGGAATAGCAATTTATAAATAACAGAAAAGAAAGTAAAAAAGATATTTTTTTCATTGGTTAATTGATTTTTAATACAAGTTATAAAAAACAATCACTTAAATCAAAGAACATAAAAAATATAAAATACTATAAATATTTAATCAGATCAGCTTTTAATTTCTTAGGTGAACTATAGTGAATAGTATTTATTCCTAGTTTTTTAGCTCCTTTAATATTTCTTAGATTATCATCAATAAATAAAGTTTCGTCTGGTTTCAAATTAAATCGATTAATTGTAATATCATATATTTTTTTGAATGGCTTTCTTGTCTTCTCTTCGCCTGATACAACTATCCCTTCAAACCAGTTCAAAAATTTAAATTTTTTTATTGCTTTAGGAAAAGTTTCAGCGCTCCAATTTGTGAGGGCATATATCTTATATTTTTTTTCTAAAATCAATTTCTCTAAAATATCTACAGTGCCTTGTATTTGGTTACCCAGCATTTCTTCCCATCTATCATAATACATTCTGATAATATCTTCATGCTCAGGAAATTCTATAACTTTTTCTTCTGTTGCTTTAGACAAAGGATAGCCTGCATCCTGATTCTCGTTCCAGTCAAACGTACATATGTTATCATAAAACCAATTCATTTTATTTTGATCTCCATTAAATACCTTTTCATATACATAATTTGGATTCCAGTCAATTAAAACCCCACCTAGGTCAAAAACTATAGATTTTATATTGAAGTTCATTTAAATATTTTTAAGTTTATATAAATCAAAAATAATATTGTTCGAGTTAACTAAAATTATTTTGATATTAAATTAATTTGCTAATTAAAAATACGATTATGAAAAAAATAACTTTTTTAATTTCATTTTTTCTAATTACATCAGTGAGCTTAGCCCAGGAATATATACTAAATACTTCCTCTAGTGAGTTAAAATGGACGGGAACAGAATTGACTACCAAAATTCACTATGGTTCAATAGACTTTAAATCAGGAAATATAACCTTATCAGAAGGACAACCAGTTGGCGGAAAGTTTATAGTTGATATGACTACATTAAAAAATGAAGACTTGCCTGAAGCATATAGAGGAAGGCTAGAGGGTCATTTGAAATCAGATGATTTTTTTTCTGTAGACAAATTTTCAGAAGCAATTTTAGAAATAACGGGGTCTGATAAATTAAGTTCTGGCAGTTTTGATGTCAAAGGAAATTTGACTATAAAAGGTATTACAAAACCAATAACTTTCCTTATGTCTCCATCTGATGGTCACTGGATTGCAAATTTAACCTTTGATCGTTCTAAGTATGAAGTTCGCTTTAGATCTGGAACTTTTTTTGAGAATTTGGGGGACAAGTTAATTTACGATGACATTGCAATAGAAACAAAACTAAGATTTTAAACCCAATACAAAAGAACCCGAAAAAGTCTTTTATATTAGGTTTAAAAATTTGTCTATTCAGAAGGAACTGCAAATGTAATTGCATTAAAGATTGGAGAGTATCTCCAACCGTCTGGATTATACTTAGCCATCCTAGATTTTTTGGCAATATCAGCAGGTAGTGAAAAATTTGCTCTATACCTCATTAAATTTTCAAGGCTATCAAACATATCCCACGTTGATACACTCGCTGTATTCATTCCAGTTGGAGCAATTTTTCTTCCTACACCCCAATTAACCATTCCCATTTTGGTCATATTTTTTGAAAAATAATTCTTCCATAGTGATTTATTTTCGGCTATAAATCCGTTTAGGTTATCAGGACTTGCAAAATTAAATTGGATATGAGTTCCAAGACCTTTTACAATACTAATTTCATCCTTAAAAATATGTCTTGAGTCCTCTGTCCAAGAAAATTTTGAACTAAGTTCGCCTACTATTGCTAATTCCTCTGTTGACAGAACTTTACTAGCATTATTCCACCACTCATTCTTTACACTGAGAATTGCAGTCACATCAGTATTAGATTGAACAAAAAGATAATTTTTTCTTTTTTCATCATCAATACCATCTAATGTGACTCTTTTCAGGAATGCCCAAAAGGCTATATCTCCTTTATCAACAGCATTTTGAGCAACTTTCTGCATATACATTGATTGAACTTTTTCAAAAGCATTTAAATCTCCCTCAACTCTAACAAAATGCATTGAATAAGTTTGGTAGGCTTGAGCACTGAGTGAAGTACTCAACAATAACATTAATAAACTAAATATTTTTTTCATTTTTTATAATTTTTAATTAAAAGTTTCCCAATATAAAGAATTTATTTATACTTGTTTTTTAAAAGTATAACTGATTTAGAATATGGGTTTTAATTCTGTAAAGATGAATATACAGCTTTCCTAAATTCTTTTTGAGTATCAAATGTTGATATGCTTTGTCTAGATCTAGATAAAAAGATCGCAAATAATTTTTTTTCTGGATCTATCCAGAAATGCGTGTTATGGTACCCTGACCATCCATAAATTCCTTTTGATGAGTTTGTTTTATCTATTTCTGGTTTTTCTAAAACGAATAAAGAAAAACCATAATAAAAACCCAATTTTCTAATGTCAGCATATTCTTCTTTTGGATAGGAATTGGAATATTTTTTTGTCATCAACTCAATACTTTCTTTTTTAATTATTCTTTTCCCATTATAAAATCCATTATTTAATAACATTTTACAAAAATTTGCATAGTCATTTAACGTGGAGACTAAACCTTCACCACCAAAATATGCTTCATTATTTTTTTTATAAGAAAGTTCATTCAATTCATATGTGAATCCTTTTAAATTCCCAGTATTTATATACAGAGGTTGAAATCTTGATTGATCCTCAGGATCTAAGTAAAACTTAGTCTCATTCATTTCAAGTGGATCGAAAATCTCTTCCTTGAGAAATTCATAGAATGTTTTATCAGTTGCAACTTCAGCAACTCTTCCAAGAACTGCCTGATTTATTCCATAAAAGTATTTTGTTCCAGGTTCAAATTTCAAAACAACATTTGACAGGTCTTTTGCGAAATTCTCCAAATTGTCGTATTTGATAGTATTAGTAAACCCATATCCATATCCTGCTTCTCCATAATATCCAAAACCAGATCTGTGAGTGAGCAAATCAATAATTTTTATTTCATTTTTACATGGATATACTCCATTTTCAGACTCGCATTTCATATCGCCTAGTTCAGGAATAAATTTAGATATATTATCCTCTAGGTTAACTAAACCTTTTTCTAAAAGGATCATAATGCCTACTGTTGTGATTGGTTTAGACATTGACCAGATTGGAAAAATTGTTTCTTGATAAGGCTTGTAACTTTGACTATTTATATTTTTATCTCCAACTTTACCTGAGTTTTGAATATTATAATAGATTACTTCACCATTTTTATAAACCATGGCAATGTTACTGCCAGTAATTTCATAATCAATTAATTGTTTTTGAAAGTTTTTAATTTTTTCATACTGTGAAAAACAGCTTAAACTAAATGATATAAATATTATAATTGAAAATATATTTTTCATTTTTTTATATTTAATTTTTAACAGTAGTGGATTTGTTTTTAACATATTTTTCCAACCACCTATCCTGTTCCCATATCAAGTGAAGTATTGTTTCTTTTGCACGATAACCGTGGCTTTCTTTCGGAAACATTACTAATCTGGCTGTTGCACCAAGCCCTTTAAGAGCATTAAAATATCTTATACTTTGCATTGGATATGTACCAGAATTATTATCAGCTTCCCCGTGGATTAAAAGTAATGGTGTTTTCATTTTATCAGCATGCATAAATGGAGACATTGTATAATACACATCAGGTGCTTCCCAATAACTTCTCTCTTCACTTTGAAAACCAAATGGAGTTAAAGTTCTATTATACGCACCACTCCTAGCTATACCAGCAGCAAATAAATTTGAGTGGCTTAGTAAATTTGCAACCATGAAAGCACCGTAACTATGTCCACCAACTGCAACTTTATCACGATCAATATATCCCATTTTATCAACCGCGTCAATTGCAGCTTTTGCGTTGGATACTAATTGTTCTCTAAATGAATCGTTTGGCTCTTTATCTCCTTCCCCAACAATTGGAAATGCTGCTCTATCTAAAATAATATAACCCTGATTTACCCAATAAATTGGTGAGCTCCATGAAGGATATGTAAACCTATTTGGATTATTTGTTTTTTGAGAAGCACTTGATTTATCCTTGTATTCTCTTGGATAAGCCCAAAGAATCATAGGACTTTTACTAGTTTTTTCAATATTATCTTTTGGTAGGTAAAGTACTCCACTTAATTCTAAGCCATCTTCTCTTTTATAACTAATTATTTCTTTTTTTACATTTTTTAAGGATTCAAATGGATTCTCAAAGAAAGTTAATTGCTCTAATTTTTTTGATTTTAAAGAATTTTTATAATAGTTTGGATATTGATTAGGTGATTCAATTCTAACTAGAAGTTCATTTTGTTTAATATCATAATCAATTATATTTTCATATTTATTTTTATAAGGTGATTTATAGATTCTAGTCGAGTTACCTGATTCAAGATTTACTTTATCTAAAAAAGGATATTGTCCATTTTCTGAAAACCCATCACCAATAGCATAAACAAAATTCTTTTTAATTAATAACACATAGGAGTTGTATTTATTTTTTTTCATTACAAAACTTCCAGGATCACTGTATGTGTCTTGATAGTTTCTATCATTAATAATTTTAGCTTTAATTTTCGAGTTTGATGGATTAAAAACATATGTTTTTGTGTTTCGATTATTCCACCACCAATCAATTATAATAGCTTTTTTATCGTTCCCCCAATAAACACTATTTATTCTATTATTTACTTTCGTCAAAAATATAGATGGATCATCAAATGGAGCTTTCCATTGGTACAATGCATCTCTATAATCTACTTTAATTGATGGGTCTCCATTATCAAGAGCAATTGAGTAATAAAGAGTAGACGGTTTATCGCTTCTCCATCTAAAATTCCTTTTTCCCTTAGTAGTTGACATGAAACCTTTAGGGAGTTCTTCTAACAAAGGAGCATCATTAATGACTTTTATTAGGTTTGCATCCGTGTCATAAACATGAGTTTCTGTAGGAAATCTATTATACGGAACTATATAGGAAAATGGTGTTTTGATAAAATCAATAAGAACATATTTTTTATCAGGTGATAATTGAATGCTTTTATACATTCTAGATGGAAGCCATTTTTTTTGATTTCCATCTAAATCCACTATTAAAAGTTCAGACCTGCTTAATTGCTTGAAGTTTTCTACATCATTAGGGTTTTTTAATAAATCCTGATAAGTTCTATTTTGTGCTTTAGAACCAGCGTTTTCAGTAATAGTTGGTCCAGTTGGGATCGATGAATTAGTATTTATTAGAGGCTTTAAGTTATCTGGAAGTGATTTTACAATCAACTCCTCATTATTAATCCATTTAATAACATTTCCCATCGTTGCATTTGCATTTTCTTTAAATATTTTTTTTGCATTTAGGTCTGAAAGGTTTAAGACCCATACTTCAACTCCATTTTCAGTGGTGTTGGTCATAGCTATTTTGCTTTCATCTGGGGAAAATTGAAAGTTAGATAAGTTAATTTTTGAGGGCAATCCATTTATTTCTTTTGCAGATTTACCTTCATCAAGTTTAGCTATTTTAACTTTATTGTAGTAGTTTGTTCTACTTCCAATATGACGATCTGGATCAACTCTCAATCCACCTAGTCTCATTTCCTTTCTTGAAAGATCTTCAATACTTTTATATGCAGAACGATATAAAAAAATCATAATTTTATTTTCACTATCCCTTATGATAGAGGGAGCTAGATCTACATCAATTAAATCAACAAGAGATTTTTTGGGAATTTTATAATCATCATTAATTTGTGAATGAGAATTAAATGTAAATAGAATTAAGAGAGCAGCTAGTATCCTTGACAACTTTAACATATTACTTTTATTAAATTAATTTTTAAAATATAGTTTTTTGTTTGATCTATTCTCTTTTGAAACTAATATAAACAAATCACAATAGAAATTGAATAATGTTTATTTTCATCATTAGATCACTAATAAATATAAATATTAAATTTGAGTATGAAAAAAATAATCACTTTTGGTGAAATAATGATGCGACTTGCTCCCTCAGGATTTTTGAGATTAACTCAGACAGATAATTTTGATGTGGTTTTTGGTGGTTCGGAATCAAATGTAGGAGTTTCATTAGTTAACTTTGGATCAGAAGTTGAATTTGTAACAAGATTACCAAAAAATGATATAGGTTTGTGTGCATTGAAGGAAATGCGAAAATATAACTTAGGCACCAAGCATATTATTCAGAGTGGTGAACGTTTAGGAATATATTTCATAGAAAAAGGTGTGGGAAGTAGATCTGGTAAAGTTTTATATGATCGATCAAGTTCAGCAATGTCAGAAATTGAGCCAGGAATGTTCAAATGGGAAGAAATATTTAAAAATGCGAAATGGTTCCATTGGTCTGGAATAACACCTGCAATTTCAAAGAGTGCAGCAGCTGTATGTTTAGAAGCCTTAAAAAAAGCAAAAGAAATGGGTCTTACTATTTCAACTGATCTAAATTATAGATCAAAATTATGGGATTATAAATGTGATCCAAAAAAGATAATGACAGAACTCACTTCATATTGTGATATTATTGTGGCGAATGAAGAATCATCTAAAGTATTTTTTGAAATTAATTTAGAATCAAAAGAAAAACAAAAAGATCATGATTTTGAAGTGGAATCATTTTTGCCTTTGTTTAAAAAAATGTTCCATAAGTTCTCAAACGCAAAGAAAGTTGTTTTTACATCTAGAAAATCAATATCTGCATCATATAATAAATGGACAGGGATTTTATATGATGGCACTAAGTTATACCATAGTAAAAAATATGAAATCAAAAATATTGTGGATCGAATTGGAGCAGGTGATGCTTTTATGGCAGGCTTGATTTATGGATTTTTAAATTATGATGATGATCAAAAATCACTAGATTTTGCAGCTGCAGCCTGTGTGCTTAAGCACACTATTAGTGGAGATGCTAATTTGGTTACTGTAACTGAAGTTGAAAAATTAATGAGTGAGCACAATTCTGTGCGAATAGAAAGATAAGATACACCAATGGCTCAATACTCAAGAATACAAGTAATTAGACAAATGGAGGAATCAGGTATGGTTCCTTTATTTTACCACTCAGATATTAAAGTTGTTAAATCAGTAGTAAAGGCGTGTTATGATGGTGGTGCTAGATTAATAGAGTTTACAAATCGTGGAGATTTAGCAATTGATATTTTTTCTGAGCTTATGAGTTATGTAATTTAAGAATTACCTACCCTGATAGTTGGAGTTGGCTCAATTACTGATGCAGAGTCTGCCTCGAGATATATGATGGCAGGAGCTAACTTTGTTGTAACCCCAGTATTTCGTAATGATATTGCAGTAGTTTGTAATCGAAGAAAAGTCCTTTGGTCACCTGGATGTGGATCTTTGACTGAAATTACAAAAGCTGAAGAGATGGGTTGTGAACTTATAAAGCTTTTTCCAGGAAGTATTTATGGGCCTAGTTTTGTTAAAGCAATTAAAGGACCTCAGCCTTGGACATTGATTATGCCTACTGGAGGGGTAACAACTGAAGAAAATAATTTAAGAGGATGGTTTGATTCAGGAGTATTATGTGTTGGAATTGGATCAAAACTTATCTCTAAAGAAATTTTATTAAATAAAGATTATGTGACCTTACAAAAAGATGTTTCTAAAACATTAAACTTAATTAAATCTATTAGAAAAGAAAAAATTTAAAAAGCTCTAAAAAATTATAATTTATGTTAGAAGAAAAAAGCTATTTTACAATTGATGATATGAAAACAGCTTTATCTAAAATCATAAGTCAGATAGAAAGTTCAAATTTCACACCAGAAATAATTTTTAGTATAAATAGAGGTGGTTGTATCCCAGGTATATATTTATCTCATGCAATTAATGTTCAGCATAAAGTTATCGACGTTCAGTTAAGAGATAATACCAACA